>Ga0123339_10001640_pt1 | contig 15411 bp, 14 predicted proteins | sample lystaG_FD_89956 | JGI IMG/M metagenome (GOLD analysis project Ga0123339, IMG submission 89956) | Glacier valley bacterial and archeal communities from Borup Fiord, Nunavut, Canada, to study Microbial Dark Matter (Phase II) -... | ecosystem: Environmental > Aquatic > Freshwater > Ice > Glacier ... | reverse complement strand
TTCAGGACTGCCCTGGGATAGGCGGCGATGATGGCCGGGACGAGCTGCGCAGCCTCGGGCGCATAGCGGATCGGGCCGAAGCCGTCGGCCCAGACGGGGCCGTAGGGGTCCCACAGGAACTCGTCGCTATCGGCGGAAAGGCGCCCGCGCCAGGCGCAGATGCGTAGGCCGGCGTCTGGGCAGTTGGCGTCCACCCAGTCCCGCCCCGGCCCGTCCCCGACCAGCCGGGCCAGCGCGAACACCGACCCGTAGGGCGAAACCGTGAGCACGCCGTTGCCCACCAGGTTGCTGGCGAGCAGAAACGTCAGCGCCGCCGCCAGCGGGACAGCAGGCCGCCAGGGCCATCGCCGCCGCAGCAGCCCGGCAGCGGCGATCACCCCCGCCGCCAGCACCAAGTGCGCCAGGTGCGACGCGATGGCGAAGGTGCCCAGCACGACCACCCAGGCCAGCGCGCCCCGCCCCACCCGGCCGGGACCATAGGCCAGCACGAACAGGCATAGCACGGTGATGGGCGCAAAGATGTCCGGCATCAGCAGCGACGCAAACCACGGGGCTGCCGTGCCGAGCGCCAGGAAGGCGCACAGCGCCACGTGCGTGACCGGCCCCAGCGGGGCAATGATGGACGTGGCCAGCCTCAGCAGGTGCGACAGGATGATGCACTGCGCCGCCACGCACCCCCACAGCGTCAGGCGCGCGCTGGTCAGCAGCAGGAACGGCGCATAGACCCAGGGCTTGTCCCAGCCCATGTCCGGCATCATGCCCATCTCCAGCAAGGCGCCGGTGTCGCTGAACAGGATGGGGTAGCCATTCACCAGTGCCGGCCAGGCCAGCAACAGGGCGCCGGCCAGGATGGCAAATGGCATCAGGCGGTGATGCCGCAGGCGTGTGGCAGGATCAGGGCAGGTGGTGTCCCTCCCCCCGGCGGGGAGAGGGGCAGGCACGGTCAGTACTGGCGGGCGTTGCCGGGGTAGGCGCCGCTGGTGTTGTTGCCGGTCGCGCGGTCATAGGTGCGGCTGGCAGCCGTGCCGCGGGGGTTGCCGGGCGTGCCGTCGCGCTGGGCGGGGTAGGCGCCGCTCACGTCCGTGCCGGCCGCGCGGTCAAGGGCACGGGTGGCCGCGGTACCGGACGGGTTGATGGGCGTGCCGTCACGCTGGGCAGGATAGACGCCGCTGGTGTTGGTCCCGGCGGCGCGGTCCGCGGTCTGGCAGCCGGCGACGCCGAGTAGCGCGAGGGCAGCCAGGGCAGGGATCAGGGGCTTGGTCATGAAGGGGTCTTTCACTCGATTGCCCAGACATATCGTTTCCCGCCCCTGCTAGTTTCATCCTTACCAGCGTGCTGCCGCCGCATCGTCCGACGCCCGCGCGTCCACCCAGGCAGCGGTGCCGTCCGCCCGTTCCTCCTGCTTCCAGAACGGGGCGCGGGTCTTCAGCCAGTCGATCAGGAACGCCGTGGCATCCAATGCCGCCTGCCGGTGCGGGCTGGTGGCGAGCACCAGCACGATGGGATCACCGGGCAGCAGGCGGCCATGGCGGTGGATGACGGTGCAGCCCAGCAGCTCCCACTGCGCCTCCGCCTGCTGCGCGATGGCCTGCAAGGCGCGCAAGGTCATGCCGGGGTAGTGCTCCAGCGTCATCGCCACGGTGTCGCCGCCCCTGACGGTGCCGATGAAGCAGCCCAGCCCGCCCACGTCGGTGCGCCCGGCCAGCAGGGCGGCGACCTCCGCCCCCGGGTCGAACGGTTCGGCCTGGACGCGGACGGTGGCCATGCCTAGCCGCCGGTGACGGGGGGGAAGAATGCGACCTCGTCCCCGTCGTGCACGGGGTCGCTGGGCTGGGCGAACTCCTGGTTGACCGCAGCGCGCACGACGCCGGGTTGGGCGAAGGCGGCGGCCCCGGCGGCGTCCCGTCCACGCAGCCAGTCTGCAAGGGCGCCCACGGTGGCGATGCCGGGGGGCAACGCCAGGTCCTCCTCCGCACGGCCCATGCGTTCGCGCATCCAGGCGAAGTACAGCAGCTTCATCGGGGCGTCGGCACGGTCTGGACGGTGCCGTTGGGGTTGATGATGGTGCTGGTGCCGTTGCCGTTGGGCACCATGATGGCGCCGGGTCCCTGGGGCGTGGTGAGCTGGCGGTAGCCGCCCGTGCCGCCGGCGTCCACGGCGGGGCCTTGCGGGGTCTGCACCACGGCGCCTTGCGGCCCGGCGCTGGGGACGGACGACCGGGGCGGCGGCACGACGCCGGCATTGGGCAGGGCGCCTGGGCCGGGCTGCACCGACCCCGGCGGCGTGCCGCTGCCGCGCGTCGTGGGGCGGGGCTGGCGCCCGGCGGGTAGGCCGGGGGTGGCGCCGGGGACGACCGTTGGCTCGAACCCGCGGGCGGGGCCTGCACCGCCCTGGCGGGACACGTCGGTCAGCGTGGGCTCGGGGCCTTGCGGGCCGGGCCAGATGTTGCCGGACTCGGGGGCGAGCGGCGTGAACTCGCCCTCCTGGCCCAGGGCGCGGCGCACGTTCTCGCTGTCGGCCATCGGCAGGTTCGGGTTGGCGGGGGGCGGGGATGTGGTGTGGGCCAGGAACTCGCCGAACCCGGTGCAGCCGGGGAGGGCAAGCAGCAGGCCGATCAGGGCGGTGCGCCGCATGGGGGGACTCCAGGGCCGCAGGGGCGGCCGTCACGGGCGAATGTGCCTGTTGGGCGCGGAATGCTCAAGCCGGGGCGGCCAAGCAGACCTCTGGAGGTCTGCGCACAGATGAAAACCTAAGCAGGCAAGCCTGCTTAGGGCCGGCGTACCGGGGCGCCGGGCGCCGAGGCATGGCGCAGCCCGGCGTGCAGGTAGTCCCAGCCCGTCCACAAGGTCAGCCCGGCGGCGACCCACAGCATCGCCTCCCCGATCAGGGACACCGGCAGGAATTGCAGGTGCAGCAGCACGGCGGCGTCGTCCCCGGCCAGCAGGGTGCCGAGCGCACCCATCTGGAAGCCGGTCTTCCACTTCGCCAGCTCCGTCACTGGCAGGCCGATGCGCAGGCCGGCCAGGTATTCGCGCAGGCCGCTGACCAGGATTTCCCGCAGCAGGATGACGATGGCCGGCAACAGCCCCCAGGGCGACAGCCGGCCCTGCCCGGCCAGCAGCATGAGGGTGGCGCCCACCAGCAGCTTGTCGGCGATGGGGTCCAGCATGCGGCCCAAATCGGACATCTGCGCGCGGCCCCGGGCAATCTTGCCGTCGAAATAATCGGTGATGCCGGCCGCGGCGAACACTGCACAGGCCGCCAGGTTGCCGCCCGGCGAATGCAGGGCCGCCAGGGCCACCAGCAGCGGGATGGCCGCGATGCGCGACAGGGTGAGCAGGTTGGGAAGGTCGGTCAGCATACGGGCGAGAGCCTACCGCAGTTTGGGCGGCAGGTCAGCCCGGCGTTCGCGGCGCGCGGGCCGAAACGTCAGTAGGTCGCGCGCCCGCCGCTGATGTCGAACACGGCGCCGGTGCTGAACGAGCAGTCTTCGGTCGCCAGCCAGCACGCCATCGCCGCGATCTCCCGCACATCGACGAAGCGGTCCATGGGTATCTTGGACCGCATGTAGGCGATCTGCTCGGGCCGCATCTGCTGGAACAGCTCGGTCTCGGCGGCGGCGGGAGTGATGCAGTTGACCAGCACGCCCTTGCCCGCAAGCTCCTTGCCGAGCGACTTCGTCAGCCCGATCAGCCCGGCCTTGCTGGCGCTGTAGTGCGACGCGTTGGGGTTGCCCTCCTTGCCGGCGACGGAGGCGATGTTGACCACCCGGCCATAGCCGCGCGCCACCATGCCGGGCAGCACGGCGGCGCAGGCGAGGTAGGGGCCGACCAGGTTCACCTCAATCACCCGGCGCCACTCGGCGGCGGGCAGGTCCCAGGCCGGGGCGTTGCCGCCGGTGATGCCGGCGTTGTTGACCAGGATGTCGATGGCGCCGTGCCGGGCCAAGGTGGCGGTGGCGGCGGCTCGGACCGCGGCTTCGTCCGTCAGCTCGGCCTGATGCGTGCTGACGGTGCCATGGGCCGACAGCTCAGACGCGGTGGTGGCCATGGCGGCGGCATCCAGGTCCCACAGCGCGACGGCGGCGCCGGACGCCAGCATGCGCTCGGCGATGGCCCGGCCGATGCCGCGGGCGCCGCCGGTGACGATGGCCGTGCGGCCCTTGAGGTCGAGGGTGTTCATGCTGGGGAGGGTAGGCCGGGGTGGGCGGGGGCGTCCATGGCTGCCACGGAGCTATTCCTGGCGTGTCTGGTCGTTTGCATCAGCCGGTGTGGCCGGGATGCCTGGGTCGGATTGGGGAAGACGTGCTGCCTGTTCCTCGAACCGTTTGAGATGGGCGACATGGACTGCAAGCAGGTTTTGGCTGCTCGGCAACGTAGCCATCCGGACATACTTATGATCGTTAAGTTCCAGGAAAATCACGGCATCGGCATATTGAATGAGGTAAAGCAGGTGATTGGTGCTGGGCTGACCCAGGTGAAGGTGCATGATGCCATGGTTGGCAAGCAAGGGGTCGGGCGTCATGCCCAGTCCGCGGCGGTAGCATCCTGACGGTATGACGCTCCCGGCGACGATGGCCGCCCGTATGGCGACCAGCGCCTTTGCTTCTGCCAGTGCGGCGCTGTGCTGCGGGTGAGCCGTGTTCCGCGCAATGCTCAGTATACCGGTGTGATCTGTCCAAGCGTCAGCCTCAATGACCCGCTTCGGAATCGTCTGCACCTGTTCAAGACGGAGCCTGACCAGACGAGACGATGGGTTAGCCAATTAGGTGGCGCAGATACTCGTCGTCCGATAGGTCTGTGATGTCTGTGCTGCCAACGCCGAGGTCAGCCATGTCAGCGGCCGCCAGCAGGCGCCCGAACGCATCAATGTCTCCGGAGCGCGCCTCGTCCGTTTGTGGAACCGACAGAAAGCTGGTCGCGACCTCGGCCGAGGCAACGGTCACACTCGCGCGGCCATAGCCCTGAATGGTCCCTGGATACTCGATGAGCCAATGCAGACTGTCGCTCATGCTTCACAGCTCCCGTCACTGACATGGCAGCGCAGTTAGTGTGACACAACCTGTGCTGCCGCAATATGCCTTCCTGCGCCTACCCCCCCGGCATCGCCGCGCCGGGGTGGAAGTGCTCGTAGATGCGCCGCGCGGTCTCCCGGTTGATGCCCGGCGCGTTCTCCAGGTCCGCCAGACCAGCGGCCTTCACGCCGCGGGCACTTCCAAAATGGTTCAGCAGCGCCCGCTTGCGGGCGGCGCCAACGCCGGGGACCTCGTCCAGTTCGCTTGTGACCAAGGCCTTGCTGCGGCCGGCACGGTGGGTGGTGATGGCGAAGCGGTGGGTCTCGTCGCGGACGCGCTGCAAGTAGTACAGAACGGGGTCGCGCGGCGGCAGTTGGAACGGGGGGCGGCCGTCGATGTGGAACCACTCGCGTCCGGCGTCGCGGTCCGGGCCTTTGGCGATGGCGACCACTGGGATCTCGTGCAGGCCCAAATCCGCCATCACGCCGCGCACCGCGGACAACTGCCCGGCGCCGCCGTCGATCAGCAGCAGGTCCGGCAGGGCCGGCGCCTCCGGCCCGCCCGCGTCGGACGCCGCCTGTTCCTTCAGGGCGCGGCCGAAGCGGCGTTCCAGCACCTCCCGCATCATGGCGAAGTCGTCGCCGGGGGCGATGGGGCCGCGTATGGAGTATTTGCGGTAGGCATTCTTGCGGAAGCCCTCGGCGCCCGCAACCACCATCACGCCATAGGCGGCGGTGCCCATGATGTGGCTGTTGTCGTAGCACTCGATGCGCTCGGGCGTGCTTGGCAGGGTGAACAGGTCGGCGACGCCTTGCAGCAGCTTGGCCTGCCCCGCGCCCTCTGCCAGCTTGCGTTCCAGGGCTTCGCGGGCGTTGGTCTCGGCGTGTAGCACCACGGCGCGCTTCTCGCCCCTGGCGGGAACGGCCAGCTCCACCCGGCGGCCCGCCTGGATGGCCAGCGCCTCCGCCACCAGGGCGGATTCCGGCAAGGGCAGGTTCAGCAGCACCACCGGCGGCGGCGGCTTGTCGTCGTAGAATTGCAGCACGAAGGCGGACAGGACGGCGTCGGCCTCCATGTCGGCGGCATGGGCCGGGAAGAAGGCGCGGTTGCCGTTGTTGCGCCCGCCGCGGATGAAGAACACCTGCACGCAGGTCTGGCCGCCGATGCCGTGTATGGCCACCACGTCGGCGTCGTCCAGACTGGCCGGGTTGATGACTGCCGTGCCCTGCACAGCCGTCAGCCCCCGGATGCGGTCGCGTATGGCCGCCGCACGCTCGAACTCCAGGGACTCGGCGGCGGCTTCCATCTCGGTCGCCAACTGCTTCTGCACCGCGCCGGCCTTGCCGCCCAGGAAGGCGCGGGCCTGCTGCACCAGCCCGGCATAGTCCTCCCGCGTGATGCGCCCGGTGCACGGGGCGGAGCAGCGGCGGATCTGGTGCAGCAGGCACGGCCGGCTGCGGCTGGCGAACACGGTGTCCTGGCACGACCGCAACAGGAACACGCGCTGCATGGCGTTCACCGTCTGGTTCACCGACCACACCGACGCGAACGGCCCGTAGTAGCTGCCCTTGCGGCTGCGCGCGCCCCGGTGCTTGGCGATCTGCGGGAAGGCATGGTCCTCGGTCAGCACCAGCCAGGGATAGGACTTGTCGTCGCGCAGGACGATGTTGAAGCGCGGCTTCAGCCGCTTGATGAGGTTGGCCTCCAGCAGCAGCGCCTCGGCCTCGGTATGGGTGGTGACGATCTCCATAGCGACGGTGTCGTGCACCATCCGCCGCAGCCGTTCGTTCAGGCGGCCTGTCTGGGTGTAGGAATAGACGCGCTTCTTGAGGCTTTTCGCCTTTCCGACATACAGCGCCTCCCCGCGCGCATCGAGCATGCGATACACGCCGGGGCTGGCAGGCATGGTCAGCAGCGCCTGCTCGATCACGGCGACGCCCTTGGGGGCGGTCGGGGCTGCCGGGCCGGGGAAGGTGATGCCGCCCGGATCGGGCGTTACGCTGGTGTTGTCCATGTCTGGCCAAGATGGGGATAGGGAGCCAGGCGTCTCAAGGGCAGGACGTCCCGTTTCATCCACCGAATCTGTGGATAACTCTGTGGAGAGGGCGTGGGCGGCAGGCGACGCATGGCGGATTTCCGCGGTTTGGCGTGGGTTGCCCAGGATTTGAGCATCGGCAGTAACATGCTGTAATCATTTACAGTACAGCGTTTTCGAGTCCGCCTTGTCAGCCAGAACCTGCATGTCCCTGCAAACATTGGGAGTCAACGATTCCCCGTGGACAAATCGCATGTGGCTGGGCAGGTGTGGCGCTAGGGACGCGCCCGTTCGACCGCTACGCCGGCGCTGGCGGCGTCGGGGAACACGTCCAGCTTCTCCACCCGGACGCGCGCCAGGCGCACGCGCGGATCGGCCAGGCAGGCCTCGGCAATGCGCTCGGCCAGGGTTTCCACTAGCTTCACATGCCCGGCCCCAGCGATACGGCGGACGGCCTGCGCCACGTCCTCATAGCTGACGACCCGTTGCAGGGCGTCATCGGTGCCTTCGCCTTCATCCACCTGCAAATCCACGTTGACCTGGATGCGTTGCGGGGCGGCGTGCTCGTGCGGATACCACCCGATGCTGGCCTGTAGCACCATGTCGCGCAGGAAGACGTGCCGGGTGCGTTGCAGGGCGTCGGCGTAGCGGGCGGTCATTCGTCGGACCCCGCATCGGCCGGGGGCGCGCCCCATTGCAGGTGCTGCCCGCCGTCCAGCGCGATCATCTGGCCGGTCATGGCCGGCAGCGACAGGATAGCGAGCAGGGCGTGCCCGACCTCCGCCGGGCTGGTGCCGCGGCGCAGCGGCACGGCGGCGCATTGGCGGGCGAAAGCTTCAGGCGTCTGCCGGCTGCTGGGCAGCGCCGGGCCGGGGCCGATGGCGTTGACGCGGATACGTGGGGCGAGCGCCAGCGCCATCTGCTGCGTCAGCGCCCACAGCGCGGCCTTGCTGACGGTGTAGGACACGAAGTGCGGCGTCAGCGACCAGACGCGCTGGTCCAGCAGGTTGACCACCGCGCCCTCCGCATCGTCCGGCAGGCCATGCGCCAACGCTTGGGTCAGGACGAACGGCGCGCGCAGGTTCGGCTCAAGGTGGCGGTCCCAGGATGCGCGGGTGGCGTCGTGCCATTCGTCCCGCTCGAACGTGCTGGCGTTGTTGACCAGGACGCCGATGGGGCCGATGGCCGCCGCGGCGGCGGGCAGCAGGGCGGCGGTGGCAGCCTCGTCCGCAAGGTCCGCCTGCACCACGGCCGCGGTGCCGCCGGCCTGGGTGACGCGGTGCGCCAGGGCGTCCGCGGCGTCCCGGCTGCGGTTGCAGTGTATGGCGACTGCGAACCCAGCGCCGGCCAGGGCCAGGACCTGCGCCTCCCCCAGCCGGACTGCGCCCCCGGTGACAAGGGCGGTGCGGCGCAGCGTCGGGGGGATCGGGTGCATGGCGCGCTGCCTACCCGGCCCGGGTGGGCGCGTAAAGAAGGCGGGTCGTGAAGGCGGGTCGTGAAGCCGGGTCGTGAAGCCGGGCCGGTTGGCGGCGGTGCGGCAGGCTGGTAGTTGGGTGCCATGCCCCACCCGCCGCGGCGCTGGCCCGTCCGCGCCTACCTGCTGCTGATCGTGTTCGCGCTGATCGTCCCGGGGCTGCTGTTCTGCGCGGCCCTGATGCTGCGCCTGCAATCGGCCGAGCATGCCCGCAGCCTGCAAGGGGCGCAGGCCGCGGCCCTGCGCACGGCGGACGCGCTGGACCGGGAGGTGACGAACATCCGGGCGGTGCTGCGTGTGCTGGCGGCCTCCCCGGCGCTGGCAGCGCGGGACATGCCGGCCTTCGACCGCCAGGCGCGGGCGGTGGGGGAGACGATGGGGCAGAACATCGTCCTGACGGACGCCGCAGGCCAGCAGCACGTCAACACCCGCACGCCGCCCGGCACGCCGCTGCCGCGCTCCAACGCCATGGACGGCCTTCGCCGGGCCGTGGACACCGGGCAGCCCGTCCTGTCCGACCTGTTCCGGGGCGCGGTGGCGCAGGCGCCGGCCGTGGCGGTGCTGATGCCGGTGATGGAGGACGGGCGGGCCGCCTGGGTGCTGTCCACCAGCATGCAGCCCCGCGCCCTGGCCCGGTTGCTGGAGGCGCAGGCGCTGCCGCCGGGTTGGGGGGCATCGATCATCGATGGCCACGACCTGATCGTGGCGCGGTCGGTCGAGCACGACCGCTTCGTCGGGCAGCGTGTGACGGCGGACCTGGTCGCCAGCATGCAGGGGGAGCAAGGGACCTGGATCGGCACGGCTGCGGACGGCACAGAGGTGCTGGCCGCTTACGCCCGTGCCGGCGGCACGGGCTGGCGGGTCGTGGTCGGGGTCCCGCTGGCGATCGTCGAGGCGCCGTTCCGTGCGACCCTGCTGTCCTACGCCGCGGCCGGCGCGGGGACGCTGGCATTGGCGCTGCTGCTGGCGTGGCGGTTGGCGCACCGCATCTCGGCGCCGCTGCGCGGGTTGGCCCAGGCAGGGATGCAGGCGGGGACGCACCCGGCGCCGGCCGTGGCGTCGGGCATCCAGGAGGTGGACGCGCTGGCCAAGACGCTGGCCGCGACGCAATCCGGCCTGGTGGCCCGTGCGGACGCCCTGGCAGCGGAGCGGGCGCGGCTTGCCGCCATCATCGATACGGTGCCGGTCGGCCTGGTGATCGCGGCGCCGACCGGGGAGATCCTGTCCGGCAATGCCCAGGTGGAGCGCATGTTCCGCCATCCCGTGCTGATGAGCCGGTCGGACCAGGACTATGGCGAATGGGCCGCCTTCCACGCCGATGGCCGGCAGGTGCAGGCGGGGGAATACCCGCTGTCCCGGGTGCTGCACGGGGCGGACCGGGCGGAGCTGACCTGCCACTACCAGCGCGGCGACGGCACGCGGTTCTGGGTCAACCTTGTGGCGGCGCCGATCCGCGATGCTGACGGAGCGGGGGTGGCGGGTGGGGTCGTCGCCATCCTGGACATCGACGAGGTCGTGCGTGCGCGGGAGGCGAAGGGGCTGTTCGCCGAGACCCTGCAACAGGAGGTGGCGGCCCGCACCGCCGAGCTGGTGCAAGCCAACCAGCGCCTGCGTGACGAGATGGACGGACGGGCGGCGGCAGAGGGCCAGCTCCGCCAGGCGCAGAAGATGGAGGCGGTGGGGCGGCTGACGGGCGGCATCGCGCACGACTTCAACAACCTGCTGACGATCGTGGTGGGCAGCCTGGACCTGCTGGGGCGCCGGGTTGAGGACGCGCGGCAGCGCCGGCTGGTCGATAACGCGATGGAAGGGGCGACGCGGGCCGCGACGCTGACGGCCCGGCTGCTCGCGTTCTCCCGCCAGCAGCCGTTGCAGCCGCAGGCGGTCGATCCCAACCAGTTGGTGTCGGGGATGGAGGAGCTGCTGCAGCGCACGCTGGGGGAGGCGATCACGGTCCGCATGGCGCTGGCGGCCGGCGCCTGGCCGGTGCACGCCGACCCGAACCAGTTGGAGAACGCCTTGCTGAACCTGGCGGTGAACGCCCGGGACGCGATGATGGCGGCCGCCGACGGCGGCGTGCTGACGGTCGCTACCGCGAACCGGGTGGTGGCGGCGGGCGAGTTGGGGCAGGACGTGCCGGCCGGGGAGTATGCGGAGGTGATGGTGCGGGACACCGGCACCGGCATGCCGCCCGAGGTCGCGGCGCAGGTGTTCGAGCCGTTCTACACCACCAAGCCGCAGGGCCAGGGCACCGGGCTGGGCTTGTCCCAGGTGCATGGCTTCGTGAAGCAGTCGGGCGGGCATGTCGCGGTCGAGACGGCGCCGGGCCAGGGCACCGCCATCCGCATGCTGCTGCCACGCCTGCTCGGCGGGGCCGCCGCCGCGGCGCCCCCGCCGGCCCCCGCCCTGGCCCCGCCGCGGGCGGATGGGGAGGTGGTGCTGGTCGTGGAGGACGAGGCGGGGGTGCGGCGCTTCACGGTCGAGGCGTTGCAGGAGCTGGGCTATGCCGTGGTGGAGGCCGGCACGGCAGCGGACGGCTTGCGGCGGCTGGCGGCGCATCCGGAAGCCGTGCTGCTGTTCACCGACGTCGTGTTGCCGGACCGCAGCGGCCGTGTGCTGGCGGCAGAGGCCCGCCGGCTGCGCCCTGGGCTGCCCGTGCTGTTCACGACCGGCTATGCCCGGGATGGCGCCGGGGTGGCTGCTGGGCCGGACCTGATCGGCAAGCCGTTCACGGTGGCGGCGCTTGGCGAGAAGCTGCGGGCGGTGCTGGACGGGGCGTAGGGGTGCCGTGCCTATCCCAGCACCTCCAGCAACCGCCCGGCCTGCGCCGAAGGGTCGCGTTCGTGCCAGGCCAGAACCACGCGCTCACCGCGTATCGTCCCGCCGATGCGCGCGGCCAGCGTAGCGAGGGCGAACGGGTCCCTGGGGTTTGTGGGCGTGAGCGCGGCGGCCTGCGGGCCGAGGTCGGCGGCGGCCACCCCGGCGGCGCGCAGCAGCAGGCGCAGTCGGGCTTGCAGCAGCAGGGCGTCGAGCGCCGGGCCGGGAGGGCCGAAGCGGTCGTGCAGCTCCTCCTCGAACTCGTGCAGCGCGGCCGGGCTGTCCAGGCGGGACAGGCGGCGCAGCAGGGACAGGCGAAGGTTCGGCTCTGGCACCGCGTCATCCGGGATGCAGCCCGATAGGGCGGCGCGCAGGGACGGGGCAGGGTGCTGCACTGGGTCGCCGCGGCCCAACGCGGTCGCACGGGCCAGGAGGTGCTGGTACAGTTCCGTGCCGATGGCGGCGAGGTGGCCGGCCTGGCGGGCGCCGAACAGGTCCCCGGCGCCGCGCAGCTCCATGTCCGCCATCGATAGCGCGACGCCGGCGCCCAGGCTGCTCAGCGATTCCAGCGTCCGCAGCCGATGCAGCGTGGTGGCGGACAGCCGGCGGCCGCGTTCCGTGAGGAAGTAGGCGGAGCCGCGCCGCGCGCCGCGCCCGACCCGGCCGCGCAGCTGGTGCAGCTGCGCCAGGCCGAAGCGGTCGGCGCCCCAGACGATCATCAGGTTGGCGCGCGGGATGTCCAGCCCGGCTTCGATGATGTTGGTCGCCAGCAGCACGTCGCCCTCGCCGCGGGCGAAGCCCACCACCGCGCCCTCCAGCGCATCGGCCTTCATGCGGCCATGGGCTGCGGCGACGCGCAGTTCGGGCACAAGCTCCGCCAAGTCGGACTGCATGGCCGTCAGGTCGCCGATGCGGGGCACGACCAGGAAGCTCTGGCCGCCGCGGCGGCGTTCGCGCAACAGCGCCTCACGCACCACTGCAGGGTCCCATGGCAGGACGAAGGTGCGGGTGGGCTGGCGGTGGGCGGGGGGCGTCTGCAGCAGGGACACGTCGCGCAGGCCGACCAGGGCGCCTTGCAGGGTGCGCGGGATCGGGGTGGCGGTCATGGTCAGCACATGCGGGCGGTGGCCGCCCTCCCCGGCCAGGCCGGCCAGGCGGCGCTTGTCATCCTCGCCGAACCGCTGCTCCTCGTCGATCACCGACAGCCCCAGGCGGGCAAAGCTGACGCCATCCGCGGCCAGGCCTTGCGTGCCGACGATGATGCGGGCCTCCCCGCGGGCGACGGCGCGGCGGGCGGCGCGGCCCTCCGGCGTGGTGGCCCCGCGGATCAGCCCGGCAACCGTGATGCCGGACCCGGCGAACCGCCGCTCGAACACCTCAAGGTGCTGCCGGGCCAGGACGGTGGTGGGGGCAGCGACCAGCACCTGCCACCCGGCCAGGGCGGCGCCGGCGGCGGCACGCAACGCCACCTCGGTCTTGCCGAAGCCCACGTCGCCGCACACCAGGCGGTCCATTGGGCGCCCGGCGGCCAGGTCCGCCTGCACGGCGTCGATGGCGGCGCGCCGGCAGGCCGTCAGGGGATGCGGGAAGCGGCGGTGCAGGGCGGCGGCGCCGGGGTGGTGCTTGATGACCGGTGCCGCCGCGGCGGTGCGGGCTGCTGCGGCCTGGGCAAGCTGGGCGGCGGTGGCTTGCACCTCCTCCTCCACCTCTGCCCGGCGGCGGTGCCACGCCTCGCCGCCGATGCGGTCCGGGGCGTGGCCGTCGTCGCCCAGGCGCCAGATGCGGTCCAGCTCCCAGGTCGGGACCAGCAACTCGGCTTCGTCCGCGAAGCGCAGCGCCAGGCGTTCCTCCCCGTCCACGTCGCGCAGGGCGTGCAGGCGGGCGATGCCGTGGTCCTCGTGCACCACTAGGTTGCCCAGGCGGGGCGCGTCTGCGTCGTGCAGCGCGGCATGGGTGGGCCGGGCGCGCAGCAGGGGGCCGATGGGGAGGATCAGCAGGCCCGGCGCGCGCAGGCCGTCATGGATGTCGAGCAGGAGGACATGGATGCCGGGCCGGGTGGGCCAGGCTTCGGCGGCGTGGGCATCCAGGCCGCGCCGGGCCAGGCTGGCGGCGACGCGGGCCGGGTCGGACGGGGTGGCGACCACCACGATGCCCTGCGCAGCCTTTGCCGATGCGACCAGGTCGGCGATGCGTAAGGGGGGCGGGGACCGGCTCGGCGCCAGGTGGCGGGTCTGGCAGGCGGGGGCCGGACAGGGCGGCCTCGGCCTGGGCAGGGGTCAGGAACAGGCTGGCGGGGCGGGGCAGCACACCGCGCTTCGGGTCGGCCCGGCGGGCGGCGCGGGTGGCGGCGTAGGCGTCCTGCGCCTGCTCATGCGCGTCGGCCCAGCGGTTGAGGACCTCGGGATCGAGCCAGGCGGGGGCGCCGGGGACTAGGTCGAACAGGGAGGCCAGGCGGGGCGGCGGGGAAGGCGGGGCGGCCGGGTCGTGGGCGGCGTGATGTTCCAGGGCTTCGGCGGCGTCCTCGACCTCGGCAGGGTCCAGCGGGAACTCGACGGCGGGCGTCAGGGTGACGCTGGCGGCATCGCCGGTGCGGCGCTGGGTCAGGGGATCGAAGGGGTGGATGGCGGCGATTTGGCCGTCCACGACTTCCAGCCGGACGGGGTGGGGTGCGCCGGCGGGGAACAGCTCGACGGTGTGGCCGCGCAGGGCGACGGTGCCGGGTTCGTCCACGCGCTCCTCCGCATGGTAGCCGCGGGCGGCCAGGTCGTGCACCAGGGCGTGCGGGTCCAGGGCTTCGCCGAGGCGCAGCACGGGGTCGGGCTGCAAGCCGGCGGCAGGGCGGACGCGCTGCAAGGCGGCGGCGGCGGTGGTCAGCAGCAGGCAGGGGCCGGAGGCTGGCTGGGCCAAGGCCTGCAACGCGCGCATGCGCTGGCCGACGATGGCGGGCGACGGCGGCGCGGGGTCATACGGCAGCACGTCCCATGGCGGCAGCACCAGCACCTCGACCCCGGTGCCCACGGCCTGCGCCAGCGCGGCAACGCGCTGTAGGCGGGGGGCGCTGCGCAGGATGGCGATGATGGGCTGCCCGGCGGTCCGGGCCTGGGCGACAAGATGCAGGGCAAGGGCGGCATCGGGCGCGGTGTCGTGCATCGGGGTCCTGGATCGGGGAGGAGGCGGAACCCGGCAGATGGGCCGCGGTTGCATCGCCGCCGCCCCGGCCAGTTGCGCGGGGGCGGACGGGCACGATCTATGGCGGCATGAGCACACACACTGCGAAGGCTTCTCCCCGGTTCTGGCCCCGCGCCGGGCTGCGCGCCGGCCTGGCGTTCGGCGTCGCAACGGGGCGGCCCATCGAGGCCGCGGGCCAGCGGATGGACCCGGTGATGTCCGCGCTGATCCGCTTCGTGCGCCGGCTGCCCAACGGGGGTGCGCCGGGCGCCGGGGGCTTGCAGGCGTTCCGGGCGCAGTACGAGTCCGCACCGGGCCTGACCGGCATGATGCCGGACCCGGCGCTGCCGCCGCGGCCCGTCGATGGGTTGCCCGGGGCGCTGGAATACGTGCCCGTGAAGCCGCGCGGCACGATGCTGTTCTTCCACGGGGGCGGCTTCATCATGGGCAGCCCGGCGACGCACGATGCGCTGTGCCGCTGCCTCGCCCGGGTATCGGGCCTGCGTGTGGTCAACGCGCCCTACCGCCTGGCGCCCGAGCATCCGTTCCCGGCCGCGCATGACGACGCCGCGGCGGCCTGGGCCTGGGTGCGGGCGAACCGGCCCGGCCCCTACGTGCTGGCCGGGGACAGCGCCGGCGGCAACCTGGCGGCCGGGCTGGGCGGGGACGGCGTGGCGCTGACGCTGCTGCTGTATCCGGTGGTCGATATGATGGAGGACCCAGGCCGGTATCCCAGCATCGACACCTTCGCCGAGGGCTTCCTGCTGACCCGGCGCGGGATGGATGATTGCGCGCGGCTGCTGGTGAGTGGGGACACGCAGCGCACCGACCCGCGCCTATCGCCGATCCGCGGGGACCTGGCGGGCGCGGCGCCGTCGGTGGTGATGACGGCGGGGTTCGACC
>Ga0123339_10001639_pt1 | contig 15411 bp, 18 predicted proteins | sample lystaG_FD_89956 | JGI IMG/M metagenome (GOLD analysis project Ga0123339, IMG submission 89956) | Glacier valley bacterial and archeal communities from Borup Fiord, Nunavut, Canada, to study Microbial Dark Matter (Phase II) -... | ecosystem: Environmental > Aquatic > Freshwater > Ice > Glacier ... | reverse complement strand
TTACTGGGTTGGCTTTAGCATTAGGATTTACTAGTAGACAAACACTTCTTAACTACCAAGCAAAGGAAGAATTCGTGGACACTATTACGCGCGCGAAATCTATTATAGAGCAATATGCAGAACGAAGGCTTTATGATAAAGAGGGTTGTAACGGTGCCAAGTTTGCTTTAGCTAATAACTATGGTTGGAGAGAGAAACAAGAGATGGACATTACAGGAGATATGACTATAAATGTTACTATTGATTAAAAATAGTGTTTGTTTAGGGCATCACCTATATAAACACTTGAATACACCTTAAAAGTATTTATTTAGAATTGTTTTTGCGATTAATAAACAAATGTTTGCAAATGTCCTTGACTTCAAACAAACACTTATTATATAATATGTGTAATGAAGTTAAGGAGCGTGTTATATATGAATATAGCTTATGTAAGAGTATCCACAATAGAGCAGAATGAAGCAAGGCAAATTGAGGGTTTAAACAAATATAATGTTGATGAATGGTTTATTGAAAAGGTTTCTGCTAAAGATACCAATAGACCTAAACTGCAAGAGATGATAAAGTTTGCTAGAAAAGGCGATACAATATATATCCATAGCTTAGATAGGTTGGCGAGAAGTACAAAGGATCTATTGGATATAGTAGAGCAGTTACAATCAAAAGGCATATACCTAGTAAGCAGCAAAGAGGCAATTGATACTAATACAGCTACAGGTAAATTAATGTTAACTATGATTGGTGCCATTAATACATTTGAGCGTGAGAACATGCTGGAACGACAAAGAGAAGGCATAGCGATTGCAAAGGAGAATGGAGTATATATGGGTAGAAAAGAAATAGACTATCCTGTTAATTGGGTAGAAGTATATAGTAAGTATAAGACCAGGGAGCTAACTGGCACTAAAGCAATGGATATGTTAGGGCTCAAAAGAAATACATTTTATAAATTAGTTAAGAGTTATGAAGAAGGTATCTAATACCTTCTTTTTTCTATTCAGGAGGTGATAAGGTGCCAAGTCTGAATATCCATATACCAAAAGAAGTATTCAATGATATATTTTATCCTTACTTGGAAACCAATTACCGATATGAAGTGTATTATGGTGGAGCTGGTAGTGGCAAGAGCGTATTCATTGCTCAGTCATATGTATATAGGATGTTAACTCATAAGATGTTGAATTTATTGACAGTGCGCCAAACTGGTGACACTAATAGGGATTCAACATTTGCTTTGTTTAAGCAGTGCATAAGCAAGTGGGGATTAGATAAGCAGTTCACAGTAAGAGAGAGTGACATGAGGATAACATGTAACCTTAATGGTAATAGCATAATCTTCAAGGGCCTTGATGATACGGAGAAGCTTAAGTCTATTACATTCCCTAAAGGTGAGTTAACTGATGTATGGATAGAGGAGGCTTCTGAGGTATTACTAGAAAGCTTTAACCAACTAGATGTACGTCTTAGGGGTGGTAATACTAAGAAACAAATAAGAATAAGTTTTAACCCAGTAAACATTAATCACTGGCTTAAGAAGTTCATAGATAAGAAGCAAGCCAATAAAATGGCACTTCATAGCACATATAAGCATAACAAGTTCTTAGATGATGCGTATAAGGAACTACTTGAAGCTTATAAAGAAAGTGATCCTTATTACTACACTGTTTATTGCCTTGGTGGTTGGGGTGTAGTTGGTAAGACCATATTTGATGCACAAAAGGTCAATGTAAGGCTTGCAGAGATTAAAGGATATAAGCCATTTAAACAAGGTACCTTTGTTTATGAGTATGTAAATCAAATGATAGTTGATAGCTCTATTAAATGGATACCTGGTGATGATGGCTGCATTAGGATATATGAAGATGTAAAGAGCGGATATCCTTATGTTATCGGTGGTGATACTTCTGGTGATGGTTCAGATTTCTTCATAGGTCAGGTAATTAATAATACCAATGGAAAGCAAGTAGCCACATTAAGGCACCAGTTTGATGAAGATCTATATGCACAACAAATGTATTGCTTGGGTAAGTACTTTAATAATGCGCTTATAGGCATAGAGGTCAATTTCAGTACGCATCCAATAAAGGAACTTCAAAGACTCGGTTACTCTAATATGTTTATGCGTGAGGTTGAGGATAGTATAACCAATAAGATTGAGAAGAAGTTCGGCTTCCAAACTAACAAGCTGACAAGGCCTCTTATTATCGCTGACTTAGTAACTATAGTAAGGGAATCAACAGAGCTGTTTAATGATGAGGATACCTTGGATGAGATGCTAACCTTTGTAAGAAATGAAAAGGGTAAAGCTTGTGCTCAAGCAGGTAGCCATGATGATTGTATTATGGCTATGGCTATTACTTATTATATTAGGAGTCAACAGAGTTACAAGGCTACAGACCAACTAATCCCAATGAGAAAGAAATGGATTGAGATACACAGACCTAAAAAGAAAGCGAGGTATTAAGATGGTAACTAAGACTTATAAGTGTGCTGTTCATGGTGAGTTTGATGTGCACAGTGACATTAATGATAAGCCACCAACGATATGTAATAAACCTATGGTTGGTGATGAACATGGTATGGTTTACTGTGCAATGCCAGTAATAAGAGTATATAAAAAACTAACATACATGGATGCTGAGGGGTTCTGTGGCAAGGTGTATGGATGTCCTTAGAAAGGGAGTGATTAGATGGGAATAAGAGAAACAGGCAAGAAAGTCATTGATAAAATTAAAAAGGTTTTAGAGATAAACAACAGTGCACGATTCTTTGATATGACTACACCAGAGGCTAGAGAATCAACAGTACTTGAGGATTATACCTACGCTTCATCTGCAAGGTCAGAGCAACAAATTAAGTGGGTAAAGAATGACAACTATTATAACTCTAAGCACATAGCCTCAATAGAGTTAGCTAATCTACTAGAAGAACAAGGTGTTCCGTTTGTGCCAGCTATTATTCCAGATCCTTATATTCGTGTTGAGAATCAAATCATTCCAGATATACCTGACTTTGAGTTCAAGGGTAGGGATGATGATTTAGATAATAAAAAGGCAAAGCAAAGAGAGTATGTTGTTAGGTCCATAGTAGAGGCTAACAAGCTTGAAACCATGAACACAGACAATGAAAGAAGATTAAATAAGTTCGGTAATGCTTGGTGGAAAGTTGCATGGGATGGCACTAAGATGACCGCAACAACCTTGGGTGATATTGTTATAGGCAATCCTGATAATGCTAATATGTTTCCGGATCCTTCTGCAATAGATGTGCAACAGTGTGAATTTTTAATATATGCATATAGAATGCACCGTAGAGCTGCAGCAAGAATGTTTGAAAAACAATTAAAGAAACAAGACATAAGTATGAATGAAATAGGCACCGATGGAAAGGCAGCAGATACTCAAATATTTGATAATCAGACTAGAGATTTGTTTGACGATACTACACAGATTCTAGAATATTGGTTTAAGCAAGACACTTATGGTAGTTCTTCAGTAGATGTAGAAATTGAAGTCGATGGTAAAAAAGTTAAAAAGTCTATGCCTTATGAGTGGGTACCTGGAGACATTGCTTGTAGTATCCAAATCAACAATACTGAAATTCAATATATACCTAAGTACTGGATTAAGACAGGGAATCAGAATAAGAACTTCCCATTTGTTAAGTACTGCAAGATTCCAGTAGAGAATAGCTTTTGGGATAAATCAGATATGGAAAGTATTATACCTCTAGTGGATCAGTGTGACAGAGAGTTGGCCACTGCAATTCTTAATGATACGTTTATGGCCAATGACATATTAGTTGTTGAAGAAGGCGCGGCTGCAGATGGTTGTGAGTTTGAAACTCATCCAGGAGCAATGTGGAAAATGAAGACTGGTCAAATAAACGGAGCTAGAAGGCTTGGAGGACTTGCAAATCCTACTAACAGACTTGAAATGATTAATTTTTTGAGAAGTGTCATTCAAGAAACTTGCGGAGATTTTGACTCTAGCCAAGGCAAGGAACCAGTAAGAGTAACAACAGCTTCTGGTATTGCTCAATTAAATGAGAGGGCAGATGCTCGTAAGAATATCAAGAAAGCTGATAGGACTACAGGCTTTTCTTTATTGTATGAGTTAATAGATTGGACCGCACTAGAATTCTATGATGACAATAGATTAATCTTTATAGGTGTTAATGCTGAAGAGTTAAAGCCAGAAGAAAAGGCTGAACCTGGTATGACTAACTTAGATAAAACAAAAGGTCCTATAATATTTAAATTCAATTCAGATAATATGATGGTACCGGGTCAAGATGGTGAATCTTATTATCCTAGAATTGATACAGTAGTTAATGTTGGTGATGGATTAAGCAAGTCTAAATCCTTTACTATAGCAACAACTCAGGATATCGCTAAGATGAATATAACTCCTACAAACTACAAAATAGTTATTAGCATGGTCGATATGATGGATCTGCCTAATAAGAAAGATATCAAAACTTATTTAGAGGAATATTTCAAAAGCATGGCTGAAATGGCAGGGCAAAAGAAAGAGACTCCTAATGTTTCAATCTCATATAAAGATTTACCACAAGATGCTCAAATACAGATACTTTCACAAATGGGGATACAATCACAAGGTGGTATTAATCCAATGTCCATAACAGAGCAAGAAGTACCTCAAAATGGACAACAAACTGGTCAGTTAGATTATGCAAAAATCTTTGAAGGATTAAGCTTAGAAGAAAAACAACACCTAGATGCTAATCCACAGTTGTTAGAGAAATTCATACAAAGCCAAGGAGGTAATCTTAATGCAATGCAGCAAATGTAATTGTAGTTTAAGTATAAGTAAATCGCATATAGAATTTGAAGGAGACACAGACCCCAATACACCTACTAAAGCTTTTAATGTCTTAGATATGGTGTGTACAAACCCTAAATGCGACAACTACACTAAGGATCTTAGTAATCCTAAAATCATATTGGAAACTCTAAGGCAACCTATGAATTAAGGAGGAACTATGCTAGATAAAGTTAGAATAGGTATTTATGAATATGCAGTTATAGAATCTTCTGAACCTATAATATTGGATAAGGTGTTATGTAAGGGTTTAATTGATTACGATAATTTAACAATCACAATTAAAAAAGATATGCCAGAGGAAAAGAAACATCAAACCTTATGGCATGAAATTATGCATGGCATTGTTAGAGATTGGGGTGTTAATTTAGATGGTGACAATGAAGAATCTAAAATTGATTGGATAGCCACTGGCATGTGCCAAGTTATAAAAGATAATCCTAATTTATTTAAGGAGGAACATAATGCTAAAGAAAACAACAGCACCAAAAATGAAAGCATTAATGATGGAGATGGCAACAGATAAAAAGAAAAGTTTTGATCCTAAAGAAAGAGGTAAAAAGACAACTCCAAAGAAAACAAAGAAGAAAGTGAAGGGTTAATACATGAATAATTTAAGTTTTGGAGAAGCAATAGAAGCATTGAAAAGTAAATATAAAGTTGCTAGAAGAGGGTGGAATGGCAAAGGTATGTTTGTATATTATGTTCCAGCTAATGAATACCCTACATCAACAGTTATTGCAAAGAAAGAATTTGGCGAAATGGTTTCATATAATCCATACTTTGCAATTAGAAATGTTAATGGAACAGTTAGTACATGGGTTCCCTCTGTAAATGATTGTTTAGCAGAAGATTGGGAAATAGTTGATTAAGTAATTTTCAGACACAAATCAGAGTGTCTTTTTTCTTGCCCTAATATAAGGGTGCGACTAGGTAAGCTAGGAATTAATGGTCTACACCGACCCTAAATGTGGAAGGAGATAAACATGGCAATCAGAGAAGATGGAACAGTAGTATTCGAGGGTGCAGAGCAATTAGAGTTAGACAGAATAGTCGGCGAAAGATTATCGAGGGAAAAGGCTAAGTATTCAGATTACGACGATCTGAAGGGCTTAGATGAAGAATTAAAAGCCTTTGGATATGAGGGTACCGCAAAAGAAAGACGTGAGGCCATAAAGGCTCAACGCGAAGCCATTGCAACACAAGCTGAACTTGAAGAACTTCAAGAACAAGCAAAAGAAGAGGGCACTTCACCTCAACTTTTAGCAGAAATAAAAGAGTTAAAGAAGGAGTTAGCAGAGATTAAAAGCGAACGTCTAGCTAAAAAGACGGAATCGGAAAATAAAACAAAGGCTGATGAAGCTTGGAATAAGCAAGTAACAGAATTCCAAGAAGAATATGCAGATGTAGATTTAGATAAGTTAGCAGAAAATCCAAAGTTTAAAAAGTTTATTAAGGGTAAGGCCTTACCACTTAAAGAGCTATATGCGGATTTTACTGACTTCATTGGAGAAACAGAAGTTGAAGCTATCGTTAAAATGAAAGCAAAAGAAGATCGTTCTACTGGTAGCGGAAAAGGATCCGGTAATGAAGGTGGAAATTATGGTTTGACACCTGGCCAACAAGCATTATGTAAGAAGAATGGAATGGCTTACAAGGAGTATTCAGAAATACTAAAAAATATACAATAGGAGGAATTTGAAATGGATTATAAATACAACTTATATGGTAATGGGAACCCTGACTTTCACGAATGGGATATAGCAACAGGTACAGTAATAAAAAAAGGCCAAGTAGTTAAGCTTGCAGCTGGGTTAGTAGTTCTTGCAGTGGTAGCAGAAACTGCAGCAATATTAGGAATCGCAGCAGAGGATCACTTAGGTTCAGCTGATACTTTAAACCCTAGGTCAAATGGGTTAAAGATTAAAGTGTACGATTCCCCAGGAGCAGTATTCTCAAGTAAAGCAGTAAGTGAATTAACTGCAACATCAGGTTCAGGAACTACTTTTGCAGCTACTGGTCTTGCACTTTATGCAGATGCAGATTTTGTTAATGGTTATTTAATTCTAACCACTAAAGGTGGGGCAAGTACATTAACTGATCCAGTAGGTACAATCTATAAAGTTACAGGATTTACTGCTGCTACAAAACTATTTACAGGAGTATTCCCAGGTGGAGCAAGTGCGGGTGATAAGATGATTCTTATTCCACCAATGTTATTTGCTAAAGGTAACTTTGATGCTACCCTGCAGACAATAGATTACATCACTGCAGCCACAGGCACAGAAGCAAAGGTAGTTGATGTAGATCTAAAAATGAAAGAAATATACTGGTCACCATCACTGCACTTGCTTGGCAATAAGGCATCCTAATTAGGGTGTCTCTTCTATTACACAAAATTAAACATTAGGAGGAATAATAATTATGAACGATATATATTCTTATGCAAATGATCTATACCCATTGGTAACAAAGAGGTTCAATTCAGAGTATGCGAACTACGTTGAAACAATGAAATCACTTATCACAATAGAGAACACTGACAGAGTTGATGTAAGAGAAGAGGGAACAGGTGGTTTCGGTGAAATTCCTGACTATGATGGTTCTTCTGTACCAGAGCTTGCTGCAAAGAGAGGATTCGTAGCTATCTACACTCCTAAAGAGAAGTTAGCTAAAGCTACAGTATCATATAAGAAAGCTAAAATTGACATGTCTGGTGAAGCAGCTAAAACAGGTACAAGGCTTGCAGCTTCTATTGGCATGACTAGATTAATGGATTTCTACAGACTATTTGCTAATGGTTTCAATCCTGCTTACGTTGGTGGAGATGGAAAAGCTTTATTTGCTGCAGACCATCCAATGAGTTCAGATGCACAAAACACTCAAACATTTAACAACTTAGGAACATCAGTATTCAGTGTTGCTGCTATAACAATTGCACAAGCAGCGGCTAGAAGATTCCTAACTGTAGATGGATTCCCTTTCCTTTGCAAATATGATGTTGTTTTAGTTTCTCCAGAACTTGAAGCAAAAGCCAGAGAGTTCTTTGGTAAGGAAGCTAAACTTCTGCCTCAATCACAAGAAAATGGAGCTAACCCTGTTGGAGATACTAAGTATTTCGTAATTGATGGATTTACTGCTAAGCAATGGGCAGTAGGAGACCAACGATTAATCAAAGAATACATGAAGATGGTTCAAATTACAGCACCAAGAGTTGATATGTCAAAGGCTGCTAGTAATCCGTATTTCACTGAGTACTTTGTTTATTCTGATTATGTTCTTGGTTTTTCAGAGTGGAGACAAATTTACGGATTCAACCCTGCTTAATAAATAATATTCACAAATAGAAGGAACTTCGGTTCCTTTTTCTTTTTTAATAAATTATAAGGAGGTTTTAATGTGGCAGAGTATGTAAGACAAATGCATAAAAGAATATATAAAATAATTGGTAGTTTTGCAGTAGCTCAGATTTCGTTGCCTATTGATTTAGGTAATTTAAATGCTACTGTTCAAGTGCTTTCAGGAAACCTATGGATTAATAATACTAAGGCGGCAGTAGCAAATTCTACATCATTTGCACTATCAAGCACAGTAAGTCCTATCCTAGATATTAATGCAGATATCCTTAATATGATTTCAGATGTTACAGGTGCTACTGTGCAGATAATTTTATGGGAGGATTAATATGAGCATTAAAAAGAGTTTCAGCATAAGAGTTAAAAAATCATTAGGCGCAAAAGTGCGCAAGGGGTGATTTAAGTGAATTTCGCTCAACTAAGAGATTTAACAATTAAAATTCTCAATAGCTATTCAGCTTCTGGTAATTTAACTCCATTAAGTGATTCTTCTGTACAGGATGCAGTATTAAGGTTTCCAGCCTTTGCACAAACATGTCAAGTAGAGATTGCAACTACCGCCAAATACATTCTAAAAAATATAAGCTTTGAACAAGTTTCATCTGCTGTTCAAATTTATAATGAATATACATTACCATCAACATTGTTTAAAATATGTAAAGTTGAAGCTAATGAAAAAATTATAGATTGGGAATTAACAGAAAGATTTAAGATAAGAGTATTGGCAAAGTTAACTGGGCCTATAAAAGTATTTTATAACGCTTATCCAACTCCAGTACCTGGAGCAAACCCTTTAGATTTAGTAAATGTACCAGATGATGAATGGCCATTTGACCTAGATGAAGAAGCTTGCCAAGCAATTCCATTTTATGTTGCTAGTCAAGTTCTTATAGATGACCCAGTAAATAAATCCGTAGGAGTTCGACTATTTGATATATACCAAGGTAAATTAGGTAATATGTCAAATTTAATAACTCAAGGATCTCAAAGTGTTAAAAATTCTATGTTTACAATTACAAATTCAAAATTTCTTTAAGGAGGGTTATCTATGGCTTTCAAACCTATGCAAACATCAAAAGTACAAGACCCTCCTGTGTCTCAATGGCAACCTCCAAATTTAGCAGGAGGAGTTGTATATACAGATTTACCAATGAACTTGCAAGATAATCAAAGTCCAGATATGTTGAATATGTGGTATAAAGAAAAAGTTCTAACTAAAAGATATGGCCAAGAATATTTAGCAACAGGAATAGGTGCAACAGTTCTTTCTATGTATGATAAAAAGTTTAATGGATTCATGATATTCACGTCTAATACTAAAATGTATAAGCTTGATTTATCTAATGGAACTGTAACTCAAATATATACCTCATTAACTGCTAGTAAGGGCAGTTTTTTTACGTTTAAAAATAAGATTACTGGGGTTTCAATTCTTTATTATATAAATGGTCATGAGTTTGTTAAATATGATGGTGCAACAGTAACTACGGTTCAATCTGATCCTTATATACCTACAGTTATTATGGGTAGAGGTACAGCAGGCGGAGGAACAGTATTAGAGCAATACAATGCTGTAGGTTCAGGCTTTACAAATTCCTTTAGTCCTAATGGTTCGGCAACAACCTACCCATTAACTCAAACTGGCTTAGATGCTACTACAGTTAAGTGCACTTTAAATGGTGTTACCAAGACTGAGGGAGTAGACTTTACAGTTAATCGAACTACAGGACTAGTAACCTTTACAGTGGCTCCAATAGTCGGTACAGATACTTTAAAAATAACTGCATATAAAGCAAGTTCAACATTAGCATTTATACTAGTCTGTAAATTTGCTATTACTTATGGCGGAGACAATGACACTAGAGTATTCATGGCAGGAGATTCTACAACTTATTACTATTCAGGACTATTAGATCCTACTTACTGGCCAGAAAATCAATATAATAATGCTGGTGTAGATAACACATTTGTTACTGGCTTTGGAAAGATGTATAACTCATTAATTGTATTTAAAGAAAGGTCACTAGGTACTGTTAATTATTCAGTTTTGGCAGATGGTTCTAATCCTAGTTTTAAATATGCACAAATGAACAGCGTTGTAGGGTGCGATATGCCTTACACGATTCAAAATATAAATAATAACTTAGTTTGGTGTAATAGTTATGGTGGAGTTTATACACTACTTTCAGATACTCAAATTAAGGATGAAAAGAATGTAATACCTTTAAGTCATAATATTAATGGATCTGTTCAAAGAAAAGGGCTATTACAGGAATTAAAAGCAGATTTGCAAAATGCTACATCCATAGATTTTTATGGTATGTATTGGCTTAGAGTAGGCTCCAAGGTTTATGCATGGGATTATAACGTTAGTCCTTACATTAATACTGGAGACTTAGATAAAGACCAAATACGGTTATCATGGTTTCCTTTCAGCAATATAAATGCAAATTGTTTCTTTGGTGTAGACCAAGATTTATATTATGGTGATATGGTGGGAAATATAGTACATTTTAAAAACAGTTCTTTAAATTCACTGATTGATCTTGCAGACTTTGACTTACCTATAGATGCTTACTTTCAAATAAAAGTGCTTGATATGGGTTTATTTGATTGGTATAAATATATATTTGATGTTAGGTATAAATGTAAATCAGATGTTTTTACCAATACTACTGTAACTTATTACTATGATAGTGGTGAGAGAGTAGATACCAAAAACGATACTACTGGTAATTTCCAATGGGATCATTTTTCATGGGCTACATTCACATGGCAAATAGCAAAATTTGCAACAACGTTTAATAAGCATCCTAAAATCAGGAATACAGTTTATTTTTCCGTTAAATTTTCAAATAATTTATTATATAACAATCTTTCAATATTAGATATATCAGTTCTATGGATACCAACATATAGGACTAAGTAAGGAGGTTTAATATGACGATTCCAAATATGGCTTTTACTCCTTCAACAGGATTAAATGATCCAGCATATAGTAAACAAACACCTGATAGCGAAGCAGATATAAGAAGAGAAATACAAGGAGTATCTGACCAACTTAGAGATTATATAAATAATACCTTAAAGCCACAAATGATAGCTTTAAACATTCCAATAACTGCGATTTCTGATTTAGATGGCACTGACTTACAAAATATACTTCAAAGTGTGAGGAATAAATTAAAATCAGTTACGGATAGTTCAAGTGGTGCTGATTACATTAATGCAACTAATATTGATGGTTTGGTAGGTTCAACAGTTCAAGCATTGATGGAAGCATTAAAGGGATATGTAGATACTCATAAAACTTCTAACGATCATGATTTAAAGTATTATTCTAAAGACCAATTACAAAGTATAACAAGCGGTTCAAGTGGTGCTGATATTATAAAAGCTACACCTATAAACGCAAATAGTGGTAATACAGTTCAGCAACAACTAGCATGGCTATTAGCACAAATTGCAATAGCAGCTACTGGGACATTGCCTGATGGCAGTATAAATGAAGTTAAATTAAGTTCTTTATTAGTTGCAAAAATAAATACTGCGTTTTCAAACACAGGACTTTTAGCTACTTTAATAACTGTAGATAAGAGTTCATTAGTTAATGCAGTAAATGAAGTTGTGACGTCTTTGGCTGCTAGCACGAAGTTCCAGACTGCTACTGGAAATCAATGGTCGATAACATTGGCGTTGCCAGCATTATTATACGATGGATATTCAGTAACCTTTATAGCAAATGCTAGTAGTACTAGTGGAAATGTTTTTATAAATACAATACCATTTTACAAGCCTGGTACTACTATTGCACCAACATTTATTGCAGGTAAGGCTTATACAGTTTGGTATAACACAGCAGGTAATTGTTTTTTTATCAAAGCTAGTGCAGAGGGTGATGTTGTTGCTTCACAGGTACTAGCAGGAAAGAAATTCAGCAACGATAATGATACTGGGTTGGTTGGTACAATGCCTAATATAGGAGATAACTGGCAATCAGGAACACTAACTGTTGGCAATGGTTACTTAAAGATGTTACCTCCGATGGGCTTTTATAAAGGTACTGGCGAATGTCAAGTTGTATCTTTACAACCCGATTTAATAGCTATTAATATACTGGCAGGTAAAACTATATGTGAAATTGCAGGTGAAATACCAAGATTAGGTAGTGAAGAATACCCGGGGTGGAGAAGGGGAACTGTTGGCGAAAGTTCAATTAATACAAGAGTACATTTAAAAATTCCTAAAGGGGCATATTTAGAAGGGCTTCCTAGTGACGCTGATAGTGTAGGGGTTTTCTGTGATGAACCTAACTTCATAGCTTCAAATCTATTAGCAGGTAAAACTTACCTTGGACTTGCTGGAACTGCTAAAAGAAAAGCAAATGGAACTGGCGCAGTCGCAAATGCGTCAGGTAATTTAGTTATAAGCGGTTTAACGTTCTTACCAAGGTCAGTAACAGTTAGACCAGGCACCGCAGGATTTACATGGGTATGTACCGAAAACGCACCTACTACAAGTTATAGACTAGAAGCGCTAAATAACTTTCCTTCATCGCTTTCAAATGGTGGCTTTTCTGTAGGAATTGGAATACCTAATCAAGCAGGGCTTAGTTGGTGGGCAGATGAATAATAGAGGAGGTTTTTAATAATGACATTAGTAATTTACGATGATTTAGGATATGTAATTTTTCAAGGAGAAGGTGGGGTTCATGAGCCTGTAGGAATTCCTTTTTTATGGGTAGAAATACCATTAAAGAAAAGAGTTGTTTCGATTGATGTCTCTGTTACTCCTCATATTCCAATTTATGAAGACAAAGCATTAACAATGGAAGAAGTAAACACTAAAAGAATAGCCTTGGTCGAGGAAGCCATGAACGCATTCATGGATATGTTATAAAGGAGGTGATATTATGTATAATTATATTTTAGGACAATGGAAAATGGCACTTGTTTCTGATGAATGGGTAATGGCAAAAGTACCTAAATTTATAACTGTAGAACAATGTGCAGTGATTTTAGCTACTCCACAAACTCCGGGAACTTTATCCTTAACAGTTTAATTTTAAATGGCAATAGATAGGGCGTAGGCTCTTTTTTATTGCCTTTCCCTTTATATAAATAATTCCTCAAAGGAGGGTTTAAATATGGCATATGAAAAGCTACAAGACATGGTCCAAGGCAATGGAGTTGCTGACAATATTAACGTAGGTGGAAAATCATATACAAATGCATATGCAAACGATGTTAACAATCAAGAAGAGATGAGACTCGCAGTAGTCAATGCAAACAATAATGTAAGTTACACAAATAAAGCAGGCACATATGACAATATTACTAATCAAAGGATTTCGCCTCAACAACCAATTCAACAACAACCTCAAGTTACAAATAATTCATCACAGATTTCTGATATGTATGCTCAATCTTTAGCAGCTAGTCAAGCAGCACTAAAGGCGAGTATTCAGCAGAGTATGGGAACATACAATAGAGAAATTCAAAAGGCTCCTGGAACATACCAACCACTTAGAGACCAAGCAAGTTATAGCGGTGCTAAGACTATGCAGAATCTTCAAGAGATGATAGCTAATGGCGGCCAGCAAGGTGGAGTTAATCGTACTGAGGAAACTCAAGTAAATTCTAATACTGAAAATAACATCAATAGCTTAAACCGACAACAACAAAGTGTAATAGATACCGCTAATCAAGCAATATCTGATTTACAGGCTCAAGGAGATATTAAAGGTGCTGAGCTCGTAGCGCAAAATGCTTCAGAACGTATCAGAGCATTAATTGAAGAATCCAATAGAGTTGATAGTTTAGGCTATTCAAGAGGACGAGATACTTTAGCAGATACTAGATACAACGCTGAAACTGCATATAATCAAGGTAGAGATGCACTATCAGATATTAGGTATAATGACACTACTGCATATAATCAAGCACAAGACACTATTCAAAACACTGGTAAGTTAGCAGATGGAACATTTACACAAAGCGGACAGATGAATGATACAAATATTAAAACTGGGGAGCTGCAATTAAGGGAGCTCACTGATCCTAACTCAACAACTAATCAAATAGCTAAATTAGGGTTAGATACTGCAAAACTCAATTATGCTGCACTCCCGCAACAACTTAAGTCAGAAGCACAAGTAATAGCACAGCAATTAAGCAAGGGCACTATAGATATTAAAACTGCTCAAATTCAATTAGATTATTTACCTCAGATGATGCAAGCAGAGTTAAGACAAACTAATGCACAGATAGCTGCTTCAAATAGAAGCAATCAACCTAGTGGTAATAATGGAGCACCTTCCCCAACTAAATCTGCTTTAGCGCCACCTACAGTTAATGGCAATGGTGCAACAGATAATGTAAATAGAACCGCTGCAGATATAGACAATATAGTTAAAGCTACTGGTTACAACAAGGAAGATAGGCTTGCAAGCCTTAACACAATGTTAGAGTTTTACTCAGCTCAAGGTGGTACTCAATCAGAATATATGATTAATTATATAAATCAAGGAGTTAGAACTATAAAAGGACAAAAATCATTATAGGAGGGTGTAAATGGCTAAAGTAAAAAAACTAACTGCAGATCAAAAATTTCAAGAATCAATGAGTAGATGGCAACCTACTGAAAAACCTACATTTACACCTACACAAAGAAATGATACTCAAAGCTTAATAAATAAATGGAAACCAACTACCCCAACACCAGTAGTTAAGTTACTGGATCCTAAATTACCTATAGTAACAAAAACAACTACACCAATAGTTAAAAATAAAAAAATAGTTCAACAAGGGAAGGTTGCAATGAAGGGATTAGTTAGACCCGATAACCCTGCAGCACCTTTGTTTGTTAATGCCCTTAATACTGCTAGTTTTGGATTGTTAGAACGAAATAGTAAAGTTATAGAGCAATTAAAAGAGAAGGCTCCAATTAGTTCTACTATAGGTAGTATGTTAGGATATATAGCACCAGGTGGAGCAGTTAAAGGATTAGTCAAACCAGTAGTGAGCAAGATAGTCAAACCACTTGCTAAAAGAGTTATAGAAGGTGCATTAATTGGTGGAGGTATTGAGGGTATTAGTGGTGCAGTAGGTAATAGAGGAATAGAACAAACAAAGAAAAATGTTGCATATGGTGTGGCATTGGGTGGAGTTGCAGACCTAGGGGTTTATGGCATAGGCAAAGGAATTAAAGCT
>Ga0123339_10001635_pt1 | contig 15427 bp, 13 predicted proteins | sample lystaG_FD_89956 | JGI IMG/M metagenome (GOLD analysis project Ga0123339, IMG submission 89956) | Glacier valley bacterial and archeal communities from Borup Fiord, Nunavut, Canada, to study Microbial Dark Matter (Phase II) -... | ecosystem: Environmental > Aquatic > Freshwater > Ice > Glacier ... | reverse complement strand
TGTGCTGCTGAGAATTGGCTCGAGCACCGCTGTATTGCGCGCATCCCACAGTTCAAGGTCTGTTACAAGCTGCCGCAACGATTCCTGTGGCAACAACGTTTACGGTTTTCTCCTCGCATAAGGTACTGCCCTTGAACACCTTGACCGTGATGTTTCCGCCTCCAGACACCGTAGCGCTGGCGTACACATACTCGTTCGCACCCGCCGTGACCGTCTTGCTGGCGGGTAGCGCATCGGCAAAAGCTTCGCCCTGCCCACTGCCAAGGACGTACACACCCGAAAAACTGGCTCCCGTGTTCAGCGTGCCCAGGAATTCGATCTTGTATGAGGCCGTTCCGCCACCACCACCGCCACCACCACCACCACCGCCACAGGCGGTCAGGCCCATCATTCCTACCAGCAGTGAGTATTTTTTCATGTTTCATCTCCTTCGCCGCTAAGCGAAATTCACCCTAGCGGTCCAGCCGTTTAAATCACATGCCGAATTTTGAACGGTAACGGCGGTACAATGGCCCGGTGATGCAAGCCTTGACGCAAGGAGAGACGCAGCAGAGGGAGCAAGCGCTCGAGTCGGGTGAGACGGTTAAGTTCCTGGTACATCTGACCAATACTCGCTTTCTGCACCCCTTCTGGGGACGCGAAAGCAGTCTGGCCGAGGCCGCTCGAGCGTTGGAGGTCAGCAAGAGCCGCATGAGCTACTGGCTGAGTAAATTGCTCGAGTTGGACCTGATTGTGAAAGTTCGGGTGGAGAAGCGCGGCAAGCATCAAATTCCCATTTACCGCTCGGTGGCGGACGTGTTCACCGTGCCGCTCGAGCAACTTCCGCTCGAGTGGGAAGGTGGCCTGCTCGAGCGGCACAGGCGTGATTTCGATGGGCGGGAACAGTCGTCTGTGCTGGGGGCGCTCCGCCAGAACCCTGAACGCTGGTTTGTGCGCTTTTCGATGGAGGGTGAAGAGAGCCGTTTGGACATCCTGCCCAATGGGGGCGATAAATCCAGTGTGCCTTTTGTCAGTGAGTGGGGCCGCGTGCGCCTGGACAAAGCGCAGGCCAGCGCCTTTCAGCGCGAATTGCTCAGCTTAGTGGAGCGCTACGGAGCGCACACCCAGACCGAGGGAGATTACCACCTGTTCAAACTTCTGCTGATTGAGGAGCGGCTGGACGAATAGTCGCGCCTGACGTGGTTCCGAATAAGGGCAGAAACTCAAAAACTCGCCTTGACCGCAGCGAATGTCGCTCATCGTGTTTTCAGGCACTCACTCTATTATGTCCATAACAAAATGACCCCGCCCGCTCGAGCCATTCGCATTCTCCCTCCCGAAATCACCCGTCTGATTGCGGCGGGTGAGGTCATCTCGAGGCCCTTAGATGTGGTACGCGAACTGCTGGACAACGCGCTGGACGCGGGGGCCTCGAGAATTGAACTGGAACTCGAGCGCGGTGGATTAAAGAGAATCACGGTGAGGGACAACGGGGCGGGAATTCCCTTTGACGAGGTAAAGCTGGCCCCAGAACGGCACGCGACTTCTAAGCTCGAGGACGTGAACCGCGTCTCCACGCTGGGCTTTCGCGGTGAGGCGCTGTGGAGCATGGCGCTGGCCGGAACCCTCGAGCTGGTCACGCGGCCCCAGGAGCAGTTAGGTGCGGCCAAACTGACTGCTCGGGGCGACGAAATCGTGCTCGAGCGAATTTCTGCACCCGCAGGCACCAGAGTCAGCGTGCTCGAGCTGTTCGCAAACTATCCGGCACGCCGCGAAATGCAGGCGTCCCAGGCGGCAGAATACCGTGAAGTGGTGGCCCTGGTCGGGCGCTACATTTTGCACTACCCAGGGCTGTTCTGGAAACTCGAGTGCGACGGAGAAATCCGGCTTCAACACGCCCCATCAGACTCGAGGGGCGCGGTGGTGACGGTCTACGGCACGCTGGTAGGCAACCGGATGCTCACGCTTGGCGAAGGCAGAACAAAGCTTCTCCCCCCCGCTCCCCCGCTCCCCTGCACCCTTACCCTTTCCGGCGTCCTCTCCCGCCCAGAACTCTCCCGCCCCCACCGGGACCGAATGCACCTCAGCGTCAACGGGCGTCCGGTGAGCTTCCCCAGCGAACTCGAGCGGGCGGTGCTGTCGGCTTACGGCGAATTACTGGCCCCCGGTCACGCGCCGGTGTGCGTGCTGGCGCTCGAGCTGCCGCCAGAACGGATCAACCCCAACGTTCACCCCAGCAAGGCGCAGGTGGGATTGGCGGGAATGTCCGAGTTGGTTTCTCTGCTCGAGTCCACCGTCAGAGCCGCGCTGAGCGAGCATCCGCTGGCCCGACCCGTGCCAGAACTGCGCCCTGTGGAGCCGATGGCTCAGAAAAGCAACTCGAGCTTTCCCGACCTCGAGCCGCTGGCGATTTATCGGGACCTGTATCTGCTGGCCGAAGGTGAGGGCGATTTGTGGCTGATAGACGTTCACGCCGCGCACGAGCGCAATTTATATGAGCAGTTCGAGGCGGCCTTTAACGAGTCCGAAAGCGTGGAACTCGAGCACCCCGAACTCCTTCAGCTCAACCCGGAGCAGACCATACGGCTGCTCGAGCGCCAAACCGAGTTCGCGGCCTGGGGAATGGCGCTCGAGGGCTTTGGGGCCGGACTGGTCCGCATTCGTTCGCTTCCTGCGGTGGTGATTGGCCTGTCCATCCCCAACCTGCTCGAGTTAATTTTAGAAGGCGCACTGAGCGAGCGCGAACCGCAGCGGGCCGTTCTCTCGAGGCTGGCCTGCGCGCCCGCACTCAAGGCGGGCCATGTGACGCTCGAAAATGCGGTCAGGGTGCTCGAGGAATTGCGTCTTACCCGGCAACCCTGGAGCTGTCCACACGGACGGCCCACGGTTTTGCGCCTCTCAGAGCGGGATTTAGCGCACGCTTTTGGGCGGCGCGGCCCTCGAGATTTGGCTAAGGGGCGGGATGTGGTTTCAGGAATCAAAAAGTGAGGCTCGAGCCACACCAGACCCGAGCCTGTTTTCAATCCAACTCAACCCTCGAGCACACTCTTAATCTCCTCGAGCACCTCGTCACTCAACGTAATGCCGCTGGCCCCGGCGCTCTCCTCGAGCTGCGCCACTTTGGTCGCCCCTACAATGGCGCTCGAGACTCCCTTTTGCCGCAGCACCCAGGCTAGGGCGAGCTGGGTGCGGGTGATGCCCAAATCTTCGGCGATGGATTTGAGATTGCGGACCTTCGCTCGAGTTTCCTCGGACACGTACTCGTTGCCAAATTGGAAACCGTCACCAAAGCGGGTTCCAGTGGGCAGGCCGTCGTCATACTTTCCGGTCAGTGCGCCCATCGCCAGCGGACTCCACACCACTAAACCCAGGCCATGCCGCTCGGTGACGGGCAAAACTGTGTCTTCTACCCTCGAGCGCCAGAGCATACTGTATTGAGGCTGTTCGGTGATGGGTGGGTACAGGCCATTATTTTTGGCAAAAGTAGCAGCCTCGGCAATCTGGGCCGGGGTCCACTCACTCGTTCCCCAGTACAAAATCTTCCCGGTTCTCACCAAGTGGTCAAAAGCCATCACCGTTTCCTCTAAGGGCGTTTCCGGGTCGTAGCGGTGGGCGAAGTAGATGTCGAGATAATCAGTTCCCAGGCGCTTTAAGCTACCCTCACACGCCTCGAGCATGTGCTTGCGGCTCAGGCCGCGCCCGTTGGGACCCTCATAAATCGGGTTGAACACCTTGCTCGAGATGACCAGCGAGTGACGCGGAAATTCGCTCAGCACCGCGCCCATCATCTCCTCGCTCTTGCCTTTGGCGTAGATGTCGGCCTGGTCGAAGAAGTTGATGCCCAAGTCATAGGCTTTGGTCACGATGTCGCGCACCATAGTGGGGTCCTGCACGCTGTTACCGAACGTAACCCATCCGCCGAGGCTGATTTCCGAGACCTTGAGGCCGCTGTTTCCCAGATTGCGATAGTCCATGCCCTAGAGACTAGACGCGGCTCGAGCAGTCAAGAGCGCAGCAAGGCACAGTTTAAGAATTTGCAAACGTCGAACAACCTGCAAACGTCAAACGCGGACAGGCCCGGAAGGTGCCGTTCTGTCCAAGACGTCGAACGTCTGGTTTGCTTTTAGCGTTCGACGTTTGCTGAGCGCGAAGCACGAAATGTTGGCTTTTGGCGTTCGACGTTTGCTGAGCGCGAAGCGCAAAATGTCTGTTCTTGTCGCCATCTCGAGCCACCAAACTTTCTAGAATGCACCTATGAACCTGCTCGAGCGTCCCCGCCGTCTGCGCCGCACCGAAGCCCTGCGCGGCTTTCTCAGGGAAACCACTTTGCAAGCGTCCCAGTTCATCTACCCCATGTTCGTGCTCGAGGGTGAAAACATCGCCCAGGACATCTCGGCCATGCCGGGAATCAAACGTTATTCACTAGATTTGGCGCTCGAGCACGCACACCAAGCACTAGCGCTGGGCGTTCCGGCGGTGGCCCTCTTCCCTGCCCTGGCGAACGAGGTGAAGGACGCTCGAGGGTCACAGTCCTGGAACGACGACGGACTGTTCGCTCGAGTCATCCGCGCTTTCAAAGCAGAGCTGCCCGATTTGATGCTGGTGACGGACGTGGCGCTCGACCCCTACTCGAGCGATGGACACGACGGGCTGCTGCACGAGTCGGGCGAGATTCTCAACGATGAAACGGTGGAAATTCTGGTGCAGATGGCTTTAAGTCAAGCTCGAGCGGGCGCGGACATCATCGCGCCGAGTGACATGATGGACGGCAGAATTGGAGCCATCCGCGAAGGGCTGGACGCGGCAGGCTTCGGAAATGTAGCGGTGATGGCCTACAGCACCAAGTACGCCTCGAGCTACTACGGGCCGTTCCGCACCGCACTGGACAGCGCCCCCAAGAGCGGAGACAAGAAGAGCTATCAGATGGATTATGCGGGCGGCTACCGCGAGGTGCTGCGCGAGTCGCGCCTGGATGTGGAGCAGGGCGCGGACTTTCTGATGGTCAAGCCTGCGCTAGCCTATCTGGACGTGATTCGCACCGTGCGCGACAACTTCGATTTGCCATTAGTCGCTTATAACGTGTCTGGTGAGTATGCAATGGTGAAGGCGGCGGCGGCGGCAGGGTATGTGGATGAACGAAAAATCGTGCTCGAGACGCTCACCAGTATCCGGCGGGCAGGTGCTGACGGCATTCTGACCTACCACGCGCTCGAGGCGGCGAGGTGGCTTAAAGAGGGATAAAGCGCGTCTCGAGCTAGGCTATTTCGCCTACTGGGTGGCGTCCGAACGGCAGATGAGGCTTTGACCAGGAAGTGTTAGGCTCGAGCCATGACCCCTCAGCCGCTCGATTTTCAGACCCTGCCCGAGGCCCGTGCGCGGCTTGTCCACGATTTCTTGAACGCACAGCGGGCCGAACTGTTGCCCGACGACCCCGCTATCCCGTTCGAGGAACGGCTCGGGGGGTGGCGTCACCCCTCCCGGCACAGGGTCTCGCTGAATTTTGCGCTGCTCGAGGGGGAAAGGGTTTTAGGGTTGTTAGAAGCTGCGTGGCACGATGATGAGCCGGAAAATGCCGATGTCGCCTGGGTGGACCTGGGCGTGGCCCCCGACGCCCGACGGCGTGGTGTGGGCACGCTGCTGGTCCACGCGCTGCTCGAGAATTTACCTCCAGAGCGCACCAAACCGTTTTTCTCTACCTTTGCCCACCTGCGTGGCGGTGAGCCTTTTGCTCTGGCTCTGGGAGCCAGACGCGGACTCGAGGAGCACACCAACCAACTTTTGCAGGCCAAGCGCGACGAGGCGTACATTGGGCGAGCGCTCGAGAAACCCGTCCTCGAGCGCTTCGAGGCGGTGTGGTTCAAGAGTGACTACCCCGAGTCCGAACTTGAGGCCCTTTGCAAAATGTTTATGGTGTTGAACACCGCACCACGCGGCGACCTCGAGTTCAACGACTCTGAGTTCACACCTGACCAATTACGCCAGGAAGCCGAGGACAACCGCAGACACGGGAGAGAGTTCTGGCTACTGGTCGCTCGAGAGCGTGTCACTGGGCGCTATGCGGGTTTCACCGAGACCACTTGGCATCCCAACCGCCCCAAGACCGTGCAACAACACGGCACCGGAGTGCAACCCGAGTTTCAGGCTCAAAGGCTGGGCGCGTGGCTCAAAGCCACCATGCTCGAGCAACTGTTGCTCGAGCGGCCCTCTGTGGACCGCATTCGCACCGGAAACGCCGACAGCAACGTGCCCATGCTGCGAATCAATCACGGCCTGGGCTTCAAACCCTTTCTGGCCCGCACCGAGTGGCAACTGGACGTAAAGGGCGCGCTCGAGCGGCTAGAGGCTCGAGCGACAGTAAGAAGTTAGGCCACTAGAGAAGGCGAGACTGTTTCTGCTCGAGCGGTGGAAACACTCTAGTGCCTGTAACCCGTAACCTGTCACCTATAACCCAAATCCTAAGTCGTGTACTCCGCGTTAATCTGCACGTAACCCTCGGTCAAATCACAACCCCAGGCGGTCCCTCGAGCCTCGCCCACGCCCAGATTCACATCAAATACGACCTCACCCGTGTTCATGGCGCTAGAGACCGCCACCTTGTCGTACTCGAGCGGCGCACCTTTAAACACCCGTACACCCTGCACGCTCACCTCGAGCAACTCATAGTTCACCTGGGTGTAGCTACGGCCCACCGCCATAATCACCCGGCCCCAGTTGGGGTCGTTGCCGTACACCGCACTCTTGAGCAGCGGACTCGAGGCGATGGTGCGGGCGGTCTCGAGCGCCTCTTTTTCGTCGAAAGCGCCTGTAACGTTTACGGTGAGCAATTTGCTGGCTCCTTCACCGTCCTTCGCAATCATCTTGGCCAGGTCTCGCATAACCTCCTCGAGCGCGACCAGAACCTCAGTTTCCGGGGTCTCGAGGTATGCGCTCGAGAGCACCATCGCCTGGTCCGAGGTCGAGGTGTCGCCGTCCACCGTGACCGCGTTGAAGGTACGGTTGACGATGCCCTGAAAGCTCGAGCGCAAGTTTTCCTCGTTTATGAAGGCGTCGGTGAACACGAAGGCGAACATGGTGGCCATATTGGGGTGAATCATGCCGCTGCCCTTGGCGCAGCCGACCATTTTAGCCCCGCTCGAGAGCACCTTCTCCACCCGCTTGGGCACCAGGTCAGTGGTCAGAATCGCGTCTGAAAATGGCTCGAGGTCGCTGGAAAAATGCCCCTCGAGTGCGGCAATCCCCTTGTGAACCTTGAGCATCGGCAAACGGTGTCCAATGATGCCCGTCGAGGCGGTCAGAACCTCAGTGGCTTTAATTTCCAGCTCGAGCGCGGCCCTGGCGGCCATCTCGGCGTTGTCGGCAAAACCCCCTTTTCCAGTGGCAGCGTTGGCGTTCCCAGCGTTGACCAGCAGGGCGCGAACTCGCACGCTCGAGGCATACAAATCACGGTTGCGAGTCACGCTCGAGGCAGCGGCGGTGCTCAGCGTTCCGGCAAAGGCCCACACACAGGGCTTATCCGCAAGAACCACGCACAGGTCGGGCTTTCCAGACGGTTTGATTTGGGCGGCCAGGGCGGCGGCTTTAAATCCTTGGGGTAGCAACATTATTACTTTCCTCTTGTAGTTTGAGTGAAACTTATTTTTCTTGAAATTTTGACTCTAACCTATCTTTTATGACATTTAGCAATATTAGATAAGCATTTTCTACAAGCCTCTTGTCTCTGGTATTTGACTCATACTTTTCTCCGTGAAACAAATTGCATCGTATTTTATATATGAATGTCAATACCATGTTAAAATTATTTATATCACTTAATTCTTTTACGCCCCTTCCCTTTAAAGAGTGAGTTTTTAAATATTCGAGCGCCGTTTTATACTCTTTATTCGAGGAAACCAATAATCCGTGTTTATCAATCACATCTTGTAGGAGTGAGTACTTTTCGACTTTTTTCGCATCATGAGTTTCGTTAGGAAACTCAAATGAGTACATTGCGTTAAAGGCTACCCACAAACAAATGAATTTGAAAAAAGCATTGTCAACATGTGTTCGCTCTCCAAGAGAAAGCTTGTACCATTCTTGCAAAATCGTCCCCAGTCGTTCAGATGCCATTATTTCACCTCCACTTCAAACGTTAAAGCGTCCACCAAACAATTTCTACATCGGGAAAATCCAGAAACTTCGCGCTCTCCCCCGGCTCGAGGGTGCGTTTCTCGAGATAAGCCCCGTCTCGAGGGTTGCGGTAAATCTCGAGTCGTCCGGTTTTGACCACTAAAATCCACACTTCCTTGACCCTATTTTCGGCGTACAGGGTGAGCTTATCGCCCCGGTCAAAGGCCAGGGTCGAATCGCTGACCTCAACCAGAGCGGACACTTCACGCGCTCGAGGAAGGCGGTTCTCATTCTGACTTTCCTCAAAAGCCTCGAGCGGCAAAATGACCACATCGGCTTCCGGCTCCGTGTCCACCGTCTCGAGCGAAATGGGCGACTGTTGCTGAACCATCGCCCGACCAAACAAACGATAGTTGATTTGCATTCCCAAAATACTCAGTTTTCCGCTATGCGGCGGTCCCATTGGCGTCATCTCGAGCAGTTCCCCCTTAATCAATTGCACCCGCTTGCCCTCGAGCAGGCCGGCTTCAATCATGGCGTGATAATGCTCGAGCGTGACGTAAAACCGCGACACCCCACTTCCCGAATCTGGCCTCCCATAAACCTGGGTCATGGCTTCAGTATAAATCAGCCCACATTAATCAGCGATGTGCTCAGCGCTCGAGCACGGTTAAAAACCCGGCGAACTGGCCTGCGCCCTCGTCTCGAGCGGTCTTGTCGCCTGGAATGTAGAACTTTGAAACGGTCCCATCCAGAAAAAGCGCGTTAGGACACTTGAGGGTGTCTCGAAAAAACGTGGCGAAGTCATAGAAATTGACCGCACCCCTCGAGAGGACCCAGTACACCTTTCCACTTCTCGAGACGCCCACGCCGCTCCGAACGAGTTTGTTGCTCGAGTTGGGCATGAATACCGGGTTAATTTTGCCGCCTCTGACCAGCAGCGGACCGGATTGGGTCGCGCCCTCGAGCACGGTTTTGGTGAACACTCGAGTGAACCGCACAAATCGGCCACTTTCCAGAATGCCCGCACCCCTGGGGCCGAAGTAAAAAACGCCGTTGGGCTTGAGATAAAAATTGCCAAAGCCCGCCTTCAGATTGAGTGGACGCAGGGTTTTACCGTTCTCGAGGTGCAGGCCCAGCGGCGCGAGGTCAGCGGTGAAGATACCGGCGTTGGTGGCGGCCAGCAGGGTCTTTTTCTGAGCCTTGAGAGACTGCTCGAGCGCGCCAAAAGTTCTCAGAGCGTTCCCGCTCGAGTCGCGCCAGTGCAGCTCTAATTTCTGCACTCGAGGGTCGAGTTTGAGGGTTCGGTATTCGTTCCCCCCTTTGTCAGACAACAAGGCGTCGGACAACACGCTCGAGGTCAGCGCCTGAGCAGGTGAAGCGAGCAGGAGGAGCACAAAAAAAGCTCGAGCGCAAAGTTTCATCGCTCGAGCTTACAGGGTGAACTCTAGAATTTGAAAATCGAACCCAGGAACTCGAGCAGTGGAGCTTGATAAAACAGCGCAATCAGCGTGCCCAGCGCCAGAAAGGGGCCGAAGGGAACCTGGCGGTCTTTGGTGCGAAGATAGAGGGCGATGCCCAGAACCGCGCCCAGGAAGATGGCCAGAATCATGCCGATTCCAGTGGCGGTCCAGCCGATGAACGCGCCGACCATGCCCATCAGTTTCACGTCGCCAAAGCCCATCGCGCCGTAATCGCTCGAGTAGGTGTCCTCGGGGTCCTCCTGGTCGGGTTCGGGGGCAAACCACCAGTAATAGCCCACCAGCAGCGCCGTTCCCCCCGCTGCCATGGTTCCGCTCGAGAGCACAGTGAGCATACTCAGCTTGAGCTGACCGTTGGCAGCCAGAATCCAGCCTATGAACAGCAGCGCCAGCGTGCCGAGTAAGGTCACGAAATCCGGGTAGCGCACCGGGCGCTTGAGCGCGAGGTTGACCCCGCTCGAAACCAACGCTGCCCCCAGGCCCCACAGCGCGGCGTAGGGAACGCTAAAGAGCGCCAGCAACACCGCCACCAGCGCGGCCAGGGTCATCTGCATCCAGCCCAGTGGATAGATGGGACGCGGCTCGGCAAAGCGCCGGGTCAGCCACGACCCGAACGCGCCCAGGAGGGCCAGCGTGCCCGCGCCCAGCGCCGCCCCCTCGAGCGCCCCGGTAAACGAGGGCAGGCTGCTCAGGCTCGAGGCCCCGGTTTTGTCGCCCAGCAGTGCAAAAAATAGACCCACCGGCAAAAAGCCCAGCGTGATGGGGTCGGGAAGCTCCTTGCGCTCGAGGTCCACCGCGCTGCCCACCAGCAGGGCGGTGTAGAGCGCGAACAGCCCCAGCAGGCCGATGCCCACCTTCTCGAGCGGAAAAGCCACTGCCAGCAGGCCGTAACCTACCGCGCTGACCGTCTCGACCAGCGGATAGCGGCTCGAGATGGGCGCGCCGCAGTAACGGCACTTGCCGCCCAGCGCCACCCAAGAAAACACGGGCACCAAATCGAGCACGCCCAGCCTGTGCCCACACTTGGGGCAGCGACTGGGCGGGAAAGAGATAGACTCGCCGCGTGGAATTCGGTAGATGAGCACATTGGAAAAAGAGCCGACCAGCGCGCCCAGCAAAGCGGACAGAGCCACTATGAACCAGGGTAAGTTCTCTAAGCCATTCATGATTGTTTCATTTTAGCGGCAAAGCTCGAGCGGGGAGCGTAAGAAAGTTGGGATGGGCAGCGGGGGAGTGAAGTGTGGCCTGGGCGACCCAAAAAGTGCTCGGGTCTCCCGGTCCAGAAGGCAAACCTGAGAGCCAACCGCCTTAATGAATGATTTATTAGACATTCTAAAAGCCCTGACGATTTACCATAGGCTATGACTTCTTCCCAGCCTGCTCGAGTTATGGCGTGGGCCGCTCTAGAGGAGGAGATAGGCCATCTGCTCGAGCGTGACCCACTCCAGGCGCGGTCAAAACTGGTTTTGCTGCTTGCCGACAGCCGCCACGACCCACACTGGCGCGCTCGAGGGCTGTTGTGGTGTGCGCGGCTGCACTACGCCGCAGGGCGCTACTCGCGGACCGAGCGCTTGCTGGTGACGCTGCTCGAGCAGTACAGCGACGCCGACCTGGGCGACGAGGTCCGCGAAGTACTGGGATACGCGCTTCAAAGTCAGGGGCGACTCGGGGCGGCGCTGGGCCAATTTCAGGTGCTGCTCGAGCGGGGAAATCTGGTGGGACATGAAGCACAGCGCGCCGCCGGTGTCGAGGGGCTGGCGGTGGTCTATCACTATCTCGAGGACCGGGCAGCCAGTCTGGAGTATCAGCTTCAGGCCCTCGAGTTGCGCCGCGCCTTACACCAAGCGGTTACACCAACCCGCCTCGCCGCGTTGCGCGCTACCGACAAGCTGGCCATGTGCCTGTCCAACCTGAGCGCCGACTACGACAAACTAGGTGACTTCGAGCTGGCCACCCGGTTTGCACACAGCGCCCTCGAGCTGGCCCGCTCGAGCCACAACGCCCGAGTCGAGTTGGTCGCGCTCAACAACCTGGGTGAAACTCTTCTCAACACGCAGCCGTCAGAGGCGCTAGGAGTCTTTCAAAGTCTGCTCGAGCGCGCCGAGCAACTTCCCTCACCCAAACGCGTGGTGTGGGCACACACCGGTCTGGGCAAGGGTCATCTGGCCTTGAGTCAGCCCCATCACGCGCTAGAGCACTTTCGGCAGGCGCTCGAGCTAAGCGTGCAGCATTCGCTACTTTCCGAGCAGCTCGAGACCCGACTGAGCATGGCGACGGTCCAAACGCCACAAGACGCCCTGGAGAATTTGCTCGAGGGATTGTCACAAAGTCAAACTGGGCCGTTTGAAGCGCTCGAGGCCCAACTCGAGCAGCGACTCAGCCAGATTCTGGAAGGTCTGGGCCACTTTCAGGAAGCGTTCAAACACCTAAAACGTTTTGTGGCCCTCAAAGAAGCGCGAGATAGACAGCGCTCCCAGCAGCAGGCCGAGGTTCTGGCGGTTCGCTTTGCCACCGAAACTTACCGCCGGGACGCGCTCGAGTGGCGTGAGCAGAGCCAAAATTTGGCCCAGGAGATGCGCTACGACCCGCTGACCCGCTTGCCCAACCGCCGCTGGCTCGACGAAATCCTGGAGGCGGCGTATCAAAGTGCGCTCGAGTGGAATACGACACTGTGTGTAGCCGTGCTGGACATCGATTTCTTCAAGCAGGTCAACGACCAGTTCACCCATACCTTGGGTGATGGGGTGCTGCGCGAACTGTCCAGAGTGCTCGAGCGATTTTTACCTAAAGGGGCCACAGTGGCCCGCTACGGCGGTGAGGAGTTCGTGATGGTGCTCCCCAACCAGGAACTGCTCGAGGCGGTAGGCCATGTGCAGCGGCTACTCCGTGAAGTCGAGCAGCACGATTGGGCCGCGCTGAACCCCGACCTGACCCTCACCCTAAGCGCGGGACTGGCCGAACTGTATTTTGACCTGCCCGAGGGCGCTAGAGCGCTGCTGGCCCGTGCCGACGCGCAACTCTTCGAGGCCAAACGGCAGGGCCGCAACCGAGTGAGCTGGGAGGTCGGGTAAACAGGCGGATAGGCCCGATAGGCGGCCCAGCCCGTGAGGCCGACAGGCTTTGATTCCCGCTATAGCGTTTCCCGCTAACACTCCGACTTTTCCGCTATGCCGTCTTGGCGAAAGCGGCACCTCTCGGGCCTCGCCGCGTCTTGAGCAGAACGGCACCTTCCGGGCCTGCTCGTTCCAAAGTCTACGTTACCGCGAGAAACACTACCTTTTTTCGCTCCGCTTCTTGAGCAGAACGGCACCTATCGGGCCTCGCCGCCTACCGGGCCTGCTCGCTCACCTGAGAAACCTGAAACAGACCAGGTATCTATGGGAAAGGCTATAGGTGCCGTCTTCGCCAAGACGCCCGGTAGGTGCGGCGAGACCCGTGAGGTGCCGTTTTCGCCAAGCGGTCAAGCGTCCTCATGGGCGCTGTTCTGACCAAGAAGACGCCGCTCTGTCCAAGACGGGCTGTATTTGGGCCAAGACAGGCGCGCTGCCGAGCACGTAACGGAATCCATCAGATTCCGTTACGTGCTCTCAATCAATTGCTCGAGAGGGCTTTTTTCTGTGCCTCGGCCAGAGCCACTTTCACCGGAACCCGGCCCTTGGTGACCTTCTCGATGGCTTCCTCGAGATAGGTGCGCCAGGTGCTGTATCCCTCGAGCTTGGGCCGCGCAAAGCTTTCATCCAGTTGTTCAAAAGCTGTTTTGCGTTGTGGGTCACTGCGGTAATAATCCTGAAGCAGCGGCAGAGTAGCGCGGCGCGGCGATAGATAGCCTGTTCCCTGCGCCCACGCCTCGAGATTTTTGGGTTCCATCAAGTACTTCCAGAAGACCACCGAACCCGCCTGCTGCTCCTTGCTGGCCCCTTTGAGCACCACCAGTTGACCGCCGCCCAGCGGAACCGCACACTTTTTGTCGCAGGGCATGGGGGCCACGCCCAGCTTGAAGGCCACCGAATACTGCTCAATGTCTTTCATATTGGCGATGCTGGCCACTGCCATGAACGCTTTGGTCCGTACAAAATCGAGCACCGCAAACTGCGCTTCGCCCAGACTACGCGGAATGGCGGCTCCGTTTTGCGACATCCGGAAAAGCATCTCGAGCGCGCCTTCCACCTCCTTGCTCTCGAAGTTGGGTTTACCGTCACTCGTAACCACGCTGCCGCCTCTCGAGGCCACCATCGCCTCAAACTGCCAGCTATCGGCCACCGCGATAAAGCCCTTGGACCCCCGGTTGGAGAGCTGCTTGGCAACGGCCTCGAACTCGGTCCAGGTCTTGGGAGGTTTGAGATTTTTGGCGGCCAGCGCTGTGGCGTTGTAGTAAAGCACTGGCGTGGAGGTGTTCCAGGGCAGGCCGTAGCGCTTCCCCTCGAAGGAGCCATAGTTCCACACCGCCGGATAAAAATCCTTGACCAGTGCCGGGTCGAGGGAATTCTCAAAGCTCTCGAGGTTGGCGAGTGCGCCCTCTCCGGCCAGCTTAGGAAAAAAGCTGTTCTCGGTGCCGAACAGTTGTGGCCCACTGCCCGCACGCAGCGCAGCGATGAGGCGCACCTCGGCTTCGCGGTAATTGCCCACCAGTTTGGGCAAAATACGGTAGTCCTTTTGCGAAGCGTTGAAAGCGACAATCTGCTTCTCGAGCACACTTTGAGACCCAGCTAAGCTGTACCAAAACTCGATGTCAACAGGGGCGGCCAGAGCGGCGCTCGAGCACAAGAAAGCCAGGGTAAGGGTGGGTTTGAGCATAGATAAAAGTCTCCCGGAAAGGCATTTTAAGCCGTCCGAGTCAGACTAGAGTTTGCAGGGTGATTGGGGATGAGAGCGCTTTGCTCGAGGGCTGGAGCACGGAGCGCCTCCGGCGGGTTTTTGGTAGTTGGTTCTTGGTTGGTTCGTACTCGAACACCAAAAGCAAACCGACCAAGAACCAATGACCAAGAACCCGCGACGAGGCCCGAGAGGTGCCGTTTTCGCCAAGACAGCCGGAGGCGCAAAACTCACCACTCAGTGCCCACTCGAGAGAAGCGCCACCGCAAGTCCGGCCCACAGGCTCGAGAGCAAGATGACCAACCTCCAGCCCCAAGCGTGGTGAGCAGGTGGAGAAGCGGGCGCTTCAGACGCCACCGCTCGAGCATTCTTTTTGTCTTCATTTCGGTTGGGACTATCTTCATCTCGAGGTTTGAGCATTTGATTCTGATTGTCACCTTTCTCAAAGCTGACTGCCAGTTGAGTTTAATGAGTAGAATTAGAAAATAAGCTAAATTTTATCGAGATAGTGTTCATTATTGCACTTGTACACTGACACCGGGCTTAGTAGCCGGAAGCCAATGTCGCGCCTGAATTGCGCTCCCTCGAAACCGATACTTTCCACACCTGCATAAGCCCGCTCGAGCGCTTCTTTTAAGGTCGGTGCGGTGGCCTGAACCGCCAGCACCCGGCCTCCACTCGAGACCAGTTGTTCACCTTTTAGCGCCGTCGAACAGTGAAACACCGTCACTTCGGGCGGTAAGGACGCGGGTATCTCGAGTGGAATTCCCGGTGTAGAACCCGCTGGATACCCCTTCGAGGCCATCACCACCACCGCGCTCGCCTCAGAACTAAAGCGCACCATCTCCGACTCGAGCCTCCCCTCGGAGCAGGCCATCAAAATCTCGAGCAGGTCGCTCTCGAGCAATGGCAGCAGGCACTCGGCCTCGGGGTCTCCGAAGCGGGCGTTGATTTCGACCACCCGTACGCCCGCTGGGGTCAGCATCAGGCCAGGGTAAAGCATCCCTTTGAACGGGGTTCCCTCGAGCGCCATACCGCGCATAATTGGC
>Ga0123339_10001631_pt1 | contig 15447 bp, 15 predicted proteins | sample lystaG_FD_89956 | JGI IMG/M metagenome (GOLD analysis project Ga0123339, IMG submission 89956) | Glacier valley bacterial and archeal communities from Borup Fiord, Nunavut, Canada, to study Microbial Dark Matter (Phase II) -... | ecosystem: Environmental > Aquatic > Freshwater > Ice > Glacier ... | reverse complement strand
TCGGCACGCCGGGTGGCTCGAAGCCCAGCCCCTGGCCGTAGAACGAGAGTTCGCTCTCGATGGCGTCGATGATTCCTCTGCGCGGCGGAATCCGTGCGAATCGCCTTCGTACGCAGGTAGGCGTGGGGCAGCCCCTTCGCGGTGAGCGCATCGCGAAATAGCTCGGCCTGTGCGGGGGCACGATTTTGTTGTCAAGTCCCTGAAGCAGTAGCACTGGGGTTGTCAGGCTGGTGACGTGGGTGAGCGGTGACCTCGCTCGATAGACCGCGGATGCTTCGGGTAGCGGTCCGACCAGGCCGACGGTGTATCTCGACTCGAAGTCGTGCGTGTCGGCGGCGAGAGCGGCGAGGTCGGAGACGCCGTAGTACGAGGTTTCGACAGCGAAGAGGGCTGACCGGGTGTGCGCAAAAGAGCATCGTAAAGCCGCCGGTGAGCAGTACCGAAGTTCCGCTCTGCGGGCCGATCGGATACTGGTAAGTGGCAGGTCGATGGACTCCGAGGTGCCGGCGGCAGATCGAGAATCACCAGGCTGTCACCCCCGAGGGTACGCAGCGCAAGGATATGCGCCGCATCGAAGGCGCCGTAGCTGAGCGCGCCGATTTGCCAGAGCGGACCGCCGAACTCGGCATCCTCGCTGTGAAGCACCGTGACCTCGCCTTGTGGGGTGACGGAATGAAGATTCCACCAGCCGCGGCGATCGCTGGTCATCGTAAGGGTGGCATCATCGACCCATTCCGGCTGCAACACGCTCTCTCAGACGGATCCGGCGAGGGTCGCAGCGCTCCGGTTTCAAAGTCGGTCACCCGCAGTTCGGTGCCGTCCTACGGCATCTGTGGATGCTCCCGCCCGATCCAGGCGAGGCGGCTGCCGCCGGGAGAGAAGCGCGGAAAAGCGAGAAAATGCGATCCGGAGGCAAGCGAGCGGATGCCGGCCTCCTCATCCGCGCCGGTGCCATCGAGTTCCACCGCCACGGTGTCCCGTGTGACCGCGCCCGCGCCGTCCGAGTGCGCCTCGCGCACCGCAATGACTTGAGCTCCACCGATGCTGATGTCACCGAATCGAAAGCCCAGGCCGCCCGGCGTGAGCAGCACGGGTGTCGGGCCGCCGTCATCCAGCCGATAAAGCCGCTGATCGCTGAACTCCACGAAGACGAGCGCGTGATCGACTTCGTTTCCCCGGCGGCTGGCGCTACCGCTGAAATTCGTCTGCGATCCGCAGGGGACTGTTGGTCGATGAAAGTACGCTCGAAGAGTGATCTCCCCATCCCCCGCCCTCGAGGCGTTGATACTGCTCACGCGAGTGAACGCCGAAGCAACGGAGGCGCTGGACAAAGCCCTGTCGCGCGTCGGATTGTGGCTCAATGACCTGTCACTGCTCGGGCTGCTCCGGGATGCGGGCGCAGAGGGGCTGTCGCGCGTTGACCTCGCCAGAGCGCTCTCGCAGTCGCAATCGCAGACACTGCGTCGCGTCAAACCGATGGAGAAGCTCGACTGGATCGCGCGCACCGATGCCGGTAATTTCCGACTGAGCTCCCACGGCAGGACGCTTGAAATCGAGGCATCCGGACTCGCCGCGAATCGTTCTGAGGCCTGGCTCGATGGAAAGCTCGATGCTGACGAGATCTCGCAGCTCACCTCGCTACTGCGCAAAATCGGCTGAGATTGCGCACTCCGGCTTTCGCGGTCACCGGGATGGATTCGGCACCACGCGTGCCGCGTGATCGGGGCCGCGCCAATACCAGTGGCGCAGCAGCATCCGCTCCCCGAGCGTCCAGGTTGCGGATGCGGCCAAGTACAGGGTCGCAGCCAGCGGCACAACCGCCGCAAACGCGACCGTTAAGAATGGCAGCCAGCTGAGGGCTCCGGTAATTCTCGCCACAGAAGGTGGGGCTTCGGTATCGAGAAGCTGCAGGCGGAGGGCGATTCGCCTCGAGATCCAGGCAACAGCGGCCAGCACGCAGAACAGGATCAGATGAACGGGGATGCCAACGCTCGTCCCCGTCAGAAGGTGCACGAATGACCCGCCGAGCGGGGCGGTGAAGAGCTGCTGCGCGAGCAATGCGTTCGCGTGCCCGTCGATAGTGTTTCTCACGAACAGGGAGTAAACGACTGAGAGCACTGAAGCTTGGGCGAGCGCCGGAAGGATACCGGCGAACTGGGATGTGTTCTCTGCCCGATAGAGCCCGGCCATCTTCTGCTGAAGCGTGACCGGGTCCTTCGTGTGCTGACGCTGCAGCGCGAGTATCTGCGGATGAAGCCGACGACGGGTGCCCTCAGCCTTCACCTGTGACACCCCGATCGGTATGAGGAGTGTCCGCACAAGCGCGGTGATCAGGAGGATGGCCAGTGCCGCGCTCGAGGTACCGGCGATCGGTTGGAGAAGGGCGGAGAGGCCCTCGACGAAGCGATACGCGGCCTCGAGAACAACCCCGAGGGGAGGAAATAAAAATGGATTTACGAAGAAGTCCTTGCTGTCGAAGGGGATGGGGCGACCGTCTGGTCACGCGACATCCGCTCGAGGCGGGACCGCTACGTGACCGAGATCAACTGCGCAGGGGCTCGCGGGCGTGGGCGCCCAGCGGTGCGTGGATGCTGCGGCGCGGGCACGCGGCCCAGCGCGTGCCGGTGGGCGCGGGCGCGACCACCGATAGCCAACTCGCGGTGTCTGACGGCCAAGACGGCGAAACGCACGGCCACGGCGGCCACGATCGCGGCGGCGGCGATACTGACCAGCACGATCGAGAATGGAGCGGTCGGCACGCTGGAGCGGACCAGAATAGCCGCGGTCGCGGAAGCCAGGAACCAGGCGTGCAGGAAGCGCATGCTGACAGAGTAGCCCTGGTCAGCGCTGATGGGACCTTTCACCGACGGGACACAGAGTCGAGCATCGTGGCCGTCGAACGCGCTCGCATCGCACTTCATGCGCGCCTTCGCAGGACCTCTGCGATGCGTCACCGCCATCTTCTCGCCGACGTAAATGCACGCGATCGATGCCAGGATTACCGCTGAGACTCCGCGGTATTAGTCGGCATACTGGTGCGGCTCGGCCCAGCCTCGACCGCAGAGTTCGGCTGCTCGCGACGGTGGGAGACAGAGGTTGATGCTCGTGTGATCCATCCCGTGCAGGTGCACAGCCTCCAGCGGTTCCCCTGCGGCGCGAGCGATGTCTCGGGCGCGCGGTTGCGGGCGCGAGGCCAACAGCACCGCACGGGAACTTGCGGGAGACACCACGCTGTGACCTTCGGCTAGCCCGGGCAGCGCAAATGTGTGCGCTACCGGGCCGCCCCCACAGCGCGGGCGTCGATCGCTAGGAAAGCTCTGGAGGTGGCCCCTCCGTGGATATCCCGGGACGCTCGGCCCGGTGAAACGCGCTGCTCACTTGAGGGCCGAAGTGCGTCACCGTCGGAAACGGATCGTAAAATCCATGCAGCAACTCGCTCCACCGCTCATAAGCCAAGGACCCACGAAACCCAGTCTCGTGGGCGTCGAGGGAGTCCCATTCGATGAGGAGAAGATACGTTTCGGGATGCTCAATGCCGCGCGTGAGTGACAGCCCACGAAAGCCTGCTGATGCTTCAACCAGCAGCCGTGCCTCGGCGAAAGCCTTTTCGAACTCGGCGCTGCGGTCTGCGCGCACCGGAAGGAGAACGTGTTCCAGAATCATGCCCACAGTCTAGGCAGGAGGTGTGGTCAATCGATATGACCGTCCTCCGTCGCGGCTATATCCCGGAGGCGGTGGTGAACAGCCCGAGCACCGGGGGGCCGGCGAGGATACTGCGCAGATTCGACCTACCATCGCCAGCACGCCAGGCGCGATAGGCCGCATCGGCCTCGAGCGATTCCCAGCGCTCGAACAGCACGATCCGCAATGGATTCTCGGCATCGACGAGCACTTCGACCCCCTGGTTGCCGGCGAACGCGCGCGTCGCATCGAGTACCTCGTGGATCACCGCTAACGCGACATCCGCCGACTCGGGCGCGATGGTGAGTTCAAGCGTTGCCGTGACGGTCATGCTGGGGCTCCATTCTCGGGGTCAAGGGTTCTCTCTCCACTGTAATTGACGCAATCGGGGAGGGCGGGAGCGTCTCTTCGACCGCAGGCTCGACGCGGCAGAACTAACACGTGGGCGCATGTATCTCCACGCCGCACAGCGTCCCCGTTAGATACCGCCCTCGCAATCGACTTGGTAGTTGTTGTGACTTGAATGGCCACCAAAGTCGCAACAACTACCAAGTCGATTTGTCTGAGCCCGAAAGCGTGAACGTGCACACTGGGGAGCATGAGGCCGCGCGGGTTTTGTACTGGCCCCGTTATTGCGGTGCGAGCCGAAGAACACGTGGAGCAGCCTGAGCCAAGCCCCGACAGACGGAGCTTGCGCGCCTTACTGCTGCGCGCGCTCCAGCACCAGTTCACGCACGCGCGCGGCATCCGCTGTGCCCTTCATCGCCTTCATCACGGCCCCGATCACCGCACCGGCCGCCTGCACCTTGCCCTCGCGGATCTTCTCGAGCACGTCGGGCTGCGCCGCAAGGGCATCATCGATCGCGGCTATCAAGGCGCCGTCATCCGACACCACGACGAGCCCACGAGACTTCATGACCGCGGAGGGAGTTCCCTCCCCGCCGATGACACCCTCGAGCACCTGGCGTGCGAGACGGTCGGTGAGTTCCCCGTTTTCGATGAGCACGATGAGCTCCGAGACATCGAGAGGAGAGATCAGCGTCGAGGGGTCGACCGATGACACATTGGCGAGCCGAGCGATCTCTCCGGTCCACCACTTGCGGGCCTGGGCGGGAGACGCTCCGGCCGCAGTCGTCTCCTCAATCTCCACGAGCAAGCCGGAGTTCACGACATCCTGAAACTCGAGATCGGTGAATCCCCACGCATCCTTGAGGCGTCGTCGCCGGATGGCAGGCGCCTCCGGCAGCGCTGCCCGCAGCTCCTCGATCAGTTCGAGCGACGGCTCCACCGGCAGAAGGTCGGGCTCCGGAAAGTAGCGGTAGTCATCCGCGTCGCTTTTCGGACGACCCGCGGATGTCTCGCCGGTGTCCTCGTGCCAATGACGCGTTTCCTGGGTGATCGTGCCGCCGTCGGCGAGAATGGCCGCCTGGCGCTGGATTTCATAACGGATGGCGCGCTCGACGCTGCGCAGGCTGTTGACGTTCTTCGTCTCGGTGCGGGTGCCGAGCTTTCCGGAACCCCGCGGCGAGAGCGAGATGTTGGCATCACAGCGCAGGTTACCGCGCTCCATTTTCGCGTCACTGATTCCCAGCGAGCGCACGATATCGCGAATGGTCGAGACGTAGGCCTTCGCGAGCTCCGGGGCATCCCGCTCGGCACCGTAAATGATGTTCGTGACGATCTCAACGAGGGGCACTCCGGCCCGGTTGTAGTCCACGAGCGAATACTCCGCACCCTGGATGCGACCGGTCGCACCTCCGACATGCGTGAGCTTGCCCGCGTCCTCTTCCATGTGCGCTCGCTCGATCGGGATCTGGAACAGGCGGCCGTCTTCGAGTTCGACCTCGACACTCCCGTCGAAGGCGATCGGCTCGTCGAACTGGCTGATCTGGTAATTTTTCGCGAGGTCGGGGTAGAAGTAGTTTTTGCGTGCGAACCGGCTAGACGGACGGATGCTGCAGCCCAGCGCCAACCCCAGGCTGATCGAGTACTTCACTGCCTGCTCGTTGACCACCGGGAGGCTGCCCGGAAGACCGAGATCGACGGGTGTCACGTTGGTGTTCGGCTCCCCGCCGAAGAAGTTCGGGGCGTCGGAGAACATCTTGGTCTTGGTGTTCAGTTCGACGTGCACCTCGAAACCGAGCACCGGCTCGAAGAGCTCGATCGCACGGTCGTAATCCATCAGTTCAGCTTTAGCCACCGGTCAATTCTATCGGCGCGGGGCACGAGGAATCAGCGCGCGACGGAGTCTCGGCTCGAGGCGGGGCTGCGGCGGGCGCGGGATCAGGCGCCGCAGCGGGCTCGGGGATCGCACCCGGCTCCAGCATGGTTGCCGCGCCCCTCCTCTCGGAGCGCACGAACCCGATGCCGACGAGGATGAGCACTCCCCCGATCAGCTGCAGAACGCTGAGGCTCTCCCCCAACAAGATCCAGGCGTAGAGAGCGGCCGCCACCACCTCGAGGAGACCGGCAAAGGAAGCAAGGCGGGAGCCGAGCATCTCCGTCGCTGTGATGCTCGTCGCGTAGGCGACCGCGGTAGCAAACACTCCGACGACGATCAGCGGAACCCACCACGGCACCGAGGTGCCCATCAGGTACGCGACACCGAAGGTTGCCGTGAACGGAACGAGTCCGCTGGCGCCGGCGATTCCAAGCACAAGGCCACCAAGCAGCAATCCGCAGGCCGCGAAGGCGACCGGTGGCAGCCCGTCGCTTGGACGCGCGGCGACCACGTAATAGATCGCGCATCCCACCGTCGCGAGGGCCGCGAAACCGAGGCCGAGGGGGTCGAAACTGCCGCTTCCACCGGGTGAGACCACGAGAGTGAGGCCAATCACGGCAACGACTGAGCCGATGAGGACGACGGCTGAAGGCATCCGCCGACTGATTGCCCAGACGAAGCCCACGAGCAGCAGGGGCGCCATGTACTCGATGAGGATGGCCGTATTCACGGGGATGCGTTCCAGCGCGGCAAAGTAGACGAGTTGGGTGCCGGCGACGCCGATGAGCCCCATCGCTACGATGCGCCAGCGCGCACGCCAGAGAGCGCTCCACTTCCTACGGAGGGAGACCACTGCGATCGGTAGAAGCACGACACCGCCGAGGAGAGCTCGGGCGGTGACTGCCGCCGCTGGGCTCCAGCCCGCCTCGAGAAGGGGCTTGATAAAGGCCCCCGACATGCCAAACGTAGCCGCCGCGATCACTGCGATGACCAGGCCGAGGGAGGGGGACGATCGCTTCACTCTGCTGACGGTAGTCTGGTCGAAAGTAAGGAGTCAAATTGTATTTTGCCCCTGACACCGAGGAAACGCTGGAATTCACCGTTGCCCTTGCCAACACTGATCCGCGGGCCTCACGCAGCGGGGCCGACGAGCTCATGACCGTGGATGATCTCGATGCGATTCTCACTCGCTTCCGCTACTCCGGTCGCATCGATCACGACGAGGCGGAACGGGCCAAGGTGGTCCTCACCAGGCAGAGACTCCGGTCGATCTGGACTCTCGGCCGTGACGATGCCGTCACCGAGGTGAACGCGATGCTGATTGAGGCCGGTGCCCTGCCCCAGCTCACTCGGCACAACGGATCCGGCTGGCACTGGCACGCGACCGCGGCCGATGCGCCCCTCGCCGAGCGCATGCGGGTAGAGGTCGCACTAGCCCTGGCGGACGTGATCCGAATGGACGCCATGGACCGGCTTCGCATCTGCAGAGCACCGGACTGCAGCGGCCTACTCGTGGACCTCTCGCGCAACGGCTCGAAGAGCTACTGCAGCGTGCGCTGCGGAAACCGGATGAATATGGTCGCGTTCCGCGAGCGTGCGGCCGAGGGCTGATTTCACCGAGTTGGTCTGACCCGATCCCGACTAGCGCGTCACGAGTTCCGGAGCCTGGCTGATCAGGGTGTGCCCCCAGCTGTCTTCGAGCAGGGCTTCGATGACGGCCCCGTGCTCGTAGAGCCGGGCATCCGCTCGAGCAGGCGCCATGAGCTGCAGTCCGGTGGGCAGACCGTCTTCTGGGGCGAGTCCCATCGGAAGGCTCATGCCGGGGATCCCCGCCAGATTCGCCGGGATCGTCGTCACATCGTTGAGATACATTGCGAGCGGGTCGTCGATCTTCTCCCCGATCTTGAAGGCGGTGGTGGGCGCCGCCGGACTCACGAGGATATCGACCTGGTCGAAGGCCGCTGCGAAGTCCCGCTGAATGAGCGTGCGCACCTTCTGTGCGCTGCCATAGTATGCGTCGTAATAGCCTGCGCTGAGCGCGTAGGTACCGAGGATGATACGGCGCTTGACCTCGGCACCGAAGCCCGCCTCTCTGGTGGCAGACATCACGTCTTCGACAGTGCCGCCACCGATGGGATTGACACGCAGCCCGAATCGCACTGAATCGAACTTCGCGAGGTTGCTCGAGGCCTCGGCGGGCAGGATCAGGTAGTACGCGGCGATCGCGTACTCGAAGTTGGGCGCGGACACCTCGATGATCTCTGCGCCGTTGTCGGCAAGCAACGCGAGCGTCTCGTGAAAGCGCTGGTGCACCCCGGGCTGAAAGCCGGGCGCGTCCAGCTCCTTCACGACTCCGATCTTCACGCCGGTGAGATTACGCCCCAGTTGGCCTGCACGGGCGGCGGCCGCGAAACTCGGCCATTCGTCGCGAAGGGAGGTTGAGTCGCGGGGGTCGTGGCCGCCGATCACATCGTGCAGCAGTGCCGCGTCGAGCACGGTGCGTGCGACGGGGCCGACCTGATCGAGCGAGGAGGCGAGGGCGATCGCACCATAGCGAGACACCCCGCCATAGGTTGGCTTGACACCCACCGAACCGGTGACGGCAGCGGGTTGGCGGATGGATCCACCGGTGTCGGAGCCCAGCGCGAGGGGCGCTTCAAAAGCGGCGACCGCGGCAGCCGAACCACCGCCGGAGCCACCGGGGATGCGGTCGAGGTCCCACGGGTTATGGGTGGGCCCGAAGGCGGAGTGCTCGGTGGACGACCCCATGGCGAACTCGTCCATGTTGGTCTTGCCGAGCGGCACGAGGTGGGCCAGGCGCAGTCGGCTCACGACTGTCGCGTCGTAGGGCGGAATCCAGCCCTCGAGGATGCGCGATCCCGCGGTCGAGGGCATATCGAGCGTGCAGAGCACGTCCTTGATGGCGATGGGCACTCCAGCGAGCGGACCGAGTTGATCGCCACTCCGCCGGAGAACATCAATGCCTTCCGCGGTGTCGATCGCGTCCTTCGAGATATGGAGGAAGGCGTGCAGGTCACCGTCTACCGCGGCGATACGGTCGAGGTGTGCGCGAGTGACCTCGACGCACGAGATCTCGCGAGCCGTGAGTAGTTCGCCAAGAGACGCGGCAGAAAAGCGCGTGAGATCGGCAGTGCCGTCGACGTAGACCATTACTGCTCCTCCCCCAGGATCGCGGAGACCTTGAAACGGCTTCCGTCGTGTTCGGGAGCGCCGCTGAGGGCCTCCTCTTGCGAGAGGGTCGCACCGATCACGTCGGGCCGGGATACGTTGGTCAGCGGGATCGGATGACTCGTGGCCGGAACATCCGCAGTCGCCACCTGGGAGACCTTGGCAATGGAGTCGATGATCACGCCGAGTTCACCGGTGAGCTTTTCGATCTCCCCCGGGGTGAGCGCGATCCGCGCGAGATTCGCAAGGTGCGCGACCTGATCGGTAGTGATTCGGCGGTCAGGCTCTACAGGATTTTCAGACATGGAACTCCGTGTATTGGATCGCGTGGGGGACACCTAATTCTATTCGACCCGGTGCGAGCACCAATTCGACGGCGATCGGCGTGCAGAGGCCGATCAGCTATCAATCCGTTCGGACGGCTCAGCGCGCATCGGCGAGTGTACGAGACGCATCTGCCATCGTTCCGGTGGAGACGAGAGCGCCCTGGTCGAGCCCGATGAGGGCCAGGTTGCGCATCGCGGTGGTGCCGGCGTCGAAATACCCGAGGTGGCCGACAGCGGCGGTCAGCGGTTTGTTTGTTATCGCATCGGTAGCCGCCGCGACATCCATCCGGTGGGCGCCGAAGGTTGTGGACCCGGGGTCGCTCCCATAGAAGGCCGTGTTCACGATCGGATCCCAGGCGGCCTCACCAACAAAGACGTTGCCCTGCGTCATCCCGAGCGCCGAGACGGACTGGGCTGCGGAGCCTGGGGAGCCGATGATGGCAAGAGCATCGACCGTCATGCCGCCTCTGGCGAGTTCCATCATCGCGGCCGTCGAGCCGTACGAGTGGGTCACGAGGCTGACGAACGGCTGTGCTCCGATCCGTGCGGCCTTGAGTCCCTGGATTGCATGCCCCAGAAAATCGGCGCCCGTCTGCGCCCGGTCGAGCGAGGCGATGTCGAGCACCCCGGGAGTCTGGTAACCGATCCAGGCAACGGTCGCTGCCGTCTTGCCAGAGAGCTTTGAATCCGCGGAAGACAGAGTCTTCAGCCACCCGGCCTGCTCCGTCTGCAGGTCTCCTGCAATTACCGTCCAGTCATACATCTGGCCCTGCACGGTGAAGAACATGCCGGGCACGAGGTAGCTCACGTAGTCCGCGGTTGCGAGGTCACCGACCACCACCGCGGCCCGCACCTCGCCCGACGGGTCGAAAGTGATCAGCTGTCGCTGTACCGCGCCAGGCTCGCGTTCCAGGGTCTTCGTCACCTGGGTCAGAATATCGAGGTGATGGCGTTTCTCGACCAGCTTCGCCCGCCCGACCCCGGAGCTGATAGATGTCGTGAGCTGCGATACCGAGCGCGAAAGCGTGAGGCGATTGGCCCTGTCCCGTATGGCAAACGGAACCCCGTCGAGATTACCGATCACCTCGGATGCCGTCGAAGCGAGGGTCTTCTGCCCGGCGCGCGGGAGAGACCCCCACCAGGTCGCAATGGAGCTGGCCCGGGGCGGGCTGAGGAGCAGTCGGTGAATCGCGGCCCGGTTGCCCGCGACAAAGGCAGCCATTTCGGAACCGGACAACACGGTGAGTCGATCCAGGGTCCCACTCCCGCTCTGCCGCGGAATCAGTGAGGGATCAAGCCGCACGGAGGAAGCAAAGGAGGCCGTGCCGATATCCGAGGGCTGCGGGCTTCTATTGGACAGGATGCCGGCGACGGTGCCGACGGGCGAGAACAGGTCGCTGAGCCGGCCGCTGAACTGCTCGCTGACCTGCTCGCTGACCTGCTCGCTGAATATTGATGGATACAGGGTCGCCGGGTCGACGGTCTCGACGATCGCGGAGATCTGATGGCTGATTTCGTGAAATCCGAACGCCTCTGCAGCCCCGCCGAGTACGCCAGATGGCGAGAGGACTGCTGCAACGTCAAACAGCAAGGCGTAGATCCATTCGTTGATTTTGGCATTCTGAGGAGAACCATGAGCAACGGGAAGTAAGAGGTCCCCCAATAATAGGGGTGGAACGACCCGCTGACCAAGGCTTTTCATGGCGCACGGCAGAAGACGCCATCGCGCTCAACCCCGAGACCAGCTTCGGATCAGTCGCGGATCGCGTCCGGGCCAAATTCGAGCAGAATGGCGAACTGGGCCGCATCGATGATGCGGAGGCCCAATTCCTCGGCTTTGGTCAGCTTGGAACCCGCGCCCGGACCGGCTGCCACGAAGTCAGTCTTTTTCGACACGCTCGATGCCGCCTTGCCTCCGGCGGCGATGATCGACTCGAGCGCTCCCTCTCGCGTGAATCCTTCGAGGCTTCCCGTGGCGACGACGGTCACTCCGGAGAGCGGTCCGCCCGCTATGACGGCGGCTCCCGGTCCGGCGTGACCGGGGATACTCAACTGCACTCCGGCATCCGTCCAACGATCGATGATCTCCACATGCCAGTCCACGGCGAACCAGTCGATCAGGGCATCGGCGATGATTCCGCCTACGCCGTCCACCGCGGCGAGTTGCTCTCGAGTCGCCGTCCGAATGGCTCCAACCGAGCCGAAATAGGAGGCGAGCGCACGTGCCGCCACCGGACCGACGTGACGGATGCTGAGGGCGACGAGAATACGCCACAGGTCTTTGGTTTTTGCGCGTTCGAGCTCGGACAGCAGCTTGCCGGCGGCAGAGGACGGCACCGATTCTTCGTCGCCGGCGAACGTCAGGCCGGTGGGGTCGAAGGCCGGATCGGCGCCTTTTCCCGTCTTCTTGCGCTTCTTGCGAAACGGGGTTTCGGTGCGCTGGGAGCCATCGGGATTGAGCTTGATAAGCCCGGTCTCATAGTCACGAACGCGCACGGTGATCGGGAAGATGTCTTGCAGGGTCAAGGAGAAGAGCCCGGCTTCGGTCGTGAGCGGCGGATCAGTGGGGATATCGGGTTGGGTCAGTGCTGACGCACCCACCTCGCCAAGACCTTCGATGTCGAGCGCGCCGCGACTTCCAACATGTTCGACCCGCCCGCTGACTTGGGCAGGGCAGCTTCGCGCGTTGGGACAGCGCAGATCGACGTCGCCCTCTTTCGCCGGGGCGAGCAGTGTGCCGCACTCGGGGCAGTTCGACGGCATCACAAACTCACGCTCGGTTCCGTCGCGCAACTCCATAACCGGACCGAGCACCTCGGGAATCACGTCGCCGGCCTTGCGCAGCACGACCGTGTCACCGATCAGCACTCCCTTGGCCTTCACGACATCTTGGTTGTGAAGGGTAGCCTGACGCACCACCGAGCCCGCCACTCGCACCGGTTCCATCACGGCAAAGGGAGTGACTCGGCCCGTGCGACCCACGCTCACGACAATGTCGAGCAGCTTCGTATTCACCTGCTCTGGCGGGTACTTGTAGGCGATCGCCCAGCGCGGGGCGCGACTGGTGGCACCGAGCTCATCATGGAGTTCCAGCTCGTCGACCTTGATCACGATTCCATCGATCTCGTGCTCGATGGGTTCCCCCGCGGAACCTGCGCGATGTGCCCCGTAATACGCGATGAATTCCGCCGCATCCGATGCCGTTTTCTTCACTTGATAATGGGTGCTCGTCGGAAGGCCCCAGCTCTTCAGCATTCCGTAGATCTCGGACTGCGAGGCGACCGGTGGATTCTGCCATGCACCGATACCATGCACGAGCATGCTCAATCGCCCGAGCCGCTTGTGCATACGCTCGAGCTGGCTCGGTGACTTGCCCTCTGCTACCTGGCGCAGGCTCCCGGATGCCGCGTTGCGAGCATTCGCAAACACCCGGTCACCCGCTGCCACCTGATCTGCGTTGAGTTGCTCGAAGATCTTCGACTCGAAAAAGACCTCCCCGCGCACTTCGACGATCGGCGGATGCCCGGCGCCGTTCAGCCGGTTCGGGATGCTCGGCACGAAGGCGATGTTCTCGGTGACGTCTTCGCCGACCACCCCGTCACCCCGCGTCGCCGCCGTGGTGAGAGTTCCATTTTCATAACGCAGGTTGATCGCGAGGCCGTCGATCTTGAGCTCGCAGAGGTAATCGACGCGGCGAGCCGAGTTGCGCTCGACCTTCAGAGCCCAGTCGGTGAAGTCGCTCAGCGAAAAGACGTTATCGAGACTGAGCATCCGCTCTGCGTGCCGCACTGGCGCGAACAGGGTCGTCTCGGCGCGTCCTCCGACAGTCTGCGTCGGAGAGTCCTGGCTGAGCAACTCGGGGAACAGCCGCTCGAGCTCCTCCAACCGGCGCAGCATCCGGTCGTATTCTTCGTCAGAGGCCAGCACCTCGTTGCGCTCGTAGTACGCATCGCGCAACTCCAGGATGCGGGTCGTGAGCTGCCCGGACGCCTCGCCGGCTTGCTCGAGGGTCAGGTCTTTTGCGCTGTCTCTGTCCGGGTTCGCCACATCCTCAGTTTAGGTTCGACGCCCGAGAATCAGCCCCTGTTCGCCGCATCCGACCGATCAGCGGGTGGCAGCCTCAAACGGCGGATACAGTGCGGTCGATTGTGCATTGTCCGAGCACCCGAGAACCGAGGTAGACCACGGCCGTCTGGCCGGGGGCGACGCCGTTGAGCGCAACGTTCGGACGGATGACAAGTTCGCCATCCCGAACGACCGCGACAGCGGGAACGGGATCGGCGTGCGCCCGAATCTGCACGTGACATTCGAATTCACTGTAAGGATCGATTGGCGCGCGGCCGGCCCAACTGAACTGCGAGCCGGCAACCTCGGCGAGATCGAGCGCCTCTTTCGGTCCAACCACGACCGTGTTGGTCGCCGGTCGCACCTCCAGCACGAACCGGGGTCGGCCATCCGGAGACGGGACGCCGAGGTGAAGACCCTTGCGCTGACCGACGGTGAACGCCGCTGCTCCGTCGTGGCTACCGACCACGGAGCCGTCTCGTTCGAGGATGACTCCGGCCTCAGCTCCAACGCGGTCGGCAAGCCAGCCGCGAGTGTCACCGTCGGGGATGAAGCAGATGTCGTGGCTGTCGGGCTTCGTTGCCACGCTGAATCCTCGCGCGGCGGCCTCTGCCCGCACTTCAGCCTTTGAGGGAGTCGCCCCGAGCGGAAACATGCTGTGCGCGAGTTGCTCTGCGGTGAGCACCCCGAGCACATAGGACTGGTCTTTGGCCCAGGCCGCAGCCCGGTGCAACTCGCGATTACCATCATCGTCCGTGCGGATGCTCGCGTAGTGGCCGGTGGCGACGGCGTCGAACCCGAGGTCGAGCGCCTTCTCGAGCAGCGCAGCAAACTTGATGCGCTCGTTGCAGCGCATGCACGGATTGGGGGTGCGTCCGGCGGAGTACTCGGCGACGAAATCATCCACGACGTCGAGCGTGAAGCGCTCCGAGAAGTCCCAGACGTAATACGGGATGCCGATGATGTTGGCCGCTCGCTGCGCATCCATCGAGTCTTCGATGGTGCAGCATCCTCGAGCTCCGGTGCGGAGTGTTCCCGGCATCCGACTGAGCGCCAAGTGAACGCCGACGACCTCGTGACCCGCCTCTACGGCGCGCGCAGCAGCAACTGCGGAGTCCACCCCGCCACTCATCGCCGCCAGCACCTTCATGAATTCCAGTGTAAGCGCGGGGACCTGCGGGACAATTTCCTCTGTGACCGACCGGGCACAGAATGGACATCATCCCGGAAGATCCGGGCTCACGAGCTGGAGCTGAATCACCGACTGGCCGGTCACCCGCGGGTCCCCGCTCAATTGCAGCAGCCAGGAGATATTCGGTTTGCGGTTGCTCGAGAGCGTGACCAGGTGAACGCCGGTCACGTTGTCGGAGGACTGTCGAATTGTCCATCCTGAGGCCTCGAGTTTTTGCACCATCGTCTTCGAAATCGCGACCGGGTTGTTGTTGGGGTCGAGCGAGATGATCCGCAGCACACCGTAATACGAGCGAGAGGTACTCGTTGCGGCCACGAGCTTGTCGGTGTTGTCGACGTTCACCACGATTGACGCGGGCAACAGCGCCACGATCGCATCCGCGATTCGTACTGTCTCGGTTTTAGCCGTGTCGCCAATGAAATTTTCAGGAAAAACTGTCGTCAGACCGGGATCGGCCGGCACCGCCTGTGTGACCACCGGCCGAGGCGGCACGGGGGCTGTACAGCCGCTGACCGTGAGGAGAGCGGCGAGCGAAGCGGCGGCGAGTGCCGAAAACCCGACGCCGTGCCTCGGTGATCCCCCTCGCCTAGGCATGGACGCTGCCGCGCCGCGCGGTGACATCGCGGTCGTTCAGCCCGGCCCGGCTTGCTCGGGCTACCGCCTCGGGCAGAGCACGGAGAAATGCATCGATGTCGGCCACGGTCGTAGTGTGCCCGACCGTTATCCGCAGAGCCCCGCGCGCATCCGCAACGCTCAGCCCCATGCCGAGCAGT
>Ga0123339_10001627_pt1 | contig 15481 bp, 26 predicted proteins | sample lystaG_FD_89956 | JGI IMG/M metagenome (GOLD analysis project Ga0123339, IMG submission 89956) | Glacier valley bacterial and archeal communities from Borup Fiord, Nunavut, Canada, to study Microbial Dark Matter (Phase II) -... | ecosystem: Environmental > Aquatic > Freshwater > Ice > Glacier ... | reverse complement strand
AAATTCTAGTGTATCTACGCTTGTAGTTTCTCCGCCGCCTGGTGTAGTAACTGAAAATACTCCATTAAATGCTACCTTAGAACCGTCTGGTAATTCCCATTCGCAAGCTAACATACAGTCCTCTCCAAAAGCCCACGCTAGTGCTGCTATTCTATCATTACCTGGGTCGCCGTATATTCTCTTAGCTGTAAAGCCTATCGTAAACGCTTTGCCTGTTGGTAATGCGCTCTGGTATCCCTCTTGGTCCATTTGGTACCATGTTTCTACTGTATTGTCTAAGCTTGGACTAAATCCCTCTAAGCCTTTTATAATAGTAAAAGTTGTTGCCTCTTTTGTTAAATGTATTCCGAACTTATGTTTAAATGCTGGGTATAATTTTTCCATTATTTAAGTCACCTCGTATATTTATTTTTTGTTATAATCTATTTCTACCTGTATTACTCTTTCGTATATGCCTTTACTATCCGTACCTACGTCCTCGTTACCGCTTATAAGTTTAAAATAGTTAACTGTATGTCCGTTTATAACTACGTCTGTTAATAGCTTTAAATACTCGTATAGGGCTTGGCTTACTATTTCTGTTTCGGGGTAATTTTCCGTATAATGTATTAGTATGCTTATATATAAAATATCGTCTACTTCTGCTTCAATTCCTCCCAGATATGTAGTAATATAAGGGTTACTAGTTTTTAGGTTATATACGGCTAACGCCTTTGTTTTGCTTTCATCTAATTTTCCTACGAAAAAATCTGTAAAGCCTAAGTTTAAATTATTATTAACCTGTTTTAGGTAATCCCTTATATCTTTTGTATATAGCATGTTATACACCTCCGTTTCTTTTAAATAGTTTTTCAAACGCTTTCTTACAAAAATCTTTATTTTTACCGCTAATAAATGGTTCCCACCAGTTACCTTGTGCGTTAGCGTTTTTTACTTTGCTAAAGTTGTATTCTGGGTGGTAGTATATCCTACGCGCGTAAGGCGTACTAGTTATTATTTCTACTACTCCGTATTTACTATTTTTCGTTTCTACGTAAGTACTTTCGTTCTGGGACGCTCCGCTATCAAACGGCATAAGTTGCTTACTTATTAATTCTGTTTTTGCTGCCTCTGCTGTTTGTTCTAAACTTATTTGGGCTGCTCTTGTTAGTCCCTTTATCCTATTCCTATTTAATTTTACGTTAACTCCTACTGCCATTATATCAACTCCAGTATAACGTAGTTTACGGTTTGGTCTGGGTTTCTTGCTTTCGTTCCTGTATATATCTCGTATACTTGTCCGTTTAAAGTTACCTTACCGCCTCGTAAGTTTTCTACATCTGTAAATGGGTCGTTAGGTATATAACATTTACCCGTTATAATTACTGTTTCTCTGTTTGGTTTCATTTCTGTTTTGCTTTTACTTTGGTAATTGCAAAATATGTTATTATATACTAATTTGTCGCTATAACCATCTTCGTTTAACTCTAACTTTATTTCTACGTCTATTAGTTGCTTGCAAAGTTGTTTAGGTATTAACCCTGGATATTTCATAATATAGCCTCCCATTAATAAGTAAAAGTTAAATTACAGTATCTTAACTGTTTTAACTTACTATAATTTTCTGAACTTAAAATTACTCCATTAACGTTAATTGTTTTAAAATCTGGGGCTATTTTTAAACTTACTCCATTTAATGCGTATTCGCTTAACATACTATCCATATATTCGTTGTTATTGTAATGAAAATTAGCTATTTCGCAAACGCTTTCCCTTATAATTTCCTGTTCAAAAGTAGTACAGTTATCGTATCCTAATTTAGTTATTCTTCTATAAGTTAGGATATCTACTAGGCGTTCCGCTTTTGTTAAATATTTAGTTATAATATCTTCATCTTCCATATCTATGTAGTTGGCTAAATAATATTCTAAGTTTACGTACTTTAATTCTGCCATGTATATACCTCCTTTATTATAATAAGGGGGGGGTTATTCCCCCGCTTTATCTATAACTTTTTTAACTTTTTTAGGTTTTGGTTTAATATCTTCTACTGCCTTTGGTTTCGGTTCTACTTTTGCTGGCATAGGGTCTATAAACCCTATCGTAATTACTTCGTTATACTTAGCCATACTTTAACCTCCTTACCTTATACGGTAAAATGGTTACAGTAAATACCTGCTACTTTATTGTCGTAAGTTTCATTTAGTCCGTGTATTCTGTATCCGTACTTGTATGCGTCTGCGTCTTGGTTAACGTCTGGTAATACTACCTTTGGTTTAACGTGGCTAATAAATTGCATAAGGGCTGGTTTATATACTACTAAAAAGTTAATATTACCTGCTCCTACTGTCTTTGCGTATCCGTCTGCTAATAGGTCTATAGCTGTATAAAAACGTACGCTAGGTACTTCTATAATACCTGCAAAACCGCCTAATACTTCTCTACTTTTATTAGCGTCTAAATCTTTAATCATACCTAACTTAACGCTAGTAATAAATAAATATCTTTGGTCTAGTGGTACTTGGTTGTCGTCCATTTCTGTTAACGCTATTCTAAGGGCTGCTACTAATCCTGCTCCGTCTGTAATTTCTTGGTTAACTTTCTTTCCTGCTTTTCCGCTGTAAAGTGCAAATCTTACTGCGTCTACTTCTGGTATTACTTTGGTTCTTGCAAATTGATTAGCTAGGTTAGAAAATGCTATACCTAATGCTTCTTCGTCTTCTATACTATCTATTACGAACATTTTACCTCTATCGTAATTGTATTGTTTAGTTTCGTAAGTTAAGCTTACGTTACCTATTGCGTAACCGTTTTGTTTGTCGTAGTTAGCCAAACCGTCCATAGATAATTTAGGTATAATTATCTCGTTTACGTTTGCTCCTTGTCTTGCTAATTCTGCTGGGCTGTCTAGTATTGAACTTTTAGCCTCTAACTGGTATACTTCGTCTAATATTTTAACATGTTTACTTGCTGCTGTTATTAAGTTTGCCATTATTAAAACCACCTCGTTATATTATTTTTGTTTTGTTATTTTTTGGGTTTAAGCCCAAAAGCTTTTCTTAATTTATCGTCGTCTGTGTCTATTTCTTTCTCGTCTTTTCCGCCGCCTAATTCTACTATTTTCGTACCTTTGTTATTAGTTACACCTTTTAATTCTGGTAACGCTGTTAATACTTCGTTAATACTTGCTTTAATTTTTTCTGCGTCTACCTCTCCATTTTCGTTAGTTACCTTTGTTAAATCTGCCATTTTTAAAATTAAACTAGCTTTTTTAATGTCTATACCTAATTCTAACGCTGTTAAAGTAGCTAAATTATTTAGCTTTGCTTGTTGTAGTTGTGTTTTATAGGTATTAAGTTCGTTAGTAATTGCTTTTATGTCTGGCTTATTTTTCGTTTGTAAGTCTTTATAAGCTCTAACCGCTTCTTTTGCCATATCTTCTGTTAGGTTGTACTGTTCTAAAAAACTCTTAGTTATAACCTTTTCCTTTTGTTCTTTACCTTTATCTACTGCTTTTGCTAATTCTGCTGCTAATTGTGCATAGTTAATTTCTGGTACGCTAGCGTCTGGGGTTTTGTTTTCTGTGTTGTTTGTGTTATCTGTTATAATTCCTGATATATCTGCCATAATTAAATCTCCTCCGTTTTTTAGTGTCGTCCACTATATTACAACTAGTTTATAGAGTTAGTTGGTCGCTCTGTTATTTATATTATATAATGTTTTATAGCCCTATATAACGCCCATAGTATACCTACTATACTCTATACCCCTATACAGATAAAAAGAAAATAAAACCTATATTTATATATATAGTTCTATTTCCTTTTTTCTTTTTATCTGTATTCTTTTATAGGTTTTATTCTTCTTATATTAGGGTTTTAAAGTGATTTTTTTACTTCCTCTATACCTCTTTAAGTATTATTATGTAAGGGTTTAAAGGCTGTTGGGGGGTTGTGTAAAACTAAACAACCCTTAAATGCTACTATTTTACCTCTTGTAATAGTCTTTCTTGTTCTTTTACTTGTGCTATTAATTGTTCTGCCTCTTCTGCTGTCATTAGTACCCATGGCGTAGCGTCTACTTCCATAGGTAACCATACTTCTTTACCGTATGTATATCCGTTACAATATTCTTTATTTTCTACTGCTGGTAATATTCTAGTACTCATTGTTAATCATCTCCTTTTTATAAAATTAATATCCAACCTTTACCTATTGCTATATTTCTTTCTGTTGTAGTTAAACTAACTACACCTATGTTTCCTGTTATAGTAATTGTTTTAGCCGCGCTATTTGTACCTTTTGCTGTTGGTAAAGAATTAAACATAGCTACTAACGCTGCTTGGGTCATGCTACAATTAGATATATTAATACCGTATATATTATACGCTGGGTTCATACCTGGCTTAAATGTAAGGCTATTTAAAGCTGCTTTTACGGTAAGGGTTCCCATTGGGAAGGCTTCCGAACTATACCACCTATTAAGCTCTGTTAAGCCTGCCCATGAAAAATTATTTATAGCTTGTAAGCTTGGACAACCTAAAAATAATTGGTAAAAGTTTATAGCTCTTTCAAACGTAACTCCTACTGGTAAGTTATTAAAGCCTGTACAATTTCTAAAAACTCCCGTACTCCAAACTGTTTTTATTTGTGTATCTGGGTGTAGTATAATGTTAGGGGAGTTTTCAAAAGCTCCACTACTTGAACTATTATATAAGTTATCCATTATAATTAGCGGTACGTTTATTAGGTTCTCCATACCCGAAAAAGCGGAAGATATATTAGTTAGTTTTCCTAACGCCAAATTAATACCCGTACCTATTATGCTTATTTTTGAGTTTGTAAAAATATTTGTAATATCCGTAATACTTTCCATATTTAAAGTAATATCTAATTCTTCTATTTTGCAGTTATAAAATACGTAATTTAAATTACTATTATTATTTATTTGCCATACTCCGCTTACTTTTCGTATACTATTACAACCGTAAAACATAGAGCTTATATCTTCTGTTGTTAGATTAATTACTATACTTACGGCGTCCATTACTAAATTATCTTCGTCGTAAAAGTAAAACATATTATTTAAATATTTAGCGTTTGTTAAATCTAATAAGTTTATAATGCTCTGTAATGTAGGTAATCTACCCTCCATTTCTAACATAAAAAGGTCGTCGTTAAAGGTTGCGTTTGCAAACATAAAGCTACCATCTTTTATCTTATAATTTGCTAATATATTCGCTTGGGTTACGTTAAAATCTCTCCTACTTCCAAACATGTATTTAGCGCTTATACCGTCTGCTGGTAGTAATCTGTTCCAGTTTGTTATATCTTCTACTGTTTGCTGTCTATCCCCAAAATGTAAATAATCAAAATTAGTTATCTTTACGTCTTGCTTATTTATAGCTGCGTATATTATAGGTATTAGGTCCTCTACTGGTTTGTTCTCTCCATCTATTCCTACTGCGGTTCTAACTCCTATCCATGCTTGTTTATTTCTTTCTATTATTTCTTTTGCTGTTGCCATCGTTATATACCTCCGTTTAATATTATTTCTAACTCTGCGGTAGTATAGCCTAATACTGCGTCTATATATGTCTTAAACTCGTTCTTAGTAGCTAATATATCGGAAGCTGTATAATAATCTATTCCGTATATTGGAGTATATCCTGGGGCTCCTGTGGCTCCATCTAAGCCGTCTATACCTGGTAACCCTTGTAACCCTATGCCGTCGGCTCCTGGTAAGCCTGCTACCCCTGGTAAACCGTCTTTACCATCTATTCCTTGGATTCCTGGGTTTCCGTCTACTCCTGTGGCTCCATCTATTCCTGGTAAACCTGGTAACCCTGGTAATCCGTCTTTACCTGGGGCTCCTGGTAGCCCGTCTAAGCCTGGTAAACCATCTAACCCTGGTAATCCTATGCCGTCTACTCCTGGTAAGCCCTGTAAGCCTCTTACTGCTTCTTTAAACGCTTCGCTATTTAAGTAATCTACTGTAATGGTTAGTTCGTCGTAAATAACTTTTAAGTTAGGGTCTATTGTTCCGTCTTGGTCTAATATATCCGTTATATAGTTATCTGCTATACTTAGGTTAATACTATCGCTTACTACTACTGTATTATTATTGTCTATATCGCCTCCTACTACCTCTGTCGCTGTGGCTAAGTACAGTATACTCCATTGTCCTATATGTTGACTTATATTTGTTGTTACTACAATAGAGTTGTCTACTGGGTTAAGTGGGTAAATTACGGGTATTGCTATACTATTATGTTTTAGTACTGCGTATCTATTTACTAATAAGTAATCCTCTGGTATTTCAAACCTTATTTTAGTTATATTATTATCGTATTTGTTACCCATCTTAGTATTATTAGCTTTTGCTTTTTTGTCTATGCTTATTGTTACTTTTATTTCTCGCATGTTCTTATAACCTCCCTATAATATTATTTTTTGTTTTATTAGTACAGATAAAAAGAAAATTAAAATATATTCTAATATTCTTTTTATCCTACTAAATTGTTAATTAGTATAATACGTCGCCTTTATCTTTTGGTACTTCTATGGGTTTATTTTCTTCTAACGCTTTTTCTAATAATTCTATAGTTACTCTTACTTGGTAAATCGGTATCACTTGGTTAAATCTCTCTACGTATTCATCTATTAATCTTTCTAATTTGTCGTTCATAGTTAACTCCTCCTTATTATTTGGCTAATTCTTCTAATATTTCTTCAAATATTTCGTAAGATTTTGGGTATATATTCTTTATATTTTCTAATTCTGTTACGTTATCTACTATCGTATCGCTGTAAAACTCTGCAAAAGCCTCTATACTTGGTGGGTGTCCCCATGATTGCCAGTATTTTTCTTCGTGTCCAAACCCTATCCCTAATTTATTTTTAGTAAACCCTCCCATTATATCGCTTAAACTTGCTGCGGAGTATAAACCGCTACCCTTTTTCTTTGTTAATTTTTTTAGGTTCTTATTAGCTTTCTTTATTATGTCTGTATCTGGCATCTGGCCTACCCTCTTTGTTTGTTTTTTAAAGTCTTCCCATGCCTCGTTACCTGCTGCGTTATAATAGTTTAATGTTTCTTCTTCTAACATTTTGTTAAAAGTTTTTTTATGTTTAATACTTATATAACTACCACTAGGGCTTCCGCCTAAATCGTCTATATTATGTGCAAATTCGTGAAAAGTTGTACCGTATGGTAATGTAAAGCTATTTCCTTGTTCGTCGTAATCTATATCTATATGTAATCCTTTATCTTTTGGAGAATAATGCTCGGTGTCTAGTAACCCCATACCGTAAGCCTGGGTTACTTTTACGTCGTCTGCGTATTTACCCCATACCTTTACGGCTAATTTGTTTTTACATTGTTTTAACTTAACTTCTAAGTTATCGCTATGTCTATCTCCTAACATGCTTCTTACTTGTGCTCCTATTCTTATGTCTGGTTTTTTTGGCATAGGTGGTGGGGTTGCAAATATGTTTAATGGTACTATCGTTCTTTCTCTCCATTCGTCCCGTCTTAATCTGGTTGGGTTATCTCTTATAAGTTGTTTGTTTCTTGCTGTCCATTCTTGCCTTTTCTCCTTATACTTATTTATATTCTTTGGGTCTAAGCTTCCTTTTTCTAATCTACTATACTTTCTTATCTGCCTTTCGTTATATCTTTGTTGTTGTTCTAATTTGCTATTTTCGGTAGTTGTAACGCTATTAACGTTGGGCGGTATAGTATTTATATCTTCAAAAAAAGTACTATGGGTATGTCGGCAGTTTGGGTGGTATAATCCTGTACTAATAGCTATACTAATTAGCGGGTGCTTGCCGTCTGGCTTACCGTTACTCCAAACGTCGTCTATATATACCTTATTCTGTAATGGTAAACATAAGGGGCTACATGCTCCGTATTGGCTTACTAGTACCGTACTAATACCCCATTCTTCCCGCTTCTCTCCCTCTCCTTGTAAAAATGCTCTTTTATTAGCTGTTCGTATTGCCATCTCTGCGTAGGAAGCTATATTAACGGTTCTACCGTCTTTATATATAATGCTGGCTATTCCTTTGGCTAAAAAATCCTTAGTAGCCATATCTACAGCTTGGTGTACGGTTCCCATACCGCTATTAGCTAGTATATTGGCTTTTAGTATCGTATCTCTATATACGTCTTGGGTATGTCTTAATATGCTCGCCTCGGCCGCTTTAACGCTTCCTAAGCTCTCGTCTAGTAATGCGTTTAACTTTCTATCGTTAATCTTAAAAAATGCTTGGCTTATGTCTGTGCTATCCATGTTTTCTAATTGTTCTTTTAACGTACTACCTTTAAACTTTTTTAGCCTTTTTAATATTTCTGGACTTGGGTTAACGCTATTGGTACCGTTTAAAATACCTTGTAATATCTCTTTTTCTTGTTTTAATGCTCCTGCTGTATACTCTCCCTTTATCATCGTTTCTATATCCCCGTTTATACGTCTATAATACTTGGGTAGTCGTGCCTTATGCTCCATGGTATATGTATCTAACCCTCTTAACGCTTCTGCCTGCCATTGGGTCCAGTTTACGCCTTGGGTTGCTTCGTCTTTTATATGTCTTTTTAAATTACGTTGCATACTTTCTATTAAACCCATCTCTATTTCTTCAAACGCTGCCCCTACTTCTGTACTATTGTTCATTACTCCACCTCCTTACTATAATATTCCTAATTGTATATATATTTTATATATCTTAGGGCTTTGTAGGGCGAACCAGTCTATCATTTCTTCGTTATTTGCCCAACTATTACAACCGTTACTATTTTCGTTTAGTCCGCTTTCGTTTAAAAATGCGTGTATAATTTCGTGTCTAATTACTTTGTTTTTTTCGTAACCTAAATCTTTTACATTAAATGGGCGGTCTAACTCTTCTTCTGTGTAATTTCTTATAATAATTTTCTTTGTTGTTACGTCCATATAGCCCGCTAACGTTTCTAATAATAAATCTTCGTCTACTGTGTTATATTCTATTTTATATATAGTTCCTAATACGTTAATTTCCATATTAAACCTCCTTTTAGTAAAACCTAAACCCCTCTTCTTTTATTAGTTCTAATACTTGTATAATTAATTGTTCCATATTATCGTAAATTATTTCTTTTTCGTCGGTTTCTCTATGTCCTAATTCTTCGTCTACAAATCTACGCGTATATATGTTTTCTAACTTTAAAAAATCCTCTAATACCTTTCTTACTTGGTCGTTATTATATATAGTAACCTTTTCTTTTAACATGTTAACCTCCTCCTTATAATATCAAAATATATTCTATTATTCTTCGTTGTTTGTTAATGCTATTGCTATGGCGTCGTATATGTCGTCCGTTTTGTCTTTGTTATGTTTTTCTGAGTATGTACCTATCGTTTTAAATAGCTTGTCCATTTTAAAGGTAGCTGCTAACCGTATATATACCTGTTCTTTTGTAGCCTTTCCGCTTCCGCCTATTTGTCGTTTTATTGTAGTAGGTTCGTAAAGGTTTATAGGTATGTTTTTGCTTTCTACTAACATTTCTATTATACCTCTTACCTTTGCTAATACTAACGCTGTCTTTTTGTTCTTACCTATAAATCCGTCTTCCATTCTAACTAAGTCTGGCTTATGTTTTTCTATTATTTCGGTTATTGTTATTGCTATTGTACTTAGCTTCTTTTTCTTGGGTACTATCTTGCCGTATGCTATTAATACTCCGTCTTTTAGTACTGCATAGCCTGTACTATTTAAACTGGCGTCTATACCTAATATAACCATGTTTAACGTCCCCCTTTATATTCTGCTTCTTGTCTATATTATATAAGTTGGGGTTATGTTATATTACGTACATAGTATTACGCCTTTTTGTTATGTTATTCTTATGTACAGATAAAATAAAAAAATAAAAGGCTATTACCATGTTAGTAATAACCCTTATCTTTTGTTTATAAATATATTTTATATTTCTTTGTAAATGAGTTGTATTCAAGGTTTCGCGGTTATATAATACAAGATAATAAGAAAAAGGTGGTGGAAAATAAAATGGAAAACGTAATATATAGTACTAACTATGCTAATGTAGTATCTGGTTATACTTTTGATTTGGAGTTAGAACCTCAAGCTAGGTCCACTCGTAAAACTATTGCTTATACTGATATTATCTTTAACGTAGAAGAAGTTACCGCTTCTTAAAACGTATTACCTAACATGGGTACCTAATTTATTAGGTACTTTTTTTATGTTCTTAATTATTTCTTATGTTATTTATATTATAACCTATTTGCTTTTAAAAGTAAATACCTTATCTGTTTTATATTATAACCTATTTCTTTTATTTTATACATACTTTATTCTTTTCTTTTTATCTGTATATATAAAAATAGAACCTTAATATATTAAAGTTCTACTAAGCTGGTAAACCGTATAAGGCGCCTGCTTTTATTTCTCTATACTGCTTAATGCTGGTATAGGTACTATTTAATTTTCTAACTATACCGCTTTGCGTATATAATTAGTTCTATAATTATTCTTGCCACTGCTATTGTTATATTATATTATATGCTAATTTAGTCTGCTTCATAACTCTTTGTTATAAGTTTTTGTAATTCTTTTGTTACTTCTTCTATAAATGTTTCTGTATCTAAGTCTTCGTATTTTAATACGTCTATACTATTGTATATGTTATCTATCGTTTTGTCTATCTGTTCGTACATTAGCTGTTTAGTTTCTTTTTTTGAACCGTTAAGTATTTCTAACCTGGTACTAAGATTATAAAAACTGTTAAGCTTATTTATTTTATCTAATAATCTCTTAGGTATATCCTTATTGATATCCTTTGTTAAATTAGTTGTCTTTCCTGCTTGTTGTTTCATCTAATATTCCTCCTATAATTGTTTTTAGGTTTATTTCTTTCTGTTGGGTTTCTATATATTCCTGTATATTCGTACCTTTTCGTACCTAAATCTATTCCTATTTCGTCTAAGTATGTACCGTCGTTTATCCAGTTATATTTTCTTGCCCTTGCTAATTCTCTATATTCTGTTAATAGTTCTTCTTGGTTCATACATAATAAGCTTTTTTCTATCTCGTCTAACCATAAATCCATTAAGTTAATTATTTTGTATGGTTGTGATATCATTATTATAACCTCCTATTAGTCTTATTTTTTTTCTTTATTTATAATATTAAACATTGCCTTATATAGTTGTCCTTGTATTTCGTTTAATTCTTCTTGCGTATATATCTTATTAAATAGTTCCTTAGTTATTTTTTCTCTTTCTATATTTCTGGCTTCTTTATTATCCATTATTATAGCCTCCTTTTTGCTTGGTATATAAAATGGTTCATAGCTAACGTAAATAGCTCTGTATATCTTGGGTAATCCTTTATATAGGTCTTATCTACTTCTGTACTAAACTCCATGTATATATCGCTTAATTTATCTATCGCAGTAATTATATCTATTTCTTCTAACTCTTCGTCCGTGTAAGTCTGGCTTATGTAGTACTCTAAATCGTCTAAAAAGGTTTTACGTTCTAATTTGGTTAGTCTAACTATCTCTGGCTCTTTTTCTAACTCTTCTACTACTAATTCTAACTTTTTCTCTATTAAATCTAAGTTTTGTATAGCTGTTATAATCTCTGGCATCTTTTTGCGTTCTAATGGACACATGCTAAAAGGTTTTCTAATATCACATACAAAATTATCGTATATGTATCCTAATGCTAATTCGTCCGTTTTTACATTTATATCTTGTATATCTTTCTTAGTATAATTTTTATATATATATCGGCTAATATCATCTATAAACTTTTGGCTTACTACTACTTGTTCTGGTTTGTTTGCTATTCCTATGTGTTTGTCTTCCCATGCTATAAAATAGGCTTTAATTTTACTAAGTAATCTTTTTAACATATATTAACCCTCCTCTTATTATTCAATAATTAAAGGTAGTACCGCGTTACGTACTACCTTTTAAAGTTTTTACCTTACTTCCTTTCCCTTATATTGTTTATATAAACTTAACGCGTTATAATTGGGCTGTGTTTCTATGTAATACGGGTCGTTCTCTATTACCTTTCTATCTACTTTGTTTGTATTTCCGTAGTCCATCTCGTCTTTACGTCTTTCTATTTGTTGGTCTATTAAGTAGTCTGCCTCGTGTTCGTTTACTTCTTCTTCTGGCTCTTTTTCCTCTACTACTTCTATAACCTCCATAATCTCTACGTTTTTAGTTATTATAGTAGTAAGGGTTCCTTTTTCGTTGTTATTGTAGTTGGTTACCTCTACTGGGCTTTCCATAGCTGTTTTAAACCTTAGTAGTTGGTAATCCTCGTTAGTGATTTTAATCCTTACTGTACTTCCGCTTATTAATGTTATTGTTAGTTTGGTCATTATTAATCTCCTCCTTATTTTTTATTGGGTATACTCTATTATATAATCGTATATCTGTAAATATCATACTTTTTTGTCTTATTACAAAAAAAAGATAAGTTTTTTATGCTTATCTTTTCTGGTTAAAATATTAGTAGTAATATACCTAATAATATAACCCCGCCTATTATGTAGGTTAGTGCTTTAACTATAAGTCCCGAAAACCATAAGTTATTTAAGGCTATACGTTCTTGTTTTGTTTCTTTTGTTTGTTTTCTTGCTATTCTTGTTGCTACCATTCTGTCCGTAGTTCCTAATACTATTTTATCTACTGCTATACATATCATAGTAATTAAAAATGTTTCCATAATGATTATTGTAAGTAATGCTATAAATATTAAAGCGTATCTTAATGTTAACATGTTAATATCCCCCCCTTATTATTATTTATCTTTAAATAAATATTTGTTTTTTTCTGCTTCTTTTCTCGCTTCTAATTCTTTCTGTTTTAAATCCGTTGTTACCTTATCGTCGTTTCTCCATTCTGGGTCTAAGTTCTTTAAAAGTAGATGTATAGCCCCCGTATCTGGGGCTACTTCTTCTTCTGTCTTCTCTACTACCTTTACTTTCTTACCTCCGTCGTCCTTTACGTAGGTCTTTACCTTTTCTGTCTTATACCCCATTGCTTTTTTAATTAGCTTACCTTTAAGGGTTGTACATAAACTGGCTCTACCTGCTTTAATAGTATCTACTAATTCTGGGTATTTGGTTTTATATATACTAAACGCTGCCATACTTACTCCGCATGCTTCTGCTATTTGTCTTTCAGTCATGGTCTGGCACCATTCCGTTATGTTTCCGTTATCTATGTTATCTTTTACGTAACTCCACTTACTCTTCCTTGCTGCCATCTAACATACCCCCTGTATTAGCCTCTGTAAGCTCTTCTAAGGCTTCGTCTATATAATTGTCTACTAACTCTGCTGTAAGCCCTGTAAATGCCTCCCATCGGGTTATAATAACGTCTACGTATTTAGGCTCGTACTCCATCATATAACAAACTCTATTTAGTTGTTCGCTTGCTATTAAAGTGCTACCGCTTCCTCCAAATAGGTCTAATACTATATCGCCTTGTTTGGAGCTATTCTTAATAAGTCTTGCTAATAGCTTTATAGGCTTCATAGTAGGGTGTAGGTCGGACTTATGGGGCTTATCTTCGTTAATTATAGTAGTACTTGTTTTGTCTGCGTATATGTCGCTTAATAGGTCTAGTAATTCGTTCCGTTTCATCTTTTTAAAATCTACTCCGCCGTCTTCTATTATTGTATGTTGGGTCCTATCATCTATAAAGTAGTGGGCTGCTCCCTCTTTCCATCCGTATAAGCATGGCTCGTGTTTATGGTGGTAGTCTTGTCTACCTATTACAAAATTGTTCTTATTCCATATAAGAGTTTCGCTTACCTTAAACTTATTAGCCTTACAACTATTAATAAAGGCTATTACTTGGTTCTCCATATACCAAATATAAAACGCTCCGCCCTCTTTTAGGCTATTGTTTGCGTTACTAAATGCTGTATTTAAAAATATTATAAAGTCTTTGTCTGTCATTTTATCGTTCTTTATTCCCGTATTAATGTTTTCTCTAACCCTTTTACAGTCCCTAAATGTTAATAAGTGCTTCTCTTTTTCTTCATAATCTACGTTATATGGTGGGTCTGTTAATAATAAATCGGCTAAGTTATTGTCTAAAAGCTTTGTTACGTGGTTAGCGTTTGTACTATCTCCGCACATTAACCTATGGTTACCTAACCTATATACTTGTCCTATCTTTGCTTTTGGTTCTAACGGTACGTCTGGTACTTCGTCCTCTTTAATGTTATCTAAGTCTTCTGCTAATGCGTCTAACTCTTCGTTAAATCCAAAATCGTCCATATTAAAGTCCGTATCTTTTAGTTCTGCTAATAATTCTGTTAATTTTCCGTCGTCCCAGTCGCCTTGTGCTTTGTTTAATGCTAAGTTACATGCCTTTTCTTTATCCTCGTCCATATCTACCTGTATTACGTCTATCTCTGTGTAGCCTAACTCTTTAAGTACTTTGCTTCTTTGGTGCCCTCCTACTATTATATTCTTACCATCTCTTACGTTAACTATAATTGGGTCTAAATATCCGAACGTTTCTAAACTATTCTTAATATGTTCGTATTGTTCGTCCCCAGGTTGTAGGTATAACCTGGGGTTATACTTTGCTGGGTTTAAATCTTCTATCTGCATCTTTATTATATCCATACTTTAATCCTCCTTACTTTCTTGTTTTATTTGTTTAGGTTATACTTATGTACTGTTGTTAAGTAATCAAAAGCGGAGCAAGATTTTAAACCGTTAAAACCTTTTGGCGCGTTAATGGTTTTTCTTATAATATCTACTTCTACGTCCTTATTTTCTGTAAGCTTGTCTACTGCTGTTGCTAAGTTCCATTTTTTCATGTTATTAGTCCTCCTTTTATCTTATTTTTTTGGTTGGGGTTTGGTCGGGGGGTCTGGTATTTAACCAAACGTCTTACTACCTCCACGGTCAACGCTTTAACTGTTAAGCTATAACCCGTTATTAGTTCTTTTTATATGGTCGGGTTTTAGGGGTTGCACCTATGCTAATAATACTAATATTAGCTCTTTGTTTCGCTCTCGCTAAAAGTCTGTTTTTTATCTAAACTACTCCCGTTATTAAATAGTTCCTTTTTAAGGGTTCTATTTGTTCTACTTCTTATATTATACTATTATAAAACGCGTTGCATAACTAATAAAGTATCTACCTTTGTTTTATTTCTTTGTACAGATAAAAAGAAAATAAAGCCGCTATTATATATGGTAAGTCTATTCCTTTTTTCTTTTTATCTGTATACATTGTTTAGCCTATTCTTTTTAAAATAGTATCTTATATTAGGGTTTTATAGTGGTTTTTTTAGTACCTCTATACCTCTCTAAGTATTGGTACATAAAGGTTTAAAGGCTATTGGGGGGTTGTGTAAAACTAAACAACCCCTAAACGTAAAAAAAGCTCCGTATAAACGGGGCTCTTAACTACATATACTAAATCTTTGTTCTAATTCTATGTCTTCTTCTCTATTT
>Ga0123339_10001626_pt1 | contig 15485 bp, 11 predicted proteins | sample lystaG_FD_89956 | JGI IMG/M metagenome (GOLD analysis project Ga0123339, IMG submission 89956) | Glacier valley bacterial and archeal communities from Borup Fiord, Nunavut, Canada, to study Microbial Dark Matter (Phase II) -... | ecosystem: Environmental > Aquatic > Freshwater > Ice > Glacier ... | reverse complement strand
CCCTGATCAACTGCTGCCTTGAAAGTGTTGAGTGCTTCTTGCGGCGAGCCCTTGCTGTCCATGCCCACAATTTCAAACTTGACGCCGGCGGAATTTTTGGCGCCGTTCAGGTTTTCAGCCAAAAACTGCCAGGTCTTGAGCTGGTTTTGACCCACATTGCCAAAGGGGCCGGACAAGCCCTCAATCAGCGCGATTTTGACGGTCTCGCCTTTTTGGGCGAACACAGCGCCTGAGAACAACACGGCAACCGTTGCAGCGACGAGTTTGAGAGAATATTTCATGGTCTTGTCTCCGTTATTTAAAAAATCATACAGGCGAAAGCGTACAAGTATTTCTTGTCTTTGACGCTAGGGAATGCCCTCAGCCAAGACCCGCAATGGGCACAACTATCACCCAAGCGACAGATACTCGTCGAATCAGGCAGTCGGCAGCTTGTAATCTTTCAAAGTCTCACGCAACCGAGTTTTCAGCATCTTGCCTGTCGCGCCCAAAGGAATGCTGTCGACAAACACCACGTCATCGGGGATTTGCCACTTGGCCGTCTTGCCTTCATAAAACTTGATCAGTTCAGCAGCCGTCACGGCCATGCCCGGTTTTATAACCACCGCCACAATCGGCCGCTCGTCCCACTTCGGGTGCGCTACGCCAATGCAGGCCGCCATGGCAACAGCCGGGTGCGCCACGGCAATGTTTTCAATGTCAATTGAGCTGATCCACTCACCGCCAGACTTAATCACGTCTTTGCTGCGGTCGGTGATTTGCAGGTAGCCGTCGGCATCGATCGTGCCGACGTCGCCTGTGGGGAACCAGCCCACGCCCGCTTTGTCGTAAATTAATGGGTCACCGCCCTCGCCTTTGTAATATTCACGCACCACCCACGGCCCTTTGACCAGTAAATCGCCGTAGGTTTTGCCGTCCCAAGGCAGCTCTTTGCCAGCATCGTCCACAATTTTCATGTCAACGCCGTAGATTGCCCGCCCCTGCTTCATGCGGATTTTCATTTTCTCGTCGGCGCTTAAAGCGTCGTGCTTGTTTTTCAATGTACACAGCGTGCCGAGCGGGCTCATTTCGGTCATGCCCCAGGCGTGCAGCACTTCCACCCCGTAGTCGTCATTGAAGGCTTTGATCATGGCCGGTGGGCAGGCAGAGCCACCAATCACCGTGCGCTTGAGGTGGGAGAACTTCAAGCCGTTCGCCGCCATGTGGGTCAGCAGCATTTGCCAGACGGTAGGTACGCCCGCTGCGTAGCTCACTTTTTCAGCTTCCAGCAGCTCGTAAATAGATTTGCCATCCATAGCAGGGCCGGGGAACACCAGCTTTGCGCCTACGAGCGCAGCAGAATACGGAATGCCCCAGGCATTGACGTGAAACATCGGCACCACCGGCAAAATCGCGTCTCTGGCCGACAAACACATCACGTCTGGTAGTGCCGCTGCATAGGCGTGCAGTGTGGTGGAGCGGTGGCTGTAAAGCGCGGCCTTGGGGTTGCCCGTGGTGCCGCTGGTGTAACACATGCTTGACGCGGTGTTTTCATCAAAACTCGGCCACTGGTAAGTACTGGGCTGTGCGGCTATCCAGCTTTCATAGCTGATGAGATTCGGCACGCCCGAATCTTTGGGCAGCGCGGCTTCGTCACACATCGCAATGTAGTACTTGATGCTGCCAGCTCTGGCATGCACGGCTTGGACCAGGGGCAAAAAGCTCAGGTCAAAACACAGCACCTGGTCTTCAGCGTGGTTGGCTATCCAGGCGATTTGGTCAGGGTGCAGGCGCGGGTTGATGGTGTGCAGCACCCGCCCCGAGCCACTCACGCCGTAGTACAACTCAAAGTGGCGGTAGCCGTTCCAAGCCAGTGTGGCGACCCGGTCACCAAACGCCAGTTTCAGCCCATCCAGTGCGTTGGCAAGTTGCCGGGCCCGTTTCGCAGAGTCTTTATAGGTGTAGCGGTGGATGTCGCCTTCAACTCGGCGCGAAACGATCTCTGCATCGCCGTGATGGCGCTCGGCAAATTCAATCAAACCAGAGATCAGCAGCGGCTGACTTTGCATTAAACCTAACATTTCAGTATCTCCAGTGGTCATTAAAACTAAACGCCATCATGCCGCAATCATCGCTGGCATGCCGTACGGGATTCCCCCTGAATCCACTGCGAACTGGCGCTTGAGTGACAATTTGCGGATGAATTCTGCATTGACCTGGAACAACCGTTTTGCCCGACTGGGTGAAAACTTTTCAACCCGCTTGCTTCCCCAGGCGCTGCCTGAGCCTTACTGGATCAGCCGCAACCAGGCGGTTGCACGAGAACTTGGCTTAGAGGAAAGCTGGTTTGAGTCACAAGGCGTGTTGCAAGCCTTGTCAGGCAGCGGCGTACTGCCGGGCAGCGAGCCATTGGCCAGCGTATACAGCGGCCACCAGTTTGGCCAGTGGGCAGGGCAGTTGGGAGATGGCAGAGCGATTTTGCTGGGCGAGCTTGAAACGCCTGCTGGCGCCATGGAAATACAACTCAAAGGCGCTGGCAAAACGCCCTACTCCCGCATGGGCGATGGCCGGGCGGTCTTGCGCAGCTCTGTTCGTGAATATTTATGCTCCGAAGCCATGCACGGCCTGGGCATCCCCACCACGCGGGCGCTAGCGCTAACGGGTTCCGACGCCAAAGTGCTTCGCGAGGAGATTGAAACCGCTGCCGTTGTCACCCGCACCGCGCCCAGTTTTATCCGCTTTGGGCATTTTGAGCACTTCAGCTACAACGATATGCATGTCGAGCTGAAAGCCCTGGCTGACTTTGTCATAAACAGCTTTTACCCCGCCTGCCGCGAAGCGCTCAACCCGTACGCCGCCCTGCTTGAAGCCGTGAGCGAACGCACCGCGCACCTGATGGCGGCGTGGCAGTCGGTGGGCTTTTGCCACGGTGTGATGAACACTGACAACATGAGTATTTTGGGCTTGACGATTGACTACGGGCCGTTTCAGTTTCTCGATGCGTTTGAACCGACCCACATCTGCAACCATTCAGACACGCAGGGCCGCTATGCGTATAACAAGCAGCCCGACATTGGTTACTGGAATCTGTTTTGCTTAGGGCAAGCCCTGCTGCCTTTGATAAGCGAGCAGGAACTTGCGTTGGCGGCACTGGAGCCTTATAAAGCCATCTTTCCGGCAGCATTAGAAGCCAAAATGCTGGCCAAACTGGGCTTGACTGAGGCGAAGGCCGACAACAAAGCCCTGATTGAAAGCACCTTCAAGCTGCTGGCGGCCAACAAGGTCGACTACACCATCTTTTGGCGGCGTTTGTGCGCTTTTACCCCGCAGAGTGGGCATGAGCCGCTGCGCGATTTGTTTTTTGACCGCGAATCCTTCAATGCCTGGGCGCTACAGTATTCAGAGCTGCTTGCGGACGTGGATCAAGGGCTACGAGCTGATTTGATGCTCAAAAGCAACCCAAAATACGTTTTGCGCAACCATTTGGGCGAAGAAAGCATCCGTGCCGCGAAACTTAAAGACTACGGCCCGCTCCATACCTTGTTAGACGTGCTACAGGCCCCATTTGATGAGCATCCTGAACATGATGCGCTGGCGGGTTTCCCGCCTGATTGGGCCAGCGGCATCGAAATCAGTTGCAGTTCTTGAACTATTTTTTGAAAGACAAACAAGATGACCAGCATGACCCCCAAAATCCAGAAAACCGATGCCGAGTGGAAGGCGCTGCTTAAAGAAAAAGGAGCCGAGTCCGTCGCCTTTGAGGTCACCCGCCACGCAGGTACCGAGCGCGCCTTCACCGGCAAGTACGAAACCGTTTGGGCCGATGGCGCTTACCACTGCATGTGCTGTGGTGAAAAGCTGTTTGACTCGGTTACAAAATTTGACGCAGGCTGCGGCTGGCCCAGCTTTTCACAGGCCACCAATGACACGGCGATAACCGAGCATGTCGACAATAAATATGGCATGCGCCGGGTTGAAACCGTTTGCACCAAATGCGGCGCGCACCTCGGGCATGTATTTAACGATGGGCCATCGCCGACAGGGCTGAGGTATTGCATGAATTCAGCATCTCTGGACTTCAAACCTGAATAAGTAGTCGCTGATAATCCCTATCTATGAAGCAAATACTCGATTTCCTACCCATCCTTCTGTTTTTCGGCGCGTTCAAGGTGTACGACATTTACGTAGCCACGGGTGTCATCATGGCGGCTACCACCGTCCAAATGCTGATTTTGTACAAGCTTGACGGCCGCTTGCAAACCATGCACAAGGTCACCTTGGCACTGGTGTTGGGTTTTGGGGCACTGACGCTGGGTTTTCATGACGAGCGTTTCGTCAAAATCAAACCGACCGTTTTATACACTTTTACCGGCTTGGCGCTCGCTACTGGCTTGTGGGTGCTCAAAAAAAACTTCCTCAAAATGATGTTGGGCGCGCAGCTCAAAATGCCGGATGGCATCTGGCGCAACCTGACTGTTATTTGGGTGACTTACAGTTTTTTTATGGCCGCTCTTAACGCCTATGTGGCTTTGTTTTACACCACCGAACAATGGGTTAACTTCAAAATCTGGGGTTACGCTTTCCCGCTGGTGTTTCTGGTCGGGCAAGGTTTGTACATTGCCAAACATTTGCAATATGACGAGCAGGAAGTCAAGTCATGAGCCTTCAGACCGACTACGCAGATGCGATCAGCCGGACGCTGACCGACCGGCTGGCGCCTAGCCAGCTAGAAGTTATTGACGAAAGTGCAGACCATGCGGGCCATGTAGGCGCCAATGCGGACGGTTTTGGTACCCACGTACGCGTTCGGATCGCGAGCCCGGCTTTTGCAGGCAAAACCCGCGTAGCCAAGCATCGGCTTGTGTATGATGCAATGCAAAATTTTATCGATCAGGGCTTGCACGCTCTGGCTATCGATATCCTTGATTGACAACCTAAATAACCGTTTTTTTCCTCAGGAACTTCATGAAAAAGCAACTTTTACTCGTTTCAGCAGCCGTTGTCATGGCGCTTGGCGCTCAGACCGTCATGGCGCAAAACATTGCCATCGTTAATGGCAAAGCCGTGCCCAAAACGCGGCTCGATGCGCTAGCCCAGCAGGTAGCAAAAGCGGGCCGCCCCGTCACCCCAGAAATGCAAGGCCAGTTGCGTGAAGAAGTCATCGCGCGCGAAGTCTTCATGCAGGAAGCTGAAAAACAAGGATTGTCTGCCAGCGACGACTTTAAAACCCAAATGGAACTCGCCCGTCAGACGATTTTGATCCGCGCCCTTTTTACTGATTACCAGCAAAAAAACAAGGTGACAGATGCAGAAATGAACGCTGAATACAACAAGTTTGCAGCAGCCAATGGCGGCAAAGAATACAAGGCGCGCCACATCTTGGTTGAAAAAGAAGCGGATGCTAAAGCCATCATCGCCAGCATCAAAAAAGGTGCCAAGTTTGAAGACATCGCCAAAAAGCAATCGAAAGACCCAGGCTCAGGTGCCAACGGCGGTGACCTGGATTGGGCCAACCCCAGCAGCTACGTGGCTGAGTTCACGGAAGCCATGCTCAAGCTGAACAAAGGCCAAATGACCGAAGTGCCCGTTAAAACCCAGTTTGGTTTTCACATCATCCGGGTAGATGACATTCGTACCGCACAATTGCCAGCGTTTGAAGAACTCAAGCCCCAAATTGCCCAACAAATCGAGCAGCAGCGACTGGGCGCTTACCAGCAAAGCCTGCGTGAGAAAGCGAAGGTTGAGTAGACTTTTGACCAGTTGGAATTTTTAAACGCGGCTGGTCCGCGTTTTTTTACGTCTTGGTCAAAGGAAGTTCATGTCATACCTACCCACTGTGTTGAATCTGTCTATCCGTTTTGCTTTGTTATCCGCGCTGATTGGCATGCTCGCTGCCTGCGCAACACCGCAAGCGCCGCCCCCCACGGCAGAATTGGCCCCCACAGGCAGGCTACGCGCTGCTATCAATTTTGGCAACCCCATTTTGGCCAGCAAAGACAGCACCGGCCAGCCACGCGGCGTGTCGGTAGACCTGGCCCACGAGCTGGGCAAGCGCCTGGGCGTTCCCGTCGAGCTGGTACTTTTTGACGCGGCAGGCAAAGCGGTAGAAGCCGTCAAAACCGCGCAAGTCGACATCGCCTTCGTCGCCATTGACCCGGTCCGCGGCGCAGACATGCTGCAAACCCCGCCCTACGTCATCATTGAAGGCGCGTATCTGGTGCGCAGTGATTCGCCCATCAAAACCAACGCTGACGTAGACCGCTCTGGCAACCGCATCGCCGTGGGCCAAGGCAGCGCTTACGACTTGTACTTGAGCCGGGAAGTCAAAGCCGCCATCCTGCAGCGCGCCCCCACCTCGCCGGCGGTGGTTGACTTCTTTTTGGCCCAAAAGCTGGAAGTGGCAGCAGGCGTCAAGCAACAACTACAGCTAGATGCCAAACGCCTACCCGGCCTGCGAATGCTGGACGGCCGCTTCATGGTCATCCAGCAAGCCATGGGTCTGCCCAAAGGCCGCGAAGCTGCGGCAAGGTATGTGACCGCGTTTGTCGAAGAGATGAAGGCCAGCGGGTTTGTAGCGGCGGCACTTAGCAGGCATGGGATTGAAGGGGCTGCAGTCGCGCCACAAGCTGCGCCTTGACAGACGTCAGGAGGGGGTAGGGCTTTTGAGTTGCCGAAAAATGTTTTACAGCTCATTTAATCCATGAAATAGGCTCCTAGCCGAATAAATTAAAGCGCAAGCAGCTCCTGAAATAATAGCGCTTTAAACACGCAAGGATGCTTCAGGCATCGTTGCGAGGATCAGCCCGACGTTCGGCATACCAAAACTCCATACCTTTGCGCTGCTTCAGCGCTTTGGTGCCGCGCAGCGCCATCCGTGCCATGAACGCCATCGTTTCGCGTACGGAATAGGTACGGAGTTTGCGCGCAGAGGTTGTGACGGCCTGCTTCAAAATCACAAATTTGCCTTGCCGCTTGAGCGCGCGACTCATCACGATTTCTTCTGCACCGTAATATCTCTCGTCAAAGCCGTCCACCGCCGTAAAAGCCGCGCGCGTACAGAACAGAAAACAGCCTGTGGCCAAACCCGTCACCCGGAAAATTCTCACAACGATCCGTAGAAAAAACCGTGCATACGCCGGCACTGGCTCGTCAAATCGAATGCCCGCTCCGCCGCCCACCGCACCACTTCGCATCGCCTGAACGGCTGCCTGAACAACTTCGACATTCACCACCGTATCGGCATCGACAAAGATCAGCCAGTCACCAGTTGCCATCCGTGCCCCAGAGTTGCGGGTGGCGGCTATTTGTCGGTTGGCGACGCTGACGAGAATTGCGCCCTTTTGCCCGGCGATAGCAGCGGTCTGGTCGGTTGAGCCATCGTCAGCCACCACAATTTCGTACGCCTCGTCCAGGGCAACGCCTGTGGTGTGCAAGGCGTCGAGGGTCTCGGCGAGGCATTGCTCCTCGTTGTAGGCGGGGACTATGAAGGAGATCATGATGAGTTGGGCGCGCCAGAACGTTAGGTCGGGTTAGCCGCAAGGCGTAATTCGACGAATTGCGGTTGTGTTGAAGAGATGTCGGGTTACGCTTCGCTAAGCCGACCTACAAGGCTGAAGAATACAGAGTTCGGGCATAAAACCTCCGTAGCCCAATGAATAAAAGCGCGAGCAGCTCCTGATTTAGTAGTGTTTGCCGCACACCCTACCCTACCCAACGCCGCGCGTTGTGCCACAGCTGCATCCATGGGCTGTGGACTGATGCGTCCAGCGGTGTCCAGCTCATCTGGATGTTGCGAAATACGCGCTCGGGGTGCGGCATCATGGCTGTGAAGCGGCCGTCCGCTGTGGTCACGGCTGTCAAACCACCTGGGCTGCCGTTGGGGTTGGCTGGGTAGTTTTCTGTGGCTGTGCCGTGGTTATCGGTAAAGCGCATCGCTGCAATCGCGTTGGCGGCAATCCCGCGTCCACCGAGTACGGGCTCAAAATTGGCGAAGCCTTCACCGTGGGCCACGGCTATCGGCAAGCGGCTGCCTGCCATGCCTTTGAAAAACAAGCTAGGCGAGTCCAGCACTTCGACCTGACTCAAGCGGGCCTCAAAGCGCTCGCTTCGATTGGTGGTAAAGCGTGGCCAGGCCTCTGCGCCGGGAATGATGTTGGCCAGCTCGGCAAACATTTGGCAGCCGTTGCACACGCCCAGGCCGAAGGTGTCTTTCTCAAGAAAAAAGTTTGAGAATTGGTCAGCCAACGCCGGGTTGAAGGTGATCGACCGTGCCCAGCCTATGCCAGCGCCCAGTGTGTCGCCGTAGCTGAAGCCGCCGCAGGCGACCACGCCTTTGAAGTCGGCCAGTTTGGACCGGCCGGTTTGCAGGTCGGTCATGTGAATGTCATAGGCCTCAAAACCGGCTTGGGTGAAGGCGTAGGCCATTTCAATGTGGGAGTTGACGCCTTGCTCGCGGAGGATGGCTACTTTGGGTTTGGAGAGCATCAGTGCGGGGGCCTCTAGCGCTTTGCCCGCATCAAACGTCAACTTGACATGCAAGCCCGGGTTGGTCAGGTCACCCACTGCCGCATGCTCGGTATCTGCACCTGCCGGGTTGTCGCGCTGCTGGCAAATGCGCCAGCTGACCGAGTCCCACACCTGATGCAAATCTTGCAGTTTGGCTTTGAAAACCGCTTTGGTGTCGCGCCAGACTTGCACTTCACCTTTGCCGACGGTGAGTTGTGAATGCTCGGGTCGGGTTTTGCCGATGAAGTGGCTGAATTTGGAGAGGCCGTGTTCGCGCAGGGTTTGCATCACGTCATTGCGGACAGCGGTGCTGACCTGAATCACTGCGCCCAGCTCTTCATTGAACAGCGCCTTTAAAGTCAATTCTTCACGCCGCACACCGACTTGGCCTGCCCAGTTTTTACTGTCGCCCACGTCCATGCGGCTGTCGCTGATGCCGTCGCCTTCAACCAGCAGCATGTCGATGTTCAGCGCCACGCCGACGTTGCCTGCAAACGCCATCTCGCACACGCAGGCAAACAGGCCGCCGTCGCTGCGGTCGTGGTAGGCCATGATTTGATTTTTAGCCCGCAGCGCATTGATGGCGTTGACGAGATTGATCAGGTCTTTCGCATCGTCCAGGTCGGGCACGTCGCCGTCTTCACAGTTCAGCGTTTGCGCCAAAATGCTGCCGCCCATGCGCTTTTGACCTTTGCCCAAGTCAATCAAAATCAGCGTCGTGTCGGGCTCGTCTCGGTTGAGCTGCGGGGTGAGCGTGCCGCGCACGTCAGCCAATGAGGCAAAAGCGGTGACGATGAGGGACACGGGGGACGTGACTTTTTTGCTTTCTCCGTCATCGTTCCATGTCGTGCGCATCGACAGAGAATCTTTGCCGACCGGAATCGACACGCCCAGTGCGGGGCAGAGCTCCATGCCAACAGCCTTGACGGTTTCAAACAGGGCGGCATCCTGGCCGGGCTCGCCGCAAGCTGCCATCCAGTTGGCTGACAGCTTGACGCGCGGCAATTCAATCGGCGCGGCCAGCAGGTTGGTGATGGCCTCGGCCACGGCCATGCGGCCGGAAGCGGCGGCGTTCGTCACTGCCAGCGGCGTGCGCTCGCCCATGGCCATGGCCTCACCTGCAAAGCCCTGGTAGTCAGCCAGCATCACAGCGCAGTTTGCCACCGGCACTTGCCACGGGCCCACCATCTGGTCACGGTGGGTGAGGCCGCCGACCGTGCGGTCGCCGATTGTGATTAAAAAGCGCTTGGACGCGACTGTTGGTTGGCTTAAAACGGCTATCGCGCTTTTTTGCAGATCGACGCCTGTAAGGTCGATGGGTTTGATGTTGTGCGTGACGGTGGTGACGTCGCGGTGCATTTTGGGCGGCTTGCCCAAAAGCACATTCATGGGCATGTCTACGGGTAAAGCTGAATCAGCATCCGTCAACACCAGTTTCCGTTCCTCAGTCGCCACGCCAATCACTGCAAACGGGCAACGTTCGCGCTCGCAAAATGCGGTGAACTGCGGCAATGACTCTGGCCCAATCGCCATCACGTAGCGCTCCTGGCTTTCGTTGGACCAGATTTCTTTGGGACTCAGGCCACTTTCTTCCAGCGGGACGGCGCGCAAATCGAACCTTGCGCCCCGCCCTGCGTCGTTGGTCAATTCGGGGAAGGCATTTGACAAGCCGCCTGCACCCACGTCGTGAATAGCCAGAATCGGATTTGCCGCCCCTTGCTGCGCGCACTGGTTGATCACCTCTTGCGCCCGCCGTTCAATCTCGGGGTTACCGCGCTGCACCGAGTCAAAGTCCAGGTTGGCGGCGTTGGTGCCTGTGGCCATCGAGCTGGCGGCGCTGCCGCCCATGCCAATGCGCATGCCCGGCCCGCCGAGTTGAATCAGCAGCGTACCGGCGGGGAACAAAATCTTTTTGGTCAGCCCGGCATCAATCGTGCCCAAGCCGCCTGCAATCATGATGGGCTTGTGATACCCCCAGCGCTGGCCGGCGACGGTTTGCTCGTATTCACGAAAGTAACCGTTCAGGTTGGGTCGGCCGAATTCGTTGTTAAAGGCTGCGCCGCCGAGTGGGCCTTCCGTCATGATTTGCAATGGGCTGGCGATGTGGTCTGGCTTGCCGTAATCACCATCGAACAATTTAGAAACGGTAAACCCTGTCAAACCCGCTTTGGGTTTGGAGCCGCGCCCGGTTGCGCCCTCGTCCCGTATCTCGCCGCCAGCGCCAGTGGATGCGCCGGGGAAAGGTGAGATGGCTGTGGGGTGGTTGTGCGTTTCGACCTTCATCAGGACATGGGTTAGTACGTCGTTTGATTCGCTATACATTTGGGAGCTGCTCGCGCCCGAATTCCTTGGGCTGGAGTCCGATTTAACACCTGAAAAAGGCGATTCTGCGGTAAAAACCTGCCTTTTTGAGCCTTCCATGACCGACGCGTTGTCTGAATAGGCCACCACCGTGTGCTGCGGGTTGAGTTTTTCAGTATTGCGGATCATGCCGAACAAACTTATGCCTTGGGCGACGCCATCAATCGTGAAGTCGGCGTTGAAAATCTTGTGTCGGCAATGCTCGCTGTTGGCCTGGGCAAACATCATCAGCTCAACGTCGGTCGGGTTGCGCTGCAATTGGGTGAAGGCGTCGATCAAGTAGGCGATTTCATCCACGGCCAGGGCCAGACCGAATTCGGTATTGGCGGATTCGAGTGCGGCTTTACCGCCCGCCAGCACGTCAATGGTTTGTAGTGGCTCGGCTTGCAGCTCAGTGAACAAACCTGCAGCTTGCGCCCGATCAGCCATCACGCTCTGCGTCATGCGGTCGTGCAGGAGCGCGGCGACTTGGCTGCGTTGCTCGTCTGTCAACGCCGCTTTGCCAAACAGGCCAGACTTTAAAGCCACGCGGTATTCGGTGATGCGCTCAATCCGCTTAACGGCCAGGCCGCAGTTGCGCGCAATGTCAGTGGCTTTGGATGCCCAAGGCGACACGGTGCCCAGGCGGGGGGAGACGATAAACACGGCTTCCTCAAGCTTTTTGCTAATCTGTCCTTTAACCGGTTCGCCGTAGCTGAGTAGTGCAGCGAGTTGAGTTTTTTCAGCTGCAGTGGGGGCAAATTCGGTGGCTGCCAAGTGAAAAAACCGGGCGCTGATGCCAACGATTTTGTTATCAATACCTTGCAAAAGGGGTAAAAGTTGCTTGGCGCGGAAGTCGCTGAGTGCGGAAATCGGCGCGTTTAAATTAGCGCTATTAGGGCTGTCGCCCTCAAAACTAGTCAGATGCAGTGTCACGGTGGGGGTGGCTTGGTGATTATTGGCGGGCAAGGCTTGATTTTAGCTTGTCACTACGGGCAACACAGCTTGCTTGAGAGTGGGATAATCTGACGATGACGATCACCTACAAAGACGCAGCGGGCATTGAGGGTATGCGTGTGGCTGGCAAACTGGCATCAGAAGTGCTGGACTACCTGACACCGCTCATCAATCCCGGTATCACCACCAACGACATTGACCGCCTGGCGCATGACTACATGACCCAGGTGCAACACACCATACCCGCCACGCTGGGCTACCAGCCGCAGGGCTACGCTGCCTACCCCAAGTCGCTTTGCACGTCCGTTAACCACCAGGTCTGCCACGGCATACCGAACGACAAGCCGCTTAAAAAAGGCGACATCGTGAATGTGGATGTGACGGTGATCAAAGACGGCTGGCATGGTGACACCAGCCGCATGTTTTTGGTCGGTGATTGCTCGATAGCCGCCAAGCGCTTGTGCACCATCACTTACGAGGCCATGTGGCAAGGCATCATGCGCGTCAAGCCCGGCATCAGGCTGGGCGATATTGGTTTTGCGATTCAACAGTTTGCCGAGCGGCAGGGCTTTTCTATCGTGCGTGAGTTTTGCGGCCACGGCATCGGCACCAAATTTCATGAAGATCCGCAGGTGCTGCATTACGGCAAGCCGGGCACACTTGAAGAACTAAAACCTGGCATGATTTTCACTATCGAGCCGATGATCAACGCGGGCAAACGCGACATCAAGGACGGGCCAGAAAAAGACGGCTGGTCCATCGTCACGCGCGACCATTCGCTATCTGCCCAATGGGAGCACACCGTGCTGGTGACCGAGACAGGGTATGAGGTACTGACGCTGTCAGCAGGTTACCCGCCGCTGCCGGCCTTTGTACCGACTTCTTTGCCTGCTCAATCGAACATGGTTGAAGCTGTAGCGGCTTAAATTGACACAGCCATGCCGCAGTTAGCCTTGGCGCGCGCGCACTACCGCGAAGGTAAAGCCGCTCTGTTTGAATCATTGGCTGCCAGCGGAGCGTCTACCCGCGGTATTCATACCCGGCTTCAAAAGTTGGGCAAGCACACGGACCAGACGCTTCAAGCCGTATGGCATTTGGCTGATATGCCTATACAAGCCGCTTTGGTGGCAGTGGGTGGCTACGGCCGGGGTGAGCTTTTCCCTTACTCTGATGTCGATGTTGTGCTGCTGCTTCCCGATGATAGCGCCGTTGATGAAAACCCACAGCTCAAGGCAAAAATAGAAAAATTCATCAGCGACTGCTGGGACACGGGGCTGGAGATTGGTTCGTCTGTGCGCACCATCGCTGAATGCGCCAATGAAGCAGCCAAAGATGTGACAGTACAAACATCGCTGCTGGAAGCGCGGTTGATCACCGGGAACAAAAAGAACTTTGACCGTCTGAACCAGCAACTGACGAGCGTGATGGACTCCAAGGCCTTTTTTGTCGCCAAAACACTGGAGCTGCGCCAGCGCCACAACAAGTTTGAAAACACGCCTTACTCACTAGAGCCCAACTGCAAAGAATCCCCCGGCGGCCTGCGTGATTTGCAAGTTATTTTGTGGGTAGCCCGCGCTGCCGGCCTGGGTAAAACCTGGGACGAGCTGGCTAAAAACGGTTTGATGACGGCGTTTGAAATGCGGCAAATCAAAGCCAATGAAGCGCTGCTGTGCCTTGTACGCGCCCGCCTGCATCTGCTGGCCGGCAGGCGTGAAGACCGGCTGGTGTTTGACCTCCAAACCGCTGTGGCGCAATCGTTTGGCTACAGCAACACACTGACCCCTGAAGGCCGCTTGCAGCGCCGCGCCAGTGAGGCATTGATGAAGCGTTATTACTGGGCTGCCAAAGCCGTGACGCAGCTCAACCAGATTTTGTTGCTCAATATTGAGGAGCGCTTGAACCCCGCCAGCTATCCGCTACGCGCTGTTAACGAGCGCTTTTTTGACAATGCAGGCATGCTTGAAGTCGCCCAGGACGATTTGTACGTGAAGCGTCCCCATGCGATTCTTGAAACGTTTTTACTTTATGAGTCGACCGTTGGCATCAAAGGCCTGTCGGCCCGCACGCTGCGGGCGCTGTACAACGCACGCGGTGTGATGACGGCCAAGTTCAGGAGTGACCCCGTCAACCGCCACGCCTTTTTGCAAATACTGCAGCAACCCGAAGGCATCACCCACGCGATGCGGTTGATGAACCAGACGTCGGTGCTGGGCCGCTACTTGTGGGTGTTCCGCAAAATCGTTGGGCAGATGCAGCATGACCTGTTTCATGTGTACACGGTCGACCAGCACATCTTGATGGTGCTGCGCAATGTGCGGCGGTTTTTTATGGCCGAGCATTCGCATGAATACCCAATGTGTTCGCAGTTGGCCGCAGGCTGGGACAAGCCGTGGATTTTGTACATCGCCGCCCTTTTTCATGACATCGCCAAAGGCCGGGGTGGCGACCATTCAGAACTGGGCTGCAAAGACGTGCGGCTGTTTTGCAAGCAACACTGCGTTGCGACGGGTGACGCGACGCTGGCCGAATTTTTAGTGCGGGAGCACTTGACCATGAGCCGCATCGCACAAAAAGAAGATTTGAGCGACCCGCAAGTCATCACTGCATTTGCCAAACGTGTAGGCAATGAGCGCTACTTGACGGCACTCTATTTGCTGACGGTAGCCGATATACGCGGCACCAGCCCCAAGGTGTGGAACGCCTGGAAAGGCAAGCTGCTCGAAGACCTGTACCGCTACACCCTGCGCGTGCTCGGCGGCCGGGCACCCGATGCGGATGCTGAGGTTGAAGGCCGCAAACGTGAAGCCTTGACAACCCTCGCCCTGCATGCCGAACCGTTTGAAGGGCACAAGGCGCTGTGGGACACGCTTGACGTAAGCTACTTCATGCGGCACGACGCGAGCGACATTGCTTGGCATGCACGCCAGTTGTCGCGCCACGTGGGTAAGGCAAAGGCGATTGTTCGGGCACGCCGCTCGTCAGCTGGTGAAGGCATGCAGGTGCTGGTCTACACGCCGGATGCGCCTGACTTGTTTGCACGCATTTGCGGCTATTTTGACCAGGCAGGTTTCAGCATTTTGGATGCCAAAATTCACACTTCCAACAACGGCTACGCGCTTGATACCTTTCAAGTCGTTAGTCCCGACCTGAACAACGAAAACGATCACTTCCGTGAGCTGGCTGCGATGGTCGAAGCTGAGTTAGACCGAACGATTGAAACACCAGGTGAGTTGCCCGCGCCCAGCATGGGCCGCATTTCGCGCCGGGTTAAAAGCTTTCCTGTTGCGCCGCGAGTTGATTTGCGGCCAGATGAAAAAGCCCAGCGCTGGCTACTCAGTGTGTCGGCCAGTGACAGGGTTGGTTTGCTTTATTTGATAGCACGCGTGCTGGCCAAACACAACATCAATTTGCAACTGGCCAAAGTCACCACGCTGGGCGAGCGGGTAGAAGATACTTTTTTGATCGATGGGCCAGAGCTGCAGCACAACAAGGCGCAAATTGCGATTGAGACCGAGTTGCTACAAGCGCTAAACGCCTGATTCCATTTCTAAATCATCCGTGCACTTTGTGTGCTTCTCTAACCGTACGTTTGTACAGTCTTCGCTTCGCGTTCACGAATGATGTAGAAAACGAAAGAGCCTTTATCAGTTACCGATCAACTTGGCAATCTTGTCAATACCAGCCTGCGCACAAGCAGAGTCCTT
>Ga0123339_10001625_pt1 | contig 15487 bp, 12 predicted proteins | sample lystaG_FD_89956 | JGI IMG/M metagenome (GOLD analysis project Ga0123339, IMG submission 89956) | Glacier valley bacterial and archeal communities from Borup Fiord, Nunavut, Canada, to study Microbial Dark Matter (Phase II) -... | ecosystem: Environmental > Aquatic > Freshwater > Ice > Glacier ... | reverse complement strand
GACAGCCGCCGGGTGATCTCGGGCATGACGCTGGACCTGGCGCAGCGGTATGGCGTGGCGTCGCTGAAGATCAGGCACCATCAGCAGTTGGGCTACGTGATCGAGGCGCCGGCCGTCGCGGTGGACAAGCTGCGGGCACATCCGGAACTGACGATGCGCCAGGCCATGACCAACGGCGCCCGCTTCGTGAACGCGGAACTGGCCGACCTGGACAGCCGCATCACCCAAGCCGCCGACGCCGCGGCGGCGCGGGAGCGGCTGGTGTTCGCAAGCCTGGTCGGTGCGGTCCTGGCCCAGGGCGACGCCCTGGCCGCCTGCGCCAGCGCCCTGGCCCGGTTGGACGTGCTGCAATCCTGCGCCCGCCTGGCCGAAGGTGGGCGCTGGTGCCGCCCCGTGGTGACGGACGATGACGCGTTCTGCATCCGTGCCGGCCGCCACCCCGTTGTGGAAGGCGCCCTGCAAGGAGCCGCCTTCGTGCCCAACGACTGCGACCTTTCGCCAGCCCAGCGCGTGCTGCTGCTGACCGGGCCGAACATGGCGGGCAAGAGCACCTACCTGCGGCAGAACGCGCTGCTGGCCATCCTGGCGCAGGCCGGGCTGCCCGTGCCAGCCGAGTCCGCCCACATCGGGATCGTGGACCAGTTGTTCAGCCGGGTCGGTGCGGCGGACGACCTGGCGCGCGGGCGCAGCACCTTCATGGTGGAGATGATCGAGACGGCCGCCATCCTGAACCAGGCCGGGCCGCGGTCCCTGGTGATCGTGGACGAGATCGGGCGCGGCACCAGCACCCTGGACGGCCTGGCCATCGCCTGGGCGGTGCTGGAGGCGCTGCACGGCCTGGTCCGCTGCCGCACGGTGTTCGCCACGCACTTCCACGAGCTGTCCGACCTGGCCGTGCAGATGCCCCGCCTGCGCCCGCACACCATGCGCGTGAAGGAATGGCGCGGCGGCGTCGTGTTCCTGCACGAAGTGGCCGAAGGTGCCGCCGGGCGAAGCTGGGGCGTCCACGTCGCCCAACTGGCTGGCGTGCCGCCCGCAACGGTCAAGCGCGCCGCCGCCCTGCTGGCGGCGCTGGAACGCGACGGGCACGGCGCGCCGTCCGCACTGCCGCTGTTCGCGCAGGCACCGGACCCCCATATGCCGGAAGCTCCTGCTGATGGCCTGCATGAGGCGCTGGCGGCCCTTGATCCGGACAAGCTCAGCCCGCGGGAGGCGCTGGAGGCGATCTATCATTTGAAGGCACTCGCCGCTGTCACCATGGCTCAACCGGGATTACTGTCGTCCTAATGCTTAGTCCCCAACCACTGCCCGAGCGTCCGGACGATGCCGTCGCCATCCTGGCCCTGGCGCTTGGCGCCCTGTCCAAGCCCGGCAACCCCGTGCCGCGCGCCGAGGTGCTGGACGTGTTCCGCCGTTACCTGACGCGCCTGCAACGCCACGTGCAGGCGGGGTTCGAGGAGGGCGGCATGAGCGGCCTGCAAGCGGGCCGCCTGCTGGGCCGGCTGACGGACGGGGTTATCCTGTCCTTGTTCAAATACGCCCGCGCTGCCATCGGCGGGGACGCCCTGGATGCGCCGGAAGAGATCATGGCCGTTGCGGCCACCGGCGGCTATGGGCGCGGCGTGCTGGCACCGTTCAGCGACATCGACCTGCTGTTCATCACCGGCGACACGCCTGGCCCCCGCAGCTTCGCCACCGTCGAGTTCATGCTATACTTCCTGTGGGACCTCGGCCTGAAGGTCGGCCACGCCACCCGGTCCATCGACGAATGCCTGGCCGAAGCCGGGCGGGACCTGACGGTGCGGACCAGCATGATCGACGCCCGCCTGCTGGCCGGCGAACCCGCCCTGTTCGGCCTGTTTGAGAACCGTTTCCTGACCTTCTGCGCGTCCGACGGCGCCGGCAGCTTCATCACCGCCAAGCAGGCCGAGCGCGACGCCCGGCACCATCGTTATGGCGAAACGCCGTTCCTGGTGGAGCCGAACATCAAGGAAGGCCGCGGCGGCCTGCGCGACCTGCAAACCTTGTATTGGATGAGCCGCTACGTCTTCGGCACTCAGGTCATGGGGGAGTTGGTCGGGCCGGAGTCACCCGGCGGCGGCATCCTGACCGACGCCGAGGCCAAGCACGCGCGGCGGAGCTGGGACTTCCTGTGGACCGTCCGCTTCCACCTCCATTACGTCGCGGGGCGCGCCGAGGACCGGCTGACGTTCGACCTGCAACCCGTCGTCGGCGCCCGCATGGGCTACACCCGGCACGGCCGCCAGGACGGGGTGGAGCGCTTCATGCGCCACTACTTCCTGACGGCGCGGGAGATCACCCGCATCACTGCCGTGCTGGAACCCGCCATCGTGCGCGCCGCCCTCGGCCCGCCCGCCCTGGCCGGGGACACCGGGGATGCGGCCTTGCAGCACGAGGGCTTCGTGCTGGCGGACGGCAAGCTGCTGTGCGCGCCGGGCAACGACTTCGGCCGGCACCCCATGGCCATCCTGCGCATCCTGCAAGTCGCGCGGGAACGCGGGCTGGACCTGCATCCGCTGGCCATACGCGCCCTGATCCGGCACGAACGCGGCGGCGTCGCGCTCCGCGGCGACCCGGCGGCCGGCGCCGTCTTCCTGGACCTGCTGAGCGGACGCGACGGCGAGCACAGCCATGCCGAGGGCGCCAAGTGGATCGCCGTCCTGAACGAGACGGGGTTCCTGGGCCGCTACATCCCGGACTGGGCGCGCATCGTCGGGCAGATGCAGTTCGACACCTACCATGTGTTCACGGTGGATGAACATACCATCGAGGCCATCCGCGTCCTGAACCGGCTGGAGCGCGGCGAGCTGGCGGAGGTCGCGCCCATTGCGTCCGGCCTGGTGGAGGACCTGCAATCCCGCCGCGCGCTGTATGCCGCGACCCTGCTGCACGACATCGCCAAGGGCCGGGGTGGGGACCATTCGGAACTCGGCGCAGAACTTGCCTTGCAGATCGGCCCGACCATCGGCCTTTCGATCGAGGAGACGGAGACCGTGAGCTGGCTGGTGCTGCACCACCTGCTGCTCAGCCAGACCGCGTTCAAGCGCGACATCGACGATCCGAAGACCATCCTGGATCTGGCTGACACCATCCAGTCGCCGGAACGCCTCAAGCTGCTGCTGGTGCTGACCGTCGCCGACATGCGCGCCGTCAGCGCCAAAGTCTGGAACGGCTGGAAGGCGACCCTGCTGCGGGAGCTGTATTCCCGCGTCGCCGACGTGCTGGCGGGCGGCCTGGCGAGCACGGAGCGTGACGTACGCGTGGCGCGTGCAAAGGAGGTCGCGTCGGAATACCTGGCCGACTGGCACGCCGCCGACCGGGCGTTCTTCCTGGGCCTGGGCTACCCCGGCTACTGGCTCAGCTTCGATCCCGAGACGCATGCCAGGCACGCCCGCCTGATCCGCGATGCGGAGGCGCGGCACGCCCCGCTCACGGTCGATACCCAGCCGCTTCCGGCGCGCGCCGTGACGGAGGTGACGGTCTATACCGCCGACCATGCCGGGCTGTTCAGCCGCATTGCCGGGGCGCTGGCGGTGGCGGGCGCCAGCATCGTCGATGCGCGCATCCATACGCTCACGAACGGCAGCGCGCTGGACACGTTCTGGATACAGGATGCGGCCGGCGGCGCCTTCGACGCGCCGCACCGGCTGGCCCGGCTGCACGTGCTGATCGACCAGGCGCTCTCGGGCCGCTTGGGCCTGGCTAACGAGATCAGCCGGGCGTCGCGCAACATGCTGGGCCGCCGCATGCGCGCCATCCACGTGCCGTCCCGCGTGGTCGTGGACAACCGCGCCAGCAACACCCACACCGTGCTGGAGGTGAATGGGCGGGACCGGCCGGGCCTGCTGCATGACGTGACGGCGGCCATCAGCGAGCAGGGCTTGCAGATCGCCTCCGCCCACGTCACCACCTACGGCGTGCGGGCGGTGGACGTGTTCTATGTGAAGGACGTGTTCGGCCTGAAAGTTGAGAACGAACGCAAGCTGGCCGCCCTGCGCCTGGCGCTGCTCGCGGCGTTGCGCCTGCCAGACGAGGACGCGCCGGAGCCGGCGCCGCCCGCCCGGCGGCGGCGGGAAGCGGCGGCCTGACCCCCTGCCCCCTCTCCCTCCGGGAGAGGGCTGGGGTGAGGGGGTCTTGTAGCGCGAACCCCGGCCTGTTGCGGCGGGACCCTACCGTCGGATAGGGCAGTCCTTGCCCGCCCCCTCACCCCGACCCTCTCCCGGAGGGAGAGGGAGAGGGAGAAGGAGGGTTATCCAGCCTTGCCCTTCGGCGGCAGGTCAAGTCGCAGCGACAATTCCTTTAGCCGGGCTGCGTCCACCGCAGCCGGGGCGCCCATCATCAGGTCCTCGCCCTGCTGGTTCAGCGGGAACAGGATGACCTCGCGTATGTTCGGCTCGTCCGCCAGCAGCATCACCATCCGGTCGATGCCCGGCGCCGACCCGCCATGCGGCGGCGCGCCATAGCGGAACGCGGCCAGCATGCCGCCGAACCGGGCTTCCACATCGGCTGCCGAATACCCGGCGATCTCGAATGCGCGCACCATCACCTCCGGCCGGTGGTTGCGTATGGCGCCCGATGACAGCTCGATGCCGTTGCAGACGATGTCGTACTGGAACGCCTTGATGGTCAGCGGGTCCTGCGTCGTCAGCGCCTCCATGCCGCCTTGGGGCATGCTGAACGGGTTGTGGCTGAAGTCGATCCGCCCGGTCTCCTCGTCGCGCTCATACATCGGGAAGTCGGTGATCCAGCAGAAGCGGAAGCAGTCCTGCTCGATCAGGCCCAGTTCCTGCCCCAGCCGGGTGCGGACCAGGCCGGCGAACTTCGCCGCCTCGTCCGGCTGGCCGGCGGCGAAGAACACGGCGTCACCGGGCTGGGCGCCGCACGCTTGGCGGATGCCCTCGATGCGCTCGGCCTCCAGGTTCTTGGCGATGGGGCCGCGGCCGCCATCCTCCTCGAAGATGATGTAGCCCAGGCCGCCGGCCCCTTGCTCGCGCGCCCATTCGTTGAGCTTGTCGAAGAAGCCGCGCGGCTTGCCCCCGGCGCCCGGCGCGGGGATGGCGCGCACGATGCCGCCCGACGCCGCGATGCGCGCGAACAGCCCGAAGCCCGACCCGGCATACTGCGCCGTCACGTCCGACACGCGCAGCGGGTTCCGCAGGTCCGGCTTGTCGGACCCGTAGGTCAGCATCGCCTCCTCATACGGGATGCGCGGGAACGGCGTGGGTGTGACGGTGCGGCCGCCGCCGAACTCCTCGAACACGCCGGCCATCACCGGCTCCAGCGTGGCGAACACGTCTTCCTGAGTGACGAAGCTCATCTCAAAGTCGAGCTGGTAGAACTCGCCGGGGCTGCGGTCCGCCCGGCTGGCCTCGTCGCGGAAGCATGGCGCGATCTGGAAGTAGCGGTCGAACCCGGCCACCATCGCCAGCTGCTTGAACTGCTGCGGCGCCTGCGGCAGCGCGTAGAACGTGCCGGGATGGCTGCGCGACGGCACCAGGAAGTCGCGCGCACCCTCCGGGCTGCTGGCCGTCAGGATCGGGGTCTGGAACTCGGTGAACCCTTGCTCGATCATGCGTCGGCGCAGGCTGGCGATGACGCCCGCGCGCAGCATCATGTTGCGGTGGACCTTGTCGCGGCGCAGGTCGATGAAGCGATACTTCAGGCGCAACTCGTCGGGGAACTTCTCGTCTCCCGCGACCTGCATCGGCAGGGTGTCGGCGCTGCTCTGCACCTCCAGCGCCGCGACCTGCACCTCGATCTCGCCGGTGGGCAGGCGGGGGTTCACGGTGGCCGGGCTGCGCGGCACGACGCGGCCCGTCACGGTGACGACGCTTTCCACCCGCAGCGCATCCGCCGCCTCGAACCCGGCGGACCCGGCCGGCAACACGCATTGGGTGATGCCGTAATGGTCCCGCAGGTCGATGAACAGCAGGCCGCCATGGTCCCGCTTGCTGTGGATCCAGCCGGACAGCCGGGCCTCCTGCTCGGCGTCGCTGGCGCGGAGCGCGCCGCAGGTGTGGGTGCGGTAGGCGTGCATGGGCTGGCGTCCTAGAAAGGTGGCCGCACACAAACCGCGGGCATTTGCGGTGTCAAGCCGCGCCGGGTAGATACCTTCATGCCTCGACCCCCCCAGACCTTCGCCGACCCCGTCCTGATTACGACAACCGACGCCCTGGCCGCCCTGTGCACCCGCCTGCGCGCTGAGCCGTATGTCACCATCGACACCGAGTTCATGCGGGAACGGACCTACTACCCCGAGCTGTGCGTGGTGCAGTTGGCTGGCCTCAACGATGTCGCGGTGATCGACGCGGAGGCGCAAGGCATCGACCTGGCGCCGCTGGGCGAGCTGCTGGCCGATACCGCGGTCGTGAAGGTGTTCCACGCGGCCCGGCAGGATGTGGAGATATTCCTGGAACTGTTCGGCCAGGTCCCGGCACCGATCTTCGACACCCAGGTGGCGGCGATGGTGGCGGGCTTTGGCGACCAGGTCGGCTACGACGCGCTGGTGTCCAGCCTGACAGGCGGGCACATCGACAAGGCGCACCGCTTCAGCGACTGGTCCGCGCGCCCCCTGTCCCCCGCGCAAGTCACCTATGCCGCCGCGGACGTGACCTACCTGCGCGGCGTGTACGAACGCCTGCGCGACCGCCTGGACCGCGACGGGCGGATGGAATGGGTGGCGGAGGAGATGGCGGTGCTGGCCGTCCCCGAAACCTACCGGCCCCATCCCGACACCGTCTGGGAACGGTTGCGTCCCCGCACCGGCAACCGCCGCATGCTGGGCATGTTGCGCGCCGCCGCGGCCTGGCGGGAGCGGGAGGCGCAGCGCGTCAACATCCCGCGCGGACGCCTTCTGAAAGACGAGAGCCTGCTAGAGATCGCCGCTGTCGCCCCCACCACGGCCGAGGCGCTGTCCCGCATACGCGGCGTCAATCGCGGCTTTGCCGAGGGCAAGAGCGGCACCGGCCTGGTCGCCGCCCTGCAAGCCGCGGCGGCCTTGCCCGACGATGCGCTACCGGAAGCGCCCGGCCGCAACGAGGGCCCGCGCCCGTCGCCCGCGCTGGTGTCGCTGCTGAAGGTGCTGCTGCAGGCGAAGTGCGAGGAGCACAACGTCGCGCCGAAGCTGCTGGCCAACTCGGGCGACCTGGACCGGCTGGCGACGGAGGATGCGCCGGACATCCCGGTGCTGCACGGCTGGCGGCGGGACGTGTTCGGCGCCGACGCGCTGCTGCTGAAGGCGGGCGGCATCACGCTGGGCGTGGACGGCAAGCGGATCAAGCTGGTGCGGGTGTGAACGCGGGCGCTGCACCCGCCCCTTGACGGGCAACATGGCGGCCCGCCATCCTCCATTGCAGTTGTGCAATAAGAGGAGGGCAGGTGATGCCGACGCTGCATGCGCTGCTGAAGCTGCGTGAAGGCGAGGAGCTTGAGGTCTATCCTGACAGCCTCAAAAAACCGACCGTAGGGATCGGGCACCTCGTGGTGCCTGCAGACAAGCTGGAGATTGGGGACAAGATCACCGCTGCGCAGTCGGCAGCGTTCTTCAAGAAGGACGCTGCGAAGGCCATTGCGGCTGCAAAGTCGCAAGCTGCGAAAGCAGGTATAAAAGACACGAAATTCATCGTATACCTGACAGCCGTGAATTTTCAGCTTGGTAAGAAATGGCATAGGAAGCAGAAGAAGACCTGGGCGCTGATCCTGGATGGGAAATACGAGGCGGCCGCCGTGGAGGCTGCGAAATCGGCCTGGTATAAGCAGACGCCGAAGCGCGTGAAAGATTTTCAGAAAGCCCTGCGGAACCTGCCCCAGGAAGCGCCTGCAAAGGGCGGCAATGACGGACCGAGCCTACGGCTTGCCTGACGCCGCGGCAACTGTCCTATCATGGCTTCTGACGCAAGCCGTATGGTGGCATGCAGGGAGACGACTGATCCGTGGCACAGCATATCTGGCCTCTGACCATACTGCTGGCTGGCTCAGTCGCCGGGCCGGCCTTTGCCTCCGGCCTGTTCGACGACGGCTACGGGCCTTGCGGAAACGGGCTTTCGACGCCGGCGGTAGTCGCCTGCATCCAGGGCAAGACGCAGGTGGCGGATAGGCGGCTGAACCTGGCCTATGCCGGCTTGCAGTGTAGCGTTGACGCTGGCCAACGCGAACCGTTGCGCGCGGCGCAGCGCCTCTGGGTGCGCTACAGGGACGCGAACTGCCGTTTCTACGGGGCGCAGGACGGCACGGTCAGCAGCGTCAAAGCCGCCGAGTGCCTGCACGCCATGACCGATGCCCGCGCGGCCGAGCTTGAGGACGCGGCAAAGCCTTGATCCGCCCGGCCCTTGCGGGACCGTGTCCGGACCTAAACCAGGAACACCGCCATTGCGATCAGCAGCAGCACGATGGCGACCACGGCGCCGGTGGTGAAGGACGTGAACCGGGACCAGAACATCTGGCGGTCGGCGACGAAGGCCTCCTCGATCTTGGGGGCGGCGTCGGCCTGGGTCTGGTCGGATGGCATCTTGGGGTCCTCCATTGGGCGCCTTGGGGCAAGTGATTGGGTGGTTCTACGGCGCAGGGGCCGGGCCGGGCAAGGGATTGGACAGGCTGGCGCCGGGGTCGGACCATCCCGCCTGGCCTGCGGCCAGCAGCCGCAACGCCTGGGGATACAGGCGGTGCTCCTGCACCAGGACCCGGGCAGCCAGGGTGTCCGGCGTGTCGTTGGCCAGCACGGGGACAGCGGCTTGCGCCAGGATCGGGCCTTCGTCCATCACCTCCGTCACCAAGTGGACGGTGCAGCCGTGCAGCTTGCAGCCTGCCGCCAGGGCGCGGGCATGGGTGTCCAGACCCGGGAACGCCGGGAGCAGGCTGGGATGCACGTTCAGCATCCGCCCGGCCCACGCGCCCACCAGGAACGGCGTCAGCAGCCGCATGTAGCCGGCCAGGCACAACAGCCCGATGCCGCGCGCCTGCAATGCCGCATGGATCGCCGCCTCATGCGCGGCGCGGTCCCGCCCGTGCGGGCGGTGGTCGATGCACAGCGCCTCGATCCCGCGTGCCCGCGCATGGTCCAGCCCGGCGGCGTCCGGCCGGTTGGACAGCACCAGCGCGACCTCCGCCGGGTAGCCGGGCGCTGACGCAGCCTCAAGTAACGCCGCCATGTTGCTGCCGCGCCCGCTGATGAGGACGGCGACCCGGATCAAGCCAGCCGTCATTGCGAGGAGCGCAGCGACGCGGCAATCCAGGGACCGCCAGCACTGCCCTGTCCGCCGCTGGATTGCCACGCCGCAAGCGGCGCGCAATGAAGATTTCCAGGTGGCGTCAAGCCAGCCAGCCCTCCGGCACGGCAACGCGCGCGCTGGCCGGGCCATCCCCGGCTTCGATATGGCCGATGCGGTGGACCTGTTCCCCATGCTCCCGCAGCAGCGCCGCCGCAGCGTCAGGGTCGGCCACGGCCAGCACCATGCCGATGCCGCAGTTGAACACGCGCAGCATCTCGTCCGGCGCCACGCCGCCGGCGCCGGCCAGCCAGCGGAACACCGGCGGCAGCGGCCAGGCGCCCGCGTCCAGCACCGCATGCAGCCCGTCCGGCAGCACGCGCGGCACGTTGCCGGGCAAGCCGCCGCCGGTGATGTGCGCCGCCGCCCGAAGCAGCCCGGCCCGGTGCAGCGCCAGCAACGGCGCCACGTAGATGCGCGTGGGCGCCATCAGCGCCTCCCCCAAGGACAACGCCGGCGCGAACGGCGCAGGGGCGTCCAGCGCCACGCCGGACAGCTCGACCAGGCGGCGCACGAGGGAGAATCCGTTGCTATGCACCCCGCTGCTTGCGAGGCCCAGCAGCGTGTCGCCCGCCTGAACACCCGCCGGCAGCAGTGCGGAGCGCTCCGCCGCGCCGACGCTGAACCCGGCGAGGTCGTAGTCGCCGGGGTGATACATGCCCGGCATCTCGGCCGTCTCCCCGCCCACCAAGGCGCATCCAGCCTGGCGGCAGCCCTCGGCGATGCCCGCAACGACGGATGCCGCCTGGTCCACGTCCAGCGCGCCAGTCGCAAAGTAATCCAGGAAGAACAGCGGCTCCGCCCCCTGCACCACCAGGTCGTTGACGCACATGGCCACCAGGTCGATGCCCACCGTCGCGTGCCGCCCGGTGTCGATGGCCAGGCGCAGCTTGGTGCCGACGCCGTCCGTCGTGCTGACCAGCACCGGATCGGTGAACCCGGCGGCCTTCAAGTCGAACAGGGCACCGAAGCCGCCCAGGCCGCCGATGACGCCGGGCCGCCCCGTCGCGCGGGCCAGGGGCTTGATGCGGTCCACCAGGGCGTCCCCGGCCTCAATATCGACACCGGCCTGGCGGTAGGTGACACCTTGCGGCGGGTGGGTCATGCGGGTCCTCGTGGGCAGGCGGGCCGGGATGGGATAAGGTCGGGCAATGCAGCGTCCGGAACAGGTCGGCGGACACAACCACAGCGGCCCCCTGACGGCAAATTGGGGCGGCGAGGTGCTGAACGTGCCCAACGCCATCACCTTCGGGCGGCTGTGCGCGGTGCCGGTGGCGGTGTGGCTGGTGCTGCAGGGGCGGCTAGGCTGGGCGCTGGGGCTGTTCGTGCTGGCGGGCGTGTCGGACGGGGTGGATGGCTGGCTGGCCCGGCGCCGCGGCGGCACCGTGCTGGGCGCCTGGATGGACCCGGCCGCCGACAAGGCCCTGCTGGTGGGTATGTTCGTGGCCCTGGCCGTGACAGGCCTGCTGCCGGCGTGGCTGGCGGCGCTGGTGGTGTTGCGCGACCTGGTCATCATCGGCGGGATCGGGGCGATGTGGTGGCTGGGGCGGCCCATCCGCATCCGGCCGATGCTGCTGGGCAAGGCCAACACGGTGCTGCAAATCCTTCTGGTCGGCGTGATATTGTTCCTGGAGTCGCAGGGCCTGCACGCCCCGGCCCTGCTGGCTGGGCTGATCGCCGGGGCAGCGTCGGCTACGGTGATCTCGGGCGTGCTGTATGTCGGGAAAGCCATCAAGGATGGGGAGCCATGAGGGAGAGAGGATGACGACGCTGGACCTGCCCCGGCCCCACCCGGCCCCTGCCCCCCTGCCCCGCCCGCCGGAGCGCACGGCCACCCGGGCGCAGCGGCTGGCCTTGCTTGCCGGGCTGCTGGTGGCGGCCTACCTGGCGCTGCACCTGTTCGCCTCCATCCTGCTGCCCTTCGTGGCAGCGGCGGGGATCGCCTATTTCCTGGACCCGCCGGCCACGCGCCTGACGCGGGCAGGGATGCCGCGCGGCATGGCGGCGCTGCTCATGGTGGTGGCGCTGGTTGCGGCCTGCCTGCTGTTTGCGCTGCTGCTGTATCCGCTGCTGGTGGCGCAAGTCGGCATCCTGATCGGCCGGGTGCCGTCCTACGTGTATTCCGTGCGGCTGTGGGCCGGGGAGGCGATCAGCAGCCTGCAGGAGCGGCTGGGGTCCGAGTATGTGGACGAGAAGCTGCGCGACCTGGTAGGCGGCCAGGCCGGGTCGATGCTGGCCTTCGTGGCCGGCGCACTCAGCCGCATCGTCGGCGGCGGCTTCGCGCTGTTCAACGTGCTGTCGCTGGTGGTGGTGACGCCGGTGGTCGCGTTCTACCTGCTGCGCGACTGGCGGCGGGCGGTGGCGCGGGTCGATAGCTGGCTGCCGCGGCGCTACGCCGGCGTGCTGCGGGCGCAGGCGCGGGAGGTGGACCGCATCCTGTCGGCCTGGCTGCGCGGGCAGGCGATGTGCTGCGTGGCCCTGGCGGTGTTCTATGCCTTCGCCTTGTCCGCCGTGGGGCTGGACCTCGGCCTGATCGTCGGCATCAGCGCAGGGATGCTGTCCTTCATCCCCTATGTCGGCAGCATCACCGGCGGGGTGGCCAGCATCGGCCTGGCCTTCGCGCAGTTCCCGACCTGGACCGGCGTTGCGACGGTGGCGGGCGTGTTCGTCGCCGGGCAGTTGCTGGAGGGCTACGTGATCTACCCGCGCTTCCTGGGGGACCGGGTGGAGCTGCATGCAGTGTGGGTGATCTTCGCGCTGTTCGCGGGCGGTGCGGCGTTCGGGTTCCTGGGCGTGCTGATGGCGGTGCCGGTTGCCGCGGCGCTGGGGGTGTTGCTGCGGTTCTGGCTGCGGCGCTACCTGACCAGCCCCTTGTACCTCGACCCGCCGCCGGGCGGATGATTGGGGTCCGCCAGCTCGCGCTCCCCTTCGTCCATGCGCCCGGGTTCACCGCCGCCGACTTCCTGCCCAGCCCCGGCGCCGGGGCAGCGCTGGCGTGGCTGGCGCGCCCGGCCGGGTGGCCGGCCGGGCGGCTGGTGCTGTGGGGCGACGCCGGCGCGGGCAAGACGCACCTGCTGCACGTCTGGGCCGGGCAGCACCGCGCCACCCTGTTGCCGGCCGCCACGCCGCACTGGCCGCGCGGCCCCATCGCAGTTGACGACGCCGACCTTGCGGCGGACGAGCACGCGCTGTTGCACCTGCTGAACGCCGCCGCCGAGGGCGGGCATCCCGTCCTGCTGGCCGCCCAGTCGCCGCCCGCCCGCTGGCCCACCCGCCTGCCGGACCTGGCCAGCCGCCTGCGCGCCACGACTGCGGTCGAGTTGCGCCCGTCCGACGACGCCTTCCTGCGCACCCTGTTGGCCCGGCTGCTGTCCGACCGTCAGCTTGTCGTGGCCGATGCGGTGCAGGACTGGCTGCTGGCCCACCTGCCCCGCACGGCCGCCGCGATGCGGGAGGCCGCGGGACGGCTGGACAGCGCCGCGCTGGCCGCCGGCGCGCCGGTCACGCGGGCGCTGGCGGCGGCGGCATTGGCCGACCTGATGGATGACACTTCCGGGACCGACGCCCCCGATCCCTCGCCGCCCGGCCCCCGGCTGTTCTAGGATGCGCCGCATGAACCGGATCAGCCCCGCCCCCATAGTCCCGGCCATCCTGCCCGACAGTCCCGAGCGCTTCATCAACCGGGAGCTGTCCTGGCTCGACTTCAACCACCGCGTGGTCGAGGAGGCCGAGAACCGCCGGCACCCCCTGCTGGAACGGCTGCGCTTCGTGTCCATCAGCGCGTCCAACCTGGACGAGTTCTTTAGCGTCCGCGTTGCCGGGCTGATCGGCCAGGCCAAGGCGGGCGTCACGGCATTGTCCGCGGATGGGCGCACGCCGGCGGCGCAGTTGGGGGAAATCCAGCCCCGCGCCCATGCGCTGATCGCCAAGCAGCAGCAAGTTTGGCTGGAACTGCGCGGCCAGTTGCACCAGGCCGGGATCGAGCTGTGCGAGACTGCATCGTTGCAGCCAGACGACTTAGCCTGGCTTGACACCTGGTTCATGGACCGGGTGTTCCCCGTGCTGACGCCGCTCGCCATCGACCCGGCGCATCCCTTCCCGTTCATCCCCAACATGGGCCTGGTCAAGGTGCTGAAGCTGCACCGGCCGGAGGACGGGCACAGCATGAACGCCCTGATCCCCCTGCCCGCCCTGATCGAGCGCTTCATCCGGCTTCCGGCGCGTGCGGGCGCCGAACCCCGCATCCGCTTCGTGCTGCTGGAAGACCTGGTCGGCCAGTTCCTGCACCGCCTGTTCCCCGGCTTCGAGGTCGTCGCCAAGGGCATGTTCCGCCTGATCCGCGACACCGGCGTCGAGTTCGAGGAGGAGGCGGAGGACCTCGTGCGCTCGTATGAGACGGCGCTGAAGCGCCGCCGCCGGGGCGTCGCGATCCACCTGTCCGTCGATGCCGCCATGCCGGACGACCTGCGCGCCTTGGTGATCGACGAGCTGGACGTGGACGACCACGAGATACCCGGCGAGGAGGTCGTGGTCCAAGGCGGCCTGCTCGGCACCGCGGACCTCAAGCAGATGATCGTGGATGACAGGCCGGACCTGCTGTTCCCGCCCTACACCCCGCGCTTCCCGGAACGCATACGGGACTTCGCCGGGGACTGCTTCGCCGCCATACGCGCCAAGGACATCATCGTCCACCACCCGTTCGAGAGCTTCGACGTCGTGGTGCAGTTCCTGCGCCAGGCCGCCGCCGACCCCAACGTGGTCGCGGTCAAGCAGACGCTGTATCGGACCAGCCGGGACAGCCCGATCGTGAAGGCGCTGATCGAGGCCGCCGAGGCCGGCAAGTCCGTCACCGCCATGATCGAGCTGCGCGCGCGCTTCGACGAGGAGGCGAACATCCGCCTGGCCCGCACGATGGAGGCCGCCGGCGTCCAGGTCGTGTATGGCTTCATGGCGCTGAAGACCCACGCCAAGCTGTCCCTGGTGGTCCGGCGGGAGGGCGGCGCGATGCGCAGCTACGCCCATTTCGGCACCGGCAACTACCACCCGATCACGGCGCGCATCTACACCGACCTGAGCTTCTTCACCTGCGACCCGGACCTGGTGCGCGACAGCGCCCGGCTGTTCAACTACATGACCGGCTATGCCCAGCCCGAACGCATGGACAGCCTGGCGTTCAGCCCGCTGACGACCCGAAGCACGCTGGAGTCGCTGATCGACGCCGAGACCGCCCATGCCCTGGCCGGCCGCCCCGCGCATATCTGGCTGAAGATGAACAGCCTGGTCGATGACGGGCTGATCGACCGGCTGTATGCCGCATCCGGCGCCGGGGTGCAGGTGAAGTGCGTGATACGCGGCATCTGCTGCCTGCGGCCCGGCGTGCCCGGCCTGTCCGACAACATACGCGTGAAAAGCATCGTCGGCCGCTTCCTGGAGCATGCGCGCATCTACGCCTTCGGCAACGGCCACCGCCTGCCCAGCCGCCACGCCCAGGTGTTCATCAGCAGCGCCGACTGGATGGCGCGGAACATGGAATGGCGGGTGGAGACCCTGGTGCCGATCCACAACCGCACCGTCCACGCGCAGGTGCTGGACCAGATCATGGTGGTGAACCTGCGCGACACCCTGCAATCGTGGGAGCTGGGGGCGGACGGCGCGTGGCGCCGGGTCGTGGCGGGCAGCCGGCCGGTGTCGGCGCATGATTATTTCATGACCAACCCATCCTTGTCCGGCCGCGGCAGCGCGCTGCACGGCGGCATGGCCGACGCCGCGCCACGCCGCCCCGACCGCGTCAACCAGGACTGATCTCCATGCCAGATGGCGTGCTGCACGGCGCAGCGGACGGCACGCAGCGGACGGCCTCCCGCTGCGCCATCGTCGATCTCGGCTCCAACTCGGTGCGGCTGGTCGTGTTCGAGGGGCGGGGCCGCAACCCCGTCGCGATCTTCAACGAGAAGGCGGTGCTGCGGCTGGGCCGCGGCCTGCAGACGACAGGCCGGCTGAACGAGGCCGGGGTGGCGTTGGCGCTGCGCGTCATGTCCCGCTACAACGCCATCGCCCGCGCCATGGGTGCCGACCCGTTCGAAGTGCTGGCCACCGCCGCCGTGCGCGACGCCTCCAACGGCGCCGAGTTCGTCACCGCCCTGCAAGCCCGCATGCCCGGCGTCCCGATCCGCGTCCTGACAGGCCACGAGGAAGCCGCGCTG
>Ga0123339_10001622_pt1 | contig 15492 bp, 9 predicted proteins | sample lystaG_FD_89956 | JGI IMG/M metagenome (GOLD analysis project Ga0123339, IMG submission 89956) | Glacier valley bacterial and archeal communities from Borup Fiord, Nunavut, Canada, to study Microbial Dark Matter (Phase II) -... | ecosystem: Environmental > Aquatic > Freshwater > Ice > Glacier ... | reverse complement strand
CTCGCCGAGTGCGCCGATGGCTCGCCAGGCTCGCAGCGTGCGCGAGATCGCGCCGGCCAGTCGGCCCTGCACCGCGGAGGCATCGACCCGGCCGGGCCGACTCACCGGGGTTTGGGCGTCACTGATCCGGGCGTCGCTGATCCGGGCGTCGCTGATCCGGGCGTCACTGATCCGGATGTCACTGATCCGGCTCACACAATTGGCCTGTCGCTGGGCGGCGGGGTCTCGATCAGGATCCGCGCGATCACGCTCGACGGTGTGACGCCGTCGAACTCGGCCTCAGGGTCGAGCACGAGCCGGTGGGCCAGCACGGTCTCCGCCAGCTCCTTCACGTCGTCCGGGATGACGTAGTGGCGGCCGTTTGCGGCCGCCAGGGTCTTGGCGGTGCGGATCAGGGCCAGGGCGCCACGCACGCTCACGCCCAGTCGCACCTCGATGCTGGTGCGCGTTGCCTCGATCAGCCGGGCGACGTAATCGTTGATGGTCGCGTCCACGAAAACCGTGCGGGCGAGGGCCGCGAGCTCGACAACGGTCTCCGAGGAGACAATCGGCGGCACCACCGTCTCGTGCGCGCGCAGCCCGGCCCCCTCGAGAATCCGGATCGTCGAGGAGTGGTCCGGGTAGCCGATCGATGCCTTCATGATGAACCGGTCGAGCTGGGCCTCCGGCAACCGGTAGGTTCCCGCCTGCTCGATCGGGTTCTGGGTGGCGATCACCATGAACGGTGCCGCGACCGGGTGGGTCACGCCGTCCGCGGTGATCTGTTCTTCTTCCATCACCTCGAGCAGCGCCGACTGGGTCTTCGGGCTGGCCCGGTTGATTTCGTCGGCGAGCACGATGTTGGCGAAGATCGGGCCACGGTGAAACTCGAAGGCCCCGCTGCGCTGGTCGTAGATGCTCACCCCGGTGATGTCGCCAGGCAGGAGGTCAGGGGTGAACTGTATCCGGTTGCTGCTGCCGCGCACGCTCTGCGCGATGGCGCGCGCGAGGGAGGTCTTGCCCGTTCCCGGCACGTCCTCCAGCAGCAGGTGGCCGCCGCTGAGCAGCGCGGTGAACGACATCCGGATCACGTGGTGCTTGCCGAGCAGCACCTCTTCCACCCCGTTCACGAGCCGGTCGAACACGTCGGCGAACTGGGTGGCCTGCTCCGCGGTCATCGTCATGGGGTGGTCACTTTCGTTCGGTGCATGGAAATCCGGCTCATTTGTCGTAGGAAAAGCTGTGGCCGTTGACCGTGACGGTCAGCCGTACCGTGCCGGCCGGCTGCGGCGACGGCAGGATGCAGGTGTTCGCCCGGCCGGCCACCGGGGTCACCGACGGGTCGCCGGGCACGAGGCACTCGTAGCTCGCCGGGAGCCCCTTGTTGCCGGGGCCGTTCGTCCAGGCGAAGACACCGCTCTCCGGAGTGTAAACCAGTCCATCCACGGTGAAGCTCAGCGAGGGCTCCGGCGTCGCCGGGTACGTCCCTGACCAGGTGCCGCAGGAGCCCCAGGCGCTGCAGGCCTGGACCTGGAAGCGGACGATCTCACCGAAGTTGAAGCCCAGGGGCGCCCGCGGCCACTGCGTCGACGGGAAGGTGACATCGGTCCACGGCATGGGGTTGCCGGCTGCGTCGACGCCACGGATGTTGTAGTGGTCGACACCCGCGCTGGGACTGGCCCCGTCGATGCGGAGGTCCCAGGAATCACCATTCATGGCCATCGGACTGGTCACGGAGCCGATCTCGCCCGGCGCCTGGCGCACGAGCACGGTCGCCACGGCGGTCGGAGCGCATCCTGCCCGGTTGTACCCCCAGACGACGAAGTAATAGCGCCCGTTGTCGGCCAGCAACTTGTCAAAGACGACGGAGGTGGTGCCGGCGTCGACGGTCTTCTGCTCGGCGACGAGACCGCCCCGGACCGGCGCTTCCAGGGTGCCGGGGGCCGGGCTGGTCACCGAACAGGCCTGGGCGCCGGTGGGCAGCTGGTCGGCACTGACGCGTTGCACGAAGTACCCGCCGATGGCGTCACCGCGACCATCGAATGGATCCCAACTCACGGTGACCGAACCGCTCGCGTTCACGGCATTCGCGGTGATCGCGCCGGCGCGGGCCGCACCGAACGGGCGTCCGCTCGCGGTCGAGGAGTTCCAGGTCGACAGCGCCGGGTAGGCGTCGTTGCGCGCACTGACGGTGAAGGGGACATCCGTGCCGTTGGCGAGACCGGCGACGTCGATCGAGCAGGTCGTGGCGGTGCAGGACGTACCGGATGCGCTCACCTCACCCTGTGCGACACCGCCGACCGTCACGACGTATCCTCGAATCGCCGTGCCGCCTCCGGTCGGCGCGACAGCCTTCCAGCTCAGGCGCAGCCCCGAATCGAGGGGCGCGGCGGCCAGACCGGTCGGGGCCGGCGGAACGACGTCGGACCAGACCGGGGCGTCGAGGACCGTTGCCGGGGAGAGCCCGATGCCGTTTTGGGCCGCAACGGAGACCCGCACCGCTTTTCCCTGGCCGTTGCCGGGGGTCGCCAGTTCGCAGGCGGTGGCCTGGCAGATGGAGCTGCCGACCACGGCACCCGTCGCGACGCTGACCAGGGAGATCTCGTAGCCGGAGATGGCGGAGTTATTCGATGATCCCGCGTTGAACGCGACCGAAACCCGACGGTCCGCGAATGCGGTCACCCGCAGGCTGGACACCGGGTCCGGCTTGTCCTGCACAGAGATGCGCACGGAGCCCCAGGCGAACCGGGCCGGGTCGCCGGTGGCGTCCGCCACCTGGTACTGCAGGTTCGTGTCCGTCGGCGCGGCATTCGCCGCCACCTTGACGGTCAGTCGACTGTTGTCGGCATTGGGCGTGATCGTCACCCCCGCGGGAACCCCGGCCCCGTCAGCGCCGCGCACCGCCAGGACGCGAAGCGGCACCGCCGGGAATGGGTTGGTGGCGCCGTCGTTCGCGAGCACGTCGACGACGGTGCTCTGGCCGCGCAGGGCCACGACGGCGTCGGCGGCCGGGATCGCGACCGGGCGGGTCGACGCGACGACACTCATCTCGATCCGGCCGGCCTTTCCGGCGTTGACGCCGTCCCGCACCCCGATTGTGATCGCGCCGCGGCCGCCCTTCGGCGTGGACTCGGCGGCGTGCAGGGTGAGCTGCTGCCCGTCGAGGGTGTAGCTGAACCCGACGGGACGAGGCTCAAGCACGGTGTAGGTCAGTTCGGCCAGGTCCTTCGGGTACGGGTATGAGGTGAGCTTGGTCAGGTCGATCACCTTCGTCTGGTCGGGCTCGAAATCGAGCACGGCCCCCCCGAAGTCGGGCGGCTGGTTCTCGCGTGGGGCGACCTCGATGGGCAGCACGATCGTCGCGGTGCGGCCGTCCGGATCCTGGGCACGGGTGCCGTCCGTCACCTCGAAGGAGATCGACGCCGGTCCGTAGTACTTGTCGCTGCTGGTGAACACCAGACGGGTGTCGGAGGAAACCAGATCGGCGCCGTCCGAGCGAGTCGCCTGCACCAGGCTTCGGTCGTTCAGGCGTACCCGACGGCCGCCGACCGCGACGACGTAGTCGTTGATGTTGATCGTGAGGGTTGATTCACTCCGCACCGTGAGCGGGGGCATCCCCTTCCGCAGCTGAGGCAGGGCGTCGTTCGAGCCGGGAACCCAGATGAACGCGTAGGAGAGGATGCTCGGGTCGTCGGGGTTGGCGACCTCGAACGGAATGATCTGGCTGGATTCACCGACCCTGACCTTCACGAGGTCGTTGCTAGTAACCTCGGCGACGCTCGAGAAACCGGCCGGCACGCTCAGTCGAAGGCTGCGGGCCGGGCCGTCGGCGAAGAAGACGTTGGCGAGCACGTCGACGGTGATCGTGCTCCGGTCGAGAACGTCGGTGAGCGTCAGGTGGGTGTCGTTTGCGTCCGGCCGGGAGCGCGGGGCATCCGCGCGCACGACGACGGTGAGGAAGGTCGAGCTCGAGCCGCCGCGGGCGTTCTGGATTTCGTAGATGAACCCGTACCGGCCCTCGGTCGACGGCGCGCGCACGGTGATGGTGTCGGCGGCGATCACGGCCTTTCCCTGGGATTCCCCGGTGCCGGTGGGTTCGACGCCGGTGATGGTCAGCGCTCCGCCGTCCGGGTCGGAGTCATTGCCGAGTACACGCACGGCCACTCTGCTGCCGGGGCGCACGGTGACCTCGTCCGGCGCGGCGACCGGGTTGCGGGCGCCGTCCAGCCGCGGGCTGATCCCCACCCGCACGGTGCCGACGGCGCGGGCGCCGAGCGCGTCGACGACCGAGTAGGTGAAGGTGTCGGTGCCTGCCGAGTAGTCGCCGGCCGAGTAGTCGATCGAGTCGGAGCCTCCGATGGTGACCGAGCCCTTGTTGGGATTGGTTTCCTGGCCAACGAGTTGCACGGAGTCGCCGTCGGAATCGATGCCGGACAGCGGGATGGGGATGCGCACGGTCTCGCCGGCCAACACCCGGGCCGTCACGGTTTTCGGCACCGGAGGGTTGTTCGAAACCGGATCGGCTTCCCGGACCGAGATGCGCACCTCGGCATTGGCGTACTGGCCGTCTGGCGCGTTCACCCGGTAGACGGCGGTGAAGTTGCCCGTCGTGTTCGGAGCCAGGTAGCGCAATACCGTGCCGGAGGCGAAGAGCAGGCCGGCCCCGGCCGGCAGGGGCGTGGCGAGGGTGGGGTCGAGCGTGAGGACATCGCCGTCGGGGTGTTCGTCGTTCGCCAGCACGGGCACGTCGATTGCATCGCCGACCCGCACCGAAACGGTGTCCGGAACGGCGAGCGGCGCCTGCTTCCGGGCCGGCGGCGGAATTTCGATCACCGTCACGGTGCCCTCGGCCTCGGCCAGGCCGTTGCTGATCCGGTATCCGAACACGGCCGAACCGGCTTCGAGTGGTTTCGTCAGTGTGACCCGGAGGATGCGCTGGTCGAGGATCTCGATCCGCAGCCCGCTCTCGACCGGTACGTCCATCGTGCCGGTGACCAGGAGCACGCCACCGGCCGGATCGATGTCGCTGGCGAGGACATCGATGACCGTGGCCTTCTGCCCGCGCACGAATGCCGTGTGGGGAACAGTGATAGGAGTGCTGTTGGCGTCGGGCGGGGCCGACACATCAACCCGGATGCGTCCGGTCGCCGTGAGCGCGCCATCCGTGATCGCGTATTCGATCTCGTGCACGCCGAGCACTTTGCTCAGGAACCTGAAGCTGCCGCCGTCGAAGTCGGCGGTGATGGTCACGTCCGGTTTTGCGGGCACGCTGCTCAGCCGTAACGGCGCCGACCCGCCGCGCACATGCTCGAGCGGCGACACCGTCACCTCGGCGCCGGCCGTGGCCAGAACGACGAAGGGCTCCGCGACGATGGGCACCGCCCCGGACGGGCGGACCGCCACCGAGAGCGTGCCGGCGCCGTCCATTCGGCCGTCCGAGACGACCAGGCCGATCGACTTCGCCTCCGTCCCGGTGCCGGTGCCGGCCTCGGTGAAGACCACTGCTCCGGCCGGAGTGGAACTGATCTGGTCCGGTGCGACGGCCGTGGCCGCGGAGAGGTAGATCGGGTCCCCATCGGGATCGACCCAGTCGCCGAGCACCTGGCTGGTCACCCGGCCCCCGGCCCGCACGGTGGTGTGGGTGCTGCGTTTCTGCACCGGGGCGGAGTTCTCCGCGTCGGCCCGGATGGCGACGGTGACCGTCGCCGTGGCCTTGCCGCCACGACCGTCATTGATGGTGTAGCCGAAACTGAGCGTGCCGGTCGCGGTCGGTTCCAGCGTCAGTTGCACCTGCTGCGTGTTCCCGACGAGATCGAGCCGCCCGGTCTCGGCCGGCAGGTTCGTGAGGGAGTCGATCACCAGCACGTCGCCGTTCGGGTCGAAGTCGTTCAGGAGTACCGGCAGGGTCACGGTGCGGCCGGGCCGCGCGCCGAAGTCGTCGTCGACGGCGACCGGCGGCACCTGGGCCTTCTCGAACTCGGGCGGGGTGTCGTCATTGTTCTCGACCACCCGTTGCTGGTTCTGGTTGGTCTCGATCAGCTCGGCCCAGTTGTCGATGCGTTCGTTGCCTCGTTGCACCGCCCAGGTCGCTCCGTTGTGGGCATCGTTGAGCACCATCCCGGTGCCGTTCCGGCGGAAGGCAAGCCGGGCGTCGCCCGCAAGACCGCTGAGGGCGCTTGTGCGGCCGCCCGCCGGGTCGCCGGCGCAGTCCCGCCACACCGAGCCGTCACCCCAGGCCGCATAGGAACAGCGGGCATCCGAGGCCGGGGCGACCGGCGCGCCCGCCCGCCCGGAAACCACAGTCGAGGCGCTCCCGCCCGCGAGGTCGACGGCCTCGAGGCCCCCGCGGTGGGCGATCAGCACCTGGTCTCCGCGCACGCTCGGCTCCTGCAGGAGCGTGCCGTCACCCGCGGGGATGTCCCCGGAGAGGTCGACGTCGGCGCCGGACAGGAGGAGGTGCCTGGTCGAGGCGTTGAACAGCGCCCACTGGCCGGCCACGCTGGTCAACTGGTAGCTGTCCTCCTGGCGCCCGCCGGCGACGGTGACCGTGGAGAGTACCGCGTCCGACCCGTACGGGTCGAGGCGGGACAGCGCTCCGGTCGCCGGGGTGAAGGCGTAGGTCACCCCGTCGGAGTCCACGGCCACCAGGGAACCGGCGCCGAGGGACAGGGCGGGTTCGGCCATGCTGTCGAAGGTGGAGAGCCGGTTCGCCGCGAGGTTCCAGATGTCGCCGTCGGAGACGACGACGGCCCGGTCGCCGGCGAGGTAAATCTCCGGCGCCTTCGGCGGCAGGGCAACGCTCTCCGCGACCTTCGCCGTTGCCGGGTCGAGGATGTCGACGGAGTTGTTGCCGCGGTCGAGCACCAGGACCGTCGCTCCCTGCTGCACGACGTCGAGTCGGGAACTGCCCGCTGCGACAACGGTGTTGAGTTCGAACACGGCCGTGTTCGCCCGGCCGACCACCTGACGGGACTCGTTGGTCACCCAGACGGCGGCGTCGCCGAGATCAAGCCGCTGGGCGGTGTAGCCGCCCGACACGATCGCCACGGTGGCAATGACGGCCACAATGACCGTGCCGCTCAGCGTCGTCACGAACAGCGACCGATGGGCGGCAAGCCACCTGCGGATCATGGGCCGTCACCAGCGGTGTCGACGCACTTCTCCCCGCTGGGTGTTCCGCCCTTGCCGTCGCGGTTGACGGTCACCGTGACGCAGACCCGCGGCTCCCCCTTGGGGTCGACGCTGAATTCGGTGCCGCGCTGGATGCTGCTCTCGCCGGTTCGCAGAGCCACGACATAGCTGTCGCCGTCGCGCACGCCCGGGTCGGCCCAGCTGAACAACACGGTGCCCTGCCGGAACTCGCCGGACACATCGCTGACCGTCGGGATTCCCGAGCCGACTTGACGCACCAGGAACGTCGCCGCGGTGACAGCCAGTCCCACGATGAGCACGGCGGCCGCGAGAAGCGCCCAGACGGTGACGGTTCGCCGGCCGGGCCGGTGTGCCCGGGTCACGGATTCACCGCTGGTCAGGCCGGGAGACCGAGTACCCGAGCGCGACACGCCCTGTGCCGCCGGAGGCTTCCGGCGCCGGCGGCGGCCGGCATAGGCGTCGACCGAGTTGAGCCCGGTGATCCGGGTCCTGTCCGTCTGGTCGGCAACGGTGTCCGTCGCCCAACCGTCCATCACGACCTCGAGGGAGGTTTGGGCCAGGCCGAGTTCCGCCTCGACCGATTGCAGCTCCCGGATCAGTTCGAGCACGCTGCGCTGGCGCAGCTCAGGACGCCTGGACATGCTCTTCGCGAGGATGAGTTCGAGCCGGGCCGGGACATCCGCCCGGTCAAGGGCCGTCAGCCTGGCCTTGTTGATCCTGGCAATGATCTGGGCCGAACCATTTTCCTCGCCGGGCAGTTCGAACGGGGATCGTCCGGCCAGCAGCGAATACAGAGTCGCGCCCAGCGACCACACCTCGGAGGCGATCGACCCGGACGTTTCGTCAAGGAGCACCTCGGGGGCCGACCACGGGATCGACAGCCCGATCGCATCGGAGGTCTCCACCTCGCCGAGGGTGGCCGCGATCCCGAAGTCCGAGAGCACCGGATGCCCGTAGGCGGTGACAAGAATGTTCGACGGCTTGAGGTCACGGTGCAGCACACCGTTCTGGTGGGCGGTCTCCACGGCACTGGCGATCTTGATGCCGATCCTGAGCACCTCGGGCACCGACAGCGCTTCGACAAGGTAGCGCTGACTGAGGGTGGATGAGCAGTACTCCATCACCAGGTACGGCCGACCGTCTGCGGAGACGCTCGCCTGGAACACGGTCAGGATCGACGGGTGCGAGCTGAGCTGCGCCATCAGGTTGGCCTCGGCCTGGAAAAGCTGGCGCACGTGATCGTTCACGATTTCGGCCAGGAGCACCTTGACGGCGACCTGACGCCGGGGCATGTTCTGCTCGTAGAGGAACACGTCGGCGAAGCCGCCCGACCCGAGCACCCTGAGGTAGGAGAACCCCGGAAGATTCGGGGGCGTTGAAGGCAATCGTCGTGCCATCTGCGCCTCCCCGTTTCACGGTGCGTATCGAGCGTGCTGTGAACGCAGGTCGAACGGGTAAATCGACGAGCGCCTCCGCTAAGTCTAAGCAACGACTCCGCCGGAGAGCGGAAGCGACTACCCCAACTTTGGGGGGGAGAACTAGGGCGCGACGTCGCCGGGATCGACGACATCGACGACATCGACGACATCGAGCACGATGACCGTGACGTTGTCACGACCGCCGTTCTCGAGCGCGGCGTCGACGAGCGCCTTCGCGGCGTCGGCCGACCGGGGGTTCGAAATCAGAAAGTGGCGGATTCCGTAGGCCGTGAGTTCCTTGGTGAGCCCGTCAGAACAGACCAGCAGGCGCATGCCCGGCTGGATCGGGAGAACCCGGTAGTCGGGAACCGGCGGTTCGTGAAACCCGACCGCGCGGGTGATGATGTTGCCGTGGGGGTGCACGTCGGCCTCATCACGGGTGATGCGCCCGGCGTCGACGAGTTCCTGCACCACCGAGTGGTCGGTGGTGACCTGCTCGAGCACGCCGGAGGTGAGCTGGTAGACGCGGGAATCACCGATGTTGAAGACGATCCACTGCGGCACTCCCGAGACGACCGCGACCGTGGCACCCGTCACCGTCGTTCCGGTTCCCAGGTCCGTGACGCCCTTGCCTGAGGCCATGTCCTCGACCGCCAGGCTGAGAGCCGCGTTGATGGCTTCAGGGTCGAGGTAGGCGCGCCCGGCGTATTCGGCCAGCCGGGTGACGACGGCTGCGCTGGCGACGTCGCCGGCCGAGTGCCCACCCATGCCGTCGGCGACCGCAAAGATCGGCGGCTCGGAGAGCAGGCTGTCCTCGTTGACCTCGCGCCGGTGACCGGTATCGGTCAGCGCCGCCCAGGCCAGCGTGACGCTCTTGTGCACGGAGGGAAGGGCGAGCGTGAAGCCGGTTGAGCTCTGACCAATCTGGGTCACGATTGTGCCTTCCAAAATTGGCGCATGGATGCCGAGGCGGCTAGGTGCCGCTCGCAGGGAGGATCTCGATGATATTACCGTCCCCGATGTCCAGTCTCGTACCGGCGAGCACCGTCTGGGACTGACCTGACCCCAATCGTTGCGGACGCCGGCGAGGCAGGGTGACGACGGTGCCGTTCGTGGAGCCGAGATCGGTGACCACCACGGAGTCACCCACCTGCCGGATATCCAGGTGGGTACCGGACACGGCGGAGGTCGGCGAGGCCACCTCGATCAGTCGCGGGAGCGGGTTCTCGGCGACACGGGCGTGGCGGGGGTGACGGCCCAGCCGGCACGCCGTATCGAGGCGAAGCTCGGTACCGTCCGTCAGCCGGAGGCCGTAGCGCGGGCGGGCGGGCAGGTCCGGCTCGGCCGGCGAACCGGACGGGGCAGGTCGGCCGAGCGTGGCCTCCGCGACCGCCGCACGCCCCGCCCGGTGACCGCCCGGCGTGAGGATGACGGTGTCCGCCTGCACGCGCGGCACCCGGAGCACCGTGTCGGCGTCAACGGCGGGAGGGCGCGGCGACCGGATTATCGTGGCCTCCATGCTCTCCGGCCGGTCCACGAAGCTCCAGAACAGTCGGCTCGCCGTGACCGTGCCGCCCGGGAAGGACCGCCCGGAGTCGAGCAACCCCGCGGGCAGGACGGCACGCCCCGGACTGCCGATCACGAGCCCGGTCACCGACCGGAAGTCGGAGAGCAGCCAGGGACGGATGTCGCCGGCTGAGAAGCGCCGTGACCCGCCGACCGAGAAGATGTCGACCGTGATCTCGCCTCGAACGATCACCGAAACCGGCACGCCGTCGTCATCGGTGGCGTCGCGCTGGACGATGACGGCGAAGCTCTCGACCTCGAGCTCTCCGCCGAGCGGCAGGAGTGCCACGACGACCTCGGCCTCGACCGTCGCCTCGCCCGCCAGCGCGCCCAGGGCGTTCGCCACCTCGGCCGGCGCGTTCGCCGGAATCGCCGCCAGGAATGCCCGTCCGACGACGAAGGTCCACTCGGCTTCTTCCCCGGGGGCCAGCAGATAGCCAACGCGTGCCATGGAACCGACCTTCCGCCCAGTGTCCGACCTGAACCTCTCCGCGCCCGATCCCTCCATTATCCGGCGTCTCGTCCGGCCTCGTCCATTTCCGAATCCCGGCGGCCGCGTCAAAATACCGGTCGAACCGGAGTGAACCTTGGAATCCGCAGCTTTTCACCCGTTTCGCCACGGATTCCCTTGCCGAAGTGCATTCTCACTGGCATAATCGCTGGATGAGCGGAAACGGACGCGGCACGGCAGGGAAGCCGGCCCAACTGGACGAGGTCTCCAAAAAGATCATCGAGCAGCTACAGGTCGACGGACGACGCTCGTACGCCGAAATCGGCAAGGCGGTCGGACTGAGCGAAGCCGCGGTGCGCCAGCGGGTGCAGAAGCTCACCGAGGCCGGCGTCATGCAGGTGGTCGCGGTGACCGATCCGATGCAGCTCGGCTTCTACCGCCAGGCCATGATCGGCATCCGTGCCAGCGGCGACGCCCGTATCCTTGCCGACCAGCTGGCGGCCATTCCGGCCGTCGATTACGTCGTGCTCACCGCCGGCTCCTTCGATGTGCTCGTCGAGGTGGTCTGTGAGGACGACGACGAACTCATCGCCCTGCTCAACTCGCAGATCCGCAGCCTGGAGGGCGTCAATTCCACCGAGACCTTCGTCTATCTCAAGCTCCATAAGCAACTCTACAACTGGGGAACACGATAAAAAATGACACTGACAGCGCCTGACACCACCGAGTCAACACCCACCGAGGCAACACCCACCGTCTACACCGACGCCGAGAACGCGGCGATGCAGCAGAAGGCGAAAGACCACCTCTGGATGCATTTCTCCCGCCAGTCGGTTCTGGAGTCCGGTGCCGGAGTCCCGATCATCACCAAGGGCCTCGGCCACCACATCTGGGACTCTCACGGCAAGAAATACATCGACGGGCTCAGCGGCCTGTTCACCGTCAACGTCGGCCACGGCCGCAAACGCCTCGCCGAGGTCGCGGCCAAGCAGGCCGAAGAACTGGCCTTCTTCCCGGTCTGGTCCTACGCGCATCCGAACGCGATCGAACTGGCCGACCGACTGGCGTCCTACGCCCCCGGCGACCTCAACCGCGTCTTCTATTCCACCGGCGGCGGTGAAGCCGTCGAGACGGCCTTCAAACTGGCCAAGTACTACTGGAAGCTGCAGGGCCGGCCGACCAAGCACAAGGTCATCTCCCGCAACGTCGCCTATCACGGCACGCCCCAGGGTGCCCTGGCGATCACCGGTATCCCGGCCATGAAGGAAATGTTCGAGCCGGTCACCCCCGGCGGTTTCCGGGTGCCGAACACCAATTTCTACCGTGCGGACGAGATGGGCTCCGGCTTCGGCGACGACGTGGAGAAGTTCGGCCTCTGGGCCGCGAACAGGATCGAGGAGATGATCCAGTTCGAAGGGCCGGAAACCGTCGCCGCGGTGTTCCTGGAGCCGGTGCAGAACTCCGGCGGATGTTTCCCCCCGCCCCCTGGCTATTTCAAGCGCGTCCGCGAAATCTGCGACCAGTACGACGTGCTCCTGGTCGCCGACGAGGTCATCACCGCATTCGGCAGGATCGGCAACATGTTCGCCTCCACCACGTTCGGGATCGAGCCGGACATGATCACCTGCGCGAAGGGCATGACCAGCGGCTACTCGCCGATCGGCGCCACCATCGTGAGCGACCGCATCTACGAGCCGTTCAAGCACGGGGACACGACGTTCTACCACGGCTACACCTTCGGCGGCCACCCGGTTTCGTCGGCGGTGGCGCTGGCCAACCTCGACATATTCGAGGAGGAAAAGCTCAACGAGCACGTGCGGGAGAACTCGCCGCTCTTCCGCGCCGAGCTGGAGAAATTGCTCGATCTGCCGATCGTGGGCGATGTTCGCGGCGAGGGCTACTTCTTCGGCATCGAGCTGGTCAAGGACAAGGCGACCAAGGAGACCTTCACCGACGACGAGTCGGAGCGGCTCCTGCGCGGCTACCTGTCCAAGGCGCTGTACGAGGCCGGGCTCTACTGTCGGGCGGACGACAGGGGCGACCCGGTGGTGCAGCTCGCTCCCCCGCTCACCATCGGCCCTGCCGAGTTCCGTGAGATCGGTGAGATCCTGCACGGGGTGCTGTCGGAGGCACCGAAGTACCTCTAACCCGGCCCACCGACCGGTCTAAGCCAGGCTCTTGCCGGACTGGGCGTTCCCCGTTTCCCGTTCCTCGTCGAACGGAACGGCGAACGCCCAGTCCGGCAGGTACCCGGAGGAAACCAGCGTGTCGAGCAGTCCCGCCATGCCATAGCGGGGGTCAACCGCCAGCGCCCGGTCGATGAAAATGCCGGCCACCGAACCGCGACCCATCGCCCACGACAACCAGGCCAGCATGCAGTACGGGGCAGGCCTGGCCCGGCGGGGCGCCAGGGCCACCACGGTCAGCAGCAGCCGCACCGCCCGTTCGATCCGGTCCGGGTCGGGACGCACTCCCGTGAGCCCGAGCATGAGGTCGCTCGCCTGTTTCGCGTCCGGCTCGTCGTCACCGTTCCGCTCGCGCTCGGCGCGAACGATGTCGTCCATGCTCCGCCCCGTTGCGCGCTGCAGGGCCGCGTAGCGCAGGTTGAGGTTGTGGGTGGCGCCGCCGACCGCCTCCCCGAACGCGAACTGCAGCATCATCTGGTCACGACAGGCCGGCCCCTGCACGAGGAAGAGCAGCACCGCGACGTCGTCGGGGTCGAGGGCGTCTGGATCCCAGCCCAGGGTCGCCTCCGCGGTGGCCACGGGGTCGAGGACGTCGCCGATCATGTCGAGAAGCTCCGGCACGGTCTCCTTGCTCCGGCCCAGCCTCTGGTAGCGAGCCAGGCGGCGGCCGACCTTCTCCCTGGCCGCGACGTCGACCCGGGGAAGGTCGGCCCTGCTGCGCAGGCTGGCCAGGTCCCGACGTGCGTCAGCGGGGACGGCCCTGTGCACCTCCGACCCAGAGATGTCCGCCAACGGGTGCCCGCCGGCCGGGCAGGCAGGATCGAGGTAGGAGCCCCAGCCGTCCGGCGCGACGCACAGCGCGTCGCGCACCAGAAAGCCGGAGAGTTCGGCCCGCGCACACACGGTCTCCGCGAATCGCTCCGCAGGCAGGCCGGGCACCGACGCGAACGTCTGCTCGGTGTAGACCACCGGCACGACGGCATCCACCCCGGGGATGCGACACAGCGTACCGACGAGCGTGGAGGCGATTGCCTGCTGAAGGGTACGGGAGGCGCCGGCCGGTGGCAGGTTGAACCGCATCGCCCCGCAGGTGCGATTGCCGCGGAAGGCGACGAGCACCATGCTGCGTTCCGGGAGGAATCCGACGAGCTGGGGTACGAGCGCGAGGAAATCGTGCGCTTCCCTGGTCTTGACGATTGTCTTATTCATGCGGCAAGCCTCATCCGCCCGTCGATCCGGCGGTGCGCCGACTCCGATCCGGTGGACAACTCGACCTGCCGAGTGCCTGTGGATAAGGCCCCTGGCTGGCGCCCATCCATGGCGGCACCGTACGCTTGTTCACAGAGATGCGGCCGGTGGGGAAGCGCACGACACCGACGAAAGCGCAGGACAACGAATGCCGGGTTCAACGATTGTTGACCTCCTCCTGATTCTGCTGCTCGTCAGCTACCTCGCCTCGGGGTTCCGCAGCGGACTGATCGGCAGCCTGAGCAGCATCGTCGGGCTCATCGCCGGCGGCATCGCCGCCTACTTCCTCGTTCCGCTCGTCGGCACCTGGGTTCCCGCCGCCGAATGGCGCACGCTTGCCACGCTCGCGACCGCCGGGGTGCTCCTCGTCGGCGGACTCTCCCTGGGCGGATCGATCGGCCGGGCCCTGCGCCCGCGCGGTGCGCGCACCAAGCTGCGGCTGGCCGACCGGATGCTCGGCTCCGGCGCTGCCGTCGTCGCATCCGCGCTCGTCGTGTCGATGCTCGCCTTCAGTATCGGCGGGCTGGGCGTGCCGCTGCTATCGCCCGCCATCGCCTCGTCCGGCGTGATCAGGTCGATCGATTCGCTGACGCCAGACCCGCTCAAGTCGTTCCTCGCGCAATTGCGCTCGGTCGTCGTCAGCGAAGGACTTCCCCGGGTGGTCGAGGCCTTCAACGGTCCCGTCCCGACGATCCCCGCCGTCACCGTCGACAGCGACGCACTCCTGGCGGCCCGGCAGTCCGTGATGAAGATCACCGGAACCGCCTACGCCTGCGGGCAGAACCAGTCCGGCAGCGGTTTCGTCATCGCCGAGGACCGCGTGCTCACCAACGCCCACGTCGTCGCCGGCGTGACCGAGCCGATGGTCGTGACGCCGGGCGGCAGCGCCAGGCCGGGCCAGGTCGTCTACTTCGACCCGGTCGTCGACCTGGCAGTCATCGCCGTGACCGGGCTCGCCGCCCCCGCCCTCGAACTCGGCCCCAACCTGGCCGTCGGGAGCCGTGCCGTCAGCGACGGCTACCCGTATGGCGGGCCGTTCGACTCCGCGCCGGCACAGGTGGTCGCGGTCGCCCCGGCGCTCGTCGCGGACATCTACGGCAAGGAACCGGCCCAGCGGCAGATCTACACCCTCGCGGCCGACGTGCAGCACGGCGAGTCCGGCGGTCCCCTCCTGAGCGAGGCCGGTGAGGTGGCCGGGGTCATCTTCGCCAAGTCCACGGTCACGAAAAATGTCGGTTACGCGCTCGCGATGGAAGAAGTCGACCCGGTCGCCGCCCAGGCGGCTGCGCTGGCGGCCCCGGTCTCCTCCGGGGACTGCATCAGGGGCTGACCGAGGCCGCGCTCCGGCGGAATTCCCCCGCGGACTGCATCAGGTCCAGGGACTGCATCAGGGGCTGACCGAGGCCGCGCTCCGGCGGAATGCCCCCGCGGACTGCATCAGGGGCTGACCGAGGCCGCGCTCCGGCGGAATGCCGCGGGGCCCTGGTGGGAG
>Ga0123339_10001620_pt1 | contig 15501 bp, 13 predicted proteins | sample lystaG_FD_89956 | JGI IMG/M metagenome (GOLD analysis project Ga0123339, IMG submission 89956) | Glacier valley bacterial and archeal communities from Borup Fiord, Nunavut, Canada, to study Microbial Dark Matter (Phase II) -... | ecosystem: Environmental > Aquatic > Freshwater > Ice > Glacier ... | reverse complement strand
CTTAAAGATTCTTTCGCTGCTTTTACATTGCACTATGGTTGTGTAATAAAAATAAGCAGTGTTGACGGTGTTTTACAACACGAAGTATTATCCAATATTGTTCATGAAAAGGAAACACACAAACCTTCTAATTTATAACAGTTCCCGTTTTTGAAAATGTATATTTGCAAAAATTTTAAAGCAACGTGGATTTTCAGCAGATAGCCATAAAAGAAATATTGACTGTAACATTTACCCTGTTTGCGGTAATTGATATGGTGGGCAATATTCCGGTTTTGGCTTCGCTTAGAATGAAGATGGGAGGCGAGATAAGGTCTACTCAGGCTACATTAGCATCCGGTGCCTTAATGATTTTGTTTTTATTTATAGGGAAACAGTTTTTGGATTTGTTGGGTCTGGATGTACAGTCTTTTGCTGTTGCAGGAAGTATTGTAATATTTATTATTGGGTTGGAGATGGTATTGGGTCACGAGTTTTTTAAATCGGATGGCAATGCAAAAAGCGGTAGTGTGGTACCCATTGCCTTTCCGTTGATAGCGGGTTCCGGCACGCTCACTACCATCATGAGTTTAAAGGCGAATTATAGTGATGTAAATATTTTTTTAGGCATTCTGATAAACTGTGTGGTAATTTATGTGGTGCTTAAATCTTTAAAATGGATTGAAAAAGGATTGGGGCCTAATGGCATGATGATAATAAGAAAATTTTTCGGTGTAATATTGCTGGCCATTGCAGTAAAGATATTTGGAAGCAACATCAGTCATTTTGGAAAGTGATAGATAATCCGGCCTCGTAGTACAATGGATAGTATAAGGGCCTCCGAAGCCCTGGATTCAGGTTCGATTCCTGACGAGGCCACAATATAATTGCGCTCATTTTAAAGTGATTGTATTTTTTATGAACTTATTGATTTGAAGTATTGAATGGTACTTATACGTCACTACTTTTTCCAATAGCCTTTCTTTAAAACCAGCCCTGCGAAATAGAACTATTGTAGTTTATTAATATTACCAACATGATAAATATAACTGCTATTAAGGAGCATGTGCTATCTATGCTTAAAGAAGGTCTTTCAGCAAGACTTACTTACCACAATATTGATCATATACTGGATGTTACTGCAAAATGCCAGGAGATAGCAAGTGCTGAAGGCATAACGGACAAGGACACCTTATTAGCTTTACATATTGCTTCTTTGTATCATGATGCAGGTTTTTTATTTGTGTACGTTGGCCACGAAGAAAAAGGCTGCGAAATGGCAAGAGAACAATTACCCGGTTTTGGGGTTACTGGCTCTATGATTGAAAATATATGTGCCATCATTATGGCAACAAAAATACCTCAATCGCCCAAAAATTTGTTGCAACAGATTATCTGTGATGCAGATCTGGATTATCTTGGAAGGAAAGATTTTTTTACCATCAGCGAAAATTTGTGCAAAGAAGTATTGGAGTATAAAATAGTTGGCAGTAAAAAAGAATGGGAAGAACGCCAGGTATATTTTTTACAAACACATACTTATTTTACACAGTCATCGCAAAAAAAACGGACTCTGGGGATGGTAAACCATTTACAAAAACTACTGGAAGAAAAAACAACAGAAGTTACCAAACTTTAAGCTGTAAATGTATGTCAAAACAAAAAAAATATTGGTTAAAAACGCTGAATATTCGTCCTAATGAATGGTGGCTCGTAAAGAAACTTTTTATTTTGCAATTTTTACAGGGAGGTGGAATTGCTTTTTTCTTTACAGCATCTTTCTCTCTTTTTCTTCATGAGGTTGGGATAACAAAATTACCTTATGTGCTTATTTATTCTGCCTTTTTATTATGGGTAACAGGCTTTATATATTCTAAGATTGAACATAAATATGATACTGGAAAATTAACGATCATTGTTACGGTATTTATAACAGTAAGCATGTTGTTTTTTCGAATTGCTTTTGTAGCGGTAAAGGCCCAATGGTTTTTATATTTTATGTTCAGTTGGTTTAATGTTTTATACCTACTAAACAATCTCGAATTCTGGGGGCTGGCTTCACTGTTGTTTAATGTCAGGCAAAGTAAAAGACTTTTTAGCGTGGTGAGTGCAGGTGATATTCCGGCAAAATTTATTGGGTATACGCTCGCTTTATTTACAGTCGATTATATAGGTACCATCAATCTACTTTGGGCAGGGGCGATTTGTATGGTGGCATCTATCCCCTTTTTGATAAGTATTAAAAAATCGGGGCATTTAGTTGAGCACAAACATACGCATAAGCAAGAAGTAAAAAAGAGTACCCGTCATACACTAAGTACGCTGGCAAAAAATTTCGCCGGTAATTTATTAATACGCCGGCTTGCTGTACTAACTATCATCATTTCCAGCTGTTTTATCATTATCAGTTATGGGTTTTATGCCGGTGTAAAAGAGGCTTTTAAAGACGATTTATCTTTGACTCAGTTTATTGCATTTTTTGGTGCTTTTACCAGGATCATTGCCCTAATCGTTAAAATGATTTTTACCGGAAGACTTATCAATCGGTTGGGTATTATTAAATCGCTGTTGATTACCCCAATTGTAATGTTGGTAATGATCGTAATGGTACTGATGGCTCAGAAAATGGAAGGTAACACAAGACTTATTTTTTATTTATTTGGCGCTACACTGACTGCAATTGAAATTTTACGATCTGCTATCAACAATCCGGTTTTTATTACATTGATGCAGCCACTTCCTACCCACGAAAGGTTACGTGCCCACAATATTATAAAAGGAATTATGGATCCTTTTGCATATCTGTTTACAGGAATTTTATTGCTTTTATTGTTTCAATACCAGGCGCACGCAGATTTAACAAACATATATTATATACTTTTTGGTCTTGGTATTGTATGGGTTGTTGGCATATACCGGGTAAATAATCAATATCTAAAATCTATTATAAAAACAATCAGCAGCAATTATTTTAATCGCCAGGATTTTAAGATCAACGATACAGCCACCTTAAAATGGGTTAAAGAAAAAGTACAAACCGGAAGTGAAAATGAAGTGATCAATATTTTGAAAATACTTGATTCAGGCAAAAATCACAAGTTTGATGAGCTCGTACTTACATCTCTGCTACACCCTTCAGAAAAAATAAAAGTAGAGGCTTTAACTTTAATTCGGCAAAAAAATATACCTGTTGCGGCAGAGATCTTAGTAAAGGTGTTAGCGGAAAATGACAGCGATAATATTAAAGCAGCAACCATACAAACGCTTTGTAAAATGGGTGTTGATAATGAGTTTATGCTCCCTTACCTGCAAAACAAAAGCTCCGAAATTGTTCAGGCTGCTACAGCCGGATTAATAAATTACGGATATAGACAAATTAAGATGGAGGCGGAAGCATGTTTAAACCAACTTATTCAATCAACGAATTCAAAAGAAAAAATAATTGCTGCAGAAATTTTAGGAGAATTAAATGGCACAGAAAATCATGAAAGAATTCTACAAATGCTGCAGGAAGAAGATAAGGATGTACGCAAGGCTGTGTTTGTATCTGCGGGAAAATCGCATAATATAGAATTGCTTAAGGAAGTGATTAATAAAATATCAACTGATGAAAAAAATGTGTTGCAATCGCTTTTTCTTTCAGGAGAAACTTCTTTGTCGGTTATTAAAGAAGCAATTAATAATAAAGTAACAACGCAACTACAAAAAGAAAAACTGATTTTTTTAACAGGTAGAATAAGTGGCGATAAAGCACATGCCTTGTTATTGGATTTTATAAGTAGCCAGCACCAGTTATACAAGTCTGTTACAAAGGCATTGTATCGAAGTCATTATGTTGCAACGAATGGCTTGCAAAAAACAGCCCTTGAAAAAAAATCCCTGGATCTGTTGGCACACAGTGCAGGTATAATTTACATGCAAAACAGGTTAAGGCCACAACAGGAAAAATACCTCATACTTATAAATGCATTACAAATAGAGTTAACAGACCTGAGAGATGCCGTACTTTATATTTTTGCATTGTTATACGATAGGGAACAGATAAATAAAGTAAGGTCTGCTTACCTAAATGGTAAAAAAATAAATATCATTAATGGGATGGAGATAATTGAAATGATTGCCCGAAAAGATCTGGCAGATCGTTTTAATACTATTTACGAACCAGATGACATTGCCAACAGGATAACCGAACTTCATAGACTGTATCCTGTTCCATTTTTTGAAAAAGTGGAACAGGTATTGATACGTATTTTAAGTGAAGAGAAATATGCTTATCATTACTGGACAATAGCCTGTTCTTTGTACACTGTAAAACAGCAACAACTCAAAATTGATACCTCATTAATTGATAAATATGCAGATGCTGAAAATATATTACTTAGAGAAACTGCCAACTATGTTAAACTAAGTTTGTAAATTTATTTTTTAATAAAAAGATACAAGAAAACTAAACTTAATTTTATGTCAACATCCGGTAACCAAGGCTTGCTACTTATAGAAAAAGTATTGCTTTTAAAGTCACTTAGTATTTTTAATGAAACACCAGAAACAATCCTGGCAGAGTTGGCTCCCTTGATGAAGGAACAAGAGGTGGAACAGGGTACACAGGTTTTTGAAGAGGGTGAGCCAGGTGATTGTATGTATATTATCTTTAATGGTGAAATAGAAATTCATAAGGGAAAAACGACACTCGCTATTTTGCAGCAAAAAGAAGTGTTTGGAGAGCTTTCTTTGCTGGATGCTGAAACAAGGAGTGCCACAGCCACTGCAAAAACAGATTGTTTTCTTTTTAAAATAGATCAGGAGCCTTTTTATGAACTGATTGAATCGAGGCCTGAAGTTGCCATGGGATTTATTAAAATATTATGCAAACGCCTAAGGCAGCTAAATGATAAAACAGCTTTAAGAGCCGGCTAATACCCTAAACCGGTTCGTATTAATGATAAAGTTTTCAGTAACATTTTACATAACTGGTCAGATACATTTTCTTGAATAGCTTCTTGTATTTTTGATAAGTATAACATTCAAAAATAAAATAGCTTCCTGGTATTTTTGTGACTGATTTCATGCCTTACCTTCACAATTCGGTTTTAAGAATTAACTTACACTTTAATTATTTATTAAAAAAATTCAATTGCCAAGTATGAAAAAACATTTTCTTCCTTCTGTAGTGCTTATTATTTCTTTTTTGTTGGTGCTTAACAGCAGCTTTACAACAGCAGACAATAAATTTAAAGGTGAATATTATCAGCTTACTATTTATCACATCAAAAATGCAGAACAAATTGCTGTAACAAATGCCTATTTAAAAAGTACTTATTTACCAGCCTTACATAAAATGGGGTTAAAAAATATTGGCGTTTTTAATTCAATTGATAATGATACAGCAGTTGATAAAAAAATATACCTGCTGATACCATTTTCATCTTTGCAGAAGTATGAAGCATTTACCAATGCATTAACAGCAGGCACACTTTTGCAAAATGATACTTCCGCTTATTCAAATGCAGCTTTTAATAAAATGCCTTTTGAAAGAGTGGAAACGGCTTTACTAAAAGCATTTCCGGACATGTTGCAATTAAAAATACCTGCTCTGACTGCGCCTAAAACTGACAGAATATATGAGTTACGCAGTTACGAGGGGCCAACAGAAAAGTTATATCGCCAAAAAGTAAAAATGTTTAATGAGGGTGGTGAAGTTGGTCTTTTTAACAGGCTAAAATTTAATGCTGTTTTTTATTCCGAAGTAATAGCCGGTGCTCATATGCCGAACCTGATATATATGACTACTTTCAATAACCAGAAAGAGCGGGACGAACATTGGAAAAACTTTGGTAGCGATTCAACCTGGAAAAGAATTTCTGTAATGCCGGAGTATTTAAATACTGTTTCTAAATCAGATATCTTTTTTTTAAGATCTACTGATTTTTCAGATTATTAATTAAAATTTTTTTAGAGTAATTGGATATTTTTTACTGATTTTAAATAGTATAAAACCAGATGAAGTGCTAGAATGGTAGGTGTATGATATAGCCTGGACTGCACCCAGATTTAATGAAAAGGGCACACTACTATCAATAGCTCCTGTAACAGCTTTTTACAATGGGGTATTAATGCAGAACAATTATCAACTAAAAGGCGAGACCGCTTATATAGGTGCTTCAAAATATAAAAAGCACGCAGCGGGGCCCATTAAATCGAAGGCCATGGCGATTAGAGTGAACCCATTAGTTTTCGTAATATCTGGATAAGAGAATTGTAGCAATAAAAAATAGCATAAAAAAGGTAGTCTATGAGACTACCTTTTTTATTAAAGAAAATTTTATCAAAAGCCGCATTTAATTCTCCATTACTTATTTTACTCCCATTGAATAATTTATACCTCCAAGTATATGTTGTAAATACAAAGGGTCGCTGTAAGATTCATTGGTATGCCCTAATTCTGTGTAAAACGCTTTTCCACCTTCGTAACTGTGATACCATGCCATAGGATGGTTGTCGCCATTTTTTCCTCCTGTATAAGAGGTCTCATCAATTTTAATCAAAACTTTTACATCCGGATTCATGTCCTTAAAATTGTACCATTCATCTTTTCTTGTCCATGTTGTTTGTAAATGTTTTGTGGCTGCATGTGTATTATCAACTACAATCAATTTAGCTTCCTGCTGTTGAGGGTGGGATAAAAAACTGGCACCTACCATTTTTACATACCATGGCCATTCATACTCACAATCTGTTGCAGCATGTATACCTACAAAACCTCCACCCTTGTGAATATAATTTTGCAATGCAACTTCCTGGTCTTTGCCTAAAACAGTACCTGTTGTACTTAAAAAAATGATGGCATCGTATTTTTTTAAATTAGCATCATTCAAATAAGTGGAATCCTCTGTAGCGTCAACATCAAAATTATTTGATGCCCCTAATTTTTTTATTGCTGCAATACCAGTTTCAATACTCTCGTGCCGGTAGCCATTTGTTTTAGAAAAAATAAGTACCGTATTTTTTTTTGCGAAAACCGGTTGTGGGGTATTATTTTGAAAAGCAAATCCGCTAACAACTATCAACACTAAAAGAAACGATTGAAAAAAAGAATCGGTAAGCAATTTCATAATGTTATAATTTTTTGATTTTAATATTACGGTACCAAACCGTATTTCCATGATCTTGTAAAGCGATTCTTCCTTTTTTAAAAGTTCCAAAATCCGGCATGTCTTTAAACTTGCTGCCGGCAATTAACTGCCTCCAGTTATCATCCCACATAGTTGTTGTAACTACGTTGGTACCATTTAAAAATATCTCCAGCTTGCCTTTGTTACTAATAATTTCTACAGCATTCCATTCACCAACGGGCTTAACAGGTTCCGATGAACTTTTAATAAGATCATATAAATCCCCTGCCCTGTGTTTGATAATCTTTCCATCCCCATGACCATTATTGTCCAACACCTGAATTTCAGGTCCTGTTTTGTAAGTCTCTTTATATTTTAAAGTATCTTCTTTAATATTAAAAATGATACCGCTATTGCCATTTGCAGAGATCTTCCATTCTAACTTTAAATCAAAATTTTCGAAAGTTTCATCAGTTACAATATCACCGCCATCTTTTACGGAGTTATCAATCATCAGAGCACCCTTAGCAATTTTCCAGCGTGCACCCACTGTTTTTTTACCGTAAGTGTGCCATCCTTTTGTGGTTTTACCATCAAATAAGGTTAGCCAAACTTCTTTGCCTGTTGTCTGTAAGATATCATTATCAGTAGCGGTTTTAATTATTGGCGAAGGCTTACCAGTAAATAAAAAAGACAACAGGGCAGTAGCTATTATTTTCATCTGTAGCGTTTAATTATTTTTTAGCAATAAAACATATTTGGCAAGCGATCTTGCATCCTCAAGCGGCAAATTATCATGCGCTGCCATTGGGATACTTCCCCAGTTGCCCTGCCCACCTTTAATAATTTTATGGGCTAATGTATCAATGGTTTCGGGTGTATTTGGATACCTATTGGCAATTTCACGAAATCCAGGACCTATCAACCTTTCATCAATTTTGTGGCAGGTGGCGCAATCTGAATTCTTAATAAGGTCAAGCCCTTTTTGAAACTCCGGACTGTCAGTAGGATCCACTTTGGCAATTTGTGGTGTTTCAGCTTTGGTTTCAGTTTTGGCCTCCCTTCCACCGTTGTTGCATGCATAAGTGCCGGCAGCTAATAAACAAATGGTGATAATTCTTTTCATGTAAAATGTTTTTTAATTAAAATTATATTTAGCAAAATTACTACTCTAATCCTAAAACAGTGCGGTTAAATTTTTCGTTGCTGCCAGTGTTGGCAAAATCATCAAATGCTTTTTCAGTTACACGGATAATATGGTCTTTAATAAATACCGATCCTTCTTTGGCGCCATCTTCCGGATGTTTTATAGCACACTCCCATTCCATCACAGCCCATCCTTTATAATCGTATGCGGCCAGTTTGCTGAAAATGCCTTTAAAATCAACCTGTCCGTCGCCCAGCGAACGGAAGCGTCCAGCCCTGTCAATCCAGTTTTGATATCCACCATACACGCCCTGTTTGCCGGTAGGGTTAAACTCAGCATCTTTAACATGAAACATTTTAATGCGCTCATGATAATGTTCTATGTAAGTTAAATAATCAAGGCATTGTAACACAAAATGCGAAGGGTCGTATAATAAACAAGCCCTTTTATGGTTATTTACTTTCTCCAGAAACATTTCGTAACTAACGCCATCATGAAGATCTTCTCCCGGATGAATTTCATAACAAAGGTCAATGCCCTGTTCATCAAAATGGTTTAATATTGGCAGCCATCTTTTTGCCAGTTCTGTAAAGCCGGTTTCAACCAAACCAGCAGGTCGCTGTGGCCAGGGATATACCGTATGCCACAGCAAAGCGCCGCTGAAAGTGGCGTGGGCATTCAATCCTAAGTTTTTGGAAGCAATGGCTGCATACTTTAATTGTTGCACCGCCCATTCGGTTCTTGCTTTGGGATTGTTGCGATAAGCTTCCGGCGCAAAACCATCAAACAAAGCATCGTAAGCCGGGTTAACCGCTACCAGTTGCCCCTGTAAATGGGTAGATAATTCTGTTATCTCCAGGCCGCAACTATTTACAATACCTTTCAGTTCATCGCAATAAGTTTTGCTTTCTGCCGCTTTTTGCAGGTCAATCAGGCGACCGTCCCAACTGGGTATTTGCACTCCCACAAACCCAATGCTTTTGGCCCATTTGCAAATGCTCTCCAGCGAATTAAAAGGAGCAACATCTCCCATAAATTGTGCAAGAAAAATTCCAGGTCCTTTAACTGTTGTCATAAATTATATTGTTAGAAAATTTAATTAAAATTATATTGTCCGGGCAAAGAAGCTATGTGGGTAATTGTTGTGTCACTCCCTTATACTTTTTCAGCCATTTGGTACACCTCCAATTCGCTACAGTATTTATTTTATTTGTAACAGCATTTAATTGCAATTTTATTATTTCACAAGCAAAGGGAATACTTCACAAGTTGAAAGAAATCAGCTATCAAAAATCAGCTATCAGACATCACCTTATATTGTGTGCGCAAACCATTTGGTATCCGACTTGCTGCTCGCTACAACATTATCAATAAATGCCATCCCCCTGATGCCATCTTCCACCGAAGGGAAATCCAGTGCTTCTTTTGAAGGAGTTGTCCCATCAATTTTAGCAGATAAAGTTTGCGCAAAATTTCTGTAGATATTTGCAAAAGCTTCCAGGTATCCTTCGGGATGGCCACCGGGTGTGCGGCAACTGTTTTTTGCAAAGCTGTTAAGTGAGGCGTAATTAGCACCTGCCCTTAATATTTGCGCCGGTTGATCAAGCCACTTTACCAGTAACGTGTTAGGCTCATGTTGTGCCCATTCAATACCACCCTTTTCTCCGTATACCCTTATCTTTAGTGCATTCTCTTCGCCAGCCGCCACCTGGGATGCCATTAAAACTCCAGCTGCACCATTATTAAATTTTAGCAGCACATTGCCATCATCATCCAGCGCACGCCCATCTACCAGAATATTTAAATCGGCACACAACTGTGTTATTTGCAAACCCGAAACATATTCTGCCAGGTGGGCAGCATGTGTTCCAATATCTCCCATGCAACCGCTTTTGCCACTTTTTGTAGGGTCTGTGCGCCATGCTGCCTGTGCATTGCCTTCCCGTTCGCTTAATTTACTAAGCCATCCCTGCGGATACTCTACCCAAACCTTCCTGATCTTTCCTAAAGCACCTTCTGCACACATCGCTTTTGCCTGCTTAACCATCGGGTAACCAGAGTAGGTGTGTGTTAAGCAAAGTATTAAACCGGTTTCTTCTACCTTAGCTTTTAATTGCTTTGCTTCGTCTAAAGTAAAAGCAATTGGTTTTTCAATTACCACATGAAAGCCATGATCCAGCGCCATCATTGCCGGTGCAAAGTGGGCAAAATTCGGTGTAACAATGGTTACAAAATCAATCCTTTTATCAGCAGGTAATTCACTTTCCTTTTTTATCAGCTCATCATAGGTGAGGTAAGTTCTTTCCTTTGGTAAAAAAAGCATTTCACCCGATTCACGGGCAATATCAGGGTTAATACTTAATGCCCCGGCTGCTATTTCAATCAGCCCATCCATATTGGCTGCAAGGCGATGTATGGCACCAATGAAAGCGTCTTTACCACCGCCGATCATACCCATCCGTAATTTTCTGTTCATGTTGTTTTAATTAAAAGTGGTTGATTTTTATTAATAAAGGTTACTGAAATGAACTGGCTGAAGCCGTAAAGGTTTAGTAGTTTTTTAAAACAATCCAGGCACATCGTTTATTTTTTGAAGATTAAAATTATCGTATTTATTTTATCTGCCTGGCTATATTAGTAAATTAAAAATAAAAATTATTTTTCAATAAAATAGACAGGCCGGTTCTTTATGAAAAAGCCTTGTAATATTTTATTGAGGAGAAATTGCATATAATGCATATTGTTTAAAATAAACGGAGATATAACCCATTGATATATTTTTATTAATGATTCGATGTTTTATTTGTATAAATTCATAACTTGTCCTTTCATTGCGTAAAAAAAATTTAACGATTATGCCTGCTAATATTCAGCGGAACAAACTTTTTGTAGCCAGTTGTATGGCTTTGTTGGTAACCTCTCTTTCTTTTGGTATTCGAGCGGGTTTACTGGATACCTGGAAACATAATTTTGGTCTTTCGCAGGAGCAGGCGGGGATTATAACCAGTACAGCATTTTGGGGTTTCCCTATTGCTATTATTATTGGAGGGATGGTAGTAGATGTTATTGGGATGAAAAAATTATTGGTGGCGGCTGCTGTATTTCACTTGCTCGGCATCGTGTTGACTATTTTCGCTACGGGTTTCTGGTCTCTTTTTATTTCAACCCTATTGATAGGCTTGGGTAACGGAACGGTCGAAGCCGCATGTAACCCTTTGGTAGCAAGCCTTTATCCAGAAAATAAAACAGTTCGTCTTAATTACTTTCATCTATGGTTTCCTGGAGGAATTGTAATCGGAACCCTCATAGTACATTTTTTCGGTGTAAATATTCCAGATACTTTTTACACGGAAAACTGGAAAATACTGGTAGCTGTAATGATTATCCCAACCTTGATTTATGGATATCTTTTTAGTAAATTAGAATTCCCTGTTACAGAGAGGGTTTCAAGTGGTGTATCTACTTCAGAAATGTACAAGGCTTTATTTACTCCCTTGTTTTTTATCATTTTCATTCTGATGTGGGGTACAGCCATTACAGAATTATTTACAGGTCAATGGATTGATGTACTGTTAAAAAATGTAAATGACAATGCCTTATTATTGTTAACACTTGAGACAGGCGTAATGGTTGTAGGCCGTGGATTTGCTGGTCCGGTGGTGCACAAATTTTCTCCTACTGGCGTGTTGTTATTTTCAGCCATTTTTGCTACTTTAGGTTTATACATGTTGGGACATACGACGGGTAATATGTTGTTTGTAGGCGCATTTGTATTTGGGATAGGCGTTTGTTATTTCTGGCCTACAATGCTTGGATTTGTCTCTGAAAATATGCCAAAAACTGGTGCTGTGGGAATGAACCTGGTTGGTGGTGGAGGTATGTTAGCCGTTGCATTTTATGGGATATTTATGGGTGGGTATTATGATAGGATACTTGGGGCTAAGTTGCCTACGGGCGCAACCGTTCAGGCTTATTCTGATCCTGCTGCAACTCCTGTGATGGTAAATGCACTTAATGAAGCAAAAAAATTAGCCGGCCCGGAGATTATTAATGCTACCCTTTTAATACCTATATTTTTAATTGTTGCTTTTACAGCTTTGTTTTTTTACATGCGGCCAAAAACACAGGCTCGTGCCCAACCAGTTTCTCAATCACTTGCTTAAATTTATAAGTTATGCCAGATAATCAAAACAGGCGCAATGCCATTAAAAACATGTTAGTGGGTTCAGCAGCACTGGGCTCTTCTTCCATGCTGTCATCTTTTTCAACTAAAGAAAACTCAAAAGAAAATCAATTGAAATTTAAAGGGAATATCAATCATTCTGTTTGCCAATGGTGCTATGGATTTATTCCGTTGGAAGAACTTTGCCAGGCTGTAAAAGAAATGGGTTTTGGAGCTATTGATCTGATTGGCCCTAAAGACTGGCCCACCCTGCAGAAGTATGGTATATACAGCTCTATGTGTAATGGGTCTGAAATTAGTTTGACCGAAGGCTGGAATCATAAGGAGTATCACCAACAACTTATAAGTAAGCTTACCGACTACATTCCCCTGATGGTAAAAGCGGGCTACAAAGATGTAATCTGTTTCAGTGGCAACAGGAATGGGATGGACGATTATACCGGCATGGATAACTGCGTAGAAGGCCTGCAAAAAGTATTGCCGCTTGCAGAAAAAAATGGTATCACTATCCACATGGAATTGTTGAACAGCAAGGTGGATCATAAAGACTATATGTGCGATAAATCGAAGTGGGGTGTTGAATTGTGCAAACGATTGAACAGTTCCAACTTTAAATTGTTATATGATATTTACCACATGCAGATTGATGAAGGCGATGTAATTAGCACCATACAGGAGAACCATAAATATTTCGGGCACTACCATACAGGTGGAGTACCAGGCAGGCACGAAATTGATGAAAGCCAGGAACTATATTATCCCGCTATTATGAAAGCTATTGTGGCAACAGGTTTTAAGGGATATACAGCGCAGGAATTTATACCTACAGGAAAAGAAAATAAGGACAAACTTGCCAATTTAAAAAAGGCCATTTTAATATGTGATGTGTAATTTGTTACTAAACTTACCTGTAACAAATTAAAAAGCAGTCGCGTAAAAAAATAAGAGTAATAATGACAAATAATTTTTAATTGATATCTAACAGAAAATGCCAGATAATATATATGATGCAATTGTGGTAGGCTCGGGAATTAGCGGCGGATGGGCTGCAAAAGAGCTTACAGAAAAGGGATTAAAGGTTTTGATGCTGGAACGTGGCCGCGATATTGAGCATGTGAAAGATTATGTTAATGCCAATAAAGAGGCATGGGATTATCCACACCGCGGCGAACGTACGCAGCAGATGATTAAAGATTACCCGGCTTTAAAAAGAGATTATCCTTTAAACGAAACCAACCTTGATTATTGGGCAAGTGATAAGGATAGTCCTTATACTGAAATAAAACGCTTTGATTGGTTCAGGGGATACCACGTTGGAGGAAGATCTTTAATGTGGGGCAGACAAAGTTACCGCTGGAGCGATTTTGATTTTGAAGCGAACCTTAAAGATGGCATTGCGATAGACTGGCCGGTGCGCTACAAAGACATTGCTCCCTGGTATGATTATGTAGAAAAATTTGCGGGTATTAGTGGCTCAAGAGATGGCTTACCGCAATTACCCGATGGACAGTTTATGCCTGCTATGGATATGAACATTGTGGAGAAGGATGTGAGTGCAAGAATGAACAAACATTACAACAGTTTTAGAAAAATGATCATCGGCCGAACGGCCAATATAACTGAACCATTACCTGGCAGAACCAATTGCCAATACAGAGATAAATGCTGGTTAGGATGTCCTTTTGGTGCTTATTTCAGCACACAATCTTCTACATTACCTGCTGCAAGGGCAACAGGTAACCTTACTTTAAGACCATGGAGTATTGTTACAAAAGTTTTATACGATAAAGATAAAAAAAGAGCCACTGGTGTGGAGGTGTTGGATGCAGAAGATAACAAGACTTATGTATACAATGCTAAAATAATTTTTCTCAATGCATCTACTTTAAACAGTGCATGGGTGCTGATGAATTCTGCCACCGATGTTTGGGAAGGTGGTTTAGGAAGCAGCAGTGGTGAGTTGGGACATAACATTATGGATCATCATTTGGGTGTTGGTGCAGGTGGAAAAGTAGAAGGCTTTGAAGATAAATATTTATTTGGCCGCAGGGCAAACGGAATTTATATTCCAAGGTACCGTAATTTATTTGGCGATAAACGAGATTACCTGCGTGGCTTTGGCTACCAGGGTGGAGCAGGCAGGGATGGATGGGGAAGAAATATTCCTGAATTTAATATTGGCGGCGAATTTAAAGATGCACTAAGTGAGCCTGGCGCATGGTCAATGGGTATAGGTGGTTTTGGAGAAACATTGCCTTATCACGAAAATAAAATAACCCTTGATAAAACAAAAAAAGATAAATGGGGTTTAAATGTTCTTGCCATGGACATTGAATATAAAGAGAATGAAAAGAGGATGAGAATAGACATGCAAAGAGATGCAGAAGAAATGCTCACCATTGCAGGCGTTAAAAATGTAACCAGCTATATTGGTGACGGAACCTTAGGTAGGGGTATACATGAAATGGGTTCGGCCCGTATGGGAAGGGATTCAAAAACATCCGTACTTAATAGTTTTAATCAGGTATGGGATGCTCCAAATGTATTTGTAACGGATGGTTCTTTTATGGCATCCGCAGCTTGCCAAAACCCATCTCTTACCTACATGGCTTTTACCGCAAGAGCGGCCGAGCATGCGGTAAGTGAATTAAAAAAAATGAATTTATAATTATAATCCGTTTCAATTGCTCTATGCAAACGAAGCCACAAAAACTAAATATGCCGCAGGATTCAACTAAGATTAATAACAAAGCCGACATACAAAATACCTATGATGCAATTGTTGTAGGTTCAGGTATAAGCGGAGGCTGGGCAGTAAAAGAACTTACTGAAAAAGGATTAAAAGTTTTATTGCTTGAACGTGGCCGTGACATTGAACACATAAAGGATTACATAAATGCTAATAAAGAAGCGTGGGACTATCCGCACAGGGGCAAACGTACACAGGAAATGATAAAAGAATATCCTGTGTTAAAAAGAGATTATCCTCTAAATGAAACCAATCTTGATTATTGGGCAAGCGATAAAGACAGTCCTTACACAGAAGTAAAACGCTTTGACTGGTTTCGTGGCTATCACAT
>Ga0123339_10001618_pt1 | contig 15509 bp, 8 predicted proteins | sample lystaG_FD_89956 | JGI IMG/M metagenome (GOLD analysis project Ga0123339, IMG submission 89956) | Glacier valley bacterial and archeal communities from Borup Fiord, Nunavut, Canada, to study Microbial Dark Matter (Phase II) -... | ecosystem: Environmental > Aquatic > Freshwater > Ice > Glacier ... | reverse complement strand
GGTACCCTCAGCGGCGACTGGACCCTGGACGGAACCCTGCTCGAGAGCGAAACTTACGACCTCAAAAAGACCAAAACTTCGGACAGTTTCCGCCTCAAGAACATCGACACCTCCAAGCTGGGGGCGCACGTTCTCAAGTTTACGGTCAAATCGCTCGAGGTGGATGGCACGGCGATTCCACTCGGTCTGGGCCTGCAAGCCGCTGCCGCCCAGACGCTGAGCTATGAGGTCATCTTCAAGGAAGACCCCACCACCCTCAACATCGGCGGCTTCATCGTCAACATCTCGAGCCTGAGCAACCGCAGCGTGACGGCTTTTGCGGGTAAAGGTGTCCACGAGCTAATCGTGGGCGGAACTGCGGCGGGCAAAATCGACCTCGAGTTCAGCGCCCTGAGCGTGGTCCTTACCAACACTCCCGGTGAAGCCAAAGTCACCAAAGGACAGATTGACAAGAGGTGGGACGGCAACGGCTTTTTCGCGGCGACGCCCACGGGTTTTGGTCGAAACCACCTGTACCTGACCCGCCTGCTGCTCACCCCCGAGGGCGGCAAGGCCGACGGCGCGATGAGCATCTTCGGCACCGTTCCTTACGTTTCGCTATCCTCGGGCAAGCCGATTAAGCCGACCATTCCGCAGTACGAGATTAACCTCCAGACCAAACCCGGTCCGTTCAATCCCGGCGACCCTCAACCCAACTGGGGAGCGCAGTTCAGCAACCCCGCTATTGATGGTGCGCTCAAAGTTGCTCCTATCTACGGCGGCGGACTCAGCATCGGGCAGGCCAACCCAGGGGGAAGGCCCTCGAGCAGCGCGCTTTCTACAGCGCTGACCGGGGTGGGCAAGACCGGCAAGTTCAGCAAAATCTCGAACACCTCGGTCAAGGGGCGCTCGAGCAGCCAGACGACGAGCAGCCCAACGATGAGCAGCCCAACGATGAGCAGACAGACGAACGCAGGCTCGAGTAAATCCCAGTACGTGGCGAACCTGGGCTATACCGCCACGAGCTATAGCCTCAAAGGGTATCAAGACCTGGGCGCAGTCAAGTTCACGGTGGTCGGCCTTCTGGACAGTTCGCGCGACAGCGATTTCGAGAACGCCGGGAAGCTCAAGTTCAGCGCTCAGACCCTGCTTCCGGTCTCCGGCGACCTGTTCGCCAGCGGAACTGCCGACATCAACCCGTTTGCGCTGGGTAAAACCGGTCTGGCCCTCGGCGCACGCCCCGACGCGGTGCTCGACCTCAGCGCGGCGCAGAGTCCAGCGGGTCTGGAGGCCACCTACGGCGCGGACACCGCCCCGCCCGACCTCGGTCCGGCCTGGATGGGCCTGTTTTTTCCCAAAGCGCCGCTGGACACCGGAGCTTACGGCATCTCCGGGAGCAGCACCTCGAGCGCCACTGGGAGCGGTAAAGGGCTGAGCGGCAGTGTTTCGAGTGGGGTCTCGAGTGGAATCTCGAGTGCAGCGTCGTTTATTTACGCCACCCAGTACAGTGGAAACGCCCTCTCGAGCGCCTCGAGCGGAAAATACACCCTGAGCAGCACGGTGGCCTTTGCCACTCTGGGTGCGGCAGCGACCTCGAGCGGCACGGGCTACCCTTACGACATCAACGTGGACGTGAGCTATCAGGCGGGCTACAACCTGTTCATCAAAAAGTCGGGCGGCAGCATCAACCTGGGCGGCTGGAAGTTCGACATCGAAGACCTCTTCCTCGGGGTGGTCAAGACCGAGCTGCAAATCGGCGGCGGCAAGGGTAAAACCCGAGTGCCCTTTCTCGAGGAAACCCTGCCCGCGCAGTACACCTGGACCCCGGAGCAGAAGTGGAACATTACCACCGCGACCACGTTGGTCCATGACTTCGGGCGCTCCACCGTATCCACCGGAGCGGGCGTGTTTTTGCCCAGTGGCCCTGGCGTGCTAGCCCTGCGCTTTCCCGACGCGCTGTGGCAGATTGCCGAGTTGGTCAAACCGAGCGCGGGCAGCGGAGGCGGTGGAGGTGGCAGCGTCAAATACGGCGGCCTGAACCTCTCGAGCAGCAAAGCCTATCAAGTCGCCTCGAGCGTGTTGTCCACTGGCGGCAGCAGCGGGAGCAGCAGCACTTTCCTGCTCTCGAGCAGCCTGCAAAGCAGTGGAATTTTTGCACTGGCCTCACCCGGTGGCGGCGAGATTTCAGTAGGTAACCTTCTGAGCAAGGTGGGCGCGGCCTCGAGCGCCTATGTGGTGGCGGTCAAGTCCGGCTCGAGCTACCTCAAAGAGGGCGGCGGTGAACTCGAGTTGCCGGGGCTGCAAATCGAACCCACCGGCGGGGTGTCGCTGGCGGGTCAGAACTACGTGTCGCTGTCTGGCGGCGACAATTTGCGGGTTCTCGGCTTTGCCTTTCCGGCTTACCAGATTGGGGTGGGTCAGGAGAAGGGCGCGTATTACATCGGCCTTAACGGCAAGCAGTCGGTGGCTGACGAGATGCCCGCCGTCAATTCAAAGCTCAAGTACGTGGTGCAAAACGGTAAAAACCTGGTCGTGACCATTGAAGCCGACGGCTTTACCAAGACCATGAACCCCAGCGCCAAATTCACGGTGAAGAGCACCTACCGCGAATTGCCGCTCTCGGGCAGTCCGGTAGCGCTTTACTGGCAGTTCGTGGACCCCGACGGACACCTGATTCTGGCCGACATAGACCAGAGCTTCCCCATTCCCGGCGGCGGCAGCGTGCGGATTATAGACAACTCGGACAAGTTCGAGATGTCTGTGAACGCCAAGATGGTCCTTGGGGAAGGGGACGCCGGTATGCAGGTCGATGCCGACGCGCTGTTCGGCAACAAAAAGGCTACCAGCACGAGTTACTTCTACGTGTTCGTCAATGTGGCCAGCCCCTCGAGTCCACTGTTCAGCGTGTTCACGGTGGCCAACGTCCACGCGGTGTTCGGCGGCATCGCCTACCACATGAAATGGCCCACCGGCGGCGCGGTCAAGGGCTACCAGAAACCCCCGGTTTACGATGCCAACGCCAGCGTGCAAATTGTTGGGGGCCTCGCCCTGGCCATCGAGGATGGCTCGACCTTACACACCGCTGGAATCTTCGTGATTGATTTCAACGGGGCTTTTTCTATCACCGCCGACGGCTGGTTCTTCACCAAACTCTCGAGCGGCTACTTCGGAAATCAGGCCCCGCAGGCTCGAGCGTTTATTCAGGTCAACTCGGACGGCTTTCTGGCCTCGCTGTGCGTGGGTCCGGCTGCACCCATCAACCCCAGCATTCAGTGCGGTGACCTGCGTGAGATGTCCCTGTTTGGGGTGGCCACGGTGAGGGGAGCTGCCGAGCTATACATCGGCTCCGACTTTCACATCTACGTGGGCGCTTACTCGCCGGACCGCCGGGTGAGGGCTACCTTCCTGAGCTTTGCCGAGGTAGACGGTTACTTCATGATGGGCCAGATGCCTGGAAACCCGCTCAAACCCCCGGCGGCTACGGCAGGCAGCTACGGCCTGTGGTTCGGTGGACACGCCAGGGTCGCCTACCATGCAGGAGATAGCGGCTCCATCGGAGCCTGGATATTTTCGTGCAACTACAGTTGGCACTTTGACGCTGGAGTGGAGGCCAGTGCCGATTTTGGCATCAACTTATCGCCTTTTTACCTCGACGCTAAGGGCGAATTTCACGCTTGGGCCAGTGTGGGAGCCAGCCTGTGTGGTCTGGGCGGAGACATCAGTGCCGATGTGTGGCTGAGGGGTCATGTGCATACCCCGAACCCTACCAACTTCGACGGCTCGGCCTCGGTGCATATCGGGATGCCCGGTCCGATTCCTAACATCGACTTCACCGTTGGTGTGGCCATCAACCTGTAAACAAGGAGGTGAGTAGAGATGTTTAAATCCCTTTTGATTGTGCTGCTGGCCCTGACCTTGCCATGCTCGAGCGTGGAGGCACAAGGCTCCAAAACCGGGCCACTGCCCACCCTGGTCACGCCCGATAGCGTCACCCTGCGCTGGTTTCTACCGAACGGACGTATTCCCTCGAGCGGCTTCAAGGTGCTGCGCTCGAGCGGTGGCTCGAGCGAGACCGTGCTAATACCCAGCCCATTACCCAGAGCGCAGGCCATCGTGCCCGGCAAGCTCGAGGGCAACATGTATGACAATCTGGTAGGTGTTTACAAGAATTCGGCTCCTGCCAGGAGTGATAAGGACAAGATTCAGCAAGCCATTTTCGACCTGCGTCTGGTAGCCTACCCCGAGTGGGCGCGGGCGCTGGGCATCCTGTGGACCGACAAGAATCTCAAGGCGGGCCTGAGTTACAGCTACCGGGTGCTGGCCCTGGACGGCGGCAAGGAGACCGAGGTGGGCGTGGCCACCGCCACCCCCGGCCCTACGCCCGCGCTGCCCAGCGTGAAAAAGCTCGAGGTAGTGCTCGAGCCGAACCTCACTGAACTCCAGTGGCAGGATGCGGACGGTAAAAGCAGCGCGGTGGTGGCCTATCAGGTCTTCCGGGCCGAGGGCGCGGCAGGCAAGCTCGAGAAGCTCGAACCCAGCCCCTACTTTCCTTCTTCCTACGACGACGAGGGGAAAGCCCGCGCCTTCCTGTCCTTCCGCGATAAGGGCGTCAAGCTCGACACGCTTTACCGTTACGCGGTCAGGAGCGTGGACCTGTTCGGACGCGAAAGCGCGCTTTCACCCGAGATTCAGGTGGATACTCGCAACGCAAGGTCCCCGCAAATTCCGGCGCTGCAAACCCTGAGTGCGGGCGACAAGAGCGTGAACCTCACCTGGAATGCGGTGTCGGACAACCGCGTGGTCAACATCGTGGTGCTGCGCGGCCCCAGTTTAAAGGCGGGCCTCGAGCCGATAGCCACGCTCAACGCCAACGCCGAGCGCTATCTGGACAATGGGGTGGTTCCGGGCAAGAACTACGTCTACGCGCTGGCCCTGAAGCTCTCGAGTGGAACGGTTTCGAGCCGTGGTCTGGCCCAGAGCGTGCGGGCGGTCAACAAAACTGCGCCGACCACCCCCTCGAGCCTGAGCGCCACGTCCAAAGAAGACCAGCTCGAGCTGAGCTGGAAGAGCGGCGGCGAAAGCGACCTGCTGGGCTACTACGTGCTCCGAAGCGAGCGCGTGGACGCCTCACTCACCGACTATGTGTTCCTCGAGCCGGACCCCATCGCCAAGCTTTCCTACGTGGACAAGGTTCCAGCGGGGGTGCAGCACAAGTTTTACTACCGGGTCATCGCGGTCAACACCTCGAATGTGCGTTCAAACCCCACCGAGGCGGTTCAGGCCGCGCTGCTCGACAAAACTCCGCCGCCCGCGCCCACCCTGCTCGAGGTTGCTGGACTCGATGGCGGCATCGGACTGCGCTTCAGCACGCCCAGGGCGCAGGACCTCAAGCAGCTCGAAATTTTCAGGGCCGACCCCCAGGGCAAGACCGTGCTGGTCAAAGCGGTGGCACCCGACACCCTGGCTTTCGTGGACCGCAGCGTGGTGCCCAACGTGACCTACGCCTACGCGGTCACGGCGGTGGATGCCAGCGGCAACCGCTCGGTGGCCTCGAACTACATCACCGCCAGGGCCTTTCAGAACGGCGCTCCCGACGCGCCCAAGAATTTGAAAGCGACCTCGAGCAAGGACGGCGTGGCGCTCGAGTGGGCCGCGTTGCCAGGGGGCGTGTTCGCGGTGGTTTACCGGGTGGAAGGTGGGCGCTTGGTGCAACTGACCCAGGCGCTCGAGGGGACACGAACGGTGGTCGCAGGTGCAAAGGTGGGTCAGACCTTCACGCTGAGGGCCATCAACTTGTCTGGAACACTGAGCGAGGTGTCCGAGAAGGTGACGGCCAAGTAAGTACAAACTCTCGAGCAACACTGGGCAGGAAGGGACCTTCAAGGTCCCTTCCTGCCCTTTTCACCCCCACCTCACCCGCTCGAGTACACTGCCCTACATATGGCTAATTCTCCAATTGACGCGGTAATTCTGGGTTTAGTAGAGGGCATCACCGAGTTTTTGCCGGTCTCGAGCACCGGACACCTCATCGTGGCCCAGAAGGCGCTGGGTTTTGTAGACCCCACCGAAACTTACGAAATCGTCATCCAGACGGCGGCGATTCTGGCGGTGGTGTGGTACTACCGCCTGGATTTGCTGCGTCAGATTCGTGAACTCCCCTCGAGCAGGCCGGTGCAGAACCTGTTCTGGAGCGTCATCATCGGCTTTCTACCCGCAGCGGTCATCGGCTTTTTGTTCGGCAACTGGGTCACGGACCACCTGTTTTCGCCGCTCTTGGTAGCCATCACCCTGATTCTGGGCGGCATCGTCATCTGGGTGGTCGAGAGCTTGAACCTTCAGGTCAAGGTGCGTCAGCTCGAGGAAATTCGCGGACGCGACGCGCTGATGATTGGACTGCTCCAGTGCATCGCCATCATTCCGGGGGTCTCGAGGTCTTTAGCCAGCATCTTCGGCGGGATGTTCCTGGGCCTGGACCGTAAAACGGCGGCCCAGTTCAGTTTTTATCTGGGCATTCCCACCCTGATTGGCGCGGGCGTGCTCAAAATTGCCCGCAACCGCGACGCGATTTCGGGGTTCGGGGGCCTCAACCTGGCCATCGGTATGGGGGTAGCCTTCGTCTCGGCGCTGCTGACGGTGACGTGGCTGCTGCGCTACATCTCGAGCCACGATTTCAGAGGTTTTGCGATTTACCGGGTGGTTGCCGGAAGCGTGATTTTGCTGCTCATCGCGGTGGGCTTTTTACCCCGGTAGGTTTGGCTCGAGCGCGTTTATCCTGACCCTCTCCAGAGTGTGGAGAGGGTTTTTTCAGCACCAACACCCGCGAGCTGACCCACTCGAATACCTCGATACCTTACACTCGAGCCATGAACCTAGTCATCGGAGCGGCGGGACAGACCGGAAAACTCATCGTGGCCGAACTCCTCCGGGTGGGAAAACCCGTGCGCGCAATGGTGCGCCGGGAAGAACAGCGTGCCGAACTCGAGAACTCAGGGGCAGAGGTCGTGCTGGGCGACCTGACCGGAGATTGGCAACACGCGCTCGACGGTGCCTCGAGCGTCATTTTTGCCGCTGGAGCAGGCGTGAGCGGCCAGTTCGTGCAGATTGACCACCTCGCGGCGGTGGCGCTGATGGGGGAGATGGCGACTCGAGGGCCGAAGCGCCTGCTGATGATAACCAGCATGGGCACCACTTACCCGGAGCGTCTGCCTTTCATCGAGGCGGTGCTGCGCGAAAAGCGTAAAGCCGAAATCGCGCTCGAGGCCAGCGCGCTCGAGTGGACCATCGTGCGGCCCGGTGGTCTGGTCAATACTTCGGGCACTGGAAAAGTGCAGCTCGCGCAGTCGCTTCAGGTCGGGGGGATGGTTCCTCGGGCCGATGTCGCCGCATTGTGTGTGAGTGTGCTCGAGGACCCCCGGAGCTTCCACAAAGTGCTCGAGGTGGTGGCGGGAGAAACGGCGCTGGAAAAGGCGCTCGAGAACGCGTTGGGCTGAAGAGGGCTTGGGAGGATTCCAAAAACATCCGTGAAGTGACGGAACCGCAAGGACAGCCGCATCGGAAGGTGGCGAAGGTGTGGGTGTGGACTCGCTCGAGCGGACTCGAGCTGAACAAAGACGCGAACCGCTTGAGTTTCAAGAATGAAAATAATTATTATGACTTGACCCGCGCTTGACAAAAATTATTTTCATAGTGTACAGTGACTTTAGCAAGCAAGCAGGTTAAACCCTCTTCCATACGCCGTTTACGGGTTTCACTTTCTTGTGGTTGCTCAGACGCTCATGACCCCATCCACGCTCAGTTCCAGCCTACCCACCGGGGCGCTCGCAAGGTTGCGGGCGCAAAAGGACTTTCTCTCGCCCAGCCTGCGCCGGGTCGCGGTCTATATTCTGGAAAGTGCCGAAACCGTGGTGTACCAAACCATCACCGAACTGGCCTCGGCGGTGGGGGTCGGGGAGGCCAGCATCACCCGGCTGTGTCGCAAGCTCGATTTTCCGGGCTTCCACGCCTTCAAAATCTCGCTGACCACCGATTTGGCGGGCATCACCTTGGGTGAGTTGCCGCACGGCGAGGGGGTGGCGCACCTAGCTTTGACGGCGGCGCGGCAAGCCACGCTCGCGCTCGAGGAAACCCGGCGCATCCTCGAGCCGGAGGTGCTCGAGAGCGTGGCCAGGGCCGTGCTGGGCGCGCGGCGGGTCGAGATTACCGGGCAGGGCAACAGCGGCCTGGCCGCGCAGTTCTTCGCCCAAAAGCTGCTGCGGGTGGGCATCTCGGTGCTGGCCCACACCGACCCGCACATCTCGGCGGTCTCCGCCTCCACTTTGTCCAACCGCGACGTTTTAATCGGCGTAACCCGTTCGGGCAGCACCATAGACACGGTGCAAAACCTTCGAGCCGCCGCAAAGGGCGGAGCGTTTACCGTAGCTGTCACCCACCGAGCCACCTCACCCATCACCCAGTTCGCTCGAGAGATTTTGTACACCGCCAGCCCGGAAAGCCCCCTAGCCGGGGGCGCGCTCTCGAGTTTCAGCAGTCAGATTTTGCTGCTCGAGGTGCTGTACCTCGAAATCGTTTCGCGCCTCTCTGACGCGTCCGACACCATCCGTAAAACCGCTGAAGCGGTTGTGGAAAAGAAGTTCTGATTCACCCTGCTGGTCGTAACCCTGCTGGTTATCTGGTTGTATGGAGGCTCCCCATGAAACGCACCCTTGCCCTCGCCGCGCTCACCCTGGCCCTCGCCGTTCCCACCGCCCACGCGCAGGCCAAGACCGAAGTCACCTTTTGGTCGTGGTACTTGAGTCCCAAGTTCGACGGCTACCTCAAGGACACCATCGCCGCCTTCGAGAAAGAAAACCCCACCATCAAGGTCAACTGGTTCGACAAGCAAGACTCGATGGTGCAGGACTTTATCAACAGCGTCAACCTGGGCAGCGCCCCCGATATCGTCAACCTGAACATCGATGAAACGGCCAAAGCCGCTCAGAACGGCTTTCTCAACTCGGTGGACAAGCTCGTGTCCCGCTCTACCTTGAGCACCTACTATGCCCAGCCGCTGAGCAACTTCGCCAGCCTGGGAACCCACTACGGCCTGCCGTGGTACGGCTGGGTCAACGAGGGCGTGCTTGTCTACAACCCCGAACTGCTCAAAAAAGCCGGTGTCACCAGCGTTCCCAAGACGATGGACCAGATGATTGACGCGGCCCGCAAAATCAAGACCGCCACCGGGGCTTACGGCTGGGTGCCCGCGCTCAAAGACCCCAACAGCGCTTCCTTCCTGGGCTTTTTCAACGCCGAGGGTCTGGCCATCACCGACAGCGACGGCAAAGCCGCCTTCAACTCGAGCGCCCACGTCGCGCTGTTGCAAAAGTACATCGACCTCTACAAAGGCGGCTTTATTCCCGACGACGCGCTGCGCCGCGAAGCCTTCCAGGTGGCTACCGAGCTGTACGCTCAGGGCAAGGTGGCCATGATTATCGGTGGCCCGCAGGCGCTGACCCGCATCAAGGACAACAACAAGGACTTGTACGCCAAGACCGCCGTGGCGGTGGGTCCGCTGGGCAAGGCCAAAATCAAGACCGGCGGCGGTATGGCCCTGGTGCTGCCCAAAGCGTCCAAGCACCCTCTCGAGGCGGCCAAGTTCGCGGCCTACATGACCAACAACGCCAACCAGATGGCCTTCGCCAAAATCGTGCCGATTGTGCCCACCACCAAAGCGGCCCAGAACGACCCCTTCTTCAAGCAAACCTCCGACGACCCCATCGCCAAAGCCACCAGTTTGGTGGGTTCACAGGGCCGCTTCATCAACCCCGGCAACCGCGCCCCGACCAACTCGGACGACTTGTACAAGAACTTCAGCGACAACATCGAAGCGGCCATGCTGGGTAAAAAGAGTGCTCAGCAAGCGCTCGACGACGCGGCGACCTACTGGAACGCCAACCTGAAAAAGTGAGGCTCGAGGGCCGCATCCTCACCCTCACTCACCTCGTGACCTTTTGAGAAATTCGCTCGAGTCAACCGCTTGGTAGAAATCCGCTCGAGCCGCTTCATCCAGCAGATTCGCACCATACAGCAGATTTACACCGTGCGGGGCGCTCGAGGGTCAAAACTTTGTTTCAAGCAGCAAGGGGGGGCGCAGCGTGCTGCGCCCTTTCAACTTTGTATTGGATTATCACCCCTCGAGCATGACCCCTCGAGCACCCACCCGCTCACGAGTGCCAGAAAAACACCCTCGAGCTGGCCCAGAAGGAGCTGTATGAAACCCCTGCCGCAAACCACCCTGCTCGCCTTCATCTTTCTGGCCCCGGCCTTGCTGCTGCTGGGCGCGTTTACCTTTTATCCCATGATTTACGGGGTCTACCTGGGGTTCACCGAATACGGGGGCGCTCGCTTCGCTCAGGGCCTGGGGCCGAAGTTCGTGGGTTTGGATAACTTCCGCACCCTGGCCGGGGACGAGCTGTTCTGGAAAGGGATTGCCAACAGTTTGCGCTACCTGCTGGTGGTTCCGGTGCTGCAACTGGCCTCGCTGGCGGTGGCGGTGCTGGTCAACACCCAGATTCCCGGCATCGCGTTTTTCAGGGGCGCGTTTTATGTGCCGGTGGTGACATCCATCTCGCTGGCGGCGGTGATGTGGGAGTGGGTCTACAACAAGGACGGCACCCTCAACTGGCTGCTCGAGAAGTTGCACGTCTTTTCGGCGGGCCAGGGGCTGAGCTGGCTGGGCAACGAGAACACCGCCCTGTACGCGGTGATGTTCGTGACCTTCTGGCGCGGCTTTGGCTACTACATGGTGCTCTATCTGGCGGGTTTACAAGGCATTCCCGGTGAACTCGAGGAAGCGGCTAGGTTAGACGGGGCCACCCGCTGGCAACTGTTCTGGAAAATTACCGTGCCGATGATGCGCCCCACCATTTTACTTTGCTCGCTGCTTTCGACCATCGCCGCGCTGCGGGCGCTCGAGGAAATTGTGGTGCTCACAAACGGGGGGCCGCTCAACAGCACCTATACCTCGCTCATGTACGTGTACTCCAAAGCCTTTCAGGGCTTCAATTTCGACTACGGGCTGGCCTCGGCAGCCGGACTGGTGGTCTCCATCGTGGCGCTGGGCCTGTCGTTTGTTAACTTTCGCTTCTTCGGCGAACAGCGGAGCGATTCATGACCACCCTGACCCCCCGAATCGTGCCTCGAGCCGTCAAACCCTCGAGCCAGCGCCAGCAAAAGTCCGGGCGCTTGGTGTTGCGCTACGCACTACTCAGCGTCATTTTGCTGTTTGCCCTGTTTCCCTTCCTGTGGACCTTGGCCATCGCGCTCACCGACAAGGGCGCGGGCGGTGGCTCGAGCATCTACGATTTCCCGGCCAGCTTGTTTCCCAGGCACCTCACCTTGAACAATTTCTTCGACGTCTACAAAACTTTTTCGCTGGGCAAGTACATCCTCAACAGCGTTTCTATCAGCGCGCTCACCGTCATTGGGACACTCGTGGTTTCGGCGCTGGCCGCTTATCCGCTGGCCCGCTTCGAGTTTCCGGGCCGCAAACTCATCTTCACCGTCATCATCGCCACACTGGTGCTGCCCGGTGAAACCAACTTCATCGTCAACACCCTGACCCTGCAAAAGCTGCACCTGCTGGGCACCCACCTGGGCGTGGTGCTGCCCACGGTGGCCACCGCCTTCGGCATCTTCCTGATGCGTCAGGCTTTTATGGGCGTGCCGCAGGCGCTGGTCGAAGCCGCTCGGCTCGATGGGGCCAGCGAGGCGCGGATTTTGTGGAGCGTCATGCTGCCGCTCACCGTTCCCTCGATGGCCGCGCTGGCCATCTTCACCCTGGTCACGTCGTGGAACGCCTATTTCTGGCCCTCGCTGGTGCTCTCGAGCGCCCCGGATTCGGTTCCGCTGAGCGTGGCGGTGCTCAAGCTCAAGGGTCAGTTCAACTACGACCCCTTCAACGTGGCGGCGGGGAGCCTGATTATGATGGTTCCGATTTTGATTATCTTTCTCTTCGCCCAGCGCTACTTTATGCGCGGTCTCGAGGGGGCGGTCAAGTGACCGCTTGCAGAGAGCAGTGACTGGCCCGTCATACCCCGTATACACATCCGATGTAAAAATGAGGTTGCATGACCAACGACTCGAGCAGTTTTGATCCCCTGATGTTGCAGGAAGTGCGCCAGACCCCGCAGATTCTCGAGCGCATCTGGCAGGGCAGCAAAAATATGGACGCGCTGGTGAACGCCCTCGAGCGGCGTCCCCCGCGCTTCATGATGACGGTTGCCCGTGGCTCGAGCGACCACGCGGCCAGTTTTCTCAAGTACGCCTTTGAAATCGGGCTGGGCCTGCCGGTGGGCAGCGCCGCGCCCTCACTCACCAGTGTGTACCGCCGTCCCCTGGCGCTCGAGGGCGTGCTGGTGCTGGCCATCTCGCAGTCGGGCGCTTCGCCGGACGTGGTCGAAAGCCTCGAGTTCGCTCGAGCGTCCGGGGCCATCACCGTGGCTTTGGTCAACAAAACCGACTCCCCGCTGGCCCAGGCCGCCGAGTTCGTGCTTCCGCTGCAAGCTGGTGAGGAAAAAGCGGTGGCCGCCACCAAGAGCTACCTCTCGAGCCTGTTCGTGGGTCTGTGCCTGGTGGCGCGGCTGCACCGGGACGCGGCCCTCAACGCGGCGCTCGAGCGGCTGCCCCAGGTGCTGAGTCAAACTTTGGCGCTCGAGAGTTTGGCCCGTGAGAAAGCCGAGCGCTACCGCTACGCCTGCTCACTCACCGTTTTGGGGCGCGGCCTGCACTACGGGGTAGCGCTCGAGGCGGCGCTCAAGCTGCGCGAAACCAGCGGTATTCAGGCCGATGCCTACAGCTCCGCCGAGTTTTCGCACGGTCCCATGCGGGTAGTGGAAGCGGGCTACCCCATCCTGGCGCTGCAATCCCGCGACGAGGCTGAGCCCTTTTCGCTCGAGGCGTACCGGGCGCTCGAGGCCAGGGGAGCCGAGATGCTGCTCTTTGGGGCCGACGCCGAACTGAACGCGGCGGTGCGCCTCATCACGCCCTCGAGCGGCCACCGCTTCACCGACCCGTTGGCTACCATCACCGCCGTTTACCTGTTCGCGGGCCATCTGGCGCTGGCCAAGGGACTGAACCCGGACGCGCCGCCGTCGCTGAGCAAGGTGACGCTGACGCACTGAGAGGGGCAGACATCAGACAGCAGGCATCAGACGTCAGAGGAGCTAATGGCTTCGTTTCGACGTACTCGAGGTGCTCGAGCCGTGAGTTCCTGAAAGCTCTCGCTCCGCCGTGCTCGAGAGATTTTCTTCCAGACAAAGAGGGGATGAACACAGTGTTCATCCCCTCTTCCTGTTGACCCCATCTTCTATAACTCAGTGTACCTGCTCCAGCCCCAAAACACCGCGACCCCGCTTTCCTCGAGCGTGCGCTTTTACCGATACACTCGAGCGCGGTTTGACTTTTTTCGATAAAGCTCGAGAGTGCAACCTACACACCTTATGGATAGCGTTACGGGACTAACGTAGGGGCAGGCTCGAGAACCGTGACTTAAATGGGTCGCGTTCTCGAGGAATTAAGCCAAATGACGTATGCCAAGTGACGTATACAGGCAAAGCATTCTCGAGTCATACTAGAAGTTCTGGGGTTGAAGAGCGTGGGGCCAAGCAGCTCCGCGCTCAGGGGGTACAGGGTGAGTGCAGCACAAACTAAACCGGACGCAGAGCGAAAACCGACGACCACGCCCGCCGAACGCAAGCTGATTTTGAGTGCGTTGTGGCGCTATGTGGTGGGCCACCGCAGGCAGTTCTGGATAGGGATTACCGTGGTTTTTCTGGCCAACATCGCGGTTCTGTTGCCGCCTTACTTCATCGGGCGGGCCATCGACGCGCTGCGGACCGGGCAGAGTCAGGCGGTGGTCAACTTCGGTGGCTTTAAGATTGGCACGCCTGGCCCTGTCACCTCGCTGCTGCTGCTCGAGTTCGGTCTGGCCATCGTGCTCAGCGCCGTTTTCGCCGCCGCCATGACCCTGATTTTGCGCCGTCAACTGGTGGTGGCCTCGAGACAGATTGACTACGAGGTTCGCCGCGACGTGTTTTCGCACCTGACCCACCTGGACAAGTATTACTACGACCGGGCGCGCACCGGAGACCTGATGAACCGCCTCACGGGCGACCTCAGTGCGGTGCGCGAGGCGCTGGGTTTCGGCGTGTGGCAAGTGTTCAATGTGGTCACGGTGTTTCTGGCGAGTTTCACCGTGATGTTCTCGCTCTCGAGCACCCTGGCTTGGCTGGTGATGGCCATGATGCCGATTATGATTGGCGCACTGATGCTGCTCTCAAAGGTGATGGCGCGGCGCTACGTGGCGCTTCAGGAGCAGAACTCGAGCATCAGTGCCAAAGCGCAGGAGAATTTCAGCGGCGTGCGGGTGGTCAAGGGCTACGCGCTCGAGAACCGCGAAATCGGCGAGTATCAGGACCTCAACCGCGAACTCATCCGCCGCGCTTTAAGGCTCACCCAGGTGGAAGGCCCCATCTGGTCCTTTATCAGCTTGCTCATGGGCCTGGCTTACGTGCTGGTGCTGCTGGTCGGGGGCCGCATGATTCTGGGTCTCTCGAGTGAAACCCTCACCCTGGGCCAGTTCACCCAGTTCGCGCTCACCCTCGAGCGCTTATCCTGGCCCATGCTCTCGGTGGGCTTCATCGTCAACATGACCCAGCGCGGCTACAGTTCCTGGGTTCGCATCTACGAGATTTTTGTAGCCAAAGCCGAGGTGCTCGACACTGGGAAACTCAGGCCCCAAACGGTGCGCGGCGACCTCGAGTTCAGAGACGTGAGCGTGAAGTTTGGTGACAAAACCGTGCTCGAGAACCTGAGCCTCAAGGTTCCCGCCGGAACCACCCTGGGCATCACCGGACCCACCGGCAGCGGAAAAACCTTGCTGGGGCAGATGGTGGGGCGGCTCTTTGACCCCTCGAGCGGACAGGTGCTGCTCGATGGCGTGGACCTGCGCGAGTACGACCTCAAACCGATGCGCGCTTACATTGGCACCGTGCCGCAGGAACCCTTTTTGTTCAGCGAAAGCATCGCCCAGAATATCGCCTTTGGCATGGGCCAGGATATGCCCGAGGTGGTCACGGGCAAGTCGGTGCTCAAAGCGCCCCGGCTCGAGGGTGAACGCACTGCGGTGGACCTCGAGCGGATTAAGGACGCCGCGCGGCTGGCGGGACTCTCGAGCGACATCGAGGACTTCCCAGGCGGCTATGAAACGCTGCTGGGCGAGCGCGGCGTTACCCTATCCGGCGGTCAGCGTCAGCGCACCGCGCTGGCCAGGGCGATTGCCCGCGACCCTAAAATTTTGATTCTCGACGACTCCTTGAGCGCGGTGGACACCGAAACTGAGGCCCGCATTCTCAACGGCTTGCGCGAGGTGCAGAACGGTAAAACCCTGCTGCTCATCGGGCACCGGGTCAGCACCCTGCGCCACGCCGACCATATCATCGTGCTCAAAGACGGCCACATTCTCGAGCAGGGCAGCCACGAAGACCTGCTGGCGC
>Ga0123339_10001617_pt1 | contig 15511 bp, 9 predicted proteins | sample lystaG_FD_89956 | JGI IMG/M metagenome (GOLD analysis project Ga0123339, IMG submission 89956) | Glacier valley bacterial and archeal communities from Borup Fiord, Nunavut, Canada, to study Microbial Dark Matter (Phase II) -... | ecosystem: Environmental > Aquatic > Freshwater > Ice > Glacier ... | reverse complement strand
TAAATGCTGTATTTAAGATAACTATAATTAAAACGCCGAAGAAAGTACCACTAAATTTACCTACGCCACCACTAAGCATAATCCCGCCTATTGCACAAGCCGCAATCGCATCTGTTTCCCACAGGTTACCTGCTACTGCCTGTGCTGCATACAATCTTGAAGAAAGTAGAATACCAGCAATTCCTGCAAACAACCCCGTCATCATATAGGCTGTTAGTTTTATTCTGTCTACTTTTAATCCCATCATTTTTGCAGCTTCTTCGTTACCGCCTACAGCATAAAGTGCCATGCCAAACTTTGTATACTTTGCGACATACATGCAGATTAATGTAAGCGCGATAAAAATATATACAGAACTTTTAATACCAAATATATCCGTATTTGCTAACGCAATCATGGTATCATTGGTAATTTTAACAGCCTTTTTGCTTGTAACCAGAAACACTACTCCCCTAATACCAAGTAGCGTTGCCAAAGTAGCAACCCAGGGAGATATTCTCATTTTAGTAACCATAAATCCATTCAGGAAACCACAACCGAGACCTGTTAATAGGCCTACTAATATGCCAAGAACAGGGTTAATGTTTCCCACCATAGCAGCAAGTGCTCCTGATAATGCCAAAACCGAGCCTACCGAGAGGTCAATACAGCCTATTAATATTACGAAAGTCATACCGAGCGCCAACAACCCGCCGTCCGTACTGGCTTTTCTGAGTATATTTTGAATAGATACAAATGAAAAAAAGTTTTTCTCTTGAAAAATAATACTTGCTGCTATAAATAATAATAAAAATGCAAAAATGGTCGTTTTAGAACTAAGTCTATTCGTAAACTTTTTTATTAAACTCATTACTTCTCCCCCTTTATGCTGTTCTTTCACGCTGAGTATATACAGCAAAGATAATGATTAATGCCTTTAAAATCTGAGCAAATTCGAAAGGTATATTATTCATATTAACGGAAATAGTAATTAGCTGCATTATTAGAGCACCAACTACTGTACCAAATATTCTTGCTCGCCCTCCGGACATGCTGCTTCCACCAACTGCTACTGCTGCAATTGCATCTAATTCAGCCAGATTTCCCATACTGTTACCATCAGCAGCACCAATTTTAGCAGTTAACAGAATACCTGCTAACCCAGCAAACACTGCACTAAACACGTAAACATTCATAATTGTTTTAACTGTATTAATACCTGACAGCCTAGCTGACCTGGGATTATCACCTGACGCCTGGATTTTACGACCTAGGACAGTCTTTTCGATAATAAAATATACTAGTGCAACAACAATTACCATCGGTACAATTTGAATGGGTAATACTCCAAAAATTTTATATCTTCCTATCATAAAGAAATTATCAAATTTATTATCTAAAAATAATATTTTTGCATTATTTAAAACCTGTGCAAAACCACGTAGTCCTATCGACATGGCCAGTGTTACTACCATGGGCTGACATTTTAACTTTCCTACCATAAATCCAGTAACTAATCCAAAAAGGGCACATACTAAGAGTCCGATGGTAATCGCTGGTATGATTCCTAAAAACAACGATTTTGCAGTCACAATCGAACTTACTGCCATCATGGACCCTACTGAAATATCAATTCCACCGGTTGAAATAACCATAGCCATTCCCATACCGGTAAGAACAATCGTACAGGTTTGAACAATGATATTCCATATGGTTCCGGCATTAAAGAAATTAGGAGTTACAAACAAATTAATTACTAACATAAAAACAAGAAATATATTCGCCGCATGTTCTCTAAAGGACTCTCTAATATCAGCTTTTGATCTTTTTTCCATAACACCAAACGCACTAAACATTGATAACTTCCTCCTCTTTACGATCAATACCAGCAATGGCTTCCATTATTTGATCCTGTTGGATATCATCCCCCATTAATTCACCCCGCTTAGTACCTTCTCGCATAACAATTATTCTATCACAATTACGTTCTAATTCTGCCATTTCAGAAGAAATCATCAGTACACTAATTCCATTTGTAGATACTTCCTGAATTAATGCTTCAATCTCAGCTTTTGCACCCACATCAATTCCTCTGGTAGGTTCATCAAGAATTAGAAGCTTCGGATTCATACAAAGCCATCTTGCCAAAAGAACTTTCTGTTGGTTACCTCCACTTAAATTTCGAATTAATTGCTTTGAATTTGGAGTCTTGATTTTTAAGCGTTCAATATAGTGATTTGCAATTTCATCCTGGGCTTTTTTCGAAACGATACCATATTTACTAATCTGTGGAAGTAACGCGATTGTCATATTTTCTTTTACAGATAAGTGAGGTAGGATACCTTCTATTTTACGGTCTTCCGTACAAAAACCCATATTTAATCCAATAGCATCTCCCGGTTTTTTAAACTTCTTATGCTCACCAAACCAATAAACATCACCCGAAATCGGTGTTTCTGCCCCAAATAAAACTTTTGCCAATTCTGTTCTACCTGAACCAAGAAGTCCTGCCAAACCAACTACTTCTCCCTTTTTAATATCTATATCAATACCATTTAAACGTACTCCTTGCCAAATGTTCTGCATTCTGACAATTTCTTCGCCATTTTCAAAGTCATAACCCTTTTTCGTTCTTTGCATTGTTTTTGCTTCACGGCCTATCATATAAGAAACGAGCTTTAATTGATCTAATTCTTCCATAGGAAATTCCCCTACAAATTCTCCATCTTTTAATATGGTACAACGTTCACAAATCTCAAATAGTTCGTCTAATTTATGGCTGATAAATACAACAGCTATTTCTTTCTCTACTAATTTATTTATAACATTAAATAATACTTTTACTTCTTTGCTGTCCAAAGAAGAAGTTGGCTCATCCATAATAACTAATCTTGCATCAATTGTTAACGCACGCGCAATAGCAACCATCTGTTGAATAGCAGTACTAAACTTCATTAATTGTTGTGTTACATCAATATGAATTCCCATATCCTTAAGCACTTCAATAGAATCATGTATCATCTTGGGGCGGTCTACTGCACCAAATCTATTACGTGGTTCTCTTCCTAAATAAATATTTTCGTAAACCGTCTGAAAAGGAACTAAATTTAATTCCTGATAGATTGTACTGATACCCTCATGCTGAGCTTCTATTGCAGTTTTTGGATTAATATTCTTACCCTCAAATATAATTGTTCCGGAATCTTTTGAATAAATACCGGTTAAGATTTTAATCAGGGTGGATTTACCTGCACCATTTTCACCAATTAATGCATGAACTTCTCCTCGCCTTACCGTTAGGTTTACACCTTTGAGTGCATGCACACCCGGAAAAGTTTTATCAATATTTTGGGCCTGTAATAATATTTTTTTCTCCATACTTGGCTCCTATCTGCGTGCCTCACGCTTATTATTTGTGAAGAATAGCTGCTTTTGCGAGATGTTTTATCCCCATGTTTTTAGCAAAACTATTTTCCCTATTCATGATAGAAAAAACCATATCTGCTATTTGATGCATCACCAGAGATGGTTTTTTCTATTCTTTATTGATTACAGTTTATCTTGTTTGTAAAACATGACCTTATTTTTTATAAGCTATGCTTTTTAGAAACCAAGAGAAACATCTGCATTGTTAATATCAAATAACGTATCTACGTTTACAATAGATTCAGGAATTTCTTCGCCTGCTTCTAACTTAGTAATTGTTTCTATTACGATATCACCAAAGAATGGTGAGCAAGATGCTGTTGTAAGCATTTCGCCTGCTAAAATAGCTTCCATTGCAGCAGCGGATCCATCAACTCCAGCAACAAATACGTCTACGCCTGGTTTATAACCAGCTGCTTTTAAAGCTGCTATAGCTCCAATTGCCATATCATCATTGTGACAATATACAACATCGATATTATCACCGTTTGCCTGTATAATATTTTCCATAACTGATTGTGCTTCTGACATTACATAATTTGCTGTTTGATCAGCTACTATTGTTAACTTAGAACCTTCTATCGCTTTCATGAAGCCTTCTTGTCTGTCGATCGTAGATGTTGCGCCTTGTGTTCCCTGAAGAATAACTACATTTCCTTCTCCACCTGTTTGTTCAACTATTTTTTTACCAACTTGTTCGCCTTCCCATACGAAGTCTGACATAATTGCTGTCGTATAGTCAACACCAACTTCACCATTTACTCCACGGTCAATTAAGATAACAGGAATACCAGCGTCCATAGCGGACTTTAATGCTCCTTGAAGACCGTCTTCTTCTTGAGGAGGTAGAACGATATAATCAACTCCCTGTGCAACCATATCTTCAACATCGGATGCTTGCTTTGCTGTATCTGCTCCGGCATCAGAATAAATTACTTCAATACCGGCAGCTTTTAACTTAGCTTGCATGTCATCTGTTTCTGCAATACGCCAAGAGTTTGAATTATCCATCTGAGCAAACCCTACTTTGATACCTTCTAAACCTTTTGCTTCTGTATTTCCTTCTTGCTCACCAGCGGGTGCTGTTGTTGGCTCTGGGGTATCTGTAGTTTTCTCTTTTGCTCCACAGGCAACTAGAGATAGGACCATCATTAATGCTAATATAAGTGCTGCAAATTTCTTCATAAATTATTTCCTCCTTGTTTGAATGTAAGTTGATTATACTGTTGCCCTGAATAAAAGTGAATAAAGAATCCTTTAATAGTCTTTCACTATTATTGATTCTTCATATAATAACTACATAATGCATTAAATATATAAACATTATTAATAACATTATTGTTCCTAGTTTCAAATTCTTGATAATCTAAGATAATATTTAGCAGCTTTTCGTAAAATATTTGTTAATAATGAATACTTCAAATTGATTGTTTAAAACTATTTTAATCAAAAATATGTGGTGGTTTTTTAAATATAAATTGTGAATTCATAATATTGATGTTAATATGTACTAATTATAATATAATGTTTTTTAGTCAAATCTAATTTATATATTTCACAGTTATAGATACCTCATAGATTTATGACACTCATATTATATTTAAAAGGGGTTCTCTTATGAAACGCATTTTTAACCTTCATAGTATCAAGAATAAAATATATCTAAGTTCAATCATACTATTTTTGATTACTAGCAGTGGTTTAATGACTTTATACTCCATGACTGTTAACATTCTCTCTGATATGGCTACAGAATCAGTAGAAGCCATGCTTGATCAAATTAATGCCGAGACTTTGAAAGTAATGTCCCAAGTCCTCCAAACCGGTTACATGATTTCCAGTGATTCTGCCATACAATTTCCTTTAAGAGGTCCACTGCCCGATACCGTGAAGGAAATGTATAAGCAACGATTAGAATATAACAACAAATTATTTTATACAAATCAATATCAAAACTCTATCTCAGGTGTTTATGTCATCGGAGCGAATGGAGCTGTTTTTCGTTCCTCTATGATGAGCTTGCAGCAAAAAGATTTCCGGAAGGAAGCCTGGTACATGAATACACTGAAAGCCAAAAAGCCAATTTGGTTTACTAACCAGAATGGCTCCTTAGTGGCAAACACTTTAAAAGAGCCTTTTATTAGTATTGCAATTCCGATTAATGACCGATCTTCAACGAAACAACTAGGTCTTATCGTAATAGAAATGAAGGGAGAAATATTAAATACTATTTACAATGCCGGCTTAATGCTAAAGGGTGATATCTTCATATTAGATTCAGAAAACAAAATGTTTTCCTATTCCGGAGAAAAGGATTTTTCAGAAAATAATCTTGCAGATATTAATCAGTCCATTCATCAGCTTGATTTCGGTGCCGAGGACAATACTCAGGATATGAAAATCAGTGGAGAAGAATATCTTATATCGACAATGACGATAGCTTTAAACAATTGGAAAATCGTAGGTATCATACCCTATAGTGAAATCTATTCAAAAACCGCCTCCATCCAAAACAGTATCATTATCGTTCTGTTTTTATTTATTTTTATCATGTTATTATTTATGTTTCGTTCCTCCAATATGATTTCTAAACCAATCTATAAGCTGAGTAAAACTATGAAGATTGTGGAATCCGGTGATTTTAACATAAAGGTGGAGGTTGAATCGAATGATGAATTTGGAGACTTAGCGAAGAGCTTCAATCACATGCTCAAAAAAATTCGTTTGCTTAATGAGGAAGAGCATGACAATCAGAAAAAGCTTAGAATAGCTGAACTAAAAGCTCTGCAATCTCAAATTAATCCTCATTTCCTTTATAACACTCTGGACAGCGTCGGATGGATGGCCAGACTCAACAAGATTGATAAGGTAGAAGAAATGCTTGATTCCTTATCTACTTATTTTCGTATCAGCCTCAGTAAAGGTAGCGACTTAATACCAATAAAAGACGAGCTTACCCATGTTGAAAAATATCTTAGTATCCAGAAAATTCGGTATGAAAAAAAATTAAATTATACGATAGATGTTAAGGATGAGATTTTGGAATACAAAACAATAAAAATGATATTACAGCCCCTTGTTGAGAATTCTATTTATCATGGTATTAAAGAAAAAGAGGGACCTGGTGAAATAAGGATTTCTGCAACCATCGGTGAGAATATCGTATTTTGCGTTGAAGATACCGGTATTGGAATGACAAAAGACAAATTGGACGAGCTTCGTGAAATGATAGCCTCCGGGAAAGATTACAACCCTAATGCTTATGGTGTTATTAATGTTCACAAGAGAATTCAGGTCCTTTTTGGTGGAGAATATGGACTCCGCTATGAAAGTGAATACGGAAAGGGAACTAGAGTTTTTGTTACCCTAAGTAAAATAAATGAGGTGTAAAGCAATGTTAAAAATAGTTATTGTAGAAGATGAGGATGTCATACGGGACGGTCTAATTAATTATATCGATTGGAACTCCATAGGTTATGAATTTGCTGGGGAAGCCTCCAATGGAAGGGAAGCAATTGAAGTAATAAACCGGGTAAAACCCGATGTACTGCTTACCGATATTCGGATGCCCTTTATCGATGGGCTTACCTTAGTAGAAGAGGCAAAGAAGGACCATCCTGATCTGTACTATATCATATTATCCGGACATGATGAATTTGAGTATGCTAGAAGAGCTCTGAAAGCCGGAGTTTATGAATTTCTTTTAAAGCCTATTCATATCCCTCACTTAAAGGAAATTCTTTCCAAGTTAAAGATAGAGTATGAAAAAAGGCAGTCTGCACGTGACGAGCTTCAAAAATTAAAGGAACTAGAGAGAGAGAGCAAACTTCAATTAAGGAAAAAGATTTTGAGTGATATTTTAGTTGATAATATCCCCGTTGATGAGCAAAGCGATTTTTTCACATTATTAGGTAATGAGTTTAAAGAGAGTTATTTTGTTGTGGGAGTAGTAGAAATGCAAAATCTCGTAATGCGAACAATTGAAAGTGACTATTTAGAACTAATCGAGATTGACCGGGAATTCGGCGTACGAGTTGAAAATTTTATAGAAAATAATGATAATAGTTTCTTGTTTAGAAGCGGTAATTGTGAGAGAATTATTTGTCTTGTGGCTTCTGATTCCCAAACATTAACTGGTATAATACAGCAAATATCCATAAACGCAAAAAACAACCAGGATGAACTTGTTAGTATTGTCCTGTTTTTCGGTAATATTCATAAAGGTCTTGAGGGATTAATACAATCCCATATGGAAGGGAGAACTGCATGGGAAAAAATGAATACCAAGACCTGGACAAATGTTTTATATCCGGTAAATCAGGATATTGATCCTATAAATTTCATGGATTTTGATACCAGTACCCTGATTGCAGAAGTAAAAACAGGCACAAAAGCGGGCATTGATGCAGAACTTCAGCTTTTTGAAAATACTTTAAAAATAAAGGGTATGACCTCACATATGTTTGTTATCATGATTATTAGTAATATCTTTTTTCAAATTATTAAGCTCCCGGAAGGAATGGAAGAATTTCCGAAAGAAAAAATGGAAAATACAACAAATTATTATCAAAAAATTATTAATCAAAAGGATATAACTGGGATATTTTATTATTTGAAAAAAGTATGTTATAGCATTAATGACATTTTTGCAGAGGTATACAGCGGAAAATTCGGTGTCGTATTAAAACGTGCTATAGAATATATTAATGTGAATTATCAAAAGGAAAATTTAATGCTAAAGGATGTCGCCGGATATGCTTATGTTAGTAGTTCCTACCTAAGTATTATACTAAAGAAGGAGATGGGTATTACATTTATTGAGTATTTGACAAAGATTCGAATGGAACATGCTAAAAAACTTTTAGACGAGACCCAAATGAAACATTACGAGATTGCAGAGGCTTGTGGTTATTCCAATCCTACTTACTTTAGTTCAATTTTTAAAAGAATCTATGGTGTATCACCCTCCACATACCTTAGTACTTCAAGATCTTAATCGAGTCATTTGATGTATGAAACGATGATTGGAATTACCTTCTGCAATCCGACATCAATCAGTCCGGTAGTTATAAGCCTAAGTTCCGGAATTACAGGAAGACTTACAAAAGCCAGCGTCATAAAGGGATCTATGCCTTCCTCTATCCCAAGTTTTCTGGCTAAATCTTTCATCTCATTCATTGCTTGGGATAGGGAAACTGCATCTAAGTCACTGAGTAAACCTCCAATGGATAAGGGCAACTTTCCTATTATCTCTCCACCCACAGCAATTGCCCAACCACCCTGCATATTCCTAATACAATTAGCAGCTGCAGCCATGTCCATTTCATTTGTGCCAATTACGACTATATTATGGGAATCATGGGCTACCGAGGATGCAATTGCACCATTTTTTAGGCCATAACCACCGGCAAATCCCAACCCAATATGATTGGTATTATGATGTCGTTCAATCACTGCTAATTTTAAAATATCATCAGCGATTGAAATCTCAGGCTTTCCATTTATAAGTGGTACCCTGCGCTCTTTTGTTGTAATTTCACCTTTCATAAATTGTATCACCCGAAAGGAATCTGATTCCATAACATTTTGGATTTCTTTGATTATAAAATCCTCAGCAATTAATTCTTTGCAATGAAAGGAATGATAAATTCTATCGAGTATTTCGTTTTTAACTCGCGGTTCTGGGATTTCTATCAAGCTCTGTTTATTAACAATTAATTTACCGTTTTTTATAACCTTTTCTACAGTCATTTCCTTTAAATCAGAAATTATAACGATATCTGCCTGATACCCAGGAGCTATGGCACCTATATTTTTAAGTCCAAAATAAGTAGCTGTATTAAACGTAGCCATTTTAATTGCAATACACGGATCAGCACCATTTTTAGCTGCTCGTCGTAGCATGTCATCTATATGCCCATATTCCAAAATATCATTAGGATGCTTATCATCTGAAACAAGCATTGCTCGTTGATGATAGGGTGGCAGAAACAATCCCATTAAAGCATCAAGATTTTTTGCGGCAGTTCCCTCTCGTATCATAATCCACTGTCCACGGCTTAGTTTTTCCTTTGCTTCATTTATATTGATGCATTCATGATCTGATTGAATTCCTGCAGTAATATAAGCACATAGATTTTTACCCTGTAGCCCGGGTGCATGACCATCAACAATTTTCTTAAAGGATTTTGCATCCGTAATTTTTTGAAGTATTTCAATATCTCCATCAATTGTTCCGATATAATCCATTACTTCTGCAAGACCTAATACTTTCTCATTTTGATATAGTGACTGTAAATCCTTTGCCGTAAGTATACAACCACTTTCATCAAAGGAGGTCGCCGGAACGCAGGACGGTAACACAAAATATATGTCTAAGGGTAATCCCTTGGAGGCTTCTATCATATATTCAATTCCATCTAAACCACATACATTCGCAATTTCATGAGGATCTGTTATTACTGTTGTAGTCCCATGAGGCAGCACAGCTTTGGCAAACTCTACAGGCTTTAACATGGAGCTTTCCAGATGTATATGTCCATCTATAAAACCGGGGGCAGCAATTTTTCCGGTACAATCTATTTCTTCCTCCCCATGATAGACACCAATCCCGACTATCCTACCGTTGCAGATTGCAATATCTGCATGTTCAATTGCTTCAGTAAAAACGTTGATGATATCAGCATTTTTTAACACAAGCTCTGCCTTATCAATTCCCCTTGCTATAGATAATTCTTTTATTAGCATTAAATCACCGCTTTCCTTAAGATTTCCTATTTAATTACTATCAGTTTTTTGTAATAAGTTTCAGATTATCTCTTGGATTCGTTAATTAAATAAAGCTTCTTCTATGTTCTATAGTTATTCCTTACGGATTACCAATTATTAATTGCATGCTCTGCAAAGGATATTAATTTATCAATTTTTAGCTTCGTTCCATCCTCTAATACTACCGTTCCCTTAAACTCACCAAACATCTGATGACAGCAATTATCGATCCACAATAACTTAGTGCGTGTAGTGCGGTCATAAACCGGTGTTAACGTCAAGTCAAGCTTACCCTCTTTATCAAAGAGATGCCACGGTTTCATATAATCCGTTCCGAGTTCAAACTGTATTTCGCCTAATTTATGTACTGTATCTCCGTAAAACAAGATGTTTTCAGTTGCAGCCTTTGTGTTTCCAAATCCACAGCCTAGATTAAAACCAAATATCTTTCCATCAACATAGCCGGTGCCGTTACTCCAATACCATTCATTATGAAATGGCCAGACGCCTCTGCCCCAGTCCAGCAGCCCAAAGGAATTAGATACCGAGAAATCATATTGCTTCCCGCTGTACTTTACCGTACCCTCGGCAGTCATACAGTTTATCTTGTGATTATAATAAAATGCTTTTGGTGACTCATCAAATGGAACATTAATGACCAAAGAATTCGAATTCTGTCTGGTAAGCATTATGTCAGCCTCGAAGTCCTCCCATATGCAGTATAAATGTCTCATATCCCCTGTTACCTCAAAGCTCATCAACCCTGCCTTTTTCAGATACCTTAGCACTTGATTCGTCTCTGCATTCTCAGGCATATGCAGGGAGCCAAAAGGGAGCGCCAGGATTGTTCCTTTTTCAGCAAGCTTTTCTCCTGATGCAAAATCAAAAAGCATTACACTGACTTTACCTGCATAAGCAGCATGCCCAATCGTAAACTGCAAGCACATTTTCCCATCAGTCACTTGATAGAAATCCCATTCTTTGATACGAAAAGGTGATGCCTTAATCGCTTTTCTTTCGTATTTTAATATGCTTTTCGTAGAATATCCTGGAAACGGTGAACCATTTTTATCAAGAACAGGTCCTTGTTGTACAAATTGGTTTTGCATTTTATAACCCTCCTAACTACTATTAGATAATTATACCTGTAATTCCAACTTGAGTAAATAACAGAATGAATACTTCATAAATAAATATTCTGCCTTCTTATAAAAAGGGAGTCACAAGCAAAAGCCTGGGACTCCCTAAATCTGTTATATATCACTTACTATTTTTCTTAAGATACCTGATTTTGTCCTTCTATCATAAGGGCTTTCTTCTTATTAAAACGTTCATACATAAAGCACATAATTCCAAACAGAATAGCCAGTATTGCTACAATGCTTAATACTATATTTAAACCTTCTTTTACACCAATGATTAATACATAACTAAATACAAAGGATCCGCCTGCTTGCGCAATATTTTCGAATAGACTATAAATTCCCATTGACTTATCGAAACCATATTTCTTAACCGCATCTAGGTCAGTATAGTAGCTGGTCTGTAGAGGAAGTCCAAAGCTATCCGATAACCCCAATAAAACAAGTACGATAATCAAGGAATATATATTTTGAAAATAAGCGACGCATAAAAATGCCAATGCATATAGCAAGCTAGCTATCACTAAGGAATATGCTTTCTTAACTTTCTTGGAAAAATAATTTGTTAATACATTGCTAAAGCATATTACACATAATCCATTAATAAGAAATGCATAGCCGACCTTTGTTTCGGATAATCCATATTGAAAACCTAGAATCGGAAACAAAAAGTTTAGAAAATATCCGCAAGCGATTACTGGTATAACAATCATGAGGAAGAATTTTAATACGCCCTTACTTGTTATAAACTTCATAAAACCAATAGGGGCTGCTATACCTTCACCCGCTGCAACTGCTTCTGGCATGTAGGATACCTTTGTTAAATATACTGCAACATGGACAACAACGAATAAACTCAATGCAACAGTAAACATAAATATTGCTGTGTAGCTTAGCCAGTTAATCAAAAAACCACCAAACACGATACCGCAATTAATACCATTTAAAGCAGCCGCACTATAACCGGCAAAGCCTTGATTCTTCTCCTCGTCATCTCCCATAGCAATCACAGTATTCACAATAAGAAGTAGTATTCCCCATCCACTTCCCATAATGCTATTACCTAAGGTGAGAATCCATATACTTGGAACCAGTATACGTACAATTAAACCAACCGTAATCAATACACTACCTAAAATAGCTGATTTCTTTTGACCAAATCTCTTAATTACTACATTTCCCATGATAGAAAATATAGCGCCAAATAACACCTCCGCTGAGATTGGTATTGCTGCTAAGACTTCTTTCGGAATTGATAATCCAATTTCATTTTCAGCAATATTCAAGGCGTATAACGGTAAGAAGCTAGTAGTCATATTCGTTATAAAGAATATTCCAAAAACTAATATTCGAAGTAGTTCATTGGGAATTCTTATTGTTAGCCCCGCTGACTTATTGAAGCGTCTCCTCTGATATTCACTTCTGCCATGCATAAATATTATTATTTCTAATGCTACTAAAACCACTACTATGGTAATTGCAATTACATGCAAAAGCAGCTCAATAATCATGTTATTGGTTTCCTTATGGAAGGAATTTAAGTCTGTGCCCACTTCGACAAGCCCTATTGTATTTCCATTATCATCAGAAATTGGGTTTAATACAAAAAGAAAATTTCCTTCACTGGTCGACATTCCTTTATATACTTTTCCTTCTCCATTTTCAAAAATCCATTGCTCATCAGATCCTTCATAATCCCAGTCATATGGATAAATTGCTCCAGTATCCTCCTGTAAGGCATAGGTACAGGTTATTACATGATCCCGTATCGTATAAAGAACACAGTAAAAATCTCCAATACCCTCACTACCTGATAAGTAAATCTCATTGATACTATTACGTACTGCGATATAATCCTCACTCATATAATCCGAAGTACTATCCAGTCGTTTGAATTCTTCCTTCGGAAGCATCATCCCTGTAACATCTGAAACAACCTGTGCCCGCTGTAAAAGAGATTCAATTAATCGATTCTCAAAGTCCGGCAGTACAATAAGTAAAAACACTCCTGCAATACAGATAACTCCAATAACGACACCTATAGCCAGTTTAAAAGTTTTGGGTCCTTTTTTAATGATTAAAACAGCTAGTTTCGCTAATAGGTATAATGCCATTAATGCCATCAAGATAACGGTACCCCAAACCGCAAAGATCATAACAACATTTTCAGAACTATAGTCAGAACCAAAATTAAATACGATTTCCTCATCTTGTATAAAAGCAGTATAATCTGTTGTTACTGCAATTAGGCCATTGGAAGCATTCATATAATAGTAGATATACTTTGAGGTAAGCTCTTCCCCTACCTCTCCCTCATAAATTACCTGCGATAAGCTGCCGTCTGCACTAATCATTGATACCGTTCGTAATCCTATATCAGTAAAATATAAATTTCCCTCTCCATCGAAGCTTAATTCTCTTGGTATACTTAAGTAATCACTACTATTAGCGTCATATACCAAAGTATCCTCTTTTGTCTCATTATACTTTAAAATTTTACCTTGTTTTGTAGAGTAGTAAACATCCTTTGTATTTGGCTCAATGGCATAGCTGACAGCCAGCGCTTTGGCTTCTGCACATTCAGAATTACGCAATAAACTATTGTCCTTTTTATATAAATCAAATGAATCCACCGAATTTTGCATATACGTCAAATTACCATCGACCGTAAATAGTCCAACAATGTCTTCAACAAGTACAGGCTCTTCATGTTCTATCTCACATACAATTCCCAAATATTTACCATCTGGTGAATATTCAACGATTTCCTCTTTCCTAATTCTATAGCCGCCCTCTTCTTTTAGTATATTTAAAACATAAATATGATTATCGGCGTCCGTAAGGACTCTTTTCGCATCATAGAACCCTTTACCGCTTTTCATACCACCCTTTACTATAAGCTCAATCTCGCCGTTGGCATTCACTTTAATCAGTCTTTGTCCGGACTCATCGATGATGAGCTGGTTTCCTTTGTTATCAAGAGTTGCATATACGATATCACTATATTCAATATGTATTGAAGTTGTAAATAATAAATCTGAATGAGTCTGTACAAAAAAAACACAAATTATGAAGACTAAAATAAGTATTGGTTTTCCGTATTTATTAAATTTCATTCGTATTCTCCTTAAAGGTTATCCAATTCTGCACAATTCATATTTATGATACAATTCGTATTTTGATAATTTTTGCTTATACTTTCTTAATCCCTCTAAATTGATATCCTCTGTATAATTAACGATTTTTGCAGGAGCACCATATAATTCGTAGCATTGTTTATGCATATAATCACTTAGGCCTCTGTATTTATGTATGTTCTTTTTAAAATGGAATATCAGTTGATCCTTTTCCATTGTCACAATGGTATACCCGACAATCTTGTTATCAACATAAACCGTGATCCCTTTTGCTCCCACCTCATCAAGTACTTTAATAATACTTTTTGCAGAATCCAGCAGGCAGCCATATTGGCAATAATCGCATGTGTGAGAATCACACCATATTTTTGATAAAAAATCGATGTAAGTATCGATATTTTCATTTCTCATCAAAACAAATTCCGGATTATTTTTACTTATAAAATAATTATACTCATAACGGCTGTTTTGACTATTCAATGCTTGCTCAAAATCCTGTGTATTATAAATATAATCGCTTAAACCCAAATCATAGGAATGTTTAAATCTAATTGATTTTAAATTTAAGTAATATGGCAGCATCCATTCACTAACATCGGTAAATACAATAGGTATTTTAAGTTCTTCCATAATCACTATTAGTTCTTTGGCACATTGATCTAACTTATCGTTCGCATAGAACCCCAGAAATGGAAGTAGAACCCATCTGTCGCAGTTCATGTCAAGGGCTAGGCAGCATAGATAATGCCCAATAATTCGATGATATATTTTAATACTGTCATTCCAAGCTATCATACTTGCAAAGCAGATGGATGATGCCCAATTACCATTCATTTTGTCATAATAACTGTCAAACAGTTCCTTATCCGTGATTGATAAATACTTAAATCCATTGGTTATTAAAGTATCCATAAAACTCCTTTATACTAGGAAATAGATAATCCCGCCTCAACTAATCATTGTTACATATTAATCCATTTTTTCCTCAATAATACATTTTTATTACATAATTTTACCTTTTAATTGTATAAGTGTCAATAGGGTGTCAATAGGAAATAC
>Ga0123339_10001616_pt1 | contig 15512 bp, 12 predicted proteins | sample lystaG_FD_89956 | JGI IMG/M metagenome (GOLD analysis project Ga0123339, IMG submission 89956) | Glacier valley bacterial and archeal communities from Borup Fiord, Nunavut, Canada, to study Microbial Dark Matter (Phase II) -... | ecosystem: Environmental > Aquatic > Freshwater > Ice > Glacier ... | reverse complement strand
TATTTCTCTTTATCTCTCTTCAAACTTTTTTTGTTTAGTCGAGCTCTCAGTGCTGATCATACTGTTTTTTGATGCTTATACCGTTAGTCCCAATATTCTTTCAGCATTTTTGTAATAGAGTTTCTCAAGCACTTCATCCGGTAGAGCGATGCCGCATATACGCCATTGTCCAAGCATATCCTTGAATGGATGATCGAAATACTCATCGTGGGTCTCAAAAAAACGGTAATGAATATCGTAAAACTCAGCCGTACGTTTTGCATCAAATCGAGCCTCGAAATCCGTACCAAAGAGTATCCTGTCTGAGTATTCTAAAAATAATTCGCGTGAACTATAGGGCTGTCTGCCGAGTTGGTCGAGTCTAGCAGACACATCTATATTCATATTAGGATATGCATCCAGCCAACGCTTGACCTGTTTAAGATTCTCGGCATACGAGCCCACATGTGCCACGATAAACGTGGTGTTTGGATTGCTGCTTATAACGTTTTCCTGCATTTGCATATGCTCTTTAAAGGAAGCGATGCCTTGTCTGTAAAACGACCACTCGGGATGCAATGTAAGACATACATATAGCTCGTTTTCTGGATCTATAGGTTTGAAGAAGCAAGGTGGGTCTGCAACATGAATAATTATGGGCAAGCCCTCCTCGGCACACGCCTTCCATATAACGTCGTAACATGAATCATCAAGCCTAACATTTTTACCGAAGTACTTTTCGCTAAATAATGTCATGTCCTTCCAAAGCTTGATTGCCTTGCAGCCCTTTCGCTTAATATCGCGCAATTGTCTGTATACGAGTTTTTCAAAATCCATTTGCTGTGCTTGGGATACATCCACCGAGCCAATGGGAACGATGAAACCGTCTGACAACTCAAGTTTTCTCATAAGCCGATCATACTCACCCTCCCAAACAAGTTCCAACGCTGTTATGCGCCTTACTCCCGCAAGTTTCAGGTTCTCAACTACCATTTTGGTATCATAAGCGTTCTCATAATCGTCTCCAAGCAGCAACGCACCGAAGTGTGCATGCATATCTATAACGGGAAACCTAGGTTTTATGTTAGTATGTAACTCATTTTGCAATTCCGTGAATGGATGGTATTCGTTTATCGGAATCATACTTAGCTCCTTTTTGAAATTACAAATGATATTAAATAATGACTTTGACTTCGTTTGGAATCGTTGCAAGGTTTTGCATGTTTATTGCTTCCAAAGATGCATATTCTTCATGTATATTTCTAAGTGCATACGCAACTGCACCTAATAAATTTGCTTTATCGTCCAATTTAGTTGGTACAATCTGTGGCACATAAGGTACATACGCACGCAAATAGTGTTCGAAGTAATCTGCATACTTTAATGCCAGTTGTTTTCCAATGCCACCACCTATAATAATCACTTCTGGATTTATTATTGAAACAAGATTAACAAGCAAAATACCAATATACTTTTTTATTTCCAATATTAGTTCTGAACCAACAAATTGGCCTTCTATGTCTCTTTCAAATAGTTCCTTAATACTCGTGTATGGGAGATTATTTTGAGTGATCATTCTTTTTTCCAATTCTGAACCTGCAATTAATTTTTCCATCACGCCTTCTTCATCATACTCATAGCGCTCAAATTGAATACCAGGTAACATATATCCTACCTCACCCGCAGCTCCATTCCTGCCAGTATACAATTCACCATTTAGAATTAGCGAACAACCAATTCCAATTCCATAGTCTAAATAAATAATGTTTTTGTATTCTTTTCCTGCGCCTTTCCATTTTTCGCCTATCGCACCGAAATCGACGCTATTTCCGCATAAAGTTTTTATCTGGTACTTTTCTCTCATATACGTATCAATTCGAATATCCTTAAAAATTTCTATAAATGGAGCAAGACGGTGTTTCCCTTCGATTTCATCAACAATACCCGGTATTCCAATACTTATATAAAGTAAATTATTTTTGCTAATGCAGCCTTTTTGAAGTATTCTTTCGAATTCATCATCGATCTGATCAAGTACACCTTGTGTTGTCTTCTGAGTGAATTGATCGCTGACAGATGAACAAATAACATCACCAGAAATATCGCAAATCATCATTCGTATATGTGATCTACCCATATCGATTCCTAAAACATAGCCCATTTTAGAATTGAACTTTAACAAGGTACCTTTTCTACCCATTGCATTATCGCTAATACCTATTTCTAAAATCATATTCCCTTCAATTAGGTCCTTAACGTTCGTGGATACTGTTGGAAAACTTAAGCCTAGCTTTCTCTTTACATCAGCCCTTGATTTTGGACCTTCTTTCCTCAAATAGTCTAAAATCAATTTTTTATTCATTTCACTCAGAAGTTCAGGCTTTCCAATCTTCATTATCCGTCTCCTACTTAGTAAAGTTTCCTATGTAACTTGATTTTATAGATTACATTAACTAAAGTCAATACATCAATTGTGTTTTTAGATAAATTTTTTGGATTATATTGAGAATATTTGTGCAATATCCGATTTAACATATATATTGTTATGCATTACTATATGTATGCACAACAACAATTTGAGTATTCCGTGTTTCCAAGTATTTGGATCTTGAGAGTGTTTTGGTATACCAGTCGTTCTTGAGGATTGAAAAGAAGTTTTTGTTCCAAGAATTGTCTCCCGATCTGCCGACTTAGGAGAAGTTCTGATTCCAACTGTAACCAGATACTTGTTTTATCACGTTTTCGGTAGTGTAATGGCTTCTATTATCTACATTATAACGAATTCGGCATAACTCTGATTATGCCGAAGAAAAAACTCTGCCGAAGTCTTCTGAAACCCTGTGCTCGTAATGTGTCTGATCCTTTATCTTTGCTTGTATTTTATCAAATTGTCCGATATTTTATCACTGACCAACCATACACAGTGAAGAGGTTTATTTTGTCAACGAAATAAGGTATGTTTTCGCAACATCAGCCGCTTCACTTGCATTGGGCGAATATGCATCCGCACCGATCTGGTTTGCATATGCCTGACTGAGCGGAGCGCCTCCGACCATAATATAGTACTTGCTGCGTACTCCTGATTTTTTGAATTCCTTAACAACATCACCGATCGCCGGCATGGTCGTAGTTAAAAGGGCGGAAATGCAAATGATGTCCGCTCCCACTTCTTCTGCTTTTTCCACATACATGTGATCAGGTACATCCACGCCGAGGTCAAATACGGTTGCGCCCATGCCCTTCATCATCATAGCTACGAGATTCTTACCGATATCATGCAGATCTCCCCTTACAGTTCCAACAACGACTTTCCCAATAGGCTTGACTCCGGTGGCAGTAAGGAGAGGTTCGAGTATGGCAAGTCCAATTGCCATTGCTCGAGCAGCTACCAGCATCTCCGGTACATATACTTCATTTTTGCGAAATTTTTCTCCTATGTTACTCATGGCGAGGATGAGTCCGTCATCGAGTATTGTCTTTACTGACACACCCTCATCTACCGCCTGGTTTACCAATTCTTTTACTCTTTTTCCTTTTCCCTGCTCAACAGCAAGACCTAATTCCTGTAAATCCATTGATTTTCCTCCCGTTTCTGAAGGACAACTATAATAATTTTTCAAATATATAAATTATATTTTTTAACTTTAAATTTTTTTATATCGTTTGTTACCTGCTGTTCACAGAACTAATTGAGTTTCATAAATAGATTTTTTAATATATTATAAAAATTTTATGATAATATGTAATTTCAAAAAATTCATCTGTATAGAATCTTCTGTGGACCTCTTGTAAAATTGAACGATGTTCATCTAATAGGCATCTCAGAAGTCAAGCAAAACAATAAATAGGTATAACGTTTATAGAATATTTTTTTGGTATCTGGAAAGATATATTGTAAGCCTGTTCTGCACTTTAAAGCTCTCAAATAACCGAGACTTAAATTTGGCAATTGTTATTTTTTTAATTTATCACCTATTCAAAAAATACCTTTAAAGATACTTTTCCTGATTTTGGAACACATCCACCATCGCCATAATATTTTCCGGTGGAACATCAAATGCAAGTGCGTGAGTGGGGGCAATGATCAAGCCTCCTCCTTTCCGTAATGTTTTTATAATGTGAACCGTTTCAGCAATCACCCCTTCAGGTGTGGCATATGGCAAACATTGCTGAGTAGAAACGCCTCCCCAAAAAGTCAATTTGTCGCCATAGAGTTCCTTCATCTTAACTATGTCATAAACTTCAGGTTGGAAAGTCTGGTAGCAATTCAGTCCAATCTCAATTAGATCAGGAAAAATTTCATGACAGTCACCGCAAGAGTGTTGTATGACATATTTTCCACTGGCCTTAACCCGAGAATAAAGTCTGGCCATTCGAGGCTTTATAAAATGTCGCCAATGCTCCGGACCCATAATCAATCCATGCTGCTGACCCCAGTCGTCCCCAAACATAACCCCATCAACATCATATTCCAATGCAATATCTACCAACTTGATATAAAAGTCACAGATTTTATCAAAAAATATGTCCAACTCATCAGGGCATGCAATCATATTGATCAGAACGTTTTCCATTCCCATAATTGTCCAGGAGCGTTCAAACATACAAAAACCGAAGGCCGCCATAGTAAAGCGATCGCTTTTGTTCGCCACCAGTGCCTCATACTCCGCGCGAATCCGTTTTTCATCGAATTCCGGAAAAGTATATTCATAATCCTCAAGATCTTCAATCTGAATGTGATCTATCACACCAATATCCTTGTCTGCACCATTGCGGTTCCACACTACGCCGAATTCATCCTTATAATAATTTGGTCGGCCAGGTATTTCGGTTGGCCAGCCCAAATATTGAATATAGAAGAGGCATGCTCCAATCTTTTCCTCAATGTGATCGTCGTTTGTGTATGCTATTAAATTTTCCAAAGCCTGAGCCGTAAAATCAAGGTGGTATGGTATTACATTCGTTTCCCGATGCTCCAAAGCATCCACAACAAGTTGTTTGCGATTCATAATATTTTTCCTCAAAATGCATCTCGTCAATCAGCAAATTGCCATATCACCGCTAAAGCTGGAATACCTTAAAATTAAAATATTTAAACTAGCATGTTAGGCTGTTGGTCAAATATTTCCTGTTTTCACAAATCCGTCATGCTTTATTTATCAGAAACTGTTATTCCGTTGGAAGAATTATATTTGATGTAATTATCAAATATTCTCATTATTAAATTTTTTAACTGCATTCACAAAAGCTTCGATATTTTCTAAGGGAACCTCTGGTTCTACTAAATGTGTTGGCGCTAAAACTAAACCACCTGTCTTTTCAACATGTCTCAATATATCTTCGCAATAATTTTCAACATCATCCGTGGACCCAAAAGGCAAGGTTGTCTGTGTTCCGATTGTTCCCCAAAATGACAACTGGTCTATATATTTAGTAATTATTTTTTTGGCGTCCATGCACTCTGGCTGGATTGGATTCAATATCTCAACACCGACTTCTATCAAGTCTGGAATAATATCTTCAATATTTCCATCTGAGTGATAAAAAATAAGTACATCTTTATTAATACTTTTTGCTGCATCAATTACCCTTTTTAGTCTTGGTTTGATAAATTTTCTGTACATTGCTGGTGATATCATCATACCAACTTGACTTCCAACATCATCTGCTGTAATTAGTACATCAATACCAGCAACTGTCCACTTTCTTGCCAATTCAACTTTCAAATCGGTTATCTTATCTAATAAAGCAACTAAAAAATCTTCATCTTCATAAAAATCCATCAACATATTATCTAAACCACGCAAATACCATGACGATTCGAAAATATCCATGAAAGCAGGAACTGTTAATGCATTATCTCCCGTTTCATTCCCACCATAAATTCCGCACATAGTTATCAGATCTTTTTCCTTTAATGCAGAAATTTCTTCCTTTACTCCGTCCCATCGGTATTGTTCTAAAAAATCGGGTAATGGTAATTCATTTATTTCTTCAATTCTTGTCGCATCAGTTAATGGCCCAATCATATGGGTAAAGTGCTCAACAGAGCTTTTCTTTAATTCAATCCCCCACTCAGTTATCGTACCTTCGATAGTTCTTGAAGATAAGTACTTATCAAATCTTTCCAATACATTCAATCTTGTTGGCCTAAGAAAAATCTCGCGAAAAGGAATATTATAATATTGTTTATAATCAATGTTACCGTATTTATTAACAAATTTCCTTTGTACTGCTTTACATAAACAAAAGAAATATGGTACTGGTTTTGTTGTGTTTTTCTTTATTGTATTTAGATATTCTTCCCTTGTGCTCATTTTCTATTTACCTCAAAATTTCCCACAAACGAATGCGGTGCAGTATCACAAGTAGATGTCATGCAAGCAGCCGGATGTTCCAGCAGTAGTTTATTGCCTAAATACTGTGTTTGTGAGCATTGTTGGCAAAGTCATATCGAAAAACAGATTTCCGCCAACTTTCTTCGAGCATTTAACAAAGGGCCGTTACAAGCGGTCACCTGAACGGCCCTTTGTCAGCATTCTATAATGTTATTGAAAAGACAATCCTTTTGTTCTTTGAGGCTGGAATTATTTTTTGTAGGTTGCGTCAAAATATTCTTGAGCATTTGCAGCCGTTACAGGAGTAATAGGCAGGGACTGTAGATACTCAATTTTCTCTCCCTTGAGGAGCTTGAGACTGAGATCTATCAGAGCACGACCGTGCGCAGCACCACCACCAAGACCAATAGATCCTTTCTGTGGGTCGCCGTTCAGGATGTTCGTCAGTTCCTGCTCGGTAGCATCGATGGAGAAAAGCAGATAATCGCCATACTTGTCTGAAGCTACCGCTGCCTTGATTGCCTCGTTACCGCCAACACCGCCGCCAGCGCTCTGGCTGATAATGACTCGGCAATCGGGATTCGCCTGAAGGAGGGCTTGGGTATTATTCAAACCCTGTTCAGTGGTAAGGGTAGCGCCATTAAAGACCAGCTTAGAGTTCGGGAAGGCCGCGAGCATATCAGCTTCAATTGCATTACCCTGAACAACTCCAACTTCAACGGTGGGGATGTCAAGGTGTGCCCACTCGAATGCCTTGTCGCCGTACTTCTCTTGGATGAAGGGAGTAATCATAGCAATCATAGCCGCAGCATCCTTAATGGGGTCTAAATTCAATGAGCAATATGCATTCTCAACACCACGGGAGTAATCAACGACCTTGATTCCTGCATCCATTGCTTTTTTGCAGACATCTTCTACAGAAGTTTTGTCAATAGCCAGTACACAAATTGCATCCATGCCACTTTGTATAAAGTTCTCAATCTGGGAGATCTGTTTGGAGGAGTCTTCACCGGCGTCGACGTAAGTCACTTCACAACCGTTTTTTGCTCCGTAATTGACGGCCTCTTGAACAACCTCTGCCCAAACTGGATTGGAGAGATTGTAAAAAGCGAAGCCGATCTTGTAGTTACCCTCTTTTATAGGAGCAGCAGTTGTATCTGCCGCACCGGTTGTCGTTGCCGCCGCTGTAGTTGCCGCCACTGTAGTTGCCGCCGCTGTAGATGCCGCGGCTGTAGTTGTCGAGGTATTTGTAGCACAGCCCGCAAGCATACCGCTTAACATGAGTATAGAAACAACAATAGACACTAACTTTTTCATGTGATTCCTCCTGTTTTTTTTGTTTTCATTTCTATTCAACTGACCGGAGGTGGACACTGTGCACGGTGCCCGCTTAGGTCAAATCAAACCGTTGTATATGAGGTCAAGCCTCGTTGTTCGCATTTATAGCCTTGATTTTTTTGACGCGCTCGCTATTTCTTATCATATAAGTGTCATAGCAGACCGCAGTGAGCAGCAACAGACCTTTAACGACGAGCTGCATATATGCGCTGACATTCATCAGCAGCAGGCCATTTTCAAGGAAACCTACAATGAGGCAGCCTATCAGCGCTCCAAAGATGTTGCCTTTACCGCCCAAAGCACTGACGCCACCCAGTACACAAGCCGTTATGACGTTGAATTCAAAGCCTGCACCATTCGAGGACAAACCTGAATTAGTCCGCGAGAGCAGCAGTACCGCACCAATAGCGGTAAGAAAGCCGCACAGTGTGTGTGCAAGAATTCTGACCGCTCCGGTATTTATACCGGAAAGCTTCGCGGCTTCCTCATTGCTGCCTACTGCGTAGAAGTAACGGCCGAAGTATACTTTTTTGAGAAGGAACGCACCCAGCACTAATATTACCGCCATTATAATGAGCGAAATAGGAACATTGCCGAATATGGTTCCCTGTCCGAGTACCGAAAAACCTTTGGGAAAGCCAAATATCGGAAGACCCTTGGATATCATAAAGCTTAAGCCATTTAGAACATTCAGCACGGCCAAAGTGATTATCAACGGCATGACACCCGACTTAACGATTATCACACCATTTATGAAGCCTATTGTGGTGCCCATCAATATAACCAACGCGACCGCTATTATTGGATTTATACCCGCTTTTGCCATCATATAGGCACAGCATACGTTTACAAGCGATATTTGATAACCTACCGAAAGGTCTATCCCGCCTGTGATCATGACCATAGACATACCCACCGTACAGATGCCCAGCGTACTTATTTGGCGTGCGACATTGAAAATGTTATTGATCTTCAAAAAATTGGGTGCATAAATACTGAACAGTACAAACATCGCCACAAACACAAAAAGTATGCCGTAATTGCTGATAAAATATACTATTTTTTTGTTTTTCATATTACACTCTCCGAGGAATATTTTAGTATTGCGGCCTGATTGAACTCTTCTCTTTTCATTTCGGCCGAGAACCTGCCCTTGGCAAGTATTATCATTCTGTCGGACATACCCAACAACTCTTCCATTTCTGACGAGATCATTATGATCGATTTTCCACTCTTAACTATGTCGGTCATCAGTTTGTATATCTCCTGCTTAGCACCAACATCGATACCGCGTGTAGGCTCATCTAATATGAATACTGTTGGATCCGTTCCCAGCCATTTGCCCAGAACTATTTTTTGCTGATTTCCTCCTGATAGGTTCCTTACTCTCGCCATTATATTTGGTGTTTTTATATTAAGACTTGCAACATACTTGTTTGAATACTCGACTTCCGCTCTTTTATTGATTATCAATCCCTTGGAAAACCGTTTAATCATTGCAAGGGTCAGGTTATCCTTGACTGACATAGGCAGTATCAACCCATGGCGTTTACGATCCTCAGGAACCAACGAGATGCCCTTTTTGACACTGTCGCTCGGGAATCTCGGTACAAATTTTTTGCCGCGGAAATACAACTCTCCGGACTTGATAGGCATTCTACCAAACAACAGTTCCGCAAGTTCAGTACGACCAGCACCAACCAAGCCCCCGAAGCCTAATATCTCGCCTTTTTTGAGTGTGAACGAGATGTCCTTTATACCGTTTCCGGTAAGATTCTTCGCTTCAAGAACATTCTCATCCTGTGCAAAATTGCGTTCCGGATAAGTCTCCTTGAGTGTACGGCCTACCATCATCTTAATAAGGTCGTCCTTATTGGTATCATTGATATCTTTTGTACCTACATACCCACCATCACGAAGTACTGACACACGATCAGCGAGCAGAAACACCTCTTCGAGTCTGTGGGAAATATAGATGATCGTAACACCTTCTCTTTTTAGGGCGTTGACTATTCTGAACATAGCAGCTACTTCGTTCGTAGTAAGCGGTGCGGAGGGTTCGTCCATTATCAATATCTTTGCATTCTTGGAAAGCGCCTTTGCAATCTCGACTATCTGTTGATAACCAGTAGTGAGGTCCTTTACCTTTTCGTTTGGATCAATCTCTATGTCGAGTTTTTTAAAAAACTCCGTTGCCCTTACGTTCATCGCTTTCTGATCACATATCCAGCCATGTCGAATAAAGTCTCCTAAAAATATGTTCTCAGCAGCGCTAAGGACCGGCACCAGTGTAAACTCCTGATACACAACCGCTATGCCGTTTTCCTTGGATGTGGAGGGCGTAAAGGAGGAAAATTCTTTGCCCTCCACTATTATGGTCCCGGAAGTAGGCTCTACAGCACCGGATATGGTCTTAATAAGCGTAGATTTGCCCGCGCCGTTCTCACCTACAAGCGCATGTACCTCGCCGCGCCTAAACTCAAGGTTCACATTATCCAGTGCTTTTACTCCAGGATAGAGCTTTGTTATATTTTTGATTTCTAAAATTATGTCTGACACCGTTTTCCCCTCTCCTTATCACTTTATATAATGATTAGCTTCGAGCCTATGTACTCCAGTGCCGCTGGGATGCGCGACCTCACTTGTCGAGTTTCACAAACTCATACATGGTCTGGCAAGGGTAGCTGAAGTCGAGAACTTCGCCCGGCTTTTGGCTCTTGAGAGATACGCGGCACAGATCCAATGCACCATCGAGCATGAAGCCGGGGATATTGAGCTCTTCATACAAGCGTTTCATGTATGCAAGGTCCTTGGTGCCCAGCGCCAGTGCGAAGTCCAGACGGTATTCCTTGGAGACATACTTTTTTGCATAGAAATTAAACACCCAATTAGAGAGTGCGTCGCAGTTGAGGATGTCGAAAAGCTGCTCCTGACTCATGCCCAATTTCGCCATTACAGGGAATACCTGCGCGAATATCAGTGCTTCGGAAAGACCACAAAAATTGATAGCGAGCTTTGCAAGGTGACCATTGCCGATCTCCCCGACATACTTGTAGGAACGGCAGTAACACGCAAACAACTCACACAAACGATCGTAGTCTTCCTTGTCGCCGCCAACAACGATGTCCAGTGTACCGGATTCCGCTTCTTCGGGACCTGCCATCAGCGGCGCATCTACCAGGGAGCCGCCCGCTGCCTTAATCTTTTTGTAGAGCTCTTTGGTGGACATTGGGTAACTGGTGGAGGTATCGATTATGGTCTTCCCCGCAATGCCTGCCGCAAGATACTTGTTCACTATCGCTTCCACCACATTAGAGTTGGGTAGGGAGAAAAAGATATAGTCACTATTGGCGAATACTTCCATCTCATCTTTGGCGAGCAACGCCTTACCTTCAAAGCGTTGCATTGCCTCAAAATTAACATCATAAACAGCCAGCTCATGTCCCTTCTCGATAAGATTCTTGCAAATGCCTTTCCCAATGTTTCCTAAACCTAAAAATCCAATCTTTGCCAATGCTTTGTCCTCCTGTTTTTGTTTTATTGCTTTTTGCTTAGTGAATTTATCTAAATGTTTATGTCGTTATGTACTGCTTAGAATGTCACATTCAATACATTAAACTAATAAAAATCAACGAATTAGAACCAGTAATAAATAAAATTGTTCCTTGTTAATTTTTCTGAAATCTATTTAAAATAAACTTAGTCATTTTAAATAAAAACAGAAATGCACAACCTATAAAAATCAGATCTTAATCCATGGATCAAGACCATCAGGAAAATCAGGATTGGCTCCCGTCTGCCGTGATTTGAAAAAAGAAATCAACTGATTGGCAAGAATAAACGGTATCCCTCTTGCAACATGAGATAACTCCTCACCAAAAGAAATGTTTGTTGTGCCCTCAATGACCAGAGGAGTATCACAATATACAACAACTACTGAACCTTTCCGAACTACATCCTTAATTAATTCTATTTCCATTTCGTTGTTTGGACTCGTTGCAGCGATAACAACCAACGTCTTGCTATTAAAAAGTACAATCGGCCCATGGCGAGAATCAAGTATATTGTAGAAATTGCTTGGTAATTGGCATATTTCCTTATAAGTTAAGGATCCTTCTTGTGAAATTCCACTTATTTCCGCATCTCCTAAAACTACTGCATGTGACCACTCCAAGTTGGCAATCTGTTCGAGTATTGGCTCAATTTTCACCAAATACGCATTACCACCGTTAATAGTCTTTTGTAGATCGGCTATCAGTTGTTTATTTCCTGCAATATTAGCTAGTAGCAAAGCGCATGAGAAATGTAGACATGTGACACTTCGAGTCTGACATACACTCTCATCAAAGGCCCAAGGCATTTCAAAAGTGAAATTACTCATACGAGAGATCGGGCTGTCGGAAACACAACAGAATAGTACTAAATCAAAAGTACAACCAATACTCCTTAGTTGCTCTATAGCCATTGCTATTTCACTAGTGCTTCCAGAACGAGAAATAGCTACCATAATTGCACCGTCTATACATTTTGCATAACTGTGCTTGTGAATAAGTAAGTCACCACCAGCTACTGCAAAAGAGGATCTATTAAGCATCGTTTGGGTGATTGAAGCCATACTTTGTGCAATACTAAAACTTGAACCGCAGCCAACGAAAATGATGGATCGGTCATTTGAGGCAAAAAGTGACTTCACTGATTCAGAATCGGCATTAATCAACAATGCCGATTCATTTAACGAAGGAAATGTATCATGAATTTCATTATAGGTAAGTCCCATTATAATTCTCCTTTACATATGTAAAATCTTTAGTGCATTCTTCAAGTAAATATAATCTAAAACATTTTTCTCAAGTCCAAGACCATAAATTTTCCAGTTTCCCTGGGGTGGTACCAGATGTGTACTATAATCAAAGTATTCATCGCGCGTTTCCAAAAATCGGTAATTGATTGGATATCGATTTATATCTGTTGGAATCATATCCGTACCAAACAAGACACGCTCTTTGAATCGGTTCAAAAAATCATAACTAGAATAGGGTTGCCGACCCAATTCATTTATTCTTTCGGCTATATCGACATACATATTGGGATAGCGATCCAACATTTTTCCAACAGCTATTAGATTCTCCGAATATGAGCCACAGTGTGCAACGACAAAGGTTGTTTTGGGATTAGTTGCTATCAACGTCTCCTGCATTTCCATGAGTTCTTCGAATTTGTAAAAATCATCTCCGCAAAATGACCAATCAGGATGGATCTGTAGTTCCTCTCTCCTTTCATTATTGAAATCAACTGGTTTAAAGAAGGCAGTTGGATCGGCAATATGTATGAGTACTGGTAAATTGAATTCAGCGGCTGTTTGCCAAATTATTGACAGTCGCTTATCATCAACACGCAGGTATCGTCCTTCATCATCCTTCAGCGATAAACCAAGCGTCTTCCAGAATTTCAGACCCCGCATACCAAGTGAAACTTGTCTTTTAATTGATGAATAGACATATTCATCAAAACTGCGCTCAGCAAACCGAGTCAGATCAACGTTTCCAAAAGTGATGATATAATTTTCAAATCCTTCCGTTTTTTTGATCATTCGATCAAAATATTCGCCACATTCACCATCAAGATTAACAACCGCTTTAAGACCATATTCCTTCAGTCGAGATACGACTTCGCTCGTATCATAAACTGATTCGTAATCTTCTCCTAGAAGTAGTCTTCCCCAATGCGTGTGGATGTCAATTGCAGGTATAATCGGACAATTCACTATATGTTCCTCATGAATTAACTCGCATTTGTTCCTGAGAGTGTTTCTGGTAACATTCATATTTCCATTCTCCAATCTTATTTATTTTCATTTTTTACAAGTCTAGAAACTAAATCTTTCCCTTTTTGGATGTCGCATTGATGTTCTTTTTCAATAATCCTTTTTTTACTTGCTGTAAGCAGTTACTATCAAAGTGATCAACTGCGATGAGAAGAGCACCCTCGGCAGGAATTAGTAAAGGTTGTTGTAACTCAACCTCAAGATTGGAAAGGGCCTCTTTAAAAGGGTTAAGGATAAGTTCAGCTGCTTTAAAAAGACTTCCGGAATATGATACAGGTGTTCTGGATTGAAAGTTAAGTGTCTTTTTAACGGCATTAACCATCATCACCAATTCCTCTGCTGCAACTTTATACAGGTTGCAGGCATCGATATCGCCATCTAATGCCGCCTTTTCAAGAAGCATCTGTAGGGAAGCAACATTTTTGCGAGAATTTTGATACTGTGATTCTATAATTTCATTAAGTTCAAAATCATTTTTCAGAGAAAAATGTGTTCTTACGAGTTCATAAAGTTTACCCTTAGGTAATCTATTATCAGATTGTTTTGAAAACAGTTCCAAAGTCTTTTTTCCCAACCAATAGCATGAACCTTCATCCGAAAAGAATTCTGACCAACCACCACTACGCGCAAAAACACCATTAGAATTACGACCAACAGCCATTGATCCGGTTCCCGCCAATACAACGATACCATTTTGATAAGCCAACGCACCTGCCCATGCTGCATGTACATCATTCTCAATATGGATTGGAAAAGGAAATACTTCTTTTGTAATTGTTTTTGTTAACAAAGAATCACAGACATCGTTTTCACCATAACAAGGCATACCAAAACATATTCCAGCTATATTTGATTTGTCAATTTCTGCACAAACATACTCAATGCCGTTGAGTATTAGGTTGCAAACTGCTTTGTTGCCTATCTCTTTATATGAGCTGCCCGATGTAGTAAAATTTGCTTGAATATGACCTAATTCATCACACAACAAAAACTGTGTTTTTGTTCCGCCTCCATCTATTCCAATAAAGTATTTCATCGCCTTCTCCTATATTGGTTTATCATTTTAACTAATTTTTTGATTTATAAAATATTTACATGGCCACTATAGACAGAGAATTTTCAATTTGTATATATTAAAATTCATTTTGTTAAAATTGACTGGCACTAAAAGTAAATTAGGACTGTATTTTTTAATTATTTCATTCCAAATGATTCATTTTTTTAAACAATCGATTGAGTATTTCATTCTTTCTAGGAACCTCACATAATACTTTTAGTTTCTTCTATGATTTCTTTCAAAAGATAAATGCTTTACTAATTCAATTGCAAACCAAACTTGATAATTTGTTTATACCGTAATTATACTTTTCCTACAAAAACATAATAGTATTTCAGGAACAGATAATAGCATTATCTTTCACAATCTAAATGATTTATACGATAACATTCTTGACATCCATCATTGAAATCTGCTATATATTAGAAAATGGAGGTCTAAGAATGGATATTTTTCTAGATAAAGACAGATTGATCAAACTATTAAAAAGCTTTCATGTTGTTACTGGCTTGAAATTCGGCATGTATGATACAAACTTTAGGGAGTTATTCACAACCGCAGACGAATCATCATTCTGTAAATTGATTCACGATACACAAATTGGATTGGCAAAATGTGATAAATGCGATGCCACCGCATTTAAAATTGCAAGACAACATAAGGATACATTTACTTACAGATGTCATGCAGGGATTTTGGAATCTTGTGCACCTATAATTGAAAATGAAGAGGTTATAGCATATTTAATTTATGGGCAAATACTTGATGAAACTTCATATGATACACAATGGAGAGATACTCTTGAGAAATGTAGTTGGTATAGTGATGTTGATTTATTAAAGGCGAATTTTTTTAACTTGGAACAATTCTCTAACGAGAAGTTAGCCGCCAGCGAAGAAATTATGTCTGCCTGTACTGCATATATATGGCTAAGACGTGTTGTTCAATCATATAAGCAAACCGATGCTCAGAAATT
>Ga0123339_10001613_pt1 | contig 15528 bp, 10 predicted proteins | sample lystaG_FD_89956 | JGI IMG/M metagenome (GOLD analysis project Ga0123339, IMG submission 89956) | Glacier valley bacterial and archeal communities from Borup Fiord, Nunavut, Canada, to study Microbial Dark Matter (Phase II) -... | ecosystem: Environmental > Aquatic > Freshwater > Ice > Glacier ... | reverse complement strand
TGGAAATACTTGGATGATGGTAGTAATCAAGGCACAACATGGGCTGATTCTCAATTTAATGATACGAACTGGAAATCAGGCCAGGGAGAGTTGGGATATAGGTGGTGATAAATTTATTTTGGCCATTGGCGCCAAAACCAACAGTAGTTTTTTCATCTCCATCGCCATATCCCAACTCTCCCTGGCCTGATTTCCAGTTCGTATCATTAAATTGAGAATCAGCCCATGTTGTGCCTTGATTACTACCATCATCCAAGTATTTCCATACTGATTGTTTTGGTACAACCACTTTTTTAACAACATTTGCCCATCCCTTAAAAGTATACCCGGCTTTTTCTTCAGTAGTAATTTCTGCACTTAAATTTTTTAAGTAGGGTCCAGTCCAGTTTTGCTGTGGAATTTTAAGTCCATTAAGTTTCAGGATTCCTGCATTTTCAGGGAAAACAGAAAGGGCAAGTAGGGCAGATCCACTAAACCCATAATTCGTCAGGTCGTTGAGCAAAACTGCGGGTCTTGCTTCAACATAGGAATTCAACTTTTCCACTTCGTTATTCCAAAAAGCAACCGATGGCATTGCATTGCCATACGAAGAAGTTGTACCCAGCCAACGGGCAACGTGATAAGAAATTTCAGGTGCAAGGACAGCACGATGGGCTTCAATTAATTTCTTCATGGTCACCGGATTGAAGCTGGTATATAAATGGTCGGACAGTTTTTTCCCAAAGTAACTTTGATACGCCTTATTTTTCATCAAATCACCAAAGGGGAATCTTTTTTCCGCAGTATAAAAATTAATGAGTTGGCTGTTTACATTAAAGTAACCCCTGTCCAGATCCATCAATATCCATTTCCACTTGCCTGTATCTTTGGGTTTCCAAGCCATAATGTTGTGATCCAGTGACGTGTTTCCACTAGCCATTTCCGCAATAACCATATCGGTAAATTCTTCAATATCCATTATTTCGGCCACAGCATCATAATTGGCCTGTATGGATAAATCTTTGGTGTAAAGAGCTTTAAAGCTATCATAGGCAATTAAATCACCACATTCGGCATAATCTTCGTATTCAACCATATCAAATGTTCCTGCAGCCAATCCGTAATGTTTTTCAATATAGTCGGTTTCAATTTTTTCCCTGAAATTATGAATCCCCATGTACTGACCATTGACATACACAATGCACCAACGGAAGTTTGAAATATCCAGTTTCATATTTAACTGGGTGGCATTTTGACCTAAAATATCGCGCATAAGTGTATTGCTCCAGTCGCTTCCTGAAGCCCTTAATGCAAAGGTTTTAAATCCAGACCGAGGTGAATCGTAAAAAAGTGTGTTGGCTAAAGTCGCGGTTCCGTATTGTTTTTTGAAATAAACACCCAGCATTTTCTCTGGCAACTGCCACGAATAAAGGCCATTTATTTTAACACCAGCCTTTTCATTAAAGGCAGCACGATCGGATTTGTTGTTTTCGAACAATTCTATATTGACCGGAATTTCCCAATCCGGTTTGAAATTCTGAACATAAATACCTTTCGTTGCATCCCAGAAATTTTCAGGGTTGGATGCCAGCGATACCACCGGTAATCCGCGGGCTTCCATATTTTCGTTGATAAAATAAGTGTTGGTAATAATAGGTCCGGGCAACATGGTTGGTTTAAATACGCGGGCTCTTACCACCGTAGTTTTTGTGATGTCTATTGGTTTTGAATACAGAGTTGAGTTAAGAGTTGGCTCTGAACCATCCAGAGTATAGCGCAATTCACCACCTAAATCGGTAAAGAGCGTTATGGACTGGCTCGAATTGTACAAGCCACCCCATAAATTAAATATGGGTTCATTCAAAGCAAAATCGCTGAAAAATGGAGTCGTATTGTCTGTATTTGGGGTGGCTTTTGCAAAATGACCCCAAGTCGATAAATCGTTTATGTTTCGTCCTGTCGAAATATCGGGATTCTGATTTTTATACCGTACAGTATCAACTACTGACAAATCAGGCTTATATAATCCAATCTCTTCTAATGCGGCACTAAGGCTGAAACTGGTATGATTTACTAAATCTTTACCATCAGCCCAAAAAATTACGAATCCTTTAGCTACAATGGTTACATTGGTGATTTTCCATTTATCCGGCTTCGACAAATTGTCGCTTAAAAAATAGCCATCCAGATTTACGTCCGTATTTCCATCATTATACAACTCAATCCAGTCGGCATCATTGTTATAATCAGGATCTTTGATGGTTGAAGTATTCGAAGCCATAAATTCATTGATATAAACCTGGCCAAAACTCACTGATGAAAGAAATAACAGTGAAAGAAATATTTTAAAGCGAATCATTTAAATAGTTGTTTGATATTATTTGTTTATTAAGTAAAGATACGGTATATTGCTTGTTAATGTCATTAAGAAGAACAGTTTTGTAGAAATTTAAATACTCAGGCAAAACGATTGATAATATATAGGAGCTGCTTTCTACCAGTTAACCAATTGAATCACGATGTCTTCAAGATGAAACCTTAATAGATAAATAGAAAAGTTGTTTTGGATACTACTGGTGGGTCAACATAGAAATGTCGCTTCTGGCATCGGCAATCTACGACAAGAGCATCATCCCGAAACAATTTCGGGATGACGCTCCGATCAAGGTTCTGGCAAACTTCGCAAGAGGCTACGTCAATAAAAGGTTGGCACGACAATAGAATGAATATCAGCCTTTTTTTGCTTTGGAAGTCATGTCATTAAAAACCATCATTTGTTCATTCATTGCAGCGATCTTGTCCACAGGCTCGGTGCGGGCTTCAAGCAATATCCACCCATCATAATTGATTGCAGTAAACAAATTCATCAATTGCTGATAAGGATATTCGCCCACGTTGAGTTCGCGGACATGAACAGTATCGCCGAACCATTTTTTTACAGAATTGAAGTTGGCTTGCAATCCGGGAGGCAACAGATCCTGATCATTGCAATTCCAACACATTTTCACGCTCCTTTCTGTCACCTGCTCGAAAATAGCTTTCATGTTAGGAATCTCCTGTGAAAGGTCGCCGTGGACTTCTACCCTTACCAATTGCCCCAAATTACCGGCAAACTTGCCAACTTCATTCAGCGAAGCAGCAATCTGTGAAATTGTTTTTTCCTTCTCAATATTTGCCGGTAACCCGTTGGGTTTTACTTTAATCCCGGTTGCTCCGATATCTTTGCAAAGTTGGATATACTCCTTTGTCTGATCAATATTTTTCCGCAATGCTGCCTGGTCAGGATTGTGATATTCGAAATTGGCACCGTAGCCTAAACAAATAACAGGGCTGTCGGCAAACCGTTTCTTTACTTCTGCACGCTGGCCGGCGGAAAGATTTGACTCCACCTTATGGGCATGTCCTGTGCGTAATTCAATACCCAGGTAGCCTGTTTTTTCACAATTGGCAATCAGTGTGGGTAAGTCCCAGTCTTTGGCCCACTGATAAGTCACCAAACCCAATTTCATTTCTGATTTTTTGGTAATTGCAAGTGCCGCAAATGGATCGATCAGTGAAAGGCCAATGCCGGCAACGATACTTCTTTGCAGAAATATACGTCTTGAAATATATTTTTTCATAATTTTAAATATTGATTTATTTGAAAATAGTTAGATAATTATCAGGTTTTAAATAAACGAGTTAAATCTAAGAAAAATTCAGTATCTTTTCAGTGTTTTTATTGAAATCAATTAAGCTAACACTAACTAACATGAAAAACGAAAGAACAACTTTTTCAGGCAATCAAAACCTAAATGTGGAAGAACGCAAAAAAACCAATCTGCTCAATCGTCGTAAATTTATCGGAGGAATTACATCGGCTGCCTTGGCTTTGACCATTGTACCACGACATGTATTGGGCGGAAACGGTTTTGTGGCTCCCAGTGATAAAATAACGCTGGCCTACATTGGTGCTGGAACCCAGGGATTACGTGAATTACTCCCTCTTTTATCCATTCCTGAACTTCAGATTATAGCCGTCTGTGACCCCCAGAAATATGCAACTGGCTATTACGATTGGGGAAAAACAGGACTCAGAGACGAAATACGCACGACGCTTAATATGCCAGAATGGAAATCGGAAGGCGATAATACGATTCCCGGAGGGCGCGACAACGGAAAAGAAATCGTGGATATCTATTATTCCAAATTCCGTGCCGATCAAAAGATCAAGGGCATCAATGCTTATGCCGATTTCCGCGAAATGTTTGAAAAAGAGAAAGATCTGAACGCAGTTAAGGTTATGACTCCCGATCACCTTCATGGAATAATTGCAATGGCTGCCATGAAAAGAGGAATCGGTGTCACCACCCATAAGCCTATCTCTAACCGGTTGGACGAAGGCCGACAGGTGATTGATATGGCAGGCAAATCAAAAGTAACTACCCATTTGATTGCCTGGGATTCGAATGGCTCCATGGATCAGGTGATGAGCTGGATCAACGAAGGAGCGATCGGAACGCTCAAAGAAGTTCATAACTGGTCGAACCGCCCCGTGTGGCCGCAGTACCCGACACTTCCAACCGACTCGCCTGTTGTTCCCAAGGGAATGGACTGGGATTTATGGCTGGGGCCGGAAGCCGAACGTCCTTATCATCCATATTACACCAACATGGTGTTCAGAGGTTGGTATGACTTTGGCGGTGGTTCTATGGCTGATATGGGGCATTACAGTTTATGGACTGTTTTCAAAGCCTTGGGACTGGAAAACCCTACCATCATTGAACCCACTTTCAGCCACGTTTGCGGCATTCGTGACTCGACCGCTTTCCAGGTAAAAAATGACTTTTCATTTCCGTTGGCAAGTTCAGTTAGATTTAAATACCCGGCCAAAGGAGCACGTCCCGCTGTTGATTTGATCTGGTATGATGGTGGAATGCGCCCCCCTGTTCCTGAAGAATTATATGATGACAACAAGGAAATGCCTGCTGAAGGAATGATGTTCACAGGTAATAAAGGGAAGATTTTAGCTGGCTTCCATGTGAGTAACCCACAACTTATTCCTGAAAAACGGATGGCTGGACGGAAGGTCCAGGAGCTACCTGAAAAGGAAAGAATTTCAGGATTTATTCAATTTATGGATGCCGTGAAAACCGGAAAACAATGCCCCGGAAGTTTTACTGAAGCAGGTGACCTTACCGAAGCGGTTAATTTATATGCAGTTGCTTTGAGGTCTGGCCGAATGTTGAAGTACGATGCTTCCAGCAGAAAGATTATCAATCTTCCGGATGCCAACAAATACTTGTCGCGCGAATATCGCAAAGGATGGGAACCGGGAACGATTTAAAGGGGAGAAGAGGAGAAAATGATAAGAGGAGAAAATGAGAAGGGAGAGGGTGAGGGAAAATTTATTGTGATCATCCTCTTTTATTAAACAAAGCATTTTGAATTATTAAACTATACTATATACATAAACTATCATGATGAATAGAAGACAATTTTTTGGTCGAAGTGCAATAGGAATCGGAGGAGCTATGCTTGCCTCGCAGATTCCAATGAACCTTCAGGCTTCAGGGGGCTTACAAGCTTTAAACAAACCGTTGGGCTTTCAGGTTTGGACAGTAAAGGACCAACTGATAAAAGATTTTGGAGGTACCTTAAAAATGATGGCAGACTTGGGCTATCAAAGTGTTGAAATGTGTTCGCCTTCCGGATATGAAAGCTCGGGATTTGGGCCATTAATGAGCATGAGTGGATTGGAAATGAAAAGTATAGTGGAAGATTCAGGCCTGGTATTGGAAAGTACCCATTACACAATGGGTGAACTTCGCAACAACTTGAAGGAGAGAATGGATTTTGCACTCGAATCAGGACAGAGGCAAATGATTTGCTCCAGTTTCGGACTTCCGGAAAAGGCCACGATGGATGATTGGCTTAAGGCAGTTAATGAGTTGAACGAGATTGGTGCAAAGACTAAAAGAAGAGGTATCCAAATGGGCTTTCACAATCACCACATGGAATTCGATAAGATTGACGGCGTCTTAATTTACGATGAACTGATGGATCATTTCGATCCTGATATGGTAAAAATGCAGTTCCAGGTAGCCGTTATTAGCATTGGGTACAGGGCAGCCTATTATTTCAACAAGTATCCCGGTCGTTTTATATCAGCCCATCTGGCCGATTGGTCGGCCACGGCTGAAAAACAAGTACCCATTGGTCAAGGAATGGTTGACTGGAAAGAGTTTTTTGCGGCTGCTGATAAGTGTGGGCTTAAGAATTATTTCGTTGAAATGGATGCTGAAACTTTTAAGGACAGTGCAGATTATATTCTAAAGTTATAATCTGTTGATGCCTTGTCGTCTGAACCACAGGGTGTATCTGATTGCACGGTGTCAGCTCACTGAAGGATAGGGGATTGTTCAATATAAAAAAAACCTGCCGGGATCCTACCGGCAGGCTCAGAATATAATTGATTAAGTTTGTTCTATAATGGATTGATGAAAGGCAATTTAACAATTTTGGCTTTCAGTTGTTTATTTCGCACATTCAAATAAACCTCTGTTCCGAATGCTGAATATGCTTTATTCACATAACCCATTCCGATGCCTTTGTTCAACACCGGAGACATGGTCCCGGAGGTTACCCGGCCAATCACATTTCCGTCATGATCCGTCAACTCGTAATCGTGACGGGGAATGCCACGGTCAATCATTTCAAAGCCGCGAAGTTTGCGATCCACACCTTCCTGCTTTTGCATTAGTAGAAAATCTTTATCGATAAATTGATGGCCATTAAATTTAATAATCCATCCAAGGCCTGCTTCAATGGGGGAAGTGGTATCGTCAATATCGTTTCCATACAAACAATAACCCATTTCGAGGCGCAAAGTATCGCGGGCTGCCAGTCCGATAGGTTTTATCCCAAATTCGGCACCAGCTTCAAAAATAACCTTCCAGAGCTGTTCGGCTACCGCATTCCTGAAATATAGTTCAAATCCTCCCGAGCCGGTATAACCCGTGGCTGAGATAATTACTTCATCAACTCCACCAATTGTTCCGGTAACGAAAGTGTAGTATTTTATTTTTGACAAATCAATGTTGGTTAATTTTTGAAGCGTTGCAATTGCTTTGGGGCCCTGAATGGCCAATTGACTGATACCGTCAGAGGAATTTTCAAGGATCGCTCCCTTGGTATTGTTCGCTACAATCCAATCCCAATCTTTTTGAATGTTGGAAGCATTGACCACCAGCAAGTATTTTTCAGGGCAATAGTAATAAACCAGCAAGTCGTCAACAATCCCGCCCTTGCCGTTGGGAAGGCAGGAATATTGTGCCTGGCCGGCAGTAAGTTTTGATACATCGTTGGTCGTCACACGTTCAATAAGTTCCTGTGCCTGAGGGCCTTTTACCCAAAACTCACCCATGTGCGATACGTCAAACACGCCCACTGCTTCGCGAACAGTCAAATGTTCGTCTTTGATTCCTGAATACTCAATGGGCATTTCAAAACCGGCAAACTCCACCATTTTGGCCCCTGCCTGTTTGTGTATGTGATTTAAGGCTGTTATTTGCATATATTTTTTTCAATTTTAAAAGAACAAAAATAGCTTATTGCCTTCGCTCAAAGCATGAAAAATATCATTTCTGCAAAGATATCAGGATTTTGCAAATTCATCTTAAAATGTTAGGTTTGAATAATTATTTTTTGTATTATTGCATGATTCGAAACTATTTCAAAAAAATATTACAATGGCTCAACCTCGCACTACAAATTTAGATTACCTCAATGAAATTACAGGCGGAGAATCGGAAGTAACCAAGGAATTTATTCAGTTGTTCTTTGATCAGTTGCCTGAATTCAGAAGTGGAATGAAAAATTATTTAGCTGAAAAGAAATGGAAAGAACTGGGTGAACTGGCCCATAAAGCTAAATCATCGGTCATGACTTTTGGTATGAATGACCTTGGTCTTCGGTTAAAGGAATTACAGTTGAAAACCCAAAAACTGCAAGATATTGAAAAATATCCGACTTATGTAGCAGAATTTATGAACAATATTGCTGTGGCAGAAGCTGAATTGAAAGACGATATGCGCCAGCTTTAACGGCCTATGGATTGTTAATCAAACTCCGTATGCACCTTTAAACTGCTTATGGGGTTTTCTTTTATTATTTCTTATTCGTTATTTCTTATTCGATATTAGAAATTGAAATAAGAAATAAAAAATAAGGAATGCTTTAAAAGGGAGACGGATGTTATTTGTGACCAGCTAATTAGTTCATAATTAAGTGGGTAATTTAACACCCTTCTTTTGAATGCTAATTCTAACCAACAAAACCTAACCATGCGATCGAATTTAGTAGTTTTTTTGCTCGTTCTGATGGCCTTTCCGGCTTTAGCACAAACCAACCAACTTGTTCCTGCCCAAAAAATCAATCCCGAATTACTTAATAATCACTGGAAGGCACAGTGGATCAGCCATCCCACTGAATCTGTGGTCGGCTATGGGGTTTTTCATTTCAGGAAAAGCTTTGATTTAGCTACTGTTCCTTCAGAATTCATCATCCATGTATCTGCCGATAACCGTTATCGGTTATTTGTGAACGGAAAAGCTGTTTGCTTTGGCCCGGCACGTGGAGATTTGGCGCATTGGTATTATGAAAGTATTGATATCGCTCGCTTCCTTAAACCTGGGAAAAACATATTGGCTGCTGTCGTCTGGAATTTTGGGGACGATAAACCATGGGCACAATTTTCGCTTAAAACGGCATTGATTGTTCAGGGAAATTCGACTGCCGAAGAAATAATTAACACAGATTTAACCTGGAAAGTAATGAAAGATTTGGCTTACCTTCCAGCTTCTTCTGATGCCAGGGAAACGCTTGGACAATTCATCGTTGTGGGTCCCTGCGACAGGCTCGACGCTTCACAATATCCATGGAATTGGGAAACTGAATCCTATAACGATCAAAGCTGGAGCAAGCCAAAAACGATGGATGTGGGTCATCCACGTGGCCTTGGAACGGATATCAACTGGGTACTGACTCCAAGGCGAATTCCTCAAATGGAACAGAAAGAGCAACGGTTTGCGGCAATCAGCCGATCAAAAGGCAGCGCACCGGATGGTTTTCTTCAGTGTAAAGCAAAATGGACCATTGCAGCCAACCAAAAGCTGACCATCCTGTTCGATCAGGGCAACCTGACCACCGGATATCCAGAGTTACTGGTTTCCAAAGGTAAAGGCAGCCGTATCCGACTGGTGTACGCTGAATCGTTGCTTGATGCCAAAGGAAACAAGGGCAATAGAAATGAGATTGAAGGCAAAACAATCAAAGGTTATGCCGATATTTTTCTTCCTGACGGTGGCTTAGCCCTGCTGTTTAGGCCTTTGTGGTTCCGTACATGGCGATATCTTCAGCTTGAAATTGAAACAAAAGGCGAGGCGTTGGTTCTCAATGATTTTTCAAACCAGTTTACCGCTTATCCCCTTCAGGAAAATGCTGTTTTTGAAACCGACCAGACCGAACTAAAACAAATATGGAACGTGGGTTGGCTCACTGCCCGCCTGTGTGCCAATGAAACGTATTATGATTGTCCATACTATGAGCAACTTCAATACACGGGCGATACCCGCATTCAGGCCTTGATTTCACTGTATGTTTCAGGCGACGACCGCCTGGTGCGAAATGCGCTCATGAGCTATAACGAATCCCGCATTTATGAAGGATTGACACAAAGTCGTTACCCATCGGCCAACCCGCAGGTAATTCCTCCATTCTCCCTCTATTGGGTCGATATGGTACACGATTATTGGACGCTGCGTGATGATCAGCAGTTTGTTAAAAGCTTCCTTCCAGGAATTGATCAGGTGCTGAATTGGTTTACACAGCGTATTGATCCCAAAACCGGTCTTCTGGGTAAAGTGGAATACTGGAACTTTGTAGATTGGGCGGATGAATGGCCCTGGATTGAGAAAAATCGCATCGGAGGGGTTCCCAAAGGTGGCCGCGATGACGGACAGTCATCTATCATAACCATGCAGTTTGCTTACGCGGCCCAACGTGCATCCGAGTTGTATGATCAATTTAATCAGCCACTTGAGGCTGAAAAATACAAACAGCTGGCACAGAATCTGAACAAGGCTGTGTATCAGAATTGCTGGGATGCAACGCGTGGATACCTGGCCGATACTCCTGATAAGACTGATTTCAGTATGCACGCCCAAATACTTGGGGTACTGACCAATACCATTCCTGAAAACGAACAGCCAGCCATGATTGAAAAGATCATGAACGACCCAAAGTTAACTCAGCCCACTTTGTATTTCCGGCTTTACCTGGCCCAGGCGCTCAAAAAAACAGGCATGGCCGATCGTTACCTGCAAACCCTTGGTCCATGGAGAGATATGCTTCGAATTGGCTTATCAACCTTTGCCGAAAAGCAAGACCCTACCCGTTCCGATTGCCATGCTTGGAGTGCCAGTCCGAATTACGATTTTCTGGCAACCGTTGCAGGTATCCGTCCATCGTCGGCTGGCTTTAAAACCATCAGCATGGAACCCGCTCTTGGTGACCTGAAATTCATTAAAGGTCAGATGCCTCATCCTTCTGGAATGATTGTTTTTGATCTCAAAAGAAACGGAAGCAATGGCATACAGGGAGAAGTAACATTGCCCGATGGTTTGTCAGGAACTTTTGGCTGGAAAGGAAAAACCTTGCAGCTGAAGGGAAAAATGAATATCAATATTCAGTAAAAAGTTTCTTCAAAATAAAGAATAACAGGATATTACACTTTTCCCACAAAAGATAAGGAGTTGAGTGTTTCAACAAAAAGCCTCCCGATGAAAGTCGGAAGGCTTTTTTAATTATCCTGAGTTCAAACTAGAAAACCCATTTCATAAAAGCGAGTTGGTCAAAAATCAAATCAGAGAGAAATTGGTAGAATAATTTGTATCTAAATTATTCTACCGGGCAGATGTTTTTACCAATAACCAGGGATGTACAAATGCTATTCTGCCATGGTTCTGCCATGGATAACTCCCTATCATCTGATACCCATTAGATACTCATCTGATACCTTTCTGTAATGTAAGGTTACAGAAAGGTATCAGATGAGTATCAGAAAGGTATCAGAAGATAGACTACAAACATCCACCTATCCATAGGAACAAAGGGAGAAATCCAGACTGGATTGCTTATTTTGAAAAGTAGATAGGCAAGGTGCAAAAATATACTCCCCCGAGTACTCGGGGTCAGGGACTGCTGAATTGCCAACCACTCATAGTCAAATATTATTTTCTGTGTTTAGATAGAAGTTACGTTAATCAGGATTTGACATCCTGATAGTTGTCATGCAATAATTCCCGAAGTGATTTTTAAACCATCGAAGGGCGCATTCAATGGTTAAAACATGGTATTCATCGTGATTAAATTTCCGGGTTTGATTGGGATACTCTATCTTCACACTATAATTTTAAAGCACATCTAATTTCAGTATTCAAATGCAAACATTCAATCCTGATCAAAAGAGCCTTACCGAGTCCAATGAGTTATACCGGAGCATGATTGAAAATTCGAGGGATGGAATTTGCATCACTCAAAAAAGGCATTTTACCTATGTGAACAAATCATTTTGCGAACTGCTGGGGTACACCTCAGAAGAACTGACAGGTATGCTGGCTTCTAACTTGCTAATTGATTGGGATAAAAAAAGGGTAATTGGCCACTATAACCAACAAATTGCGGGTAACTTATTACCAGAAATTGATCACACTACCTTGATCCATAAAAATGGGAAACTGGTTGACATTGAATATACTGCTTCTTCAATTCTGTATTATGGAACGGCTGCCTCATTTATTTCGGTTCGCGATATTACGGAACGTAAACGGATGCAGCAAAAGCTTGAACAGAGCGAACAGAAATACCGCAACCTGGTTGAGAATGCCAATGATGGAATTACCATTACCCAATTCGGGAAGTTCAAATATATCAACCAAGCTTTCTGCAACATGGTTGAATATTCAGCAGAAGAATTGATTGAGAGCAATTTTCTGAAAGTGGTGGCCGACGAAGAAAAGCAACGCTTACAGGAATTTCACCGATTGAGGATGTCGGGCGGTAAGCATCATATGATTTACGAGGCAAGAGGTATTTCCAAATCAGGAAGAAGCATTTATTTCGAGATTAATACTTCTTATATTGAATACAACGGATACCCGGCCACTTTTATCATTCTGCGCGATCACACTGCACAAAAAGCACTGGAAGAAACCCTCAAAGCCAGTGAGAATAAGTACCGGAAGCTTTTTGAGGCTGAATCAGATGCTATTTTCATGATTGAAAAAGAATCAGGTCAGATTCTTGATGCCAATCCTGCTGCAACTCAAATTTACGGATACAGCCATGATGAATTTTTAGCATTAAAAAATGTCGACATTTCGGCTGAGCCTGAAAAAACACAAGAAGCCACAGTCAATGATTTGAGTTTTATTCCTATTCGTTACCATAAAAGAAAGGATCAAACTGTGTTTGCAGTTGAAATATCTGCGGGGGTTACTGAGTTGGACCATAGTAAAGTACATATTATCACTGCACGCGAAATTACTTCCCGGATCAAAATGCAGGATGCCCTTGAGAAGAGCGAACGCAAATTCAGGGAATTGGCCGATTTGCTGCCTCAGAGTGTTTATGAACTCGATGTGCTTGGTAATGGAACCTATCTCAACAAAGCTGGTCAAATTACAATGGGCTATTCAGGCGACAAGGTTCGGTTTCATGCCCTGGATGGGGTCATACCAGAAGATCGCCCCCGGATGAAGGAGAATATGCAAAAGACCATGGAGGAAAAAAAACTTGGCTATTCTAATGAGTACACCGCTTTGCGGAAAGATGGCTCAACATTCCCTGCGATATTTTACGCGGCAGCCATGATCGAAAATGGCGAATTTATGGGCACCCGAGGCCTGATCATCGACATTTCGGAACGCAAAGCCATGGAAGAATCCTTGCGCAAAAGCGAAGAACATTACCGCCGTGTGATCCAGAGTTTGCAGGAAGGGCTTTTCGTACTTCAGGATGAGAAGTTTATTTTCGTTAACGATTCCATTGTCAATATCCTAGGCTATACGGTTGAAGAGATGAATGGCAAGCACTTTTCATCAGTCATTCCACCTGAGAATATGGATGAAGCTTTCCAAAAGAACCTGGAAAGAAAAATAGGTACGTATGGTTCATGGAGTTACGAATTCACTTTGCTTCACAAAGATGGGCATACCAGGGTTCCGGTGATTCTTTCGACCGTGCTTACCGAATTCGATGGTAAGCATGCCATTGTAGGAACGGCCAAAGATATTACTGACCGCATCAATGCCGAAGAGGAAATAAAGGCAGCCCACAAGAAGCTTGAGCATATCAATATAGACCTGGAAAAAACCATTGGCGAGCGTACCAAAGAGTTGACAAAAGCCAATACCCAGTTACTGAAACTACAAAAAGAAAACCTTCAGTCACAGTTCGATGTACTGAAGCAGCAGGTTAACCCGCACTTTCTGTTTAATAGTTTAAATGTGTTGACTTCGCTGATCCGCCTTGAGCCTGAACTGGCTGAGAAGTTTACCGAACATCTGGCCAAAGTTTATCGTTATGTACTTGAAAACAAAGACAATGAATTGGTGAGCCTGAGCACTGAAATCAGTTTTCTGAATGCTTATATTTTTTTGATCAACATCCGGTTTATGGATAAAGTAATGGTGAATATTAGGATTCCGGATCATAAAATGAACCTTCAAATTATTCCGCTGGCCATGCAGTTGTTGATCGAAAATGCCATTAAACACAACGCCATGTCTAAAAAATCACCACTGGTGATCGACATCTATATTGACGATCATAATCAACTGAAGGTGGTGAACAACCTCCAGGAGCGTGAAGCACACATGACATCAACCGGTATTGGCCTTAAAAATATACAAAACCGTTATAGGTTGCTCAACAATACCATTCCGGTTTTTGAGAAAACCAATACACAGTTTATTGCAAGTATTCCCTTGATTGGGGAACAGGAGTAAATTTAAAAAAGTTGATATGAAAATAGTTATTATTGAAGATGAAGAATTTGCAGCACGCAGACTGGAGAGGATGATCAATGAAATTGATCCGTCCATCGAAGTAATTGCCAAACTGGAATCGGTGGTCGGTTCGATTGAATGGTTTAACAATAATGAGGAACCAACCCTTGTTTTTTTGGATATTCATTTGGAAGACAATCTGAGTTATGCTATATTCGATCGTATTTCAATTGCTTGTCCAATAGTGTTTACAACGGCAACCGATGAGTTATCGACACGGGCATTTAAGTTGAAAAAGATTGATTATATGTTAAAACCAATTGTAAAGTAAGATTTAATCAGGATGATTGAAAAGTATCGCAACTGGCCGGAGAGCGAACGAAGAATTGTAGATGCCTCAATGTTTACAGACCTTTTTAATAAGGATTAGTTGAGAGAAAATGGGAAAATGAGAGAGGGGATAATTGAAAATTGTAATTGCAGAACTGCGATTGAAGCAAATGGCTGGAATTTGAAACTTGAAATTATATTTAGTACTCAGCATTTTTTGAGACAAGAACTTTAAACTTTGAACTTTAAACAAACCAACTATGAACGTCCTGATTATCGAAGATGAACAATTGGCTGCACGCAGGCTCGAAAGCATGGTATTGGCCTGCGATCCTACCATTAAGGTATTGGCGAAACTCGAATCGGTGGTAGATTCGGTGGAATGGCTTAGAGCCAATCCGCATCCTGACCTGATTTTTCTGGACATTCATCTAGAAGATGATCTCAGCTTTGCCATTTTCGAAAAGGTCAAGGTCGATTCACTCATTATTTTCACCACTGCTTTTGATGAATACGCCATCCGGGCGTTCAAACTGAAAAGCATCGATTATTTGCTCAAACCCATTGTCCAGGATGAACTGAACAATGCCATTGCCAAATTTAAGGCATGGAACGGACAGAACCCCAGCTTCGACATGTCGGCATTGTTTGATTTGATCAACAAAAAAGAGGTAAGCTACAGGGAGCGTTTTTCGGTTTCATACGGACAAAAAATCAAGTCATTTAGTGTTTCCGAAATAGCCTATTTTTATTCCACAGAAGGAATGACCTACGCCGCTTTGAACGATCAAAAACACTATCCGGTTGATTATTCGCTCGACAATTTGCTGGCCGAGCTGAATCCTACGGATTTTTTCCGTATCAACCGGCAATACCTCATCAGGCACGCTTCCATCAAACAGGTCCATGTATTTCCGAAAAGTCACCTTAAACTGGAGCTTTGGCCCAAACCCATTGACGACACTTTTGTGAGTATCGATAAAGTAACAGCTTTCAAGAAATGGCTGGGAGAATAAACACCCTTATCAATGAGCTAATCCGGATAGCTAATCAGGGGTGGTCGAAAGATTTTAATGGACTTCATTAATTATGACAAACAGCACACTAAATTTCGAAACTTAAAAAATAAGGTGTCTTATTAACAATTTTAAGTACAAACTGTTGATAACTA
>Ga0123339_10001612_pt1 | contig 15530 bp, 16 predicted proteins | sample lystaG_FD_89956 | JGI IMG/M metagenome (GOLD analysis project Ga0123339, IMG submission 89956) | Glacier valley bacterial and archeal communities from Borup Fiord, Nunavut, Canada, to study Microbial Dark Matter (Phase II) -... | ecosystem: Environmental > Aquatic > Freshwater > Ice > Glacier ... | reverse complement strand
TATTTGATCAATGTCCGGCTTAATGTCGGGAACATTAAAGTCATCATCCAATGTAAGCTGCAGGGTGCTCTTACATTTCAATTTATTCATATGAATATTCTTTTTAATTAACTCCACTTAAAATCCCTCCTCAAATTTGGACATACAACGGAATGCCTCTGTCATATCTTATTCGAAGGAAAATGGATTTATGAATTCAATATAAAAAAAAGGCTAAAACCGTAGGAATATTACGATTTTAACCTGCTTTCAATTTATACTCAACTACATAATATTAATTCAACATCTTTCGTTAATATATCGGTATAGCTGTAGGACAACATTCTTATCGGCATATCTTCGTTTTCTTGTATCTTGATTAGAAATATACTTGGGTATGTCTCCGAGATAACGCCTTCTGTCACATCAACTTTATGTCTTCCTCTATTAATCTTTACTTTAACCTTTTTGCCCGTTTGGCTAATCACCGCGTTACGTACATTGTTTACATCATTTTGCTTCATCATTATTTTCTCCTTGCCAATGCCTCTATCTCCACTGCGGGGATCGGCTTTTCCCATATGGATATACCCACATTTATCTAAATAAATCTGTTACAAATTACATGTATCACGGCTATTATAGCATAAAATTCTAATTATTGTCAATGAATTCTCAGACAATTCAATAGTTCTAACGGTCTTGTTCTGAAAATTATGCACATTAAATCTATATGTTTTTGTAACAAATTATGGAATAATTTAAAATGGTTAGTTCCTTTAGCCCATTGTTATATGGGATTATGCACAAATATATTGTGTATAATTAGGGAAAATACCACTATATTTCCAAACTTTTTACTTTACCACAAGATATTGTTATTATACGCTTACCTATACTAAATATTGTTATTTGCTCCTTTTATTACAATAAAAAATGTCTCAAAAGGTTATTTACTACAGCTATAACCTTTTGAGACACCCTAATTTTTTGCATTCAATTAAACGAAGGAACTCCCATTTAGACTCACGTTTTATAAATGCTAATTACTCAAAAACTACACTTTTATCCAAAAACTCCAACTTAACTACAACGTATGGATAAGTTACCCCTTGTGTTACAATGTCATCTTGTGTGGGTCCGATCAAATTTGTATCCATATAAATTGCATTACTAGTTAAATATAAATCATCAACCGAGATACTGTAGCCTCCGCTGTTTTGTTTTCCGTATCCGACAACAATATATAAATAATCCTTGTTGGAATAGGACAATTTGAATGGATTCTCTCTCTTTTCATCAATGATTTCTTTTAGTTCTCCTGGTAAATCAGCATCCTCAACTACCGTAAATTCCAAGTCTTTTATTTTCTTAACATCAGTATCCTCTGTTTTACATCCGGTTATCCCAAGTACTGTAATCACTATCGTAAGAAGCAGAACTCCTATTCTAAGCCTCCTCATCATAACCTCCATAGATTAATCACTTATTTAATTCTATGACTCGTTCGGCCAAAAAATTCAAAATATATATTGCTTTCCAACAGGTACGTAAGAAATTAGCTTTATGGTTCATTTTTGTCTATATTTGATCAAGCTTCTCTATATCTTCATCACCGATCACAAATTCTACTCTTACGTTTGAAATAATACGTTCTTCCTTTGTGGATTTTGGAATAACTATCTTATTCTTCTGAATGCAGTAACGGATGCAGAGCTGAGCTGGTGTTACATCATATTTTTCAGCCATTGCTACAATTGATTTATCACCAATAATTCTGCCAGTGGCAAGTGGTGAATAGGCTGTAATCTGTATATTTAATGGTTGGCAGAAATTTACGGTATCTTCTTGTCTTTTTCCTATATGAAAACATATTTGATTAGCCATTGGCACATATTTACACATATCGAGGATTGGCTGAAGGTGCTTTGGTTCAAAGTTGGATACACCGATTGCTTTTACTTTTCCACTATCATATATTTCTTCGAACGCTTTCCAGCTATCAACATTTCCTTTTGTACACTCCGTTCCAATTTTATCCCATGGCCATGGTGCATGAATTAGATACATATCAATATAATCAAGTCCTAAATCCGTAAGCGATTTTTCGAAACATTCCTTTGCCACTTCATATCCCTTGCGCTCAGCAGGAAGCTTTGTTGTAACAAAAATGTCTTCACGTGGAATTTTTGAATCCTTGATTGCTCTTCCGACGCTGACCTCATTTCCATAGGCCATTGCTGTGTCTATGTGTCTGTAGCCATTTTCCAGAGCCCATTTTACCGCATTATAAGCTTGCTCTCCCTCTGGAATCTGCCAGGTTCCAAGACCTATTTTAGGCACCTTTACCCCATTCATAAGTGTATACGTTTCCTGTAAAATCATTTTCGTAAATCCTCCCTTACACACATTTAACATTGATCTGTTAAGTTATTATATAACAATATCAATTATAAATGTTAAAGTTAACTTTAAGTCAAGTGTTTTAGTACAAAAGACCCGAGTAAATGCAAATGTTTGTAAATTTCTGTTCTATGTCCAATAGAACACTAGTGACAATAATATGCAAGGGGAATTTATAATTGCTAATTTACATGCTATGTATTATAATTTATCACAATGACCACCACTCGGTTTTGATATCAAGAGATTACCCATAGGGTTAAAAACGACTTAAGAAAGGAATTTAAGATGGCAAATAAGAAGACGAATTTTGATAAAGTGAACGAAACGGATGATATGGCGCTTCTTTATATGACGCCCTCCGAGGTTAATGCGAAAGATATTGCTGTGCTTTTACAAGCTAGCGCTGGTATTAAGGCTGAGCTTTGGGAAGAAATGAATGTACTGGAGCTTGAGTTATCCACCAGGAACTCGGTGGATTTCGAGCCTTTGGATATTCATTTTTCAAGTCCCACCGATGCTGCTTTTATTAAGAACCGAAATATCCATACCATCTTTGCAATAACTCTGAGTGAAGCTGATTTTACTTTAGCAAAACCATATTTAGAACAAATTGTAGAGCGATTTTTCGGATTTATATGTGCAGATACCGAGGATTTCAATCCGGTTTACTTTGGGTCAAATGAAAAAAATTAATTTACAATGCAGTTTCTATTATTGATTCACACAACATTTATTATTTATCAAAAATACACAAGTTAAAGGAGCACACGAATGACCAACAAAAAAGCAGCCTTCCTAGCCGCTCTTCCTCATACCCTTCCTGTGTTTACAGGATATCTTGTCCTTGGTACCGCTTACGGAATCCTGATGGATAGTAAGGGCTTTTCTATTCTATGGATATTGCTGGCAAGTGTCTTTGTATATGCCGGATCCATGCAGTTTGTTGCTGTCGCTCTGCTGGCGTCAGGTTTTGATCCATTGGGCGCTTTTCTTATGACCCTTATGGTAAATGCACGGCACTTATTTTACGGTATCTCTATGCTTGGCAAATATAGAGGGATAGGTAAAATGAAACCGTATCTGATCTTTGCCTTGACGGACGAAACCTTCTCCATCCTTTGTTCTACGGAGATACCTGAAAACGTGGAACGCAAATGGTTTCTATTTTTTATTTCCTTCCTAGATCATATTTATTGGATTACAGGTTCCATACTTGGTGGCGTTCTAGGGAGTATGATAAAATTTAATACAAAGGGAATTGACTTTGTCTTGACTGCATTATTTGTAGTCATCCTAATCAATCAATGGAAATCTGTAACGAATCATCTTCCAGCGGTTATCGGTATCTTTTCCGCCGTTATTTGTCGTGTTATATTTGGTGCTACTAATTTTATCCTGCCTGCGATGATCTTAATTCTATTTTTTGTTACTGTTTTCAAAACACCTATGGAAAGGGGGAAGAGTGCATGAACTATACTGCGATGCAGCTTATCATCTTTTTTAGCTTAGTAATGATTGGAACCATGCTTACCAGGGCTCTTCCTTTTCTCCTTTTTCCTGAGAAAAAGAAGATTCCAACGTTTATAAAATATCTGGCTGGTGTATTGCCTTACACTATTATTGGTATGCTCGTTGTTTACTGTTTAAAAGATATCTCATATACTAGGGCGCCTCATGCCCTCCCTGAAATGATTAGTGTTGGTGTTATTATCTTTCTTCATTTATGGAAAAACAACACTATTCTCAGTATCGGTGGTGGGACTCTACTTTATATGATATTGATTCAATATGTATTTGTGTGATTTGCTTATTATATAATCTCAGCAATCACCAGGGTATGTTCCTTTGCCAAGTCGACAAATATAGACCCCACCCGTACTACAGGCTTTGATAATGACAATTTATTAATCATAACAACTTCACCCTCACGTCCGTCACTAAGGCGAACGATATTATGTAAATAGGATTCAACAATTCTCTCCATGAAAGTCATTAGATACTTCGGATCGTATTTTAGAAAGCCATCCCGCTCAAAATTCTCTACAACATCAAAAGGACAGATTGCGCTTCGGTAACGTCGGTTTGAAGTCATTGCATCATAAACATCTGCAATTGCTATAATTTTCGCAAATTCTTCAATTTGTTCCGATCTAAAACCATTGGGATATCCTGAACCATCGCATCTTTCGTGATGCATTAAAGCGGCATACTTCACCCTGATGTCTACCGGTTGATCCTTTAGTGCCTGATAGCCTTTAATCGTATGAGCTTTTACTGCCTCAAATTCCTCCTCGGTTAATTTTCCTTCCTTTGCGATAATCGCTTTCGGTACCAGCATTTTACCGATATCATGGAGTAATCCTGCTAGTGTTAGAATTCTGGTTTCTTCTTGTGATAGCTTTAACCAACCGGCAAAGATATCGCAAATCAGTGAAACGTTAAGGCTATGCACGTAGGTTATGTCGTCATAATCTCGAATTCCGTGCAGCATTTCAAGTATATGGGCTCCGTTGCGTCCTTCACTAAGAATCCGGTCTGTATCTGCAAGTAATTGGTCTATATTAAAAGCGCCGTTTCCATTGATGACATCATCGAAACTGTCCTTTACATTATTTACTGTTTCAACATAAGTTCGGTTAAACTTTTTAAATTCTACCGTGCTGCGCAGCGCTTCTATGTACGATTCTTCTTTTGGTATTTCTTCAATATTCTCTTTCTGATGAATAAAAAGTCCATATATATTATAAAATCGTAATCTGGTAATCATTCTTTCGTCAAGAATAGTCCCCATCGTTAATATCAATTGGTTGTTCGAGGTATAAACATCCGAAGCAACCACCATACCAGTCTCAGCCTGATCCGTTCTAATTCTTATTGCCTCCATCTTAACATTCACCCCTTAAGTTTTCTTTTGTGCCTTCTAGTTCGAGTATACCTTCTTATATTAATTATTACAAGTACAAGATTCGTCATATTTTAACAGTACAGCTCTACAGGGTGCCCCGTCACTTCCCCCTAGTTTAATCGGTGCTGCAAACAAATAGTAATCTCCTTCTGTAACTTGACTTAATACTAGACCCTCCAACAGTACTACTTCTGCTCCTAAGAGCTCAAGGTGAACAGGCATCGGCGAATCAACTGGCCCAACGCTCTGCCCTTCCACACCGACTAATTCAATCTTGTATCGATTTAAGAGCTTCGCTATTTCCAAGGTCACTACCGTGTCACCCTTAATCAGTAACCGTTTATTGCAGGTTTCCAGCGTCTTTTTCATGTCCTCCATTGTATAGTCGGATAGATCAAGTACAGTACATGGTCCGATGCATTTGGACAAGTCTATCTGCTCGATTGTTTTTCCATCGTCGTAAAAATGATAGGGTGCATCCAGATGAGTTGCATTGTGAGCGCCCATCTGCAGAAAAGTCAAATTGCAGGTATCTCCCTTGGAAATTGCCAAATCACGCTTGTAACTTGGAGCAACGTCTCCGGGGAAAACCCTCCCACTGAATAATTCTTGTGTTATATCATAGATTTCCATTGCCTTAAAATTCCTTTCGTAATCGGTTAATTGACGCATTACTTCTTATTTTAAAATCAACTCTACCGGGCAATGGTCACTGCCTAAAACTTCACTATGAATGACACTGTCAAAAATCATCTCCCGCATTCTTTCCGATGTAAGAAAATAATCGATTCTCCAACCAGCGTTATTTTCTCTGGCATGGAACATGTAAGACCACCAAGAATACGCTCCTTCCAAATTAGGATATTTATAACGGAAGGTATCTAAAAAACCACTGTCTAAAAGCTTCGTCATCTTATCCCGCTCGCTGACAGTAAATCCTGCATTTTTTGTATTTGATTTGGGATTTTTAAGATCAATCTCCTGATGTGCTACATTTAAATCTCCACATATAATAACAGGTTTTTTCTGATCCAGCCCCTTGACATAGGTGCGAAAATCCTCCTCCCACTCCATGCGATAACCAAGTCTTGCCAACTCCTTTTGAGAGTTCGGAGTATATACGGTAACAAGATAGAAGTCCTTATATTCCATTGTAATAGTCCTACCCTCATCATTATGCTTGTTCATACATAAATCATAGCATACACTGATAGGTTCCGCTTTAGAGAATACCGCAGTCCCTGAATACCCCTTCTTTATGGCCGAGTTAAAATACTGATGATAGCCTTCAAACGAAATCTCAACCTGTTCAGGCTGTAGCTTGGTTTCCTGAAGGCAGAACACATCAGCATCAATCCTTTTAAAAAATGCTTCAAAGCCTTTATTTAAGCAAGCCCTAAAACCATTAACATTCCATGATACGAAATTCATTCTTACACCAGTACCTTTCGCGGTTAAATTAATTGATTAAAGCTTAAAATTGATTATAACTTCATATAAATCTTCCACAGTCACGGCAATTTGGTTTGCACCGGCCTCTATCAACTCTTCCCTGCTTCCAAATCCATATAATACACCGATACTAGGGATTCCCACGGCTTTCGCTCCCTCAATATCATATTTACGGTCACCTACCATAACTACCTTGGAATAATCCATAATACCATTCTTTTCTATTGCATAACGGATAACCTCTTCTTTTTTTGATCTGCCTTCACCAAGATCTGCACCGCATATATCATCGAAATATTTTGACAATTTAAAATATTCTATTATCCTTCGAGCAGTCGTCTCACGCTTTGAGGTTGCCACAATCATTTTTTTATTTGCTTGCTTTAACCTTAATAGAAGCTCTTCTATTCCCTCATACACTTCATCTTCACAGAAGCCATTCTCTTCAAAATATTTTCTGTATAACTCTGTGGCCACACTCGCTTCTTCTTCCGAAAAATTGTAATCTTCAATAAAAGTATCCTTTATGGGTGGTCCGATAAACTTCGTAAGAGATTCTAAGTCCTCGACAATAATATTCCATTGTCCTAAGGTATATTCTATCGCCCTCGTAATGCCAATTTTTGAATTTATGATTGTCCCATCCAAATCAATAAATATATATTCCATTGTGTAAGTTCCTTCCCGTTATGCTTTATACTGATGCAAATATCTAGAAGGCCTTTTAAGGCTTCTTTACTAGTTTTATGTTTTTTTCTACCTGTTTTCTGGGAATCATGACTTGATGTCCACATCCCATACATTTAAGGCGAAAGTCCATGCCCACTCTAAGAATTTCCCATTCGCTGCTACCACAGGGATGTTCTTTTTTTAGCTTAATAATTTCACCAATATTCAAATCCATCTTTGTCCTCCCAGCTTAACAGAAGTTTCTTAATTATCGTATTAAAAGTGATTACCACGTGGATAGTATACCATAATCACTACTTTATTAAAATAAAATATTTTTTAATAGCATATCCATTTTATCGTTGGTATCAATTTTTTGGCAGCTAAATCCAATTACTATTAAATTAATTGTTGCTTTTTTATACGATGTGTAGTAGTATGTGAATATAGTATATGTGGTTTTAATTACTATGTAATGCGTTTTTTATACCTCGTCATGTATAATACATATTGTAATGGCTAAAACTAAGCATAACAAAATTTATAAGGAGTTGATTTTATGACAATAAAAAAAGTTAAAGCAAAGGATCCCGGTAGTGCTATTACCCACTTTATCGGCACATTAATGGCCGTTTTTGCGGCTACACCACTTTTGATTAAAGCTGCTGTAAAACCTTATCCAATTCACCTTATTTCTCTTGGTGTATTCATATTAAGTATGATTTTATTATATGGAGCAAGTACTCTATACCATACCTTTAATATCTCACTGAAGGTAAATCGGAGGTTAAAAAAGTTTGACCATATGATGATTTATGTCTTAATTGCCGGTACCTATACTCCGATTTGTGCCATTGCCCTTGGGGGTACCTTAGGAATCGCACTACTCGCTTTCATCTGGAGCTTAGCTATTATTGGCATCATCGTAACCGGCTTTTGGGTAAACTGCCCGAAATGGTTCTCTTCCGTTGTCTACATTGCCATGGGTTGGACCTGCGTTTTAGCCTTCACACAGCTTATCAACGCTCTACCGCTAGCTGCCTTTGCCTGGTTACTTGCAGGAGGCATCGTCTATACACTCGGTGGAGTAATCTATGCACTAAAGCTCCCTATATTTAACGGCAAGCACAAATATTTCGGTTCCCATGAAATCTTCCACCTATTCGTACTGGGCGGAAGCCTCTGCCACTTCATCCTAATGTACCACTACGTCGCCATCATGCCGTGATCATCCTAATAAGCTTCGCCTTTCAGGAACTTGAAGTGCTTGATAAAGCGCCTTATATCAAGTTTATAAATTTAATCCTTACAATTCAAAGCCGCCCCTCTATTTTTTAATAAAGGGGCGGATTTATCATATCTATGTTAAGCAGCCGAATAGTTCTGGTAGGGTATCAAGGCAGTAATCTGTTCACACTCAGTATGAGGTAGAAGGGATTCGGTTGCGTATTATCAAAGATATGTACCCTATCCCGACATTACCGCTATGACTACCAAATCAATTATCACTATATTATACTCTCATGATTCTTTTATGTGACAGCAGACCAAACCCACATTTAATAAAAATTGTAGACATTAATTTTTTCGTACAACTTTTCTTTCGGCTGTTTATCTTTACTACAATCGCTTTAATAATTCTTCTCTTTGCACTTCATATCCGGGTTTTCCAAGAAGTGCAAACATATTCTTCTTATAACTTTCTACACCCGGTTGGTCAAACGGGTTAACGCCGTTCATATATCCACTTACTCCACAGGCAAATTCAAAGAAATAAAACAATTCTCCTAAGAAGAACTCGTTCTTTTCTGGAACTGTCACCATCAGATTTGGTACATTGCCGTCAGTGTGTGCAAGTAGGGTACCCTTCATAGCGCTCTTATTAACAAAGTCCACACTTTTCCCTGCAAGATAGTTAAGTCCGTCCAAATCACCCTCTTCTTCTTCAAGAATAATCTCTGTAGAAGACTTTTCTATATTAATAACGGTTTCAAACAAGGTCCTTTGCCCATCTTGTATAAACTGGCCCATCGAGTGTAAATCCGTAGTGAAATCCACAGCTGCCGGGTAAATGCCCTTCTGATCCTTTCCTTCACTTTCACCGAAAAGCTGCTTCCACCATTCTGATACAAAGTGAAGTGACGGTTCATAATTTACTAAAATTTCAATTCCTTTTCCCTTACGTAATAAAACATTACGTGCAGCTGCATATTTTAAAGAATCATTCTGTTCATAAGCACTGCTTAAGCAATGTTCTCTCATGCTTGCAGCACCTTCCATCAGCTTCGTAATATCCGCACCACTTGCTGCAATTGGAAGAAGACCAACTGCGGTTAATACGGAATAACGTCCGCCTATATCATCCGGTACCACGAAAGCTTCATAGCCCTCTTCGGTTGCTAGATTTTTGAGCGCGCCTCTAGCCTTATCCGTTGTTGCATAGATTCTTTTTACCGCTTCCTTCTTACCATACTTCTCGTTCAAGAGTTTTTTAAATACACGGAAGGCAATCGCTGGCTCTGTAGTAGTACCCGACTTGCTTATCATATTAATGGAAAAGTCACGGTCCCCTATGACATCTTTCAGGTGGTTCATGTAAGTACTGCTGATATTGTTACCGACGAAGTAAATCTCCGGTGTTTTTCTGATTTCCTTGGAAACCGAATTGTAAAAGCTGTGTCTTAAAAATTCAATAGCAGCTCTTGCTCCGAGATAAGAACCACCAATTCCGATGACCAGTAACACGTCGGAATCCTTAATAATCTTTTCTGCAGCTTTGCCTATGCGGGCAAATTCCTCTTTATCATAGTCTATGGGAAGGTCAATCCAACCCAGGAAATCCTTTCCTGCGCCGGTCTTGCCAATAAGCTGTCCTCTCGCTGCCTCTACGGCATTCTCTATCATCTCTATTTCTGTATTTGAGACAAACTTTTTTGCAGCAGAAAAATCAAAGCTAACTCTATTTGTCATGTTAATGTACTCCTTTTCCTCTTTTTTCTTATATTTTAACAAAGACAATGTTATTATTCAATGATTTTTCTATATTAATCTAAAACTATGCAAAAAATTCCTTTAATATATCCTCAATTAATTTATCCTCCTGGATACTCACACCTCGATTTTTGCTCTTACCTTCCACCGGTTTCTGCTTTTGCTCCTTCTCGGTTTGTTCTTTTCCTGCAGCTATTTCCTCAACTCCCTGCAAAAGTTTCTCCATATCTAGCTTCTTATCCGAAGCTTTCAAATCTTCTTCCAAATTATGTAGTAGCTTTTCTTTTTCCACTGCGTGCTGTTGTTTTAGTTCATTGTTCTGCTGCTGTTTCGCCTCAGTTCTTTTCTTCGCTTCGATCCGTTTGGCTTCCAAAGCGTCCCGCTCCTCTTGCATTTTTTGAATTTCTTCTTCTCTTCGTTTCGCTGCGAGGATCTTTCTTTCTTCTACCCGTCTTTTTTCCTCTTCCTTACGAGCTTCCTCAATTCTTTTTTGCTCTTCCTCTCTCTTTATAGCCTGCACCCGTTTTTCTTCTTCCTTTTTACGCCTTGCTTCCCGCCTGCGGTCTAGTTCATCCTTCGGTGCTTCCTTTACCGGTACGGTAGTGGCACTAATCTGTTTATTTACTTCCGCTTGCTGAAAATATTCTTGTCGAAATTGTTCTATCAGCTCCGGTTGAAATGCTTCCTGTTCCAACCTTACCTTGCAGAAGTTTTCCAGATAATCTAACAAATTCATTTTCATCATTCTCTTTTTAACTGATAAATTGATCCCTTTATCAACAAGAATGAGAACAGCACTCACAAGGATTCCCACAGCCCCTGTTAATAAAATCTCATCCTGGTTACAGTCAAAGATTACCCCGAAAAGAGTAATGATCGGGACTAATAGAAGACTTAGATAGAGAACTTGTCCACTTAAACATTCCCATGTGGATAAAAGAATTGCACCAAAACGATACTTTAGTACATTCTTATCCACAAAGGTATCCACATTATTAACACCAATTTTCAGCTTATAGCAGGTTTCAAACTTCATCTTCATATGCTTTAGCTGATTGTTTCTTGTTGCGCCCAAATTGTCTGATTCTTTCACCAAGCTTTTAAAAACCAAATCCATCATTAAACGGATTACTATCCCCACTCCACAGAGCCCTATAAAAGTGTAAATGATAATATTTTTGCTAAATAAAAATTGAACCATAAAAATCCCCTCTCTTTTCCATAAATTTACATTTATTATAGCTTACAACAGCTAATTTGAAAAGAGAGAGGAGGAAAAATCGGTAGACACAAATCTTACCTATGCTCTATAATAATATTTAATTTTTTATAATCGCATTCCATATGACATATTCCTACAGAATTGTCTGTTTTAATCTGCGCTGAAATAAAAGTAGGTTACTACCATTATTCAATTTTTAATAGATTTTCAAAGCTAATATACATATCCTTTCCGTCCTCCGGTATTTCTATTGTATAGCTCTTCGTTTCATAACCGTGTTCGATAAAGGTAATCACGTAGGTTCCAATAATTTTATCAAGTTTTGTTGGGGATATTCCTTTAAATACGCCATTTAAGTAGACGGATGCACCAATTGGATTCTGTACATAGACAAAGTGCTCTTCGTCTACAATACCCTCCTCATTCTCCGAAGCCTCTCCATTCTCCTCCTCTATCGTTGTTTCTTCTGTGGAGTTTATATCGTCTGTAGGTAGGTCACTGTCATTTGTACCCGTTTCTTGCGCAATGATATCCTCGGAAGTTACTACAGCTACAGCTTCTTCTCCACTGGCTGCCTCTGGTAAATCGATCTTTATGGTTTTACCTGCTTCTTCTACCTTAAATGTTCCCTGATAAGTTGTATAGCCCCCTAGGGAAGCTTCAATCGTATGGTCGCCGTAAGCAAGCTCTATCGGGTTAGCATAGGGCATGAGCTCTCCATCAATAAACAAATCGGCACCAAAAGGAGATAAATCAAAGATTATCCTACTCATTTTTATAGCTTTAGGCCCTAAATCACCCAAGGATACCACCGTCTCTTGGTTGCGATATATTGTAATGTTCTTTGTAATTTCTATATTCGCCGCTCTCTACCGTAAGATTAAAATTACCTTCCCGCACCGTCATAACCATGTCCTTCGTTATCTGCTGCATTACTTCATAACCAACTAATAAATTTGCTCCAAGAAATGCTTCATAATCCTCCAACTTTACGGTACCATGTCCTCTCGTCACCGTTATGGAGTAAATAGTTTCCTCAATGCCATGGATGGTAAGCTTATCGTGCTCGGATAAATTACTGACCGGGATAAAGGCGTCCCCATCTATTATGTAAACATCATCTGTATATTTATATTTTGTATTCGCTATCTTCATAATTCGTTCTGATTGGTCAATCGTTAGATTATCAACACCTACATACTCCCATGCTTTTGTAGATACCTGCATCCGAATAAGTTTTCCGGTATCCTTTTGATAACCTGTATCAACAATCGTCCCTACCGAAATTTGGTTCATTGATATCACCTGGCTATACTTATCTGTGATGTTACTTGCTCCGGTATATGCCAAAATATAGGTTTCCCCTCCTGCTACATCAAACAGGGTGATCTGTTGCTCTCTGAATTTTACTTCTACCACCACCGCAAGCATTTCACTGTCGCCGTTAAGGGCAGCGGTGTTTTCTGCTGCCAGCTTATCCTCCAGTGATGTATTCCTTGCCGTCTTTCCTGCGTTTTTTGAATTCTCAGCAGTCACTAGCATCGTTATCAGGAGAATGATGGAAAAAGAGGCTAACCCAATTAACAGGCTCACAATCGGCCTGCTATTCACTTTGTATTGATTCTTATGTTCTTTGTTTTGATGCTCCATAGTACCCTCTACAATATTTTACAGATGTTTCTCTTGTATGTATTATAGCTTACCTTACTTGTTTATTCAATCATAGATTATTTAGCTAAAGGATGTAGATTATTTAGCTAAAAGATGTAGATTATTTAGCTAAAGGATGTTTTCAAGTTTTTCCAGGAACATTTCTTTTTTTGGATTCTGTTCTCCGATACTATTTAGCTTTTGTATATTTCGCCCGGATATCCAGGATTTCTTTCCATTATAATAGAAATTTGTTATTTTCCAAAATTTTTCAGGGTACAGTAAAAGTAGATACAAGATATTTAGTTCCGCTTTTGATATCGGCTTTACTTTATCATAGGCTTCGATCATATTACTACCATATAAAATATCCCAATCATTTTTTTCCATCACCTTACGTACAAACTGATAAAGGTCTGAGATTTGTAGCCCAATATAAACTTTTTCAAAATTAGTAATAGCTATCGTAGATGAGCTACTACCGGATAAATCTGTTACGGATACCGCTTGTTTGTTAATCCAACCCGGTGGTACATAAGCCCTTGAAATAGCCTCTGTTTTATTCTTAAGCATAATAATATTATGATAGGTGTAATTCCCATGGCAGACCCTTTGCTGCCTTACTGATTCGGCAAGTAACGAGGGATATAATGACTTTTCTAACCGCTCAGCTGCAAGTAGCCCTTGTTTATAAAAGGGTTCATAATAATTCAAATAAGATATTTCAAACTCATTCTTCTGTCTTTTATCCCGAATGTAAGCCTTGACCCTTTTTAATTCCCGGTTACGTCTGTCAAAGGTCTCGGTCAGATCATCGGAAATATTATATTCCAATTGCTCCTTCGTAAAATCCACATCCTTTAGAATGCAGTGAAGTTTTGCCAAATTGGTGGACGAGGCTTCTATCTGAGATAACTCCTTCAGATTGCATTCCTCCCCCCAAAACCAGTTCTTCATAATATACTGATTACCCAAGGAGTCTTCCGAAATAATATCATCATCGATTGTTTTTACAAACAAATCTGTATTATGAAAGCCGTTTTGAAATAGATGCTCCTTCACCTTATGCTCAAACAGGGCTCTGTTCCTGGAGCCTTCAAAGCATTTAAAAATCTTTAAGCCACAGTCGGTTTCTAATAAAAATGCGCCTCTGGCTCTATATATATTATAAATCTTAAGGCTATATCTTTTTAAAGCTTCCTGACTTCTATCCTCCACAGCTAATCCCCCCTAACATACAATTGTCGTGAATCGTAATACCCGCCTTACTAATATTATGATATTACAGTCTAATTAATGAATACAAAAAAGCCTTAGAAAAAATTCATTTGAATTTTCTAAGGCTTACTATGTTTTTATACCTGTAGATTGTATTTATTGTTATTACTAAATAGTTATAAGGTATTATTTCTCTCTTTATTTGCTAAGTTTAAAAGCATTTCCAGCTGGTTCAGCTTCGGTTCTTCTATAACAGTTGCCAGCAATCGATTAAGAATATCTCCAAGCTCACGGCCGGGTTGAAACCCCTCTGCGATTAAATCTTTTCCATTAATCTTAAGCTCTTTCAGATTGACACATTCCCCTTTGCTTAAAATATCCTCATAGAGTTTTCTAGCTGTCTCTAATCTCTCAAATTTTTCTCCGTTTCTTTCCGGATTTTTAGCTGAGGTGTCCGCGCGGTTAACCTCAAAAAGAAGCTCCATGTAATCCTTTCCTATTTTCGAAGCTGCTTTTCTTAAACCAGCAGGCGTCAGCACAAAGCGATAATCATGCCAGCGAATTAAATGTTCTACCGCCTCTAAAGTATCATTATCAAATTTTAAACGTTTCATGATATACTTCGCAGTATTCGCGCCCTTCTCCTGATGTCCGTAAAAGTGATTTTGACCATCCTTACCAATGCTTATTGTATTGGGTTTCTCTATATCATGCAGCAGCATGGTCCATCTTAGGATTCCTCTCTCTCTAAGAGTAAACCGGTTCTCTAAATGTTTTCCCGCAACCTCTTCTACCGCTCTGATCGTATGCTCTCCTACTGAATAAATATGATGTATATTTTTTTGCTGCGTAGTCATCATAGCATCGAATTCCGGTAAAACTACCCTCGTAATTCCTACCTCATATAATATTCTAAGTCGATCCGGATGATTCGACAATAATAGCTTGGTCAACTCCACCCGAATGCGTTCAGCACTGATATTGTGAAGAAGCTCCACCTTATCTATTACTGCCCCCTTGGTGTCCCCTTCAATTGTG
>Ga0123339_10001610_pt1 | contig 15535 bp, 9 predicted proteins | sample lystaG_FD_89956 | JGI IMG/M metagenome (GOLD analysis project Ga0123339, IMG submission 89956) | Glacier valley bacterial and archeal communities from Borup Fiord, Nunavut, Canada, to study Microbial Dark Matter (Phase II) -... | ecosystem: Environmental > Aquatic > Freshwater > Ice > Glacier ... | reverse complement strand
TGGGGCACCCAGCAGACCGACACCTTCCCCGGCAAGACCGTCGATGGCGTGTTCGGCATGTGGTACGGCAAGGGACCCGGCGTGGACCGCAGCGGCGACGCCTTCCGCTGCGCCAACATGATCGGCACCTCTGCCCACGGCGGCGTGCTGGCGGTGTCGGGCGACGACCATGCCGCGCACAGCTCGGTGTTCCCGCACCAGACAGACGGCATCTTCCAGGCCGTCAACATTCCCGTGCTGCAACCGGCCGACGTGCAGGACATCATCGACCTGGGCCTGGCCGGCATCGCCATGTCGCGCTTCGCCGGGCTGTGGGTGGCGCTGAAGACCATTGCCGAGAACGCCGAGCAGCACGCCGTCGTCACCGTCCCCGGCACGCGCAGCTTCGTCCGCCCCGGCATCGCCCTGCCCCCGCACGGCCTGAACCTGGACGCCGCCCTGCCCTGGCCCGCCGAACGTGCGGAGCTGGAACGGCGCATGGTGCAGGAACGCCTGCCGGCCGCGCTAGCCTGGGCGCGGGCAAACCGGCTGGACCGGCTGGTGCACGGGCGCATGGATGCGCCCATCGGCATCGTCACAGTCGGTAAGGCGCACCACGACATCATGCACGCCCTGCGCCGGCTGGGCCTAGCCGATGCGCCGGAGATCGCCGTCTATAAGGTCGCGCTGTCATGGCCCATCGAGCCGGTCGGGCTGCGCGAGTTCGCGGCCGGCAAGCGCGCCCTGCTGGTGGCGGAGGAGAAGCGGGCCAACGTGGAGGAGCAGCTTCGGGCTGCGCTTTACAACCTGCCGGACCGCCCCCCGATCCAGGGCAAGCAGGACCTGGACGGCGCCACCCTGCTGCCCGCCGTGATGGAGCTGTCGCCGGAACTGGCGATGGCGGCGCTGGTGCGCTTCCTGGGCAGCGCCGGGCTGCATGTGCAGGCGGAGGCGCCGCACGCCGCCCCGGACCGCCTGCCAGGCCTGCTGGCCCGCGCCCCGGCGTTCTGCGCGGGCTGCCCGCACAGCACCAGCACCCGCCTGCCAGACGGCAGCCACGCCATGGCCGGCATCGGCTGCCACACAATGGCGCTGACGACCTCGGCAGAGACGCGCACGTTCAGCCAAATGGGCGGGGAAGGCGTGCCTTGGATCGGCCTGTCCTCCTTCACCAGCCTGCCGCACATGTTCGCCAACATGGGGGACGGGACCTACACGCACTCCGGCCTGCTCGCCATCCGCCAGGCGGTCGCCGCCAAGGCGAACATCACCTACAAGCTGCTGTATAACGACGCCGTCGCCATGACTGGCGGCCAGCCCGCGGAGGGCGGGCCGGGCGTGCTGTCCATCGCCCGGCAACTGCATGCCGAAGGCGTCGGCCTGATCGCCATCGTGGCCGACGACCCGGCCCGCCTGCCCCCGCCGGGTGCCCTGCCGCCCGGCACCCTGCGCCATGGCCGGGACGAGCTGGACGCCGTGCAGCGCCGGATGCGGGACCAACCCGGCGTCAGCGCCATCATCTACGACCAGGTCTGCGCCACCGAGAAGCGCCGCCGCCGCAAGCGCGGCAAGCTGGCCGCCGCCGAGACCCGCGTCGTCATCAACGAGGCAATCTGCGAGAACTGCGGCGACTGCACGGCGCAAAGCAACTGCATCGCCATCGAACCCGTGGACACCGACCACGGCCGCAAGCGCCGCATCAGCCCGACAAGCTGCAACACCGACCTCTCCTGCCTCAAAGGTTTCTGCCCCAGCTTCGTCACCACGAAGTCGGACGCGCCCATCGGCAAGGTGGACCACGCGGCGGTCTGGGCGGCCCGGGAGGCGGAGCTTGCGGCTGGCCTGACCGAACCCACGCTGCCCGGCGCAGAACAGCCCTGGCGCGGCCTGTTTGCCGGCATCGGCGGCGGCGGCATCGTAACCTGCGGCGCTATCGTCGCCATGGCGGCGCACCTGGAGGGGCGGCAGGTCAGCACACTGGACTTCACGGGCCTCGCGCAGAAGAACGGCGCCGTGGTGTCGCATGTGCAGATAGCGGATGTCGGGTTGGACGTAGTACGCATCCCGCAGCGGGAGGCTGACCTTCTGCTGGCCGCCGACATGGCCGTCGGCGCCGGCGCGGACGTGCTGGGGCGTTGCAAGCGGGAGGCCGGCGTCGTGGGCAACCTGGACCTGCAACCCGGCTCCGCCTTCATCGGCCAGCGTGACTTGGTGATCGACGCTGGGCTGCACCGCCGGGCCATTGGGCGCAGCACGGCGGCGGAGCGGTCCCGTTTCCTGCACGGCAGCGCCTTGTCCGAACGGCTGTTCGGCAACGCGCAGGCAATGAATACGCTGCTGCTGGGCCTGGCGTGGCAGATGGGCCTGGTCCCGGTCGGCCGCGGGGCGTTGCTGCGTGCGATGGAGTTGAACGGCACGGCGGTGGCGCTGAACCGCCGTGCCTTCCTGTGGGGCCGCATCCTGGCCGCGAACCCGGCGCTGGCCGACGAAATCATGGCCGACCGTGCCCCGCTGCCCGCCACGCTGGACGCGCTGGTTGACCGCAGGGCTGCTGAATTGACCGACTACGGCGATGCCAAGCTGGCCGCCCGCTACCGCGCCTTGGTGGACGCAGCCCGCACCCGGGAAACGGCGCTGGCAGGCGGGCCGGGCGCGTTGACCCGTGCCGTCGCAGAGGGCTGGTTCCGTGTCCTGGCCTACAAGGACGAATACGAGGTCGCGCGCCAGCACGCCGCCGCCAGCTATGGCGAGGCGCCGGTGTTCCACATGGCGCCGCCACTGTTCAGCCGGACCGACCCGGCCACCGGACGCCGCCGCAAGATCGGCATCCCCGGGCGCCTGGCCCTGCCGCTGTTCCGCCTCCTGCGCCACGGCAAGGCGCTGCGCGGCACGGCGCTGGACCCATTCGGCTGGCAGCACGACCGCCGGGTGGAGCGGGCGCTGATCGCGGACTACGAGCGGGACGTTCGGCACGCCCTGGACCACTTGCGTCCGGACACGCTGGCGGCTGCCGCCGGGCTTGCGGCGTTGCCGGCGGACATACGCGGCTTCGGCCCGGTGAAGGCGGCCAGCCTGGCGGTGGCCCAGCCGCGGCGGGCGGCGTTGCTGGCGCAGATCTACGCGCCCGCCATGGCCATCGCAGCGGAGTAGCCCTTGCGCCCCCGCGCGATGTAAACCACCTGCGGAACAAGAATACCGAGGGACCGTCATATGCTCGACAGCACCGACCCCAATGCGCTGATCATCGAAACCGCCCGCCGTTTCGCGCAGGAGCGCCTGGCGCCCACCGCCGCGGCGCGGGAGAAGGCCGGCCGCATCGAGCCGGAGATCATACGCGAGCTGGGCGAGATGGGCTTCCTCGGCGCCACCAACAGCTCGGATTGGGGCGGCAGCGAGATTTGCTATGAGACCTATGCCCAGGTGATCGAGGAGATCGCCGCCGGCGATGGGTCCGTATCCACCCTCGTCAGCGTCCACAATGCGCCGACCTGCGAGATATTGGAGAAGTTCGGCACCCCCGCCCAGAAGGAGCGCTGGCTGCGCCCGATGGCGTCCGGCGAGGTCGTGGCGAGCTTTGCGCTGACGGAAAGCGGCGCCGGGTCGGACGCGGCGGGCATTCGCACCCGGGTGGAGCGGACGAACAGCGGCTACACCATCAACGGCTCAAAGCAGTTCATCTCCAACGCCTCGGTCGGCAAGACTACCATCCTGTTCGCCATCACCGACCCGGCGGCTGGCAAGAAGGGCATCAGCGCCTTCGTGGTCGCCAACGACACGCCAGGCTTCTCGGTCGCGCGGGTGGAGCACAAGCTGGGCCAGAAGGCATCAGACAGCTGCGCCCTGACGTTCGACAACATGCAAATCAACGACGACCAGCGGATCGGCGCGGAGGGCGAGGGCCTCAAGATTGCGCTGAGCACATTGGAGTCAGGGCGCATAGGCATCGCGGCGCAAAGCGTCGGCATGGCGCGCGCCGCGCTGGAATACGCCATCGGCTACGCCAAGGAGCGCAAGCAGTTCGGCCGCCCGATCATCGAGCACCAGGCCGTCGGCTTCCGCCTGGTGGAAGCCAAAACCAAGCTGGCCGCCGCGCGGGAGCTGACGCTGCGTGCCGCCCGGCTGAAGGATGCCGGGGAGCCGGCGCTGGAAGCCGCGGCGATGGCCAAGCTGTTCGCGTCCGAGGCGGCGGAGGCGATCTGCACCGCCGCGATCCAGACCCTGGGCGGCTACGGCTACCTGGCGGACTATCCGGTGGAGCGCATCTACCGCGACGTGCGGGTGTGCCAGATCTACGAGGGCACCTCGGACGTGCAGAAGATCATCCTGCAACGGATGCTCTGATCTTCTCCCTCTCCCTCCGGGAGAGGGCCGGGGTGAGGGGGTCTGTCCACAAGCACCAACGCTGGATGCTGGCGGACAGGGTTCCTCACGCGGCATCGTCCGCCCTTAAGACCCCCTCACCCCAACCCTCTCCCGGAGGGAGAGGGAGCATTGTAGCCCTCCTGGTCTTGCTTTGTGCCGTCCCGGCCTTTGCTTGCCGCCCCGAGGTGCGGGCCGAGGTGCCCCTCCGCGTCGTGGACGGCTTCCCTCTGGTAACCGCCGAGATCGCCGGGCGCGCCGTGACGCTGTTGCTGGATACGGCAGCCCACCAAGTCTTGCTGCTGCCGGACGCCGCCGCCCGGCTTGGCATGCCGCCCGACCTAACCCGCGCCACCCGCCTGCTCGGCACCGGCGGGGTGCGGGACGTGCCGAACGTCAGGCTGGACAGCCTGCGCGTCGGGGGTATCCCCGTGCCCGCCGGCAGCGTGCCCGTCGCCGACCTACCGGGCGTCCCCACGACGGAGCCGCCGCTGGCCGGGCTGCTGGGCGGGCCGCTGTTGGCCGCAACCGACGTGATGCTGGACGTTGCGGCGGGGCGCATGACGCTGCTGGCGCCCACCGGATGTGCGCCTCTGGGCGGCACCCCCGTCCCGCTGGCGCCACTCGCCGGCGGCGACTACGCGTTCACCCTGCTAGTGAACGGCAGCCCGGTGCTGGCGATCCCCGACACCGGCGCCCGCCTGACGCTCCTGTCCAGCCAGGCAGCCCGGCGGTTGGGCCTTAACGGGCCGGTCGCCGCCAGCACCGCCCGCGGCGTGGACGGCCAGCGCGTGCCGATGCGCCCCCTCACACTACGCATCCTCCAGGTCGGCTCGGACGTGGCGCGTAACATGCCCATCAGCGCCACGGACCTGCAGATCGCACCAGCGGAAATGCTGCTTGGGCTGGACTGGTTCCGGCGCCGGCGGGTCTGGCTGTCTTACGCAACAGGGCGGATGGCGGTGTGGCCGCCTACGCCGTCTCCTTGAACAGCTCCCGCCCGATCAGCATCCGCCTGATCTCGCTGGTCCCCGCGCCGATCTCATACAGCTTGGCGTCGCGCAGCAGCCGACCCGTGGGATAGTCGTTGATATAGCCGTTGCCGCCTAGCACCTGGATCGCCTCCAGCGCCATCCACGTCGCCTTCTCCGCCGCATACAGGATCGCCCCGGCAGCGTCCTTGCGTGTGGTCTCGCCACGGTCGCAGGACTTCGCCACCGCATATACGTAGGCCTTCGCGGCGTTCATCGTCGTGTACATGTCGGCGATCTTGCCCTGCATGAGCTGGAACTCGCCGATCGCCTGGCCGAACTGCTTGCGCTCGTGGATGTAGGGCACGCACACGTCCATGCAGGCCTGCATGATGCCCAGGGGACCGGCGGCCAGCACCGCACGCTCGTAGTCCAAGCCGGACATCAGCACGTTCACGCCGCGGCCCAGCCCGCCGATCACGTTCTCCTCCGGCACCTCGCAATCCTGGAACACCAGCTCCCCGGTGTTGCTGCCGCGCATGCCCAGCTTGTCCAGCTTCTGCGCGCAGGCGAAGCCGGGCATCCCGCGCTCGATCAGGAACGCCGTGATGCCGCGCGGCCCGGCATCCGGGTCGGTCTTGGCATAGACCACCAGCACATCGGCATCCGGCCCGTTGGTGATCCACATCTTGGTGCCGTTCAGCACGTAGCGGTCCCCACGCCGGTCCGCCCGCAGCCGCATGGACACGACGTCGGAGCCGGACCCACTCTCGCTCATGGCCAGCGCGCCCACATGCGCCCCGCTGATGAGGCCGGGCAGGTAGCGGCGCTTCTGCTCCTCCGTCCCGTTCTTGCGTATCTGGTTCACGCACAGGTTGCTGTGCGCGCCGTAGCTCAGCCCAACCGAGGCGCTGGCGCGGCTGATCTCCTCCATCGCCACGACATGCTCCAAGTAGCCCATGCCGGCGCCGCCGTACTCCTCCTCCACGGTGATGCCCAGCACCCCCAGGTCGCCCATCTTGCGCCACAGGTCGGCCGGGAAGTCGTTGTCCCGGTCGATGGCGGCGGCGCGGGGCGCGATCTCATCGGCGGCGAACGTCTCGATGGAGTCGCGCAGCATGTCCGCGGTCTCACCAAGGTCGAAGTTCAGGCCGGGCAGGCGGTTCGCCCGGCTGGAGGATGCACTTGCGGACACAGCGGGATTCCTTTTGTGTTCGCGCAGGATATAAGCCGGGGAGCGCCCATGACCACACCCATCAGCTACGTCCATGGCGCCCGTGACGTGCCGCTGCTGGGGGAGACGCTGGGCCAGAACCTGGACCGCACCGCCGCGCGCGTCCCGGACAGCCCGGCCCTGATCGTTCCCACCCAGGGCGTCCGCTGGACCTACGCCGAGCTGGTGGCGCGAGCCGAGGCGTTTGCCGCCGGGCTGCTGGCGCTGGGGCTGGAGCGGGGGGACCGCGTGGGCATCTGGTCCCTGAACAACGCGGAATGGGTTGTGGTGCAGTTCGCCACCGCCAAGGCCGGGCTGATCCTGGTCAACATCAACCCGTCGTATCGCCTGACGGAGTTGGAATTTGCCTTGAACAAGGTCGGCTGCAAAGCTCTGGTGACGGCGACGGCCTTCAAGACCAGCGATTACATCGGCATGCTGGCCACCCTGGCGCCGGAGCTTGCGGGCGCCGCGCCGGGCGCGCTCAACAGCACGCGGCTGCCTGGTCTGCGGACCGTGATCCAGATCGGCGGGGCGGCGCCGGGCGCGGTGCCGTTCGACGCCGTGCCGGGCCTGGCCGGGCCAGCGCACCGGGACGCCCTGGCCCGGCTGCAACCGCTGCTACAATTCGATGACCCCATCAACATCCAGTTCACCAGCGGCACCACCGGCGCTCCGAAGGGTGCCACGCTGACCCACCACAACATCCTGAACAACGGATACTTCATCGGCGAAGCCATGCGCCTGACCGAGCAGGACCGGCTGTGCATCCCCGTGCCGCTATACCACTGCTTCGGCATGGTGCTGGGCAACCTGGCCTGCACCACCCACGGCGCCGCCATGGTCTATCCCGGCGAGGGCTTCGACCCCCTGGCCGTCCTCCGCACCGTCGCGGAGGAACGCTGCACCGGCCTGCACGGCGTCCCCACCATGTTCATAGCCGAGTTGGAACACCCGGAGTTCGACCGCTTCGACCTGAGTTCGCTCAGGACCGGCATCATGGCCGGCTCCCCCTGCCCGATCGAGGTGATGCGGCGTGCCGTGGAGCGGATGAACCTGGCGGAGATCACCATCTGCTACGGCATGACGGAAACCAGCCCGGTCAGCTTCCAGTCCTCAACCACCGACCCGCTGGCCCGCCGGGTCAGCACGGTGGGGCGGGTGCATCCGCATCTGGAGGTGAAGATCGTAGATGCCGATGGCCGCATCGTGCCGCGCGGCGTGGCGGGGGAGCTGTGCACGCGTGGCTACAGCGTCATGCTGGGATACTGGGACGACGACGCGCGCACCTGCGGCGCCATTGATGCGGCGCGCTGGATGCACACCGGGGACCTGGCGACGGTCGATGACGAGGGGTTCTGCAACATCGTCGGCCGTATCAAGGACGTGGTGATCCGCGGCGGGGAGAACGTGTATCCGCGCGAGGTCGAGGAGTTCCTGTACCGCCACCCCGCCATCCAGGACGTGCAGGTGTTCGGCGTGGCCGACGACCGCTATGGCGAGGAGCTGTGCGCCTGGGTGAAGCTGCGCGGCGGCGAGGACCTGAGCGCCGCCGACGTGCAAGCCTTCTGCCGCGGCCAGATCGCGCACCAGAAGGTCCCCCGCTATGTCCGCTTCGTCGAGGAGTTCCCGATGACGGTAACGGGCAAGATGCAGAAGTTCCTGATGCGCGAGGCGATGGAGAAGGAGTTGGGCGTACGCGCGGCGGAGACGGCCTAAATGCTTTCCCCCTCTCCCTCCGGGAGAGGGCCGGGGTGAGGGGGCGGGCAAGCATCACCATCGCCCATAGCATCCACAAACCCCTGCCCCGCCGGGCACAAATCCAGCAACGGGCAGCGCCTGCAAGCCGGGTTGCGCCAGTAACAGCACCGCTGCCCATGCGGCATCAGCACCTCGTGGTTGTCATACACCTGCTGCGCATCCCAACCGGGCGGCAGTTGCGCGGCCGGCACGACATGCGACGGCCCAACCGCCATCCCGGCCGGGATCAGCCCCGTGCGCGCCGCGACCCGGTGGTGGTGGCTGTCCACCGGCAGCGCAGGCCGGCGCAGCAGGCTGAAGCTGAGCACGGCGGCGCTGGTCTTGGGTCCGACGCCGGGCAGCCGCTCCAGCCAGGCGCGGACGTCATCCACCGTCAGGTCGGCCAGGAAGTCCAGGGACAAGGCGCCGCGCTCGGCCTGGATGGTGCGCAGGATGGATTGGATGCGCGGCGCTTTCTGCTCGGGCCAGGTCACGCGGACGATGGCGTCCTGCACGTCCGCCGTGGGCGCATCGATGACGGCACCCCATTCGGGGAAGCGGGCGCGTAAGGACTTGAAGGCCGCCCCGCTGTCGGAATTGCGGGTGCGATGGGATAGGAGGGAGCTGACCAGCTCGCTCAGCGGGTCCAACGCGTGGAAGTAGGCGATGGGACAACCGTAGAGTTGGCACAAGCGGTGGTGGATGTCTTGCGCCTTGGTGGAAAGGTCCATGGGCGGGGAACGCCGGGCAGGCCGGCCCGGTTCGACGGGTCGTCCGCCGGTCACGGCAGCCCGGTGAAGGCGACGGACCTCGACGTCCGGACATTTCCTGACGCCTTCCAATGCTGTCCCCGCCCGGCTGTTCCGGTAATGTTACCGTAACGCAAGCAGACGAGAGTGCCGGACCATGAGCACCTACTCCTTCGAAGGCCCGAAGTGGACGACCCCCGTCGTCACCTGGAGCTTCGCCGCACCCGGCGGCGCCTTCACCCACGGCATCGCGCCCGCTTACGAGGCCGTCGTGCAACAGGCCATGGCGCTATGGGACGACGTGGTAGGGATCACCTTGCAACAGGTGCCCGACGGGGCAGCGGCGGGCATACGGGTCGGCTTCGGCGCGTTCGGCCTGAATGCCGCACAGATCGGCCAGACCAACTACAGCTACACGACCGGCGCGGCCCAGGCCTTCCTGCCCGGCGTGACGGTGGAGATCGAGGACCCGGCGGAGCATGCATTGTCCGGCATCGGCGCCAGCGCCGTCTATGCTGGAACGCAAACCAGCCTGTTGCAGGTCGTCGTGCACGAGGTCGGGCATGCCCTGGGCCTCGGGCACTCCACCGATCCCGCCGCCATCATGTATCCCGTCGCCACGGCGCAGAACCGGGTGCTGGACGCCTCCGACCTGGACGGCATCCATGGGCTGTACGGCGCGCCACCCTTCGCCATGACCAACACCACGACCGGGGTGTCCGACCACCCGGACGGCACAGCCTATGCCGGGCCGGTGGCCGGGTTGCAGCAGCAGTACATCTATGCAGGCACGGACAGCGTGGCGGTGGCGGCGCAGGCCGCCAACGTGTTCATCCACACCGGAAGCGGCAACGATGCCATCAGCGTCACCTCGGGCGACAACGTGCTGGACGCCGGGCAGGGCAGCAACTTCCTGACCGGCGGCAGCGGCACGGACACGTTCTTCGTCGATGGCCGCGGCGGGCAGGTCAGCTGGGGCACGCTGGTCAACTTCCATGCCGGCGACCACGCAACGCTGTGGGGCTTCACGGCCGGCGTGTCGGGCTACGTCTGGGCGGACAGCGAGGGCGCCGCCGGCTACACCGGGCGCACCCTGCATGCGGACCTGACCGGCGGGGGCGGCGTGACCACCTCCGTCACCTTTGCCGGCATGTCCGCCGCGGACACGGCGCATTTCGCCATCAGCACCGGCAGCGTCGGCGGCAACGACTACCTGGCGATCACCAACCTGGGCTGATCCGCTGCGGCGTCGTCCACCGGCTCGATATCGACGCCGACCTCCAGCGTGTGGTTGCCGCCACCCAGCAGCACGCCCAGCACCGGGCTGACGTCGGTGTAGTCCCGGCCCCAGCCGAGCACGACGTGCTCCTCCCCCACGATCAGGTCGTTGGTGGGGTCCAGGTCGATCCAGCCCCATTGCGGACCCAGCCAACACCCGACCCAGGCATGCGACTGGTCCGCCCCGCGCAGCCGCGGCTGGCCCGGCGGCGGGCGGGTGCGTATGTAGCCGGACACGTATCGCGCCGGCAGCCCCAGCGTGCGTAGTCCCGCGATCATCAGGTGCGCGAAGTCCTGGCACACCCCGGCCTTGAGGTGCAGGACCTGGGCGACGGGAGTGGACACGCTGGTGACGCCGGACTGGAACCGGAACTCCCGCCCGATGCGCGCCATCAGGTCCAGCAGCCCTGCCAGCACCGGGCGGCCCGGCGGAAAGCTGGGCGCAGCCCAAGCTCCGGCGGCGGCCAAGGCGGGCGCCTTGGCACTACTAAAACTGAACTCTGCGGCATCCCCGGCTGCGGCGCGCTGGCGGCAGAGGCCGGCGATGTGTTCCCAGGCCGGGGTGGCGCGGGGGTCCGGGGCGGGGCGGGGCAGCACTTCCACGAGGCTGTCGGTGGACACATGCAACGCAGCATGCGCCTCGTCCATGAACAGCCATGCGACGGCGTTGCCGAAGTGGTCGGTGCCCCAAGTGATGCGCGACGCCGCGGGGTCGGCGTGCAGGTCGAAGCTCAGCACGCGCTGCCACGGCAGGCTGCGCGGGCGCAGGTGCAGCTGGTGCCCGGCCAGCTCGACCCGGTTGGCATAGGCGTAGGCCGTGCTGTGCTGGACGCGCAGGATCATGCGACCTCGAACCCTACGGCCTGCAACGCCGGCAGCAGCGCGAAGAAGCGGCGGGTGATGCCGCCGGACAGGGCGGACGTGCCCTCCCCCAACCCCAGCAGCGCCGGCGACAGGGCCGCGGCGCGGGCCACCGGGTCCGGGGCGTGCAGCACGCCATCCACCAGCGCCTCGGTTCGGTTCAGCAGGGCCGTCGCCTCTGCCGCCAGGGTGCCGCACCCGGCCTGGGACAGTAGCCGGGCCGCCTGCACGAACTGGTAGGCCAGGGACCGCGGGTTGTCCGGGTCGGCCAGCACAAGGTCCAGCACCGGAGCGGGCTGCAGCACCGACATGTAGCGGCCACGGTAGGTGATGGCGCTGTCGCACAACTCCAGCAGCAGTTGCAGCGTGCCGTCCATGCGCGCTGCGGGCTGGTCCAGCACGGCAGCGAGCATCTGAGTGGACAAATACGCCCGCTCGATCCGGCGGCCCAGGTCCAGGAACAGCCAGCCGCCGCTGCGCACCATGCCCTCGGACGCAACACCGGCCAGGGTGTTGGCCAGGCGCTGCAACCCGGTCATGGCGTGGATCAGCCCATCGACACCCTGCCCGGCCTTCCGCGAGCGCAGCGCATCGTCCATGTCCACGCGCGCCGCCCGGTGGGCATGGGCGATGGCGGCATGCGTCTCGGGCGTCATGCGGTCCCGCAGCGCCTCCGTCAGCCCAGCGGACCAGGACAGCGCGGACGCCGCGGCGGCGCCGGGCATGAGCGACAGCTGCACGGCCGTGGGCAACGGGCTGCCGTCCTCGTCATCCACCATGCCGGTCTGCGCCAGGCAGGTCAGCAAGGTGCCGACCTCCGCGACCTCACGCGGCAAGGGGGCACCGCGGGCGCTGCGCAGCAGCCCGGCGCGGCCCAGCCGGGCCTGCACGTCCAACCGTTCCACATACCGGCCCAACCAGAAGAAATCATCCGCGACGCGGCTGGGCAGGTCGCCGACACTGCGGCGTATCGCAACCGGGGGCTGACGCACCGGTTCAGGCCCGCGGATGCTGGTACGGTCCAGGCTGAGCACCCATACGTCCTTGAACAATGCGCCCGTGGGCAGCGTTTCCGTCACGTGCTCGCCCTCGGCCAGCACCCGGGCGAGTCCCCCCTGCATCATGCGCCAGCGCCGGCCGTCATGCATCAGGAACAGGCGCAGCACCACCGGGCGCGGCGCCAGGCCGCCAGGGCCGTAGCAGGGCGCCAGCGACGGCGGTATCTGCGTGCAGGCCGCATAGTCCCACGGGCGCGCGGCCACGGCGTCGTTCAGCGCATGGCGCTCCGGTGCAGACAGGCTGGCGAGCGGCACCGGCGGGCGGGACGGGTCCAGCGCCGGGCGGATGCACCAGCGTTGGAAGGCGTTGCAGATCATCTGCTGCGCGCCATCGTCGCCCAGCCACACCGTCGGCACCGTCGCCAGGCGCAGCGCCTCTCCCATCAAACGGCGGCTGAGGCTGGGCAGGAAGGCGGCCAGGGCCGGCGCCTCGATCAGCGCGGCGCCGGGGTGGTTCAGCACCTGCACGGTGCCGTGGCGCATGGCGTCCAGCAGGCCCGTGACGCCGGCGCCGGGCGCGTGCAGTTCCAGCGGGTCGATGGCGTCGCCGGGGATGCGGCGCAGCAGGACATCGACGGGCTGCAAGCCCAGCAGCGTTTTCAGGTGCAGCACCCCGGCGCGCACCGTCAGGTCGCGCGTCTCTACCAAGGCGCAGTTCAGGTCGCGCGACAAGGCGAGGTGCTCGGGCCAGTGCGGGTCGGTGACGCCCGGCGTCAGCAGCGCGACATAGGGCAGGCGGCCATCCGGCGGCATGCAGGATTGCAGCAGCGCATCCTGCCACGCCTCGAAAAAGGGGCGGAGCTGGCGGACTTGGGTGGGGCGGAACAGCTCGGGCAGCACGCGGGCCAGCAGGCGGCGGCTTTCCCGCGCATAGCCGATGCCCAGCACGCCGCCGGTGCGGTCGGCCAGCACGCGCCACTGGCCATCCGGGCTGCGGACCAGGTCGGCGGCGTAGGATTGCAGGAACCGGCCCCGGGGCGCCGGCGTGCCGCGGCAGGCGCGCAGGAAGCCGGGGTTGGCGAACACCAGGGCAGGCGGCACGGCGCCGTCGGCCAGCAGGGATTGCGGGCCATACAGGTCCGCCAGCATCAGCTCCAGCAGCGCCGCGCGCTGGCACAGGCCGTCCTCCAGCGCGTTGAACTCCTCCTCCGAGAGGGGCAGCGGCACGGGGTCCAGGCGCCAGGACGGGGCGGCGCCCTCCTCCTCCGCGGCACGCCCGAGCCGCAGGGCGCGGTCGGCCAACTGGTCGGGGTCCATGGAGGACAGCACGCCCAGCACGCTGCGCCAGGGCGGGCGTATGCCGCCGCGGCCATCGACCATCTCGTCCAGCACGGCCATGCCAGGCCTACGCCGCCTGCAGGGCGAAGCGGCGCGGGCTGACCGCCGGCAGGACCGCCCCGGCCGGGCCAGGGTCCCGTCCGCAGATCACGTCCGCCACCAGCCGCCCGGCGGCCGGGGAGGTCTGGATGCCGTAGCCGCCCTGCCCCACGCACCAGAAGAAGCCGTCCGCATCCCCGTCCCAGCCGATGGCCAGGCTGCCGTCGGGGGTGAAGGTGCGTAGGCCCGCCCAACTGTGCTCGACCCGGCGGACCGGGATGTCCAACGCCTGCTGCATCCGGTCAATGGCGGTTGCAACGTCCAGCTCGTCCGGGGCTACGTCGTGCGGGTGCAGCGGCGTCTCGTCGGCAGGGCTGACCATCAGGCGGGTGCGTGCCTCCGGACGGGCATACCAGGTGTGGTCCGCGTCCTGGACCAGCGGCCAGGCTTCGGGCTGCCACGGCGCGGGGTCGATGACGGCGGCGGTGCGTCGCTTGGGCACCAAGCCGAGTGGGGAGGCGCCGGCCTGCTGCGCGACCTCGTCGCCCCAGGCCCCGGCGGCGTTGACGACGATGGGCGCCGTGAACACGCTCCCGCCCGCGACGTGAACGTGCCACTGCCCGCCCCGCCGCTCAATCCGCCCTGTGCGGCTACGCAGCGCCAGCACGCCGGTCATCCCAACTTGACGCAAGAAGCCTTGGTGCAGCGTGGCCACGTCCATGTCGAAGGCGTCATCTTCGACGGCGGCCCGTACGGCATAGCCGGGGCGCAAGGGCGGCAGCATGGCATGGGCCTCGCTGACCGCGATCTCTCGCATCCCGGTGCCCTCGGCCAGCATCTGGCCGAGGCGGGCCTGCTGATGTGGCGGGGCCAGGAACAGGACGGGGCGCCGGGCCAGGATGGGCGTGCCGGCGAAGCCCGGCGGCGGCAACTCGAAGAACGCACGTGACAGCCCGGTCAGCGCCCGCACGTCCGGCGGGCCGTAGTTCAATATCCAGATGGCGGCAGAGCGGCCCGTGCTGTGGTAGCCCGCAGCATCCTCCGCCTCCACCAGCGCAACGCGGCGGTCCTGCGCCAGGTGTGCCGCCGCGGCAGCGCCCGCGATCCCGGCGCCGATGACGATTGCGTCGAAGGGGTGGGTCTCCATGGCCCGCAACATCGCCGTGCGGGGGGCGGGGTGCAAGCTGGGAGTGGTTAGTTTTGGTTTGACGGCGCTAGGGCCGGTCCTGGGCGGCGTGCCAGATGCGAATGATCGTCAAAGTATCAGCCCCAATCCGATAAACGACGACATAGGTACGGACGGCCACAAGCTCCCGCGTGCCGGTTATCCCACCTGGGCGGCCACGATTGGGGAACAACACCAGGCTCTCCCCGGCCAACAGCAGCTCTCGTGCTACCCTGCGGGCCGCGGTCGGGTTCTCGTCATTGAGGTTACGGAAGATGCGTCGTAGATCGGCGGATGCCGCTCTCCGCCACTCAACGATCAAAGCTACCGAGCTTCCGGCGGCTCAGCGTCAGCCTCGCCGGCAGCAATGCGGAGAAGCCAGACCCGCATTTCCTCGTGGGGTATGCAACGAGGGTCAGCATCGCTTTCAGCAATTGCATGTGCAAGAGCTTCCAGTTCAGCAGCCTCATCATCGATGTCAGGTAGCGGGTGCGGCTGGCTCATGCCGGGAAGTTACAGCAACCGCCATCGCCGCGCACGCTACTTCGCGTAAACCAGGTCCGGCAGCCACATTGCGATCCCCGGCACAAAGGACAGGATCACCACCGCCACCGCCATCAATGCCACGAACGGCAGCGTCCCCCAGATGATCGGCCCCAGCCCGATGTCCGGCGCAATCCGGTTGATGACGAAGATGTTGAGGCCCACCGGCGGGTGGATCAACCCCATCTCCATCACCACTGCCATCACCACCCCGAACCAGATCAGGTCGAACCCGGCGGCGCGCAGCGGCGGCAGGATGATGGGCGCCGTCATCAGGATGATGCTGACCGGCGGCAGGAAGA
>Ga0123339_10001609_pt1 | contig 15535 bp, 13 predicted proteins | sample lystaG_FD_89956 | JGI IMG/M metagenome (GOLD analysis project Ga0123339, IMG submission 89956) | Glacier valley bacterial and archeal communities from Borup Fiord, Nunavut, Canada, to study Microbial Dark Matter (Phase II) -... | ecosystem: Environmental > Aquatic > Freshwater > Ice > Glacier ... | reverse complement strand
CCGGATCGTTCCCACCACCAACCGACCGTTCGACACTCCGGTTGAGACGCTCGTAACGCTGTTATCGAATCCACCCCAGTGCGGCGACGTTCTCAAGCGTATCGAACCAGCGCAGGATGCACGCGGAGAGGGCCGGTGCCCTTCAGGCGTTGCAATCCGAACAGGTCGATCTTCAGCCCGTCGCCAAGGCGGCGATGAGGCCCGCAGTCGCTACCATCGCCCCGTCCCGTGCCACGGTGAGTACGTCAACTGGCCAGCCTTCGACGATGGTCGCAAGCGTGGTCGGGCCGCCCGCGACGATTGCAGTAGCGAGCACATCCGCAGTCTCGATGTCGTCGGCGACAACGGTCACCTGCAGATAGGTGCGATCGATCGCAGTAGCGGACCAGATGTGATCTCCGCGCTCGGCACTTCCGGAGGTGGCAACCGCGTGACGCATCCCGTCGAGGCTGAGCGCGAACAGGAGCGCGGAACGGTCGGCAGGGTTCACCACACCGACGCTCCAGGCGTGCCCATCGGGCTGAGAACCGGCGCAGAGCACGTCCCCGCCTGCATTGAGGCACCAGTCCGAGAACCCGGCGCGAAGCAACTCGTTTGCCGCCGCCTGCATCGCGAGCGCCTTCACGGTCCCATTGAGGTCGATCACGCCATCCGGGCGATGGGGCGTAAATGCTCCGCCGGTCTCATCGCGCCAGCGCAGGGACGCCGCGTAGGTCGACCTCAGCTCATCGGTCGCGGCGGTGAGTGAGAGTTCGCCCCTCGCGAGAAGGGAGAGCTCCGAATCCGGACGGTAAAGGCTGTATCGCTCGTCGAACTCGGCGAAGCAGCGGGCAACCGCAGTGACTGCCGCTGTAGCGTTCGTCTTCTCCAGCAACTCCATCCTCTCTGGCAAATCCATCCTCTCTGGCAAAGCGAGAGAAACGACGGTGCCCATAGCCTCGAAGACGTGCTGCACCATGGCGTCAGAGACCGGCCTGATCTAGCGCGGACTGCAAAGAGGTGAGGTAGGCGTCGCTCGTGTAGGTTGCGCCACCCACAGTCGATACCCGGGCCGACTGGGAGCTGAGCACCTCCGACCGGAGGACGGGAGCAGCGCTGTTGCTGATCTGCACCGACCGGCCGCCAGCGTCGGTGAGATGAAGGGCCATCACATCGGTGATCTTGCCATTCGCCACCACGACCTGCACCTGAACGCTGCCATACCGGGTACTCACGCTGCTGCCGGTGAAGCTTCCGCCGGACGCTCCGGGTGCCGCTGGCGCCACAGGAGGGGCAGGTGCGGCAGGAGCGGCAGGCGTTGGCGCGGGGCTGGCTGCACGTGCAGTGCTTGCGCTGGTGGGACCGGTAGTTCCCGACGATGAATGCACCGCCGTGATGGCGGCAGAGCCTGCCTGCCAGCCGACGACGAGGATGGCGACGGAGGCGAAGATGCCGCTGAGTGTGGCGCGTGTTCTCACCAGTCAAACCTTTCTGTGTGCAGCTGATGCTCGGCCATCCCGGCTCGGCGAGCGTCGGTCTCCACGAGGTCTAGCCATGCGGTCGGGCCGCAGATATACAGGTCAGAATCCCGCAGATCGGGAAAAATGCTCTGCAGGGTGACGCCGCGGGAGGCATCGGCTTGCGGCATCCACCCTGGTCCGCTGAGTGCCCGCTTGCCGACCATCTTGTACAGGCTGGCTCCCTTCTTCCGGGCGAGATCGGCGATCTCATCCCAGAGGTAGGTTTCCTCCATGGTCGAAGCTCGAAGCAGGATGGTCGTCTCTCCCGGTTGCACCCGGGAGTCCTCGAGAAACGCGCGCACCGGAGTGATTCCGATGCCCGCCACGACGATGGCAAGTTTGGGGGCGGTGCGCCCGGCATCGGTGAACATGCCGTAGGGGCCCTCGAACGACACCCGGGTGCCCGGGCGAACCTCGCTGATCGCACCACTACCGCTGCCGAGATCACGCACAGTTATTCGAGCGGCAGAGCCGGTCGGTACGGACGACAGCGAGATGGGGTGCGAATGCCACCAGGTGCGCCCGGTCCAGAACCGCCAGACGAAAAACTGGCCACCGGCGGATTCGAGTGAGCGGAGATTGCGACCGGAGAAGTGAATAGACACCACACCGGACGCAACATTTTCAATCCGGTCGACCCGCATGCCGTGGCGGAGGGTTGAGACAATCGGCTCGATGAAACGGTAGGTGGCGATCGACCCGAATGCAAGCACGTACAGGGCAATCCAGTAGACCCGCTCGATGCTTCCGTTCGAGAGGATGCCTCCCACGCTCAATTGGTGAGGAACGGCCACCAGAACCGCACAGTAACTGAGCAGGTGCACCAGATGCCACCCCTCGTAGCTGAACCGGCGACGCACCGCCACCAACGAGGTGATGACCACGACAATCAGGAGGCCGAGTCCGATGAAAGCCAACGGCATATCGGGAATGGCAAGGAGTGGGCCGATCTCGGCGAGGGGGTTGATGCCGGAGCTCAGGCCATATCCGGTCAGGAGCAGAAGGGCATGACCGAGGAGCAGGTACAGGGCAGGCTTTCCGAGCGCACGATGCACGGCGATGGCTCGGTCGTGTCCGACGGTACGGTCGATGACCGGGATCCGGGCGGCGAGCACGATCATCACGAGGATGAAGTCGGTACCGATGAGACCGGCGATGATCCCCGTGCTCGTGACCGCATCCGCAACGGTGCCGAATTTCGCAGCACCGCCGGTGGCGAGAAAGAGTGCGGCGGCCGCGGCCCCCGAGCCCCACAGGGAGGTGACCAGGATGTCTGCGATGCGGGCCCGGCGGCGGTACTGCCGACGCCGATCCGGGGCAGCCTCTCGCAATCGTCCGGGAAAGACCGGACGCGGGGTGGTGGTGTTCGCTGCCATGCGTCCAGCTTCGGGTTGTTTGCTATGCGCATGCCGTGAACAGGACAGGCCTCCCGCGTGAATTCTCACATCTTGGGGATCGACACTGTCGCACTGAGCCCGCTACCGGTGTTCTGCAGGTGCACAGTGCCATTCGCGGCGGTCACGATCGCGTGCACGAGGGCGAGGCCGAGACCACTTCCCCCGGTGCTCGTTGTGCGCGAATCGTCTGGACGGGAGAACCGATCGAAGGCGTGCGGCAGAAAATCCTCCGCCATGCCCGGACCGGTATCGGTGACCCGCAGCACGACCGCTTCGGGCTCCTCAGTCAGTTCTGCATCCACCGATCCGCTCTCGGGGATCGCCGCGAGGCTGTTAGCGAGTAGGTTATCGGTGAGCCGCCCGAAGTTCTCCGCGCTGATCGCAAAGCGTGCTCGGGCGTTGACGAAGGAGACGGGCAAAACGCTGAAGCCGACCTCGGCGCTGTTTGCGAGCCCGATCATGCGTGCCCGATCGATACTGCCCATGAGTTCCGAGACAAGTTCGTCGGCGGAACTCGGCCGAGAAGGTACCGGTTGCCCAGTGAGTCGAGAGAGTTCGAGCAGGTTGGAGGCGAGCGAGGACAGCCGGGCCACCGACTTCTCGGCGGCGATAATCTGGGCAGCGAGAGCGTTGGCGTCATCGAAGTCGTCGTGCGCGAGCTCGAGCTGGGTCTTCAGGGCGGACAAAGGCGTGCGAAGTTCATGAGCGGCATCCGATACGACCTGCTTTTCACGCGTGCTCGAGGCACGGACCCGCGCAAGAAAAGCGTTGAGCGTCGTCGCCAGCTCTGAGAGCTCGTCTTTTGCCCGCGCGACGGGCAGCACGGCAGTCGAGTCCATGCCGAGCGACTCTGCCTTCTGGCGCATGCGTCGTACCGGTCCCAATGCCGCTGCCGCCAGCAGCCAGGAGGCGAATCCGAAGGCGGCGAGCAAGACGATCCCACCGATGATGAACGCTCTGTCCAGGCTCTGCATCGCGAGCTGGCTCGACGCCGTGCTTCGCGCGGCCCACAGCGACCACTCGCCGGTTGTGGTCTCGATGAGCCTGCCGACCACGACGAACGAGGTTCCGTGCTCGCCGGAGCTGAAAGTTTCGTTGCGACCGGCACGATGCTCGACCACCCGGTGGAGGTTGCGGGGGAGCGTATCAAGCTTTACCACCCCGTGGGGGTCACGAACGGAGACGAGCAGGCCCTTGCCCGAGTCATCCACGAGTCCCAAAGGATTCGCGACGACCTCTACCGCGTAGGAGTCCAGATCGGCCCGGGCGAGCGTCGCATCTGCGGCGGAGAGAATTGAAACGACCTGGGCGTGTGCCGCCATCATCGCAACAGCAAAGATCACTGCAGCCACGAGGACACTGCCGATCGTAATGCGGGCACGGATGGTGTACCGCCCAAGCATTGCTCAGGCCTCGCCGGCGACAAGGGAATAGCCCGAGCCGCGCACTGTCACGATTCTCACGCCGGCATCCACCGGGTCGAGTTTGCGACGCAGGTAGCGCACATACTGGTCCACGATCGTCGGATCGATGTGTCGGGTGGTGCCCCACACCTCCTGCAGGATGTCGCTGCGGGAGACGGTCTCGCCCGACCGTGATACGAGATATCGCAGCAGCGAGAATTCCTTCGTGCTGAGGGAAAGTGGCGTGTCCTGGACGGATGCACGGACGCTCGCGGTGTCCAGCGCGAGCGTCCCCAGACGCAATACCGGTTTGGGGGTGGAGGCCTCGCGACGCACCAGTGCACGGATGCGGGCGCTGAACTCGGCGAAGGCGAATGGCTTGGTGAGATAGTCATCCGCACCGGAATCGAGACCGAAGACGCGATCCTCGATCGCATCGCGTGCGGTGATGAGCAGGACCGGCAAGGTGTTGCCGTGCTGACGGAGGTGACGGCAGATCTCGAAGCCGGTCATCTCGGGCATCATCACATCGATGGCTGCGGCGGCGTAGTCGCCGTTAGCGGCTGCGATGAGCGCATCCATGCCGTTGGTCAGCAGGGTGATGTCATAGCCCTCGCCAGTGAGGCCCCGCTCGATGAGCGCTCCCATAGCGTCATCATCTTCGACGACAAGGATGCGCGTGCGGCCGGACCCCGTGACGCTAGACAATGCCGGACGTGCCGAGAAGGGCGCCGATCGTGAAGGTGGCTACGAGCGCGAGCGCACCCCCGATAACCACTCGGGAAGCCGCGCGCGCACGGCCGGCGCCTCCCAGGTGGGCGCTGATCAGTCCGGTCGCGGCGAGCGCGAGAAGCACAACGACGAACGTCACCGGCACCCGGAATTGCTCGGGCGGCAACAGGATTGCAAGCAGCGGCACGACCCCGCCGAGGAGGAAGGCGGCGGCAGAGGCGAAGGTTGCATGCCAGGGACTGACCACGTCGTTCTGGTCGATGTTCAATTCGATGGAGAGATGGGCGGCGAGCGCATCGTGGGCGGTGAGTTCGGTTGCGACAGTGAGCGCGGTCTCCCGGCTGAGCCCCTTTGCCTGGTAGAGGCCAGCGAGTTCGGCGAGTTCCTCCTCTGGTGTCTCCTCAAGCTCGCGACGCTCCTTTTCGATCAGAGCATGCTCACTGTCGCGTTGGCCACTGACCGACACATACTCTCCGAGTGCCATCGAAATTGCACCGCCGACGAGGGCGGCAAGACCTGCCGTGAGGATGGGGGCGGTCGCGGTGGTGGCACCCGCTACACCGACTCCGATGGCGGCCACCGAGACGATACCGTCGTTCGCACCAAGCACGCCGGCGCGCAGCCAATTGAGCCTCTGGGCGACTCCACCCATGTGCGGTTCGTTGGCTTGCTGGTCGGGTGCGGTCTCGTAGCTCATTGTTCAATAGAACTCCTTTTGGAGCGGGATTTCCACGAAGGACAGGCTCGCCTATTGCTGAGGATTTGCCGGACTTTTCCGGCGAAGTCGCACCAACCGGTAGAGCACGCCCGCGGCCAACACTGCCACGCCGATTGCACTGCCGAGAGGGGGAAGTGTGACGACCAGCGCAATGCAGCCCAGCGCACCGATCACCTGCAGCGCCCGAGGGTAGCGCCGCTGCTCCGGCCGCTGAGTGAATGCTGCCAGGTTGGTCACCAGGTAGTACAGCAGCACCCCGAACGAGGAGAACGCGATCGCACCGCGCACGTCGACGACGACGATGATCAGACACACCACGATCGCTAGGGTGACCTCGGCCCGATGCGGTACGCCGAATCGCTGATGCACCGCGGCGAGCCAATGCGGCAGGTCGTCTTTTCGTGCCATCGCAAGGGTCGTGCGGCCGATTCCGGCGATGAGTCCGAGTAGCGCACCGAGGGAGGCAGCGGCCGCGCCGACCACGACCATGGGACCTGCCCAGCTCCATCCGCTGGCCTGCACGACCGCGGCGAGGGGAGCCCCCGCGCTGGCCAATCCGGTGCCACCGAGCGTGCCGAGCACTACAACGGCGACCGTGGCATAGACCACAATCGTGATCGACAACGCGATCACAATCGCCCGGGGCAGAGTGCGCACAGGGTCGCGCACCTCCTCACCCATCGTCGCGATACGGGCATAGCCGGCGAAGGCGAAAAACAGGAGCCCCGCCGATTGCAGCACGCCGTACCATCCGTGTTCGGCCAAATCCCCCAGCGGATCGATCGATACCTTGGGCGCCACACTGCCCGCCGCGACGACGACAACCAGCACCATCAGCACGATCACCACGAGGATGCGGATGAGCAGCGCGGTCCTCGTCACCCCACGGTAATTGATGGCAACCAGCACAATAACGGCAGCAATCGCGACCGGCCTGCCCCAGGCTTCTGGCACGGCATAGGTGGCGAAGGTGAGAGCCATCGCTGCGCAGCTGGCCGTCTTGCCGATCACAAAGCTCCATCCGGCCAGGAAGCCCCACCAGTGACCGAGTTGCTCCCTCCCGTACACGTAGGTGCCGCCGGAGGTGGGATAGCAAGCGGCGAGCTGGGCGGAGGATGTCGCATTGCAGAAGGCCACGATCGCCGCGATGACCAGTCCGACGAGAAGACCCGCCCCCGCCGCCTGCGCCGCCGGGGTGAAGGCGGCGAAGATACCCGCACCGATCATGGAGCCGAGTCCGATGTATACGGCGTCGCCCAGGCTGAGCCGGCGGGTCAGTGCCCCGTTGCGCGGCGCGTCGGGAGAGATCACCGTGGAACTGTACTGCATCCACGGAAACGGCAGGTTATGCCTGTGATGTAATCGTCAAGCACTTCCCCACCAGCCATTACGCGTCGAATCGGAGCCGCGGTGACCCTCCTCGTCACGATCATCGCCGTCGCACTTCTCGCTGCGATAACGCTCGGTGTGATGCTTGCCCTCCGACTCGAAAATCCGTGGCTGCAGCCGTGGGCAATCCTGCGCGCTAGCGTGCAATTGGGCATTCTCAGCGTGATCCTCAACGGCGTGATCAGTGATCGCTGGTGGGTCGCCGTCTTTCTTGCCGTGATGGTCGCCGCGGCCACCTGGGTTGTCTTCCAACGGTTGCGGGTAGCGCCCCGCTACCTCCCCGCCATCGCCGGCACGGTGATCGGGGCATCCGCGGTACCCCTCGTGGTCGTGTTCGCCACCGGGGCGGTGGACTCAAGCCCGCGTTACCTGCTCGCTCTTGGCGGCATCGTGATCGGCAACACGATGACGGTCTGTACTCTGACGGGTCGCTCGCTCGGCTCCCTCTATCTTTCGCAGCGTGACGAGATGGAAGCGTGGCTTTCCCTCGGTGCCACACCGCGCCGGTCCGCACTGCGGGCGGTTCGTGCCGCGGCGTCGACGGCTCTCATTCCCTCCACTGATCAGACCCGCACCACCGGTATCGTCACCCTGCCCGGAGCCTTCGTCGGAGCCGTTTTTGCGGGAGCATCACCGATCCAAGCGGCACAATTCCAGATTGTGGTGCTCGCGGCAATTCTGGCTGCTGGAGCCCTGTCGACGGCTTCTTTCAGTGGTGTCTTTGGAGCTCCCGAGGTGTTGCCGCTCGACGAGCGCCCGCTCGGACAGCGCCGGTCCCGTTCTCTTTCCGAAAGCGATTCACTCCGCAGGGAACTGTCAAATCGGGTCTTAGGTCCCTAGGTTCGGGAGCTCGCCAGGGAGTGAACTGGTGTTATGTCACAGATGACCGGAACCTCAGCTTCCCAGCCTTCTCACTTCGTCGCCCACCCGGACGGGGCGCGCTACGAAGCAGACGACATCAGCCACAACGTCGCGGATGACGTGACGACCGCAGCTACGGAGCGTCCGACCCTCGCCGAACCGCTGCGGTTGGGGCGAATAGTCGTGGGAGTGGACGGATCCGACCCTTCCCTACGCGCCCTTGCCAAGGCCGTGAGCCTGGCGAGTTCCCTCAACACCACCGTGCAGATCGTCACCACCTGGAAGTACTTTGCCGCTTACGTCGACATGAGCATCTCTGAGTGGTCACCCGAAAACGACGCGACAGAGATTATGAACGGTGCTCTCGGGCATCAGTTCGGACCCATCCTGCCGGGATGGGTGAGCATCAGCACTCTCGAAGGGAATGCAGCTCAGCGCCTCATCGAATCGAGCGAGGGCGCGGAGATGCTCGTCGTCGGCAGCCGTGGCCACGGGGGAGTGGTGGGAATGCTGCTCGGATCGGTGAGTTCTGCCTGCGCTGAAAAGGCCCACTGCCCGGTGCTTGTCGTTCATTGACGCAGCCGAAAGGTCGAGTCGAACGGGGAGGATTCCTGGCCCGAAAAACTGCACTCTCGTGGACTTTCTCGACCCGATGAATCGAGAGTAGGTCGACCAGTTCATACCGAACTAAAACTCCTGCATGATGCCGATACGTGACCTTCACGGTTCGGTACCACGCTGTCTGGAGTACCGCTATCGGTGGTGACCATGCCGATCGTGATCGGGATGAACGAGAAGCGGTAGATCGTGGTGAGACCGAGCTGCCACCGCCAAGGACGAGGGGAGTGGGGATATCTACAGATGTCTCCGGATCGAATCTGGGAGTGATGTCACTTCGTTCGCCCGGCCTGATCGGTGTCACCTGTTTCGGTGTCACGCTGTTTCAGCGTCACCGTGCACGACGAGCGTTGGTCCGCCGATATTGAGCAGCACGTCGTGGCTCACCGGGCCAAGGGCTGCCATTTGGGCGCCGTGTCTGCGAGAGCTGCCGATCACGAGGAGTTCGGCCGATATGCCTGCGTCGACGAGGGCTTCCGCTGCGGGTCGACGAAGAGTGCGCGTACGAACGAGCACTCCGTCTCCGGCACTGTGGGCGAGGGCCATGGATTGGGATTTGAGCGTCTCCGATGCATCCCGGGCACGCTGATCCGCGGCTTGGTCTTCCGCTTCGGAACCAAGCTCGCTAGAGGTCCAGGCGCGCAGAAGCACCAGCTCCTCGTGCACACGAAATGCTTCGATCGCGGCGAATCGCACGGCGGCGCGACCGGCATCCGAGTCGTCGATGCCGGCCACGATGCCGTGACGCTCGGTTGTCGATCCTTCGGGAATCACGGCGACCGGGCACCAAGCCGTCGCGGCGAGTTGAAGGCTGCGTGAACCGAAGGCGCGCCCGTGTAGGAAACCCGTCTTGTGGGTTCCGATCACGACAAGATCGACCTCTCGGGACGCGACACCTAGCTCGACCATCGGATCGCCGAGGAGCACCTGGGTGCTCACTGTGACGGCGGAATCGATCGAACGGGCGAAGACCGCGTCCTTTTCCACAAGGGCGTATGCGGAGGGGTGGAGTTCCGAGATTGACTGTCCTCCGATCATGCCCCATTCGTCATCGACGACGTGCACGAGCGTGACACAGGATCCCAGTGTCGCTGCCCGAAGTATCGCCCACCGGATCGCCGCATGGCACGCCGAAGTGCCGTCTACTCCCACAAGAATCATTTTGTCCATCACGTCGCCCCGCCTCTCTCTAGCCCCAGCATGAGGGGGCGCCCGCGACGCGAAGGGGCCTAAAGTCCCGCGACCGTTTGCTGACGCGCGTACACCGAAGCGCTACGCTCGGAACGGTCGGCACCTGCGCTTCTCCGGTCTCGAAAATCGGTGGTACCTGACCAGCGTCGGAAGGGAAATCACGTGGCATCGCACGACGAACTTCTCACCTTCCCCGATGAGCCGCGAGCAGAACTCGACCGTGCTCTTGGCGACCTCGTCGATCGCGCTCAGGATGTGCTCGCCACGCAGGGTCGGTTGCGTGCTTTGATCCGGGCGAATCTCGCCGTCGTGGAACACCTCGAGCTACCCGTCGTACTCGAGCGGATCGTGCGGGCCGCGGTGGAGTTGGTGGGCTCCGAATATGGTGCCCTCGGTGTGATTGCTCCGGGTGGCGGTCTCGAGCAGTTCATCCATGTCGGGATTCCTCCCGAGCAGGTTCGCATCATCGGCCACTTGCCCGAGGGGCACGGCTTGATCGGTGCCCTCATCGACGACCCCCAGCCCATTCGACTCGAGCACCTCCATGACGACTCGCGGTCGAGCGGATTCCCGGCCGGGCATCCGGCGATGGAGAGCTTCCTCGGGGTGCCGATCCGGGTGCGTGATGTGGTCTATGGCAATCTCTACCTGAGCAACCAGGCCTCTGGCGCCTTCAGCCGCGAAGACGAGCAGCTCGTCGAATCGCTTGCGGCCTCGGCCGGGTTCGCCATCGATAATGCCCGGCTGTTCGCCGAGACCCGTCGCCGACAGGCCTGGTCTGCAGCCTCCGCCGAGATCACTTCCGCGATGCTCTCCGCCGACCGATCGGATTCCCTCTGCACCCTGGTGAGCCGCGTGCTCGTGCTCGCGGAGAGCGACCTCGTCTGCATGATCCTTCCCCACTCGACCGCAGGCTCGCTCGTGGTGGAGATCGCCCGCGGCGATGGAGAGGCCGATCTCGTCGGCCGAAGCTTCCCAGCGGCCGGCACTCTTGCCGGCAGTGTCCTCGAGGGTAAGCAACCCCGCCTCGTCGGGGACGGAAGCCCCGACTCCGCGCTGTTCTCGGCCGAGCGCCCGCTCGGCCCGATGATGGCCGTTCCCCTCATCTCGTCCGGCCGGGCCGAGGGTGTGTTGTTGGTGGCACGCATGGCGGGGGGACTCTGCTTCGCCCCGTCCGACCTCGAGATGGCTGCGGACTTCGCCGGTCAGGCGAGCCTTGCCATGCAGCTCGCCCGCTCCCTGGTATCCGAACAGCGGATGCTGCTGCTCGAGGATCGAGGAAGAATCGCGCGCGACCTGCACGACCACGTTATTCAGCAGCTTTTCGGCACCGGTCTCGAACTGCAGAGTGTTGCTGGATCGATCGAATCGGCGGTAGATCGAGAGCGGATTCTCCAGTCGGTGAGCCACCTCGACACGGCTGTAACCCAGATTCGCACGGTGATCTTCGCCCTCTCCGCCCGCGTTGACACCAGCGATTCGGCGCGGCACCGCATCCTCGATCTGGCCAACGACATCGCCTCTGGATTGCAGAAAAGTCCGACGGTCGCCTTCACCGGTCCGGTCGACCTGGTCGTTACCGGCGGACTCGCCGATGACGTCGTTGCGGTGACCCGCGAGGCGCTGTCGAACGCCGCGAAGCATGCCAACGCAGAGCAGACCGCAGTGACGCTCGACGTTGGGGACGGCATGATCCATCTCGTGATCTCCGACAACGGGGGAGGAATCACTGACACGTCCCGCCGCAGCGGGCTGGCCAACCTCGAGGCTAGGGCAACCGCTCGGGGCGGATCGTTCGTCGTGGATTCCAGCGTCGAGGGCACTCGGCTGTACTGGAGCGTTCCGATCGACAGCGGTGACGAAGAAGGATCGGAAGCCTCATGATCCGGGTCTTCCTTGTGGACGATCACGAGATCGTGCGACGCGGAATCGCGGAATTGCTCGGTGCAGAGCACGACATCGAGGTGATTGGCGAAGCGGGCACCGCGGCGCAGGCCCGGTCACGCATCGCTGCGACCCTGCCCGACGTGGTGTTGCTCGATGTGCGGCTTCCCGACGGCAGCGGTATCGACGTCTGCCGGGACGTGCGATCACAGAATCCTCAGATCAAATGTCTTATTCTCACCGCCTACGACGATGAAGAAGCACTGTCCGCAGCCATCATCGCCGGGGCATCCGGCTACGTGATCAAGGATGTCCGCGGCAGCGGCCTGGTCGAGTCGCTTCGGAAGGTGGCAAGCGGTCGCTCCCTGCTCGACCCGATGCTCACTCGTAAGGTGATCCAGCGCATCCACACCCGCTCCGACACCGACCCGCGCCTCGGGTCGCTCACCGCCCGGGAGACACAGATCCTCTCCCTGATCGCGAACGGACTCACCAATCGCCAGATCGGCCTGGAACTCTCGCTTGCCGAGAAGACCGTAAAGAACTACGTCTCCGGACTGCTTGCCAAGCTCGGTCTACAGCGTCGCACCCAGGCCGCGATCCTGCATCTCGGGTCGCATCCCGTGGCAGAGGGCTGATCGGGCGCCGAATCCCGCTCCGTGCCGGTCTTTGACAGTCTTAGCGCCGGTTCCTCAGTATTTCGGCGATGAGACGCGGAACTGAGTCATCCTGCAGTGATGTCGTGTCTCCGAGCTCACGGCCATCCACGAGGTCCCCGAGCAGCCGCCGCATGATCTTTCCCGAGCGCGTCTTCGGCAGGTCCGGAACGATCACGATGTCCCGGGGTTTGGCGATCGCCCCGATCTCTCGGGTCACGTGAGCGCGAAGTGCCGCCTCGAATTCACGGGCCGCAGCCGGGTCATCCGCAATTATTGTAGACGGGATGACGAAGGCGGCGATCGCCTGCCCGGTCGTCGCATCCGCAACGCCGACGACGCCAGCCTCTCCGACCAGCGGATGCGACACCAGGGCAGATTCGATCTCAATGGTCGACAGTCGATGTCCGGAGACGTTGATCACGTCATCGATTCGACCGAGCAGCCAGATGTACCCGTCCTCGTCGTACTTCGCGCCATCTCCCGCGAAGAAATATCCGCGGCTCGCGTATTTCTTCCAGTAGGAGTCACGATAGCGCTCGGGATTTCGCCAGACCGTTCGGGCCATCGCCGGCCAGGTGCCGTCGATCACGATGTAGCCACCAGAGCCGAAAGGTACCTCGATGCCCTCTTCGTCGACGATCCGAACCGTGAGCCCCGGCAGTGCGTGAGTCGCCGATCCGGGCTTCAGGTTCGTGACGCCGGGCAATGGTGCGACGATGGCCGCTCCGGTCTCCGATTGCCACCAGGTGTCGACGATCGGTGCGTCGCCCCTTCCGACATTCTCGCGGAACCAGATCCAGGCTGCCGGGTTGATCGACTCGCCCACGGTGCCGAGCAGGCGGATGCTCGATTGGTCCCAGGTCGTCGGCAGGCCATCCGGAAACCAAGTCATGAAGGTGCGGATGAGGGTGGGCGCGGTGTAGTAGGTCGTGACGCCGTAACGCTCGATGATCTCGAAATGGCGCCCGGTGTGCGGAGTGTTGGGAGTGCCCTCGTAGAGCACGGATGTGGCGCCGTTCGAGAATGGCCCGTAGAGCACGTAGGTGTGCGCCGTGACCCAGGCGAGGTCGGCCGTGCACCAGTACACATCGCTGTCCTGCGCATCGAAGACCGCCCAGTGGCTCCACGATGCCTGCGTCAGATAGCCGCCGGAGGTGTGCACGACACCCTTGGGGGTGCCCGTCGTGCCAGAGGTGTAGATGATGAACAGCGGCGTTTCGGAGTCGAAGAACTGTGGCTCGTGAACATCCGAGGCCGAGTCGACGGTATCGTGCCACCAGAGGTCCCGGCCCTCGGTCCACGGGATCCCCGGGGTGGCCTCGCCCGTTCGACGGACTACGAGAACGTGCTCGATGGACGGGTTGCCCAGAACCGCGGCATCGGCCTGGCTCTTGACCGCCACAGCCTTCCCGCGGCGAAATTGGCCATCCGAGGTCACCAGTAGCTTCGCCCCGGTGTCTGCGATACGAAAACGCAATGCCTCGGCCGAAAATCCGCCGAAAACGAGAGAGTGGATGGCGCCTAGACGGGCAATTGCGAGGGTGATGACGATGCTCTCGGGGATCACGGGAAGGTAGACGACCACCCGATCTCCTTCGACGATGCCGAGAGAGGTGAGGGCATTGGCCGCCTGGGCAACCCGTCGTTGCAGGCCTGCATAGGTGATCTGCTCGCGATCTCCGAGTTCGCCCTCGAAATTGATGGCGACACGGTCACCACGACCGGCCTCGACATGCCGGTCGACACAGTTGACGGCGACGTTCAGCTTTCCACCGATGAACCACTCTGCCGACGGGATCGAGAGTTCCGGATTGCCCGCGGTATCGGTGGTTCCGGTCGGCGTGGCCGGCAACCAGGTGTGAGCGGTGTGCCAGCGCTCTGCCCAGTCCAGCCTGTCGGCCTGGCGCTCCCAGAATGCGAGCGGGTCTGCGGCGGCGCGAGCCCATTCGGAACCGTCGACGTTCGCGGTCGCCGCGAAGTCAGCCGGAGGAGGAAAGACCCGTGTTTCACGGGAAAGATTTTCGATCGTTTCAGTCACTGATTCGACGCTACAGTTCTGCGCGCAACGCCCGCTGCTCACACGTAAGACCGCGTAACGAAGACCGTCTTGAATCAGTTACCTCCCGGCAGCACCAACACGATCACAGTGCACAGCGCGGGTACGGAGCTAGCCAAGAGGCGCAGACCTGACCGACGAAAACACTGACCCTGCTGAATTCGACGGTCGAAGTTCCGAACATCATTCTGGGGCTGATGCGTATCGAACCCCTCTCCGATTCCGAAATCCGGTCCCTGGTGGGGGCCGCGATTGTCACCGGCATCACGTTTTTCGATCACGCAGGCATCTAGGGTGACACCACCCATGGATGCGAACGTCGATTCGGTGAGGCGATCACGTTCTCCGCGGCCGAGCGGTCGGCCATCACGATCCAGTCGAAGGTCGGCATCCGCTCCGGTTTCTGGGACTACTCGAAAGAGCACATCCTCGTTCCGTCGATGAATCACTCGCCGCCCTTCAGACCGACTACCTCGACCTCCTACTGCTTCACCGCCCGGATGCCCTGGTCGAAACCGATGAGGTGGCGGCCGCTTTCGACACACTGCACAGCTCGGGCAAGGTGCGTCAGTTCGGGGCGTCGGACCACACCCCCGGGCAGATCGAACTGCTTGCCGCGTCGCTCGACCAAGCTCTCGTCGTGAACCAGGTGCAGCTCAGCATCACCCACGCCCCGCTCATCGCAGCGGGAGCCTCGGCCAACATGGCCGGGCTCGACCAGTCAATCGATCGCGACAACGGCATCCTCGACTACTGCCGCCTCAATGAGATCACCCTCCAGGCTTGGTCGCCGTTCGAGAAGGGATTTCTTGACGGAGTATTCCTCGGAGACCGTGAGAACTACGCCGAGCTGAACGACGTGATCGACGAACTGGCGAGCAGCTACGAGGTACCGGCTGCGGCCATCGCCGTGGCGTGGATCACGCGTCATCTTGCCAATATGCAAGTTGTGCTCGGGACCACGAAATCGCCCGCGTGCGTGAATCGGCGGCCGGTCCGGACGTACTCTCACCCGCCCGGAGTGGTACCGCCTGTTCACGGCGGCGGGTCACGTACTGCCCTGACCAGACCAGCGGGGCTCGGTAGATTAGCGGGGCTCGGCAGATTAGCGGCAAATGCCCCCAGTTG
>Ga0123339_10001608_pt1 | contig 15539 bp, 14 predicted proteins | sample lystaG_FD_89956 | JGI IMG/M metagenome (GOLD analysis project Ga0123339, IMG submission 89956) | Glacier valley bacterial and archeal communities from Borup Fiord, Nunavut, Canada, to study Microbial Dark Matter (Phase II) -... | ecosystem: Environmental > Aquatic > Freshwater > Ice > Glacier ... | reverse complement strand
CGAATCCCTTAATTCTAAACAAACACTTAGTCTAAATGCATAGAAAAATGACCCATTCTAATGAATGAGTCATCGATAAACTTTACTTATTTGACTTGTCTACTTGACAGGGGTCTAATCAAAGTGGGGAACTTTTCTTATGAAAATTCATTAGGGAAAGGACTAAATTTTCAAAAGAGAGCTGAATAATAATAGAAAATATCCTTGATTACGATTGGGAAAGTGAAGTTGAATTAACAAGCATTTTCATTATTTGGATATAAAATTAGGTTTTAATGTCTTTCTTTACATCATTTTATACTATTAAGTATCAAAAAACTGTAATTGTCTCGTATTTACTGTTGCTATTACGAATTAAAAATTAGTATCATCTAATACTATGCTATAATCCATGTACATATCATATAAGTCGATGATTACAAACTGAAAGTAATTATGTCGAAAAAACATGAATCAAAATCTAAAACGAATATCAGAAATCTTGCTTTATAAAGTTGGCAGAGATGTCAGTGTTTTCAATTCGGAATTTTTTAAAAGAATTATTTGCGAACGTAAAAACAAAAACGGTGTCGAGTCAGATGAAGATTACATCAAGGTTTTAGAGAAAGACGAGCATGAAACATGTTTATTGAATGACAGTCTAAATAATAATACCAGTCAATTTTTTAGAGATGGTTTAACTTTTTCTGTACTGGAACACACGTTGCTGTCTCGATTGATCTATGAAAATAATGGTAAGCGGGAAATCAGAATTTGGTCAGCCGGTTGTGCCAAAGGACAAGAACCCTATTCAATTGGAATCACATTTGAAGAATTGCAACAGAAACTCGGCAAAAAGATCCCTTATCGTATTTTCGCGACAGATATTTCAGAACTAACCATATCTCAAGCAAAAAAAGGCATCTATGAGTATAATGCTGTCGAAAAAGTAAAATTGAAAGATATTGATCGATATTTCACGATCAAAAATGATTCATATATTCTTGCAGAATCAGTCAAGAATAATATTTCGTTTTCACAACAGGACCTTTGTGATGCAAACTCTCAATATCCCATAGAAAGTATATTCGGTGATTTTGATCTGATCTTTTGCTGTAATGTTTTAATTTATTATCAACCAATTCAACAAAAAATGATTATCGAAAAACTAATACAAGCGTTAACCAACAATGGATTTCTGATCATAGGGGAGTCTGAAAGATTATTGATGACTCAATATCATGAACTTAAGTATCTTGGACTTAATACTTCAATTTTTCAATTAAAAGCGAGGAAAAAGAATGAAACTTAGAGACACAAAAATTGGACATCAACTGATTCTGACTTTTATTGCTATTTTTATCTTTTTTAGTACTATAGGGATCATTGCCATCTTGGATTCAAATATATCGCAAAGTAATATGAATACATTTTTTCAACACCCTTATGAAATAAGAAGAGCTATCTCCACTATTAGAATTGCTGTGACTGATCTGCAATTGCAGCAACGCGATCTTAGTATTGTCGATGACGAAACATTAGCTCAAAAAATTCTTGATCAAATAAGTCTTGATAACCTCGAAATTCTCGATAATATCGATATCTTGGATTCTTTGTATTTGGGATCGCATACAGATATCTTAGCCATTAAACAAGATTATGCACTTTGGAAAGAAGCATATGATTCGGACACACAACTCATTTCAGACGGGAATAGCAGTGCGTATACCAACAATATCCTAGTTAATGGGAGAACGGATGTCAAAATTGATTCACTCTACTCAGCCGTCAAAATTGTTGATGATTATGCACAAACGACTGCAAATTCTCTTTATCTGAGCTCAATTAAGAAAAACAATGAGTTATTTAATCAGATGTTAATAACAATATTCGCGATATTCGTTTTACTTGGTTTAATTGGTTACTATCTAATTAGAAACATTAAAAAACCAATTATGACGATAAACGAAGCAGTAGAAAAGTTCCACAATGGAGAAATGAACTCTAGAATCAAGTATAACCGGCACAATGAATTCGGTGTGATTACGGAATCAATCAATAAAATGGCAGATAAAGTACAATTAGCCAGCGTCGTTTCAGATCGAATCAATAATATTTCGAGAATCATGCTGAGTGAAGAGGATACAAATCAATTCTTTAGGAAGACGTTAGCTCAACTAATGGTAGATACCAATGCGCAAATCGCGGCAGTCTATTCCTACAATCCTATTAATAAGATGTTTGAATATTTGATTTCGATTGGCGGAACTCAAGAAATCAAACAATCGTTCAGTGCCACTGATTTTGAAGGAGAGTTGGGTCTATCCTTTGCAAGTCGTAAAGTCAGTATCGTTAAAAATATCTCAGATCAGACACGTTTTGTCTATAAGACAGGCTCGGGAAAATTGTTACCTCATGAAATTATGACGATTCCGGTTATTTCCAAACAAGAACTGGTGGCTGTCATTTCTTTGGTTACGCTCGATAGTTTTGACGAAATAGCCTTCCAGTTCATTGAAAGCATCGTAGTGACAATGGGCATTCGTATAGAAGGAGTTCTTGCTGCACAAGAAATCAAGCAATATAAAGAAACCCTGGAGAGAGCTAATTTCGAACTACAAGAAAACGAAAAGGAACTCTCAATCCAAACCGTAGAATTGATTCAGCAAAATACTGAACTTGAAATTCAGAAAAATCAATTGGATGAGGCAAGTAAACTTAAAACCAGTTTTCTTTCAAATATGAGCCATGAACTGAGAACACCTTTGAACTCGGTCATCGCTTTATCCGGGATTCTGAACCGTCGTTTAGAAAACAAAGTCAGTCCTGAAGAATATGAATATCTTGAGATCATTGAAAGAAACGGCAAGAATCTGTTAGCTTTAATTAACGATATTTTAGATATATCCCGGATTGAAGCGGGTCGAGAAGAAATAACGCTCAATAGTTTCGATATGGTTAAAGTAATCGATGAGATGGCCGATCTGATCAGACCTCAAGCAGAGGTTAAAAATATTACACTCACGACTTCATCTGAGCATAAGGAGCTTAGAATTTACAGCGACATAAAAAAGATTCAACATATCCTGCAAAATATCATTGGAAATGCGGTCAAGTTTACTGAAGAAGGTTCAGTCAAGGTGACAAGCAGAATCAATGAAGACCAGATTGAAATTATTGTTACGGATACCGGAATCGGGATTTCGGAAACCAATATACCCTCTATTTTCGATGAATTCAAACAAGCGGATGGCAGTACTTCCAGACGTTATGGTGGAACTGGTCTTGGATTAGCCATTGCCAAGAAGTATGCCCTGCTTTTAAAAGGAAACATCGTTATAAGGAGTGAACTGAATATTGGCTCAAGTTTTATCTTGCGATTACCTATCCTTTTTGAAGCTAACAGCGATACCTCGTCTCAAGAGGATATCTGGTTTGAAAGTACTCCGCAACCCAATCAAAATACTGAAAATTTTATTAATAAGACAGTTTTGTTGGTGGATGATAACGAAACAGCGTTGATCCAAATCAGAGATTTGCTTTCAGAGACAGGAATTCATGTTTTGACCGCAAGCAACGCCCAAGAAGCCTTTGTGATCATTAATAAAGTAATTCCGGATGCGATGGTATTGGATTTGATGATGCCTGAGATGGATGGTTTTAAAGTGTTGGAAATCTTACGAAATGCCCCACAAACTGCCCATATTCCTGTTTTGATTTTGACAGCCAAACACATCAATAAAGAAGAGTTAAAGTCTCTGAAGCAAAACAACGTTCATGAATTGATCTTAAAAGGTTCGGTAAAACGGGAAAGCCTGCAAAATGCGATCGGTAGTATGTTGAATGATAAACAAAATAAAAAGGCGCCTCCTATGATACGTCATGATTCTGTAAAGCCACTTGTTTTAGTGGTTGAGGATAATCCGGATAATATGACAACAGTGAAAGCGATGTTAGGCGAACAGTATAAAATACTGGAAGCGATCAATGGGAAAGAGGCTATTCTTTTGGCTAAATCCGCACTGCCGGATTTGATCCTGATGGATATTGCTTTGCCGATCGTTAACGGCATCGATGCGTATAAGAAAATCAGAACGATGAGAGCCTTGGACAATACCCCGATCATAGCGTTGACGGCCAGTGCAATGGAACATGATCGTGAATCGATATTGCTTCATGGATTCGATGCTTTTATCGCCAAACCAATCAACGCCAAAGAATTCTATAGCGTCATCGATGAGGTGCTATATGGCCGATAAACCACTTATTGTATTAGCAATCGATGATAACACGGATAATTTGGTAATCATCCGTGCTTATGTGAATGAAATTTTCCCGGACTCATTTATCTATACCGCTCAGTCAGGTAAAGAAGGTATACTTATTGCGAATCAAGTAAACCCCGACGTAATTTTATTAGACATCAACATGCCAGAGATGGATGGTTTTGAAGTCTGTCTGGCACTTAAAAATGATCCTAGATTTGAAGATACACCAGTTATGTTTTTAACGGCTGTAAAAGCGGATAAAGAGAATCGAATCAGAGCGTTGGAAGTTGGTGGAGAGGCTTTTCTTTCCAAACCGATCGACATCAGTGAATTAAAAGCTCAGATCAAAGTCATGTGGCAAATCAGAATCTCCAATGTGGAGAAACGCAATGAAAACATACGTCTAAGTAAGATGGTCAACGACAAAACAGAACAATTGGTCCACGCTCTTGATGAACTGAAGATCGCATATAAAGCACTTCGAGAAGAAAACGAAAACCGCAAGATAAGCGAGAACGAACTTGAGGCTGCGAAAAACAAATACGGGTCGCTCTTAAATGATTTACCGGCTTTGATTTGTGAGTTTAAGGCCGATGGAACTCTGATTTATACCAACGAAACCTATTCGACGTATTTCCCCATAACTTCAACGATCGGAACGAATGGTAAACCAATCAAAGGCTCTTGGCAAGAGAGTTGGGTACTTAATGTTGAGAAGCCTACTCGAACAACTATCGAACAAATCTTCCATAATGGTCAAGAGACTTGGATCGAGTGGACAGAGCGTGCTATCTTTGATAAGAAAAATAATGTGATTTCATTTTATGCGATCGGAGTGGATAATACAGATCGGATATTGGATAAAAAGAGCATAGAGAAATTACTCAATCAATTGCAATCGATGTTTAGTGGACATAATGCTGTCATGCTGTTAATTGATCCGAAAAACGGAAAAATCATTGATTCAAATCCGTCTGCAACTAGGTTTTACGGTTATTCAAAAACAGAATTACTGAACATGAGAATTAATGAAATCAGTACGAGGATAGACAATCATCTAAATACAGAAGGCGTTGATACTTTTTCGTTTGGAAGTAAACACACGACAGCTCAACATCGTCTTAAAGATGGGTCACTCAAAATGGTCGATATCTATTCAAGCCAAATTGATTACAGCGAAATCGTGGTGACCTATGCAATTATCTTTGATGTCAGTGATCGTGAAGAAGCCATTGAAGAGAATCGCTATCTCAGCTATCACGATCTACTGACCGACTTATATAATCGTCGATATTTTGAAACTGAAATAACAAGACTTGATGTCGCGCGTAATTGGCCGATGACCATTGTTATCGGAGATATCAATGGCTTAAAATTAATCAATGATTCTTTTGGTCATCTTGAAGGCGATGACTTCTTAAAACTTACTGCCGACATCTTACGAAAAGCGTTTCGAGAAGATGATATTATTGCCCGTGTCGGAGGGGATGAATTCGCAATCCTCTTGCCGAAAACAAGCAGAGAAGAAACTGAGGAGGATCTATCCCGCGTTAAATTGTTGATTCAAGAAGCCATTAAGCAAAAGCCATTATTGTCGATTTCTTTTGGATATGCGACCAAAACGGAAAGCAATTCATTGATGAAAAACAAGATGATGGAAGCTGAAAACATGATGTATAGCAATAAAACATTCGAGAATACAAGTATGCGCAATAAATCAGTAAAACTGATTATGAATGCCTTGTTCGAAAAGAGTGCACGTGAACTAAAGCATTCCAATCGAGTCAGCAAGATTTGTACACAGATCGCCATCGCGATGGCGATGAGTCAAGATGAAGTCAACAGAGTCAAATTAGCCGGATTGGTCCATGACATCGGTAAAATCGGTGTGGATGAAAAGATTCTCAATAAACCCAATAGTCTCGATGAACTTGAGTGGAAAGAAATCAAAAAACATCCTGAAGCGGGGTGGCGTATCCTCAGCAGTACAGATGAATTTTCAGAAGTTTCAAAGTTTATTCTTTGCCATCATGAACGTTGGAACGGCAGCGGCTACCCCAATCAACTTAAAGAGTATGAAATTCCACTCGAATCCAGAATTATATCGGTTGCTGATGCCTTTGATGCAATGACCAATAGCCGTACTTATAATCAAAATGTGTCCAAAGATCAGGCAATTACTGAACTTAGGAATTTTTCCGGAACTCAATTCGATCCCGAAATCGTTGAAATCTTCATTACGAAGGTGCTGGATAATTAAGACTTAATATCTTTAATCGTTGATGACAGAGTAAAAAAACAACTATATTTCTGCTAACGCACTACCGAAATACGGTGTTAAAGTTTCAAGTAAATTGATTCAATGAGCATTTCTCATTGAATTCGTAGTTTGGAACTTTTTTGATTTGATGACTCATATTTTGATCGATCGAATTAAACAGAGTAAATATGTTTTTAATCATAGTATGAATAAGGGAATTAGAAGTGGATTTATCGCAATATAAGACAATCATCAAAGGTTTAGACAAATTATTAAGTATCACATTGAATAAACAAAAAACATTACTTGTGGAGCTGACTTCATGTTAAGAAATTTAATTCCACGAATTCCCTTGACTTAGAGTTCACTCAAAGGTGTATCATAAATTCGAAAGAGAGGATACACAATGGAATATGTAAAACTCGGTAATTCAGGACTTGAGGTATCAAAAATAACTTTAGGATGCATGGGATTTGGCGATCCGGCCAAATGGACACATAAATGGGTCATTGATGAAAAACAAAGCAGGGCGATCATCAAACACGCATTGGATCTCGGTATCAATTTTTTCGATACCGCAAATATTTATTCTCTGGGTGAAAGTGAAATATATCTCGGCAGAGCGATCAAAGATTTTGCCAAACGGGAAGATGTTGTTATCGCAACCAAAGTTCACCAGAAAATGAGAACGTCTCCTAACGGAGGAGGTTTATCGAGAAAAGAGATTTTTCATGAATGTGAAGAAAGTTTAAAACGACTGGGAATGGATTACATCGATTTATATATCATTCATCGTTGGGATTATGATACCCCGATCGAAGAAACGATGGAAGCCTTACATGATCTGATCAAGTTAGGGAAAATAAGATACATCGGAGCCAGTGCAATGTACGCTTGGCAATTTCAATTGGCTCAAAACGTTGCGGAGAAGCATGGTTGGACTCAATTTATATCGATGCAGAATCATTATAATTTGATCTACCGTGAAGAAGAACGCGAAATGAATCCGTATTGCATAGCAACCGGAGTGTCTTCGACACCTTACAGTCCCTTAGCTTCAGGTCGTTTATCGAGACTTCCTGGAGAAACAAGTTTCAGAAATGACACTGATCAAGTCGCAAAAATGAAATATGGAAAGACAACAGATATCGATGCTGATATCATCAGCCGAGTCGGCGAATTAGCGGATAAGTATAAAGTTCTGAGATCACAAATTGCGTTAGCGTGGTTATGGACCAAAAAACCGGTAGTGGCTCCGATTGTCGGAGCGACAAAGTTATCCCATATCGATGATGCTGTCGCAGCGTTAGAGGTTAAGTTAACAAAAGAAGATATTGCATATCTTGAAGAGACATATCTGCCGCATACTGTTGTGGGTGCTCTGCCATATCCTCAAGCGAAATAAAATTGATGGAGAATTTATATCCCGATTTTTTAACTTGTTTAGGACTACGATTAACAAAGGAGGTATAACATGAAAGAAAATTTATTGATTGCGTATTTTTCTCGCTCAGGAAACAATTATGTGGCTGGAAATATCATTGACTTAGCCATCGGTAATACGGAAGTAACCGCTAAGAAAATTCAAGAAATTACAGGCGGAACACTTTACAAAATCGATCCGATCAAAAGTTATTCAAGTGATTATCAAATTTGCGCAGAAGAATCCCGTGCTGAATTTCGCTCAAACAGTCGACCTGAATTGGTTGAAAAACTCGAACAAATTGATGATTTTGAGACCATTATTCTTTGTTATCCGAATTGGTTGGGTACGATGCTGATGCCGGTTTGGACATTTCTTGAACAGTTTGATTTTACCGGAAAAACTATTTTACCGGTATGTACGCATGAAGGAAGCGGAATGGGCAGAAGTGAAACTGATATTAATAAATTATGTTCAGGTGCAATCATAAAGAAAGAATTGGCCATTGTCGGCAGTACTGTTCATAAAGTAGATAAAGTACTTCAATTTTGGTTAAAGAATCAAATTGATTAAAACGAAAGGATCTATAATCATGAAATCAAAAGTCTATTTCACTGAAGAGATATCTGCACAAGGATTAACGAATATTTATAATGCACTAGGAGATTCACTATCCGGGAATATTGCCGTTAAAATATCCACCGGCGAGCCCGGGGGTCATAATTATCTGCAACCAGAATTAATCAAAATGTTAGTAAACAAGCTAAATGGAACGATCATCGAGTGTAATACAGCTTACACAGGCAATCGATCCTCATCAAAAGACCACTGGCAAGCAATTCGAGATCATGGATTTTCAGCAATTGCTCCATGTGATATTATGGATGAATTCGGAGAAATTTCGATTCCTGTAACCAATGGCGTTCATTTAACAGAGAATTTTATCGGGGAGCACTTGCAGAACTATGACGCATTGCTGATTCTGTCCCATTTTAAAGGACATGCGATGGGGGGATTCGGCGGAGCACTTAAGAATATGTCCATCGGTATTGCTTCTTCTCATGGAAAAGCCCACATCCATGGAGTAGGAGATGTTGCAGCAATATGGACGGCCGATCATGATTCTTTTTTGGAATCAATGGCTGATGCTTGTAAATCTGTTATCGATTATATGGGTCATGAAAACATTGTTTACATCAATGTCGCCAATAAGCTTTCTGTTGATTGTGACTGTGATGCTGACCCGGATGCACCTGAAATAGCTGATCTTGGAATATTCGCTTCGACGGATCCGGTGGCACTCGATCAAGCCTGTGTTGATGCTGTATACGCTTCGCAAGATCCGGGTAAGATTGCGTTGATTGAACGAATGGAATCGCGCAATGGAATCCATACCGTGAAAACAGCCACTGCATTAGGTTTAGGAATCCGAGAATATGAATTGATTCAGATAGACTAAAAGGTAAATAAATAAATCGGTCGATTAAACGAAAACTAAAAGCGATTTTTTAATGGAACAAAGTGTTATAACACTATATAAGTATGATGATTTAGCTTCTTAAAAAAGTATATATTTACGAAAAAAACTTAGATTGACTTGGTATATGCTAATATTTTATTTTTTAGATTAGGTTGCTGATATAAAAGACCATTGAACTAAAATTAGTTATTCTGAGAAAGTACTTCAACTTCGACTGTTTCTAAAATACCGGAAAATAATGCTAAAGTTGCTTTCGGTAAAATTTCTGTTCTGATCAATTGCTGATCGAATTTTTCGATGTTGCTTAATCGTTGATCACTGATTCTGAGATATTCATTAAAACAACCAAGCAGTGATATTGCTTTAACGGTAGATGTATGAGCATTCCCAAGTTGAGGAATTATCGAAACAGACATTAATAGGTCAGAGGGTTCTTCAAAGAACCCTTTTTCATATAAAGAAACTGTTCTGTCTCTGTATTCAAGATGAACAGAACCGCGTAAACTATAGATATTAAATTGAATTTTACTCAACCATTTATATTCATAACCGATTAACACAGCACAACAAAGCGCATCGAAATATTTTATTTCAGGTCCGGAGATCGTTCGAATCAGAATATTTCCATTCTGAATTTCATTTTTGAGTTTCATGTTGATTCCCCTTTTCAGAAATATAGTATATACTATGACGTAACGTGAGGTGCAATCAAAATATGAAGAAAGTTTCTGAAATATCAAAAGAATTCAATATCAGTATCAGAACTCTGCACTATTATGACAATTTCGGATTGCTGGTTCCGGAAAAAAAGAACGGTGTTCGCTTCTACTCAACCGAAGACGAAAATATACTGAAAATCATTCTTTTTTACAGAGAATGTGATTTATCATTAGTAGAAATCAAAACATTGATTGATAAAGGTGATTTTAAACTGCTTGAACAAAAAAGAGACGAATTGATATTGAAACGTAATCGTATCAATGAAATGATCATGTTCATAGACGAAATCAGTTCACTTAAAAGACATCCTTCTTCCATCAAAGAAATCACAAACCCATTCGGAGTAATCATTCGACAGATTGTCGGTGATGAGCAAACGAACAGTGTTTATAAATCACTGGATAAAATGGATGCATATCCGAAAAAACTTGAAGCTATTTTTGATCGGTTTCAAAAAACAAAGAATGATCCTGCAGAGTTGCAAAAAACAATTTCTGATTACTTTGCGTATTTTACAGTCGATCTGCATATGGATATCATTCCGCTTAAATTCGGAGAAATTGTTAAAAACGGACTAAAGACATCAAACTATCTTAACAAAAAAGATTCAACAATATTCATACTTGCACTTGATGAATTTACATCAAAATTCGGGAAATTGAGTGAGAAATAAATCATCTTGACTCACTTAATTCGGTACTAGACTCAGTTTTTTTTAATCGTTGAAATGACAACCATTGATCATTATAGATACTCGGAAAAGATGATCAATTTTGTGATTCAGTAATACAATCTAAAATAAGTAGATGTATAAAAGGATAAATTAAATAATTGAAGTTACGAAAAGGCAGATTTATTTAATCTGTCTTTATTTTCGGATATAATAAATTTATAGATAACTGGTTTTGATTTTCGCCAAGGAGGTAAAACATGGAAGTATTTGAAGAGTATCTCGCAACTATCGCCGATCCGTTACAGCACGCCCGAACAGAGGAAATATTTACGTGGGTTAATAAGGAGTTTCCAACGCTGATACCAAAGATCGCATGGAACCAACCGATGTTCACTGATCACGATACTTTCATTATTGGTTTCAGTATTGCGAAGCAACATTTAGCCATTGCACCAGAACGAGCAGGGATCATTCATTTTTCATATGAGATCCTCCAAGCAGGGTATGAACATACCAATCAGCTGTTGAAGTTTCGTTGGGACAGTCCGATTGATTTTGAACTTTTAAGAAAAATAATCGAATTTAACATCACTGAAAAGAAAGATTGTACTACTTTTTGGCGAAAATAAGTTAAGTATGAAATGTTATCAAATCAGCACTTCATAAAAAAGTTCTCAATGAGAACTTTTTTACTGAATATCGAATTGTGTTTGACTTATTTTCCGCCTGCGAAGGTGTAAAGCATTTTTTCACGTAACGTTTCCGTATCTTTTCCCAATATCTCTGCAAGTTTATATGCGAACGAGAACGGAGTTGCCGGTCCTTGACTTGTGATGATGTTTTGATCGACGACTACGACTTGATCGATAAAGTGAGCACTGGCCAATTTTTCCGCATATCCGGTATACCCGGTCACTTGTTTTCCGGCAATCACATCTGCTTTTTCCAGAACAACGGTACCTGAACACATGGCTGCGATCAATTTGTTTTCCGAATTGAAAGTACGAACTGTTTTTATGACTTCGTCATTCTCCAATAAATTCTGTCCGCCGGGTCTTCCACCCGGAAGAACAATCATGTCATAAGAGTTGATTTCGTTACTGAATGGTTGATCGCCTTCGACATAGATACCATGCATTCCTTTAACAAGTTTATCTCCGAAATAGATTGTGTCACATGTCAATCCTGCTCTACGCAGAATATCAACGATTATGAGAGTCTCGCTTTCTTCAAATCCCTCTGCCATAAGTACAGCAATCTTTTTCATCATGCGATCTCCTTAATTGAATTAAATGAATTTTGAAACAACATCCGTTCTTTCACAGTTTTACTGTCGCCGCCAAGCTGATCAACAAGGGTATAGGCGAATTCATAAACGGTTGCCGGACCTCGGCTCGTGATCAGGTTGTTATCGATGACTACGATGTCTTGAAGAAAAGTTCCGGTCGAAACGATTCTCTTTTCATATCCGGGATAAGCAGTATAATTGTGACCATCCAGCAGACCGGCTCTTTCAAGAACGATCGGACCGGCACACATGGCACCTACAAATTTGTTTTTATGATACATAGTTTTTATGATCTTGATAAGTGCATCGCTGTCGCGTAGATTGGCAGCTCCCGGCATACCTCCGGGAAGAACGATCATGTCGTAATTTTCGATTTCACTGCTCAATATTTTGTCTGTTTTAATCGTAATAGAGTGAGATCCTGTGACTGTTTCAGCCAATAATCCAACTGTGTCACAAGTGAAACCTGCGCGGCGAAGAATATCGACGATAGTGATTGCTTCACCTTCTTCAAATCCATCAGCTAATATGACTGCAATTCTCTTTGAATTTGTTTCCATGATGTACTTCCTCTCGTAATGTTGGTAAACGATTCTTCAACGAAGAAATTATATCATAGTATAAATCAAACTCTTTGAACGAACTGTATTTCGGCTCTTTTAAAGCGCTGTACGATACGTCTGTCTTCCATCAATTTGTGAGATTTGATAAACAAGTCGGAAAATGTTTCCCAAATGAATAACCATCCCCCCACAAATAACCCATCGCTCAATATCCGTGAAAAGAAGCTTGAGGATTCCGCCGGACGTGTATACGAAATAACGAAAAATAAAATACCGATCACGAAGTATCGCAGTGCTTCTTTGTAATCTTTAACGCGTTGCCGTTGATTTTTACGAAGCATGTAATCGAATTGATGATTCAAAGCGCTGACCAATACTTTTTCTTTTTGTTCACTGTGCAAAGGCTGTGGAACGGAGAACTCGAAAATAACCTCCATATGAGAAGGGATGTCTTCTATGGAATCCCAGATAAAATCCAAGAATTCATCTTCTATGTCACGCAGTTTAAACGGTGACGGATCCCAGTCATCAAAAACATCATCATATTTATCCAAAGAAATCGGAATGATCACTCTTCCCGACTCTTTATCCTTACGATAACTGTTCAATGTATCGTTCTTTTTACTGCCAAATGTCCATTGCATAAAATTCACCTCACTATTATTATACCATACCTATCAAAATCACTGTAATCTCCAAGTTTTCGGAGTCAGAGTGATGTAATTGTTCCGAATTCTGATGTATGATAAATATATAGAATAGTGGAAATGCTTATTTACGGAGATTCATTATAGTATACAATCAGTTATTTCCCGTAGCTGAAAGTCGATGGAAGTTTATCAATCGACTTTCCTAAGAAGCAGGAAATCATCTAAAGGAGGACCGTAAGATGGTCGATTTCAAAAACTTATTCAAAAATGTCGTCGATAAAGCCAAAGTTATCAGTGAAGAAGTTGCTGAGAAAGCTAAAGAGACATCTGAAGAGTTGAGCGTAAAGGGTAAAGAATTCGCCGAGAAGAGTAAAGTAGTTGCCGGTGATTGGGCAGAAAAAGCTAAAGAGACATCTGACGACTTAAGTGTCAAAGGTAAAGAGTTTGCTGAAAAGAGTAAAGTAGTTGCCGGTGAATGGGCTGAGAAGGCTAAAGAAACATCAGAAGACTTAAGTGTCAAAGGTAAAGAGTTTGCCGACAAGAGTAAAGTAGTAGCCGGTGAATGGGCAGAAAAAGGAAAAGATGCAAGCGGTGTTATTGTGGAAAAAGCAAAAGAAGCGCAAAATGACATTTCCGAGAAAATAAACGAGTTCAAAGAGAAAAACAAATAATCGAAAAAAACTCAATGGAATCAAGTAACTGTTGTCAGTTATTCGATCTGTCGGGTTTTTATTTTGCGATGATGTAGAATCAGAAATCAATTAATCTTAGGTAGTTCGAGACAATAATTTTTTGTATGTGTTGTCAATACCGATAGCTCCCAAAGGGGCAGTGATGATGATCGATAAAACAGCAATCGACAGAATAGTATTACCTGAAGCTAAACCGGCAGCTAACGGAATTGAACCGATCGCAGCTTGAACAGTCGCTTTGGGAAGATATGCAATCGATGTAAAGAGCTTTTCTTTGTGATTCAAACGGGTATTGATCAAACAAACATTCACACCGACCATACGCATAATAAGGGCTCCGACCAATAGTACGACGGCGGCTATTCCGACTTGTGCGATGTATCGGATATCGACTGCGGCTCCGACCAACACGAACAACAATAGTTCGGCAGCGACCCAACTTTTTGCGAATTTACCGGAAAGACGCTTGGCTAAACTTTCATATTTACCTAAGAGGGTGGCACCCAGTGCCATGACTGCCAGCAGACCTGATAAAGGTATTGTTGTTTTTAAGGCACTTTCAAGGGTTACGAATAAGAATGAGGCACTAAGAATAATCAATACTTTGATCGTGTCACGCATATGAACAATGCGAAACAGCCGAATCAACATAAGACCTGACATGATTCCCAACAGAATTCCCAGTAATATCGATATCGGAATACTCAGCAGGGTGAAGGCACTGAATCCGTTACCGGTCGCCATCCCCATAAAAGCAGCAAATAAAACGATGACATAGACATCATCGGCAGAGGATCCGGCCATGATCATTTGCGGGATACTGTGATTCGTACCATAACCGCTTTCCATCAACTTTAACATTCGAGGAACAACGACTGCAGGGGATACGGCTGCCAATACGGCACCTAAGATTGCAGCATCCAATGTGGATATATGAAACAGCATCGGAGCAAACAGTGTGACTGCGACCAATTCGAAGGTTGCGGGGACAAAGCACATCAACAAGGCAGGTCGTCCGACCTTTTTTAAGTCCTTGATATCTAACGATAATCCGGCACGCGTCAAAATGATGATCAGTGCTATTTGGCGCAGGTCTTTTGAAATATCCAAGATCTGCGGGGAAATCAAATTCAACATCGTCGGTCCAAGAATGATTCCGGCCAACAGCATGCCTAATAATCCCGGTAATTTTAATTTGATCATAATTCCGCTCAACGCAAGTCCGATCAATAAAATCAGAGCTAAACTTAGCAACATGGTTCTGCCTCCTTCGATCAGTCAAAATAAAAGGCTGATCTCCATGATTAAATAATCACAGAAGTCATCAGCCTGTAAGGCGGTTTTAGCAGTGCTAAGGGAGTACTTCATTCCCAATGGCTCGATTATAACATAATTCGCCTCGATCATGAATATTAAATTGTGGCTAATTGTAATATGAAGTCGTCCACCCAGATAAAATAAAAAGCATCACGCACGGAATCCGAGTATCATAGAGTTGCGAAACTTTAGAGAAAGGGAACCATGAATGATGCACCTCAATGAT
>Ga0123339_10001606_pt1 | contig 15541 bp, 17 predicted proteins | sample lystaG_FD_89956 | JGI IMG/M metagenome (GOLD analysis project Ga0123339, IMG submission 89956) | Glacier valley bacterial and archeal communities from Borup Fiord, Nunavut, Canada, to study Microbial Dark Matter (Phase II) -... | ecosystem: Environmental > Aquatic > Freshwater > Ice > Glacier ... | reverse complement strand
CATTAAACAGGTAAGCCAGCCTCAGAAACCAATCCGCATTACTACGATAAGTCCCTTGCTAAAGCGCAGGTCCTGGAACACAATGGTATCAGTCTGGCAAGGGAGAAAGATATATGATTGGAATGGTACTGGGTAAAATGATTCTCTACTTCGGTTCGGATGCAAAAAGAATTCATCACGCGATGAAAGTGTATTGTTTTTCTTGCGCGCTTTGGGATGATGAGGCACGGACTACGGGACTTTCCGATTCGGACGAACGAAAACACACACTGCTTCTGGCGGCCGTCCTTCACGATATCGGCATCCATGAGGCGGAACGCAAATATAATTCCTCCGCCGGACAATTCCAAGAAATCGAAGGCCCCTCAATTGCGGAGAAGATCCTCGAGGAATGCAATGCAGATCCCAGACTGAGTGCCCGCGTGTGCTATCTGGTCGGGCATCATCACACATATAATCTGATAGATGACTTGGATTTCCAAATATTGGTCGAGGCAGATTTGCTGGTGAATCTCGATGAGGACAAAATCGACCGCGAGGCAATTCTATCCGTGCGCGAAAAATTCATGAAGTCGGCCGGTGCAAAAAAAATATTGGACATCTTGCTTTTGTCCACGACCTGAGCTATCTGCAAGTAATTGAGCTATCCATGTTTGATGGAAACCCTTGCATGTTTTAAATGCTAATCTCATATTTATCCCGTTTAACACAAAAACTGCTGTGAATAATAAAGTTATTTTTCTATCAAAAAAATTATATTAGGCATATAATTAAATTATGATCATTATATTAAAATAGGAGTAATTATATTGGAGAGAAGTAAAAAAATCAAGATTGGAATTGGTTTTGCAACTGGGAGGAAGGGTTTTCAACAGGTACTAAAAACCTATATATACAACTGGAATGAATCCGGCTTAGTTGAAAATGAAATGTATAGTTTAAATCTTTTTATCGCATATGATCTTACTTATAATAAAACAAAAGCTACTGATTATACAAATATTAACCGGGATTTAGTTAAACAGGTTGACAGCATCAAATTTGTTGATAGTGCGACTATAGAAGATGAAACTAACTATCTGATTCAAGAAAATGTCATTACACCTGTAGAATCTCGTATGATTTTTGGCAAGGGATATGCTGCCAAACGTAACGCTATCCTTTATAATGCTATTAAAAGCAACGTGGATTATTTGATTTTTTTGGATGATGATGAATACCCATTGGCAGTAACCAATACGAAAGAAACTGTAATTTGGGGAGGCCAGCACGTTCTGCCAATCCATCTAAAAGATATCAAGAAGGCAGACATCACCCATGGACACCATTGTGGATATATCTCTCCTATTCCGTATGTGGAATTTAGTGACACAATGACAGAGGGAGATTTCAGATCTTTTATTGAGGCTATCAGCAATGATATTATCAACTGGGACAATATCATGAACGTAATGAACAACGGCGGGATAACATATGCTGACACAAATATATTAACATGTAAACATGCCGTAGAGGTTCCGGAAACGAATCACACCAAATTCATTTCCGGGGCTAATTTGTGTATTAATCTTACCGATCCTACTCGTGTACGCCCCTTTTACAATCCTCCTGGTGCTAGAGGAGAGGATACATTTTTAAGTACCTGCTTGAGTGATAGAAAAGTTATGAGTGTGCCTTGCTACACTTTCCATGATGGGTTTTCAACTTATAACAGATTGTTAGAGGGAGTCCTTCCTACACGGTTAAAATTCAATAGAGCTGATAACGGACCAATCACCGAACGATTTTACAAAGCCTGTATAGGATGGGTCCGGTATAAGCCGCTGATGCTGTATATCACTCAGCCGGATCATTTTATGGAAAAAATTGAAGAGATGCGGAAAAAGCTGGAATATTCTTTGCCTAAAGTATGCGCATATTTCCAACGTCCGGATTTTATGAATGCTTTAATTGAATTAGATAAGTACTATAAAAATGTTGAAAAAGATTATAATGCATTTCAAGAGACACAAAAAATATGGGCAAAAATTATGGAACACTTTACGTGCAAAAAGTGAGCAACAATCGAACCATTAAGGTGCTCAAATGGTAAAGTAAACTACACAAAAATCAGCCAGTAGAACTACCCCCCGAAGTACCTTTCGCATTTTCGGATTCGTACAGATCAACCAATGAGAATGGAATGTATAATGAATCAATTGTGGTGATTACATCTGTCGCTATTAATGCGTTGTATTAACACTGACCCGGAAGAGTAAAAAATGAAACCCAATAAAAAAGCAAGTGAAATGACAGTCAGGGAATTGGCACAATACATCGATCAGTCAGTTTTGAAACCTGAGTTTACGCAGAAAGAAATCGCCAAATATATTCAGGAGGTAATAGAGTTTGACTGTGCAACAGTTTGTGTGAACCCTGCTCCGATTGATATTGCGGCGGAACTGACAAAAGGAACAGAGACGAAAATTTGTGCCGTCTGTGATTTCCCGCTCGGACTTTCCACAACAGAATCAAAAACAAAGCAGGCGGAAGCGTGCTGCAGGCGCGGAGACATATACGAATGACATTGTTGCAAACTATGGCTGGATCAGAAGCGGAATGCTGAAAGAAGTCGAAGATGAACCGAGACAAGTAATAGATATATGTCATAAATACGGAACAGCTGTGAAGACCAATTTTGAAACAGATACCCTCACTGAACTTATTGATATGGGAATCAACAGAATGGGCGTTGGATATAAATCGTCACCGGTTGTTCTCGGAATCAGTAAAAAGCAAGAGATTATTTCTATCTGCCCCTTTTTCTCTTTTCAACCAACCCTACAACGATTACCAGTATCACGCCAAGTACGCTCAATAGAATTCCGGGTTTCTGAAAGGGTGCCTGATAGGTTACCTTTATAGTATGTTCGCCCTTTTCTATTTCAAATCCGATAAACGCCTTATTGGCCTTCTCATAAGTAACGTTTTTTCCGTCAACTTGAATCGTGAAGTTTTTATCAAAGGGAACATTTAGAATGAAATATCCGCTACTTGTGACATCAATTGTCCCGGAAATAATGTCGCCGCTTGTTTTATTCATATCAACTTCAAAAGGATCAATCGTATCGCTGATATTTTTAATATTGACGTAGTCAAGCGTGTAGGACTCAACGCTGCTGATCTGGTAATCGCCCTCTCCAAATACAATATTCAGCGTATCAATAGGGTCGTTTGAGGAAAGCACATAATCGAAAACGACGTTGTTGTTTCTATATTTCCAATTTTTAGCGGTTAATTTGTTTGAAGTCCCATTAATTGTGATAAATGTATCTTTTTTCATGTTCTGAAGATCCATATGAAATCGTAAGAATACTATCTTTTCCGTAATCGGTTCGCTGAGATTAACCGTCATAGTGGCATTTTCCGTCGCCTGAATGGAGTAAATTCCATTATTTTCCTGAAACTCCAGACCGGCATAATTCATGGAGGCAGGGATAAGAGTAAAGGGACTTATTTTTGTTGTGAAATCGATATTGCCTGGTTTGTTTACAACAATGTTGTTTAAAAGCGCCTCACTGGTATAAGGGTATTCCAATGCATCAAAATCGCTTTCGCTCATTACTTTATCCGTTGCATAGCCTAACGGAAAAACATTATCGTTTTTATAAACAGATGCGTTACCGTTGGTTTCGACAAGATCATATCCAATCGGCGCGGCCTGATCGGTTATCACATATTTGTTACCCATCAAAATATCAAAGAGGATATTTTTCGTTGAATTTGTAATGGTAGCATTTCGATAACTGATTTCATTGTTAAAAATATTGTAATAGAAATTCCGATAGTCCTTATTGTTAACCGAAGAATAAAGGGTGGTCTGATAGTAATCCGGAGAGTAAATTTTGTTGACGGAAGAGAGGGGATACATCTCGTTTGAAAACCTGAAAAAACTGTTGTCAGCCTCCAGAACATTTCCTGTTAAGTCCACAATGCCGCTCGCCGCTTCAATCTGCTGATCGGCTGCCAACACAAGAGTATCCTGAATATTAACATAAATGCATATGCATGTGCATGTTGCAATGATAGGAATGTATAGGAGAAGTTTCTTTTTTGTCAGAATGAAAAGAACGATTGCAGCACCCATAATAATCGCATCAATAATAAAGACATAATTGTATTTCCATTTCGACATAAGAAATCCAGTCAATACCAAAATGGCCAATACAGCAATAATTTGTTTTTTGCTAAAGCAGCCCTTCAACAGATTATCGACAAAAATCGCTGTAATCAAGCACATTAATGGAATAAATGGAATGAGTACCTTCGCGCTTATATACAAAGTACCGTTTAATGCATAAATGAAAACCTGGAAAAGTAAGATTGCGGAAATGATAGCCGACAGAACAATATTTTCTTTTTTCCTTGTGAAAAACCCGGCGATAACAGCAATTATTGCAACGGTTGTTAACCCCATGGAATACGGATTGTATACAATCTTATCTAAAGATAATTTGGGCAAAATGAGAGATAAATAATTAAGTGCTTTGCCGCTGTCGGCTGCATCCCGTCCGTTTAAAATCGCAGCAAATGCCGGCAGAATCAAAACGGAAGACATAAGAACGCCAAGCATGATTGGGGCTGCGAGCTTTACCGCGGTCGATCCCAAGGTTTTGCGTTTTAACTTAGGTTCAATCTTTAAATATTTGTACAATCCATATACAAGAAATACCACAATTCCGCCGACACTGAAGAAATAGCTTGTCATAACCATAAGGAACGTGCTGATAACCAGAAGCAATGTTTTCTTCCTGGAAAAATAGTTATCAATTCCAATCAAACCAAGAAGTAAAAAAGGAAAATAAATCATAAACATAATATGCCTATGACTGTGAAAGATAAGCGGACCCGAGCATAAAAATGTAAAACTGATTAGAAAACAAATATTTGAACTGAAATCATTGCGCTTCAGCCAGAGATAAAACAGTGCAGTACTGACTATCACGGCAAGGCAGCTTGCAATAATTAGATAGGTCTCCATAGGAACGAACGGCAAAAGATAGGAAACAAGTATTATCGGGCTATAAAGACCATAATACGAGAAATTAAAGATGTTCTGCCCGCCGCCGAGATTAAATGCAAAGCTGGGGAAGAGATCGTGATTCGCGTAAAACAAATTGCGAAAATATTCCGGGAAAACCCAATGCTGCTGGGCCCAATCCGTCATAGAGCCATAAACATATGTTGATCGAGTTAAAAAGAACACAAATATTATGTACAGGGATATTAATATTGCTATATTTATATAGTCGCGCTTGTTGAGCCTTGCCATTCAAAAATGCCTTTCGCAGTTACAACTTCTCAAATCCGAATGAATAGGTGTATTCAGGAGTGATACACTCCGGTTCATTTCAATAAAGTATCGATACGGTTTCCGCAGGCGAGATACTTCATCAAGCCCGTAATTTATAATAATAATACATCTTTTTTGATTTAGGCGCAGACATCTGCGGAATTGCAGCCATTGACTGTTTTAAAGATGCGTCGGCCGGCTACAACCCAACAGACATACAGTGACTTCCGATCGGTCATTGTTTTCGACTCCCGACTTCCCAGAGGGATAGCTTTCGTCAACCCTCATATCCATACGCCATGCCGCCAATCTCCGTGACGCGGATGTGTCACTTGGCAGCATTAAGTTGGATGTCAGCATTGTTAAGACAGGTGAGGCCAGTGAAACATCAACCTTAGCAGGATCACTCCTTCTTCCAAAATTTGTGTTGCAGTATTTGAACCTATTGATCAAAATGTCCCCCTCCCTTGGCCTGCCATCTTGGTGTGCACAGCTGTGGGAATTTCGTGTTGAATTTATTGGGAAAAGGATACATTACTGTAACAAACTGTTGTATTAATCTGTTTTTATCGTGTATAATTAAGTATATATTTATCACTACTATTGGAGGCATGTGACAGTTGGGCGAGGTAAAGAAAAAACATCTTCCTGTTGTTCGAATTGCTGTCTGTGACGATGAGAGTACGGCAGTTGACCGGATGATTCATATCATTCAGGCTTCTAATGCAGAGGAAAACACGGCCCTTGATGTTCATGCCTTTACAAATGGATCGGATTTGCTGGCGGTCCATAAAGCGGCAGCCTTTGACATTATTTGCCTGGATATTGATATGCCGGGTCTGAATGGTTTTCAGACGGCGAAAATGCTGCATGTTGGAGTTGAGAGCACGCATCTCATTTTTGTTACATATAAGGAAAATCTGGTTTTTGAGAGCTTTTCCTTTGAACCTTTTGGCTTTGTTCGCAAAGATTACTTAGAGACCGAGTTGCCGGAGACGCTCCGCCGGTGTATCAGGAAGCTGCTGTTCTATGAGAGGGCGTATCAGTTCAATACCTCTGTGGGAATCCGTACGTTCAAGCTTAAAGAGATTATTTACTTTGAAATTAAGAACCATGAACTCTATATTTCCACAACTTTTAATAAAACGTTCTGCTGCCGGGGAACGATTTCCCAACTGGAAGTTCTGCTGGCGGCGGTTGGTTTTGTTCTAATTCATGAGAGCTATCTGATCAATATGTATTATATTGATACCATTTTAAAACAGGAAGTGAAAATGTCTAACGAAGCCATGTTGCCTTTGAGTAAATACAAGAAAAAAGCAGTCTTAAAGGAATGGGCTTTTTTCAGGAGGAACTGGTCATGATGTGGTGGATTATCTTTGAATATGTGGCCACAGGTGTTCAAAATTTTATTCTACTGCATTTTTTGTCTTTATTTGTAGGTTGCCGCCATACAGGGAAGAGAAAAATCATGGAATTTGGAGCCGTCTGGCTTGTCAGCTGTATTGCCGCAGTGATATGTAACTATTTTTACGTGTTTACTTATTTAGAAATACTTCTGATTGTCATCATTTATGCTGTGTATGGGTGGATCTGTCTGGAGAGAAACAGATTATTGCTGCTTTTTGGTATCGCAATAGACAATATTATGTTGGGATCCTGTTCGGTTGGCATTTCTTTTTTGTTAAGCAGTTTTCTGCGAACCGATGTGTCTTCTCTTTTCGGAGAAGCGGGTATTGCCAGAGCGCTTTTTATTATTCTTGTAAATCTTCTTCTTTTTTATTGTTCAAAAATCATATTGCGATTCCGGCAAAATAGGACAAAACTGGCGATGCCGGAATTTCTTTTGCTTATCGTGAATCCTTTGTTCTCTGTGATTGTTTTATTGGCATTGACTAAAATTTTTTTAGCGCAACCGATACAAATCATTTCTACTCCTTACATCATAATCAGTCTTTTGGGAATCCTTTTGGGCAATATTTCGACCTATTATCTTTTTGTCCGGATGAGCAAGGCGAATGAAGTCCGCCTTCAATATGCTTTGCTTCAGCAACTATATGAATTTAAATACAGTAATATAGAAGAAATTATCCATCTCTATGAGGAGAGCCATCAGATAAGACATGATATGAAAAATTATTTGTCGGTTGTTTGGGCATATTTGGATAAAAATCAGATAGAAGAAGCAAAGAATTTTCTGCTTGACCTGCAGGATAAACGATTGAAAGGCGGCAATTCTGTCATTTTCAGTAAAAATGACGTTTTGAACTACATTCTGAATGCAAAGAAAAAGCGCTGTGAGCAATTGGGTATTGCCTGCTTTTTTGTCGTTATGACGGATCCGGTAAATATTCCGGCTGTGGACCTTTCTATCCTGATAGGGAATCTTTTAGATAATGCAATTGAAGGCAGCCAGCACTATGAACAGCCAAGAATTGATTTAACGATGAAAAGCAACAATAACTTGCTTGAACTCGAAATTCGAAATACTATTCCGGAATCTGTTCTTGATAAAAATCCATCTCTTAAAACAACCAAAGGCGATAAAAGCCGGCATGGACATGGCATACCGAGTGTGAAAAGAATTTTGGAATCTTACCAGGGAGTGATTGATTTTTTTGAAGAGGACAAGCAGTTTTGCTGTCGTGTAACCCTATATTTTTTACAATAAACGCGCCGGAAACGTGCCAGTCACGACGCATTCTGTCCAGTCACGACAAATCTATTGCATATTGAAGTTTGTCCTGTACACTGAATCCAGATATGCAGTTACAGGGTCGGAGGTGGTAAACTTGCTGACACAAATTTCTGATAAACTAGCAGTCTTTTTTCTGCAGCGGGATCTGATTAAGGCATCACACCAAAGAATCATAGCCTATGGTCTGACCTTAATGATTTCCACCATCCTGAATATAATGCTGATTGTTTTCCTGGGGTTTTTTTTGAATCGTCTTTCGGATGCTCTTGTTTTTCTTGTTGTTTTTATTGTACTGCGCCAGTTTAGCGGTGGTTATCATGCCTCAACCTATCTGAAATGCTGCATTGTACTATGTTCATCGTTTGGGGCCGTACTTCTTTTCAGACAGATATTTTCTCGGCAAATGGAAATGATGCTGGTGGCATTAGTGTTGTCCCTGGTTACTTTTCTTATGTTTGCTCCGATTGGAGATATCAACAAACCTATTAGGCCGGAGAAGCAACGGGTCGCTAAGATAAAATGCCTTGTTGTGCTCTTTTGTATTTTTGGTCTTGCCATTATTCTGTATGCCCAAAAAAGCATCCTTTGTTTGTCAGTTTCCGGAACCGCTTTTATGACAGCCATCTTGATTCTTGTTAAAAAAATCAGGTCTAGAGAGGAGGTGAAATAAATGACTAAATTATACAAACTGATTGTTTCATTAGCCGGGCATGCTGCTTATTGGGGGAAAGGTTCCGTCTCCTGGTGGGGAGCCTATCAGCCACAAGAACCAGAGGAATTGTATAACAGTACATTCAAGGACTTGCTTTGATGATACCTTGTGTTTTCATAAATGAGGCATAAGGATAGCATTATGACAAAGAAGCTTAATTATATAGGATCAGTTTGATTAAAGTTGATCCTATATAATTAAAGGCTGATTTATTATTCGTGATCAAGCCATTATTTTTGACTTGGAAATGGATTGAGATTTTCTTGAAAAGAGTTTTTATGAAAAGTATATTAAAAAGTTTATTGGCAGTAGGTCTGGTTTTTTCTTTGATTATTCCAATATCAGCGTCATCATTGCCAAATAGTGATGCTATTATGAAAACGAAAGAAAATCAAATATTTTTGGCGAAAATTGATGCCACAAAATCGACTAAAGACATAACTATCAAAAACATTAAGTATATAAATGATTTTTCAGATAATAAATATACAGTTGTTGAATGTGATCCTATTGGATATTATATTTATCATAATGAGTCTGGCGTTTTTGTAGAGTATTCTGCTGAGTCCACCTCACCTTACTTGAATTTTTCAACAAATTTATATTACGGTGGACCAACAGAGTATTACCAAGAGCGAGAAGATGTTTTTTATCACACTATCACAGATGAAAGTATCAAGACTTCAGCATGGCCAAGTTTGGCAAAAGTAAGCGATTCGATCGCCGATCAGTTGATAGAGCAAAGCGATAAGGGTGTTTTGGATTATGTGCAAGGTACAACAAAGGAGAATACTGCCGAGAGCGTTATTGTCACTTATTCAACTACATATTGTACTTCTTATACTTATATACAGAACATTGGTTCGAATTTCGGATATTTGACAGAAGGTGGAGAAGGGTTGTGCGGATATGTAGCGGGCAACATGATGTTGTATTATTGGCATAAACGTTTCCCAAGCAAAAACCTTCTTCCTTCAAATTACCTGCTTTCTGGTGGTACAGGGCTTAATGGATCATTGCTTACTTCCAAATTGCGTCAGATTGGAAGTGATCAAGGCGTTGGAACTGGAACGGTAGGATGGCAAATGCGTGATATTCTAATAAGCTATTCAACGGAAAGAAATGTAAGTGCTACAGCAGCATATTATTTAGGAGCAATAAATGCGGTTGCATGTATACAAGATAAAAAACCAGTCATTTTATTTGGTTCTCTCACTCCTCCAGAGGGAGGATCAAATATAAGCCATGCGGTCATTGCATATGGTGTCACTGGTGACAATCAGTTTATCGCACATTTTGGCTGGGCAGGCTATCCATCTGTAACTATTTCGGGTGTTTTTGGTTCATCAACTCAATATGTGCTCAATTAGATCGGAGGACGAAAACATGAAAAAAAGAATTCTTTCTGCTTTATTACTGCTGCCGTTGTTAACTGTTTGTTCCTGTGTGGATGCATCTGCAATTGACCAGATCAACACGCTGGATTATTTTACCGGCCAGATTCTGGATATCCCTGTTTCTTTTCGCTATGGAGTTCCACAAGGAAGTTCTGCTTCTACTTTTTCAGCAAATGAGACGATAGAAGAACTGGGGAGACGTATCGAAGATGTGACTGCAGGTGAATATACCTATCAGGCAGAAGACTATGGCGCAAAAAACCTTCTTGTATTTTTTACAGATGAAAAGGACGATCGTTCTGTCGCGTTGCTTACAAAAAATGAAACAGCTCCGGATGTGACGCTGAAGGCAAAGTACCTGTATCGTTTTTTTAACCTGAAGGCCCGGCTCAAATTCACCCTGTCAGATCAGGAAAAACAGTTATCGCTTTTTTTTCCCTACCATCTGGTAAATGATTCAAGTATTGAGGATGATTTTTCGACACTTGCGAGTCATCAAAAATATCAGACTGTGTATGACATGACATACTTTGTTGCTTTCTACACAGAAACGATTCGCTTATATTCCCGTGCAGGACTCACAGTTGAGGATCTGGCAGTTGACGAAAATTCTTTTACGATTAGTTACAAATTTTTGAAGACCGATCAGGATGAACGCTATACCGCAGCAGACAGGTGTGTGAAGTATGACTTCTCAGACTGGGAGAGTACACATTGTTTTACGCTGTCTGTTATTGAGGCAAAAGGGTAGGGAATTTACATCATGAGATGAACTATTTATGCAAGATGATAAGCACAAAAGAGAGGGGGTGATACAGTTGAAAGGTAAGTGGTAATGTGTCCTAAATCAAGTAGTCTGAGGCCGTGATTGAAGAACAGGAAAGATTACCTTGTATTCAGACATTTCTTGGCGACTACCTCTGCGAACACCGTATCCCCACAGGAAGATTCATTGGAATCCTTTGATTTTAGGTTCCCGTGCAGCGTTCTCAAAGAACAAATACTGTGGCCTGGTAATATGACTTAGTAGAGTAAGCCTACAATATTTGTTCTTCGGTGCGCATGGCGTAGGAAGGATACATTTAGCGTAAGCAGTAATGTGTGTCCTGAAGAAGTGAGATCAACGAAAGGGGAGTTATGAAACAGAAAGCACTTCATGCTTTGCGAGAGATGAGAGTAGGTCTCTCGGAATCGGCATTCAGGTGCAGATTTCAAACCACCTTTGGGTGCTGCAATCAAAAGTTGTGGTGCTGAGCGCAAAGGAAAATGGCTGAATTAAATCAGTCAGGTAGGTACCATGGAGCTGAACGAAAGTGAAGAGTCCTATATTAAAATCAGAAACCGACAATTTTGTGCATAATATACTATATTCAATATATCCGACAAATTTTGCTATAAGCAATGCCATGACCAAAAGAGAAAAGGTGCTGATTATTATTGATAATTGTTTGACAATTCCAAAATCCTTTTTGCTACATCTTTATTGATTAAAACTATATACATTAATTAATATCATGATAAAACCATATAATTAATGTTGTCCGAATCATATACCTAAAAGTGAAAGAGAGGTGATTCCGTGCGAACAGAATTGGTTTATTGTTTGAAGAATCGTTACTATAGAATTGGCTTGTGTCTATTAGTCATGGGGTTTGTGTTCTATACTTTTTCATATTTTTATGGGTTGCAAATTACCGTTTCAGACTATCAAATGGCTGCTGAGACATTTGTCCCTTTTAGCTTCAACCCCGACAGAACTCTCAGTGCATTACATTTTTGGTTTGGTACTGAGGTATCTTATCGGCTGCCTGAGCAGACCTTTTCGTTTTATGGGAGTGTTTTTGCTTGCTTGCTAATTCCAATTTTGTTGGCATTATTCAATTTAGACAGTTACTTACAAGACGTTAAAGGAAATGTAAAGAACATCAGGATCGCCAAATCAGGCAAATACAGGTACTATTATTCGAAGTTGTTTTCCGTATTTCTTGTATCATTCTTTTCACTTTTCGTCCTTCAGCTGCTACAGTTCATTGCAGGTTGGGGAATTGATAACTTAACTAATTTGATTAGTCAGCCGACGCCTATACAGGCAAGTGATCTTATTACTGTTGTTGGGATTTCTGCAAGGATTTCTTTGTTTTATGCAATAATTCTTTCTTTTTCGTTCTCGATAAGTCTATATTTGGAAAAAATACCGGCGGCCGTGTATGCACTGCCACTGATTGTTACGGTAGCAACTGCCATTTACATAAAACCACAGCCGTATAATCTGGCTTTTCTGTATTCAAATTTAAGAGATGACTCCATGTTCCCCTTTTACTCTTTTACTTTTATTCTGATAGGTATAAGCCTTCTGCTGGTTCTGATAAAAACGAAAAAGAAAGATCAAATAACATGATTAGTGCATTGAGACTGTATAAAGCTAATATCAGACCTTTAACAGCAGCAACAATATTGATGTCTGTAGTGCTTCTCGTGCTCATACTGCCAACGGATTTTACCCAATATGTTTTTCAAACCCTATATTCTCCCGTGATTGCAGCAGCAATCTACATACCGGCATTCCTTATATGGGAACACCAACACATCAGGGAGCTGTTTGATCCACTTACAATTACACGCATGACGCTGAAAATGAGAATTTTATATGCAACTGTTACATCCTCTATGAGCGCCTTCCTATTTTCTTTGCTGATAACAGTATTAGTTATATCTCGTTCAGCAATAAATAATCAAACAGCATTCCGGACAGAGAATAGAAACATGCTTTTACTGATGTTTCTCTGTTTCCTCTCTGTATCTATTTTATTTAAAGCAATATATTCACTGACCAACAAATCATTTTTGTCATTTTCTGTTGTCATGTTAATTGTATTCTCTGAATATGCGGCTGCCTTGATTGGCTTTGATTTTCAAGTACGATTACTGATGGCACCGTCGTTTATGCCAATTTCTTTTGCTTCAAGTATATATAGCTATTTGCTTATACTTTTCCTTCTTCATCTCTTATTTGCTTATTCTTCGGTATACAGAGCAGAGGAGATTAATAGAAATGAAAAAAGATAAATTTACTTCTATAAGAGCTTTTGGAATACTGGCTGCAATACAGTTTGTGTTAACGCTTTTATTCCTTTTTTTGCCTGTCATGCGAAGTTCATTTTCGAGAGTAATCACTTTTGCGCTATCATTGTTTGAACTTTCCGGAGTACAAGAAATTCAAATTCTAAAAGATTTGTTATTTGTTATATTTCGGATACCATTGCTTTTGTTGGGCGCAGGATATTTGCAATCACGTTATAGTTCCTCGGAAGCAAACATACTTATAAGACAGGTTTCAATGTGGAAGTACTATCTTAAAAATCTTGCCCGGTTATATTTAATGTCACTATGCAATTTCTTTGCCATATTAATTGCTCTTGCTATTTATCTTCTACCGGACCTATTTATGGGGTTAACATCACAGGATTTGTTGTTTCTACGACAGATGTCTCCCTTAATCATTTTATATCCCTTGTCTGGGTTTGTGTTGTTGCTATACGTAAATTTGGTTACCCTTTTTACCCCTGCAAAATACAATTCGTTTATCGGATTGAGCGCTATATTGATCAATATGCTGCTATTTAAAATTCCGTTAGTAATTATACAGTCTTGGATTCAGTATTCACCTCTTGCCGCCCAATCATTTAACTATATTGGCACACAGATTTCTGTAAATGAAACGGCGGCATCAATCGGTATAGAAATCCGGTTGCATGGAAATGTTCTTATCCTGTTTGTTTCACTTCTTGTACAAATTTTGTTTCTTTCAGTCATAACTTCAAAGAAATTACGGACAATGGATTACTTGTGATTTATTAGAAAGGGGGCGACTTATATGAATTATGTTGAACTTAAAAATTACGGAAAAGAAATCCAGGGAAGACGCGTGCTAAACAATATTAATCTTGAGGTCCCACAAAATCAGATTGTTGGGTTGCTTGGTCGAAATGCTTCTGGGAAAACAATGCTTCTGAGAGCAATAAGCGGTTTGATCAGACCAACGTCAGGGACAGTTAAGGTACGGGGTAATATATTAACATCTGCACATCCGTTTCCACAATCTATGGGGATAATCATAGAAACAGTCAATTTTTGGCCGCACTATTCAGGGTTTTCGTGCCTGAAAATACTTGCAGGCATTAAAAACACAATTGACGATGCAAAAATTAAAGATACCTTACAACGTGTTGGCTTAGATCCAGATGACAAAATGCCAGTTAGAAAATATTCAATGGGAATGAAACAACGACTAGCCATCGCACAGGCAATTATGGAAGAGCCGGAGTTGCTGCTCCTTGATGAACCAACAAATTCTTTAGACACGCAAAGTCGAGGCATTTTTCGAAACATTATGCTGGAAGAGAACAGAAGAGGTGCAACAATAATCATAGCTAGTCACATCAGAGAAGATTTGGAGCTATGTTGCAAATCATTTTATTGCATTGAAAACGGAGAAATACAGAAGGAGGCAGACAACGGTATGATCTAAGAACTATTGTGATTTCTGTGAGATGACACATGAAAATAAATGGAAGGAGTACGTTTATGAGAAAGAAAGTACTGAGTATTTTGGTAACTATTGGCATAATACTAGTCGTATCTGTGAACTGTGTGTATGCAGGGAGCACAGATTTTACAAAGTCTCTTCCCTTGCAGGCTGATACAACCGTAGTAGATTATAAAACAAAAACTACAAATACGGCTGGAAGTGCGATTGTTTTAAATACCGCTGTCTCTGGCTATAACACGGTTACTGTGTGGACAGATGTCCAGTGGGCAAACGGCGGAACAGTAGATCAGTTTTCACCAAGGAAATCGATTTCCACAAGATCTTCCTCATCGGTTTGGCTTGGTGCATACACACAATATTCAGGAGTAACGGCTGGAGACAAAGTGCGCTTAAGAGCAGTTGCTGCTGATTGGGGAGGAGATACTATTACAGGAAATTGGAATTATTGCTAATCAACATAAATAGACTTGCTACTCTTAACAATAACTACTACAGAAAGTCATTATAATATTAGTGTATGTAAAGTTTTCATGTGTCATTTCACAGAAACCACAGAAGCCTTCTTTCTAATATTTTCTTAAGACACATATAATTTTTGTGAGAAACTAATTTATTTATGTTCTTTTACCTGAATGATATCTGGAACTGTTAATAATACAAGCTTTACCTTGAGTGAGTTATCTTATCAGAATGCCATTCTATAAAACGATGGATATTAGAGTTCATTTTGTTTTGTTTAGTCAGGATAACGAGAAGTCAACGGTTTTTCGGACAATCTGCTAAGCAACACTTTGTAGATGCAGTTGTTGCCAGGTGTTTAGGAACTTCAGAGGGCTTAGGTAGCCCAGTCGTT
>Ga0123339_10001603_pt1 | contig 15567 bp, 13 predicted proteins | sample lystaG_FD_89956 | JGI IMG/M metagenome (GOLD analysis project Ga0123339, IMG submission 89956) | Glacier valley bacterial and archeal communities from Borup Fiord, Nunavut, Canada, to study Microbial Dark Matter (Phase II) -... | ecosystem: Environmental > Aquatic > Freshwater > Ice > Glacier ... | reverse complement strand
GCCCGAACGCTGCGCCGTTCTACAAATGGGCGAATGCCAAATTGGGCGACGCGGCGGTGCCCAAGTGGAATTTCCACAAAATCCTCGTCGGCCGCGACGGCCACCTGATTGCCGCCTTCCCGAGCAAGGTCACGCCCGACAGCCCACAGGTGACGGCGGCGGTGACGAAGGCGCTGGCTGCAAACTAGGTCGTAAACTCATAACTGAGCGAGCGGCCGACACTGGTGAAAAGCAGACGTTAGTTTCGATTATCAGGTGTCGCGCCCGGCAGAGTACAGGCGACTGGCTTTGCAAGCGCTTCTCTGTCCTCCGCAGAAATGTTACCGATATTCAATCGCTTGCTCGCTTCGAGCCATTCCTTTGACGAAAGAGTGATAATCCAATCGTAGCTGCGCGACCGAGCGATGGCCTCTGCTAGCCGATCTCGCGATGTGTCATTGAGTTTCGTGTGGTATCGGAGCGTTAGTAGACCCTGCCTCGCAGCAAATGCTTGCTGGTCCAATGCGCCCGTCTTTGATGTTAATGAAAATATGCCAGCGTAGGACTGGCGCAACTCGGGCCGCATATGCGCGACTGCACCCGATGCTATTGCAGCATCCCAAGCCGACGTGTCCCAAGTATTAAAAAGACCTGTTGTATGGTATTGATCTGACGGAAAGTTGGGCAGATCAATCAGCTTATCCAGGGCATCGAGCTGTCGCTCAAAGCACTCAGAATATTTGATGCGCATCAATGATGAGAACTTTGAATCTAGTAGTTGAGCGTTCAGGCTTTCCTGAGTCTCATCGACGAGATGTTTCCAATGCCTGGTTTGAACCGCTTCCTCGGCGCCAATCGCTATCAATACACCGATCACAACGATTGCAATTTCACCAATAAATTCACGCCAGCCGTGTATGGGTTTTGGAAGATGGAAGTGCATAAGCGTAAGGTCCCCTCACACACAGGATGAACGGTTCTCGCCGTGACTGCAAATGGAGCGAAAGCGGCATCCCAGCTTATGAGATCACGCGCTAGGCGGGCCAAGGCTCCCCTCGCACGCCGCATCGGGCGCAGCCGTTCCGGCCGGTTTCAGTCCTCGCGTCCGGGCTCCGCCTTGGCCGACGATGTCGGAGCGCCCGCAACCGCCTCTCCCTCGCGCGCGCGCGCCTTGCGCCGGGCGAGGTTGGCGCGCAAAGCAGCCGCGAGCCGGTCTTCGCGTGCGGGATCGTCCTTCATCCCGCCGATCTAGCTTGTGGAGCGCCGCGTGGCGACACCCGGCCCAGCGCCGCCAATCACGCTCCGGGCCGTTTCCGCGCCGCTCGCCTTTCCCGCGCTGTTGCTGGGCGCGGCCGCGCTCGCGGTGGGGCCGGTGTTCGTGCGCGCGGCGGGCGTAACTCCGATCGCGTCGGCGTTCTGGCGCATGGCGCTTGCCGCACCGGTGCTGATCGCCATCGCGCTGCTTTCGCGCCAGCCGCGGCCGCGGGGCGGCAAGGGCTGGGGCCTGCTGGTGTTCGCGGGGGTGATGTTCGCCGCCGATCTGGCCGCGTGGCATCTGGGGATCGTGCGCACCACGCTCGCCAACGCGGTGTTGTTCGGCAATGTATCGAGCTTCTTCTTCGCGGCTTACGGCTTCGTCCTGATCCGCGCATGGCCGCGCCCCAGGTTCGCGCTGGCGATGGCATCGGCGGGGGTGGGCGTGGCGCTGTTGCTCGGCCGCTCCTTCGAGCTTTCGGCGGCGCATTTCGCGGGCGATCTGCTGTGCATCCTCGCGGCGATCTTCTACACCGTCTATCTGGCGGTGATCGACCGGGTGCGGGGCCGGGTGGGCGCGTGGCCCGTGCTGGCGGTGGCGACGGTTGCGGGGGTATTCGCGCTCGCGCCCTTTCTGCCCATGTTCGGCGGCGCGCTGGTGCCGGCCGACTGGACGCCGCTGATCGCGCTCGCGCTGATGAGCCAGGTGGTGGGGCAGGGGCTGGTGGTCTACGCGGTCGGCCACCTCGAACCCGGGGTGAGCGGACTGGGGCTGCTTATCCAGCCTGTGATCGCGGCTGCGATCGGCTGGGCGTGGTATGGCGAAGCGATGGGCGCGGTGGATTTGGCGGGGGCGGCACTGGTGCTGGGGTCGCTCGCAGTGGCGCGGTGGCCGCAGCGCGCGAGCGATGCCGAAGCATAGCCGATAACCTGTTTTTATAGTATCCGTTCGGCAGCAGAGGGAGCGGACGCATGAACCCGAACAAGGCGCTTTGGGAAAAGGGTGATTTCACCCGTATCGCCGAAACGATACGCGAAAGTGGCGAGGCGTTCGTAGCGGGACTCGGGATCGAGAAGAGCATGGACGTCCTCGATCTCGGCTGCGGCGATGGGACGACCGCGCTTCCGGCGGCGCATCTTGGAGCCAATGTCCTCGGCGTCGATATCGCTGCAAATCTCGTCGCAGCGGGGAACGCCCGCGCGCGGCAGGCGGGTCTGACGAACGTCCGGTTTCAGGAGGGCGATGCCTCCGATCTTCAGGGCATCGAGGATGCACGCTTCGATCTCGTCGTCAGCATGTTCGGCGCGATGTTCGCTCCTCGCCCCATGGACGTCGCGCGCGAGATGGTGCGCGTTACGCGTCCGGGCGGCCGTATCGTGATGGGCAACTGGATCCCGGGCGATCCGACGCTGGTCGCGCAGGTGCTGAAAATCAGTGCGTCCTATACGCCGCCGCCGCCCGAAGGGTTCATCAGCCCGGTAACATGGGGGATCGCAGAAAACGTGCAGGAACGGTTCGGAGCCGCCGGCATTCCGCATGAGAAGATTGCGTGCCAACCCGCGACCTGCGTGTTCCGGCATTCCGGGCCGCCTGCCGGATTGCTGGATATCTTCGAGCAATATTACGGACCGACGATGAATGCGTTTGCTGCGGCGGCCACAACGGGTCGCGCCGACGCGCTTCACGCGGAACTTCTGGCGCTCTTCACCGCCCAGAACCAGGGCGGTCCTGCAACCACCGTAATTCCGGCCACTTACCTTCGCGTGGTTGTCGACAAGCCCTGAGCGGTTGCGGCGACCGGTCCGTCCGGATGTCGACCCGCTCGCCGCAACCGGCCGCGCCTACTCGGCTGCTATGCCGAACTGCGCCGCCTCGGTGCTCGCGCCCAGCGCCGTCGTCGAGGACTGGCCGCCCGCAACCGCCTCGGCGATCAGATCGAAATATCCCGTGCCCACCTCGCGCTGGTGGCGGGTGGCGGTGTAGCCGAGCGGCTCGGCAGCGAACTCGGCCTGCTGAAGCTCGCTGTAGGCTGCCATGCCACGGTCGCGGTAGCCGCTCGCCAACTGGAACATGCCGTAGTTGAGCTGGTGGAAGCCTGCGAGCGTGACGAACTGGAACTTGTAGCCCATCGCACCCAGCTCGCGTTGATAGCGCGCGATCGTCGGCTTATCGAGGTTCTTTTCCCAGTTGAAGCTGGGCGAGCAATTGTAGGCCAGCAGCTTGTTTGGGTATTTCGCGCGGATCGCCTCGGCGAAGCGGCGCGCGTCGTCCAGATTGGGCTTGCTCGTCTCCCACCACAGCAGGTCCGCATGCGGTGCGAAGGCGAGGCCGCGCGCGATGCAGTGATCCACGCCCGTGCCGGGCTTGAGGCGGAAGAAGCCCTCGGGCGTGCGCTCCCCGGTCAGGAACTGGTGATCGCGCGCATCGATGTCGCTCGTCATCAGCATCGCACTCTCGGCATCGGTGCGCGCGCAGATGACGGTCGGCACACCCATCACGTCCGCGGCGAGGCGCGCGGCATCGAGGTTGCGGATGTGCGCCTGCGTGGGGATCAGAACCTTGCCGCCCAAATGGCCGCACTTCTTCTCGCTGGCGAGCTGATCCTCGTAATGCACGCCCGCCGCGCCTGCCTCGATATAGGCTTTCATGATTTCAAAGCAGTTGAGCGGCCCGCCGAAACCGGCTTCGGCATCCGCGACGATGGGCGCGAACCAGTCGCGCTTCGCTCCGCCTTCGGAGTGCTCGATCTGGTCGGCGCGTTGCAGTGTGCGGTTGATGCGGCGGCACAGCTCGGGGCCTGCGTTGGCCGGATACAGCGATTGATCGGGATACATGGCGGATGCGGTGTTCGCGTCGGCGGCGACCTGCCAGCCGCTGAGATAGATCGCCTTCAGTCCGGCGCGCACCATCTGCATCGCCTGGTTGCCCGTGACCGCGCCGAGCGCGTGGACATAATCCTCGCTGTGCAGCAGCGCCCAGAGCTTTTCCGCGCCGCGCCGCGCGAGCGTGTGCTCGATCGTGATCGAACCGCGTAGCTGCATCACCGTCGCGGCATCGTAGGGCCGTTCGATCTCGTCGAAGCGGCCGTGCGGGGCGGGGACGAAGGTGGCGAAATCAGTCATCGGAGGCTCCATTGGTGCGGTGCAGCAATGATGCAGCCAGCGCCGCCACGTCAAGCCGAACTCTGCGCGCATACGATATTGGCTTACCAGAGCAGCGCCTCCGGGTTGGGAATTGGTTTGTGCTTCTGCGCGGCAAGCAGCGCGAGAATCGAGCGCACGGCGACGGCAATCCCGATCAGCGCGAGGATCAGGAACCCGATTCCAATGATAATCGTCAGCCATCCCAATAGGCTGAACAGGATCGAATACCAGAAGGTGCGGATGTGGTAGCGTTCGTGGCTGCGCTGCCAGCCGGGCGAATCGGGCGCGTCGCGCCAGACATAGCCGAGTATCACCGCCACGATACCGAACGCGCCGCCCGAGATTGCGCCGGCCAGATGCAGCAGCGCGACGATCGTAGGACGATTGAAATCGAAGCCGTTGTTCACGCGCTTTGTCTCCCGCTTTCGCCCGTCGATGTAACCGCAGACGCGCCCACCCCCAAGCGGGCGCTTGCACGATACGCGCGCGCAGCTAAGCGTTCACACGATGGCGTTGACCGATCGCATGTCGCCCGTGGTGCGCACCGTGGCCATCCTCGCCGTGCTTGCGTTCGTGGCACTAGTGAGCGCGCTCGCGCTGCGGGGATCGCGCGCGGCCACCGAACGCGATGCCGCGCTCGCGCTCGAACGGCGCACCTTCGTCGTCCTGATCGAGACCGAGCGCCTCGATGCCGCGATCCGCGCTTCGGAATCGGACCAGCGCGGCTTCCTGCTCAGCACCGACACGCCCTTCTTCGACGAGATGAAAGTCCAGATGCGCGGTGTCGGGGCCAGCTTCGCCCGGTTGCAATCGCTTACGGCGGACAACCCCCGGCAGCGGGCCAATGTGGCCGTGCTCGCGCCTTTGGTGAACGCACGGCTCAAGTTGCTGCGCGAGCATGCGGGACTGGCGAACAGTCTGGGCGTGATCAAAAATATTGGCTACGCGCCGGGTCGCACCGCAATGGCGGCGATTGCCGCGCGACTCGCGCTTGTGCGCGGCGAAGAGGAGCGTTTGCTCGCCCAGCGGCGCGCGGCTGCCAACGCGATCGACCAACGCGCCGACCGGATCAACTTTCTCCTCGCGTCGATCGGCGCCGCGTTGACCGCGATGGTGGTCCTCGCGGGGCTGACCGCGTTCGTTTCAATGAATCGCTCGCGTGACGCCACAGCGCGCGCGCGCGTCGAAGCGGGGATGCGCGAGACGCTGGAGGCGCGCGTCGCCGCACGCACCGCCGAACTGCGCACCGCCAACGCGCGGCTGATCGGCGAAGCGCAAACGCGCGAGGCGGCCGAGGACCAGGTGCGCCAGATGCAGAAGATGGAATCGATCGGCCAGCTGACCGGCGGCATCGCGCATGATTTCAACAACATGCTCGCGATCGTGATCGGCAGCCTCGATATGGCGCGCCATCGCCTCGATACCGATCCGGTTCGCGCGCGCACCTACATCGACAACGCCGAGGAAGGGGCAAAGCGCGCCGCGCAACTGACCGCGCGGCTGCTCGCCTTCTCGCGCCAGCAGCCGCTCGCGCCCGAGCCGACCGATATCAACAAGCTGGTCGGCGAAACGAGCGAGCTGATCCGCCGCACCATCGGCGAGCAGATCCGGCTGGAAACCGTGCTCGCGGGTGGGCTGTGGCGCGCGCATGTGGACCGGAGCCAGCTCGAAAACGCAATTCTGAACCTCGCCGTCAACGCGCGCGATGCGATGCCCGAGACGGGCAAGATCACGCTCGAAACCGCGAACACGCACCTCGACGACGAATATGCGCGCGGCCACGCCGATGTGAAGTCGGGCCAATATGTAGTGATCTGCGTCACCGATACCGGCAGCGGCATGCCGCCGGATGTGATCGCCCGTGCGTTCGATCCGTTCTTCACTACCAAGCAGGTCGGCAAAGGGACCGGCCTTGGGCTGAGCCAAGTGTTCGGCTTCGTCAAACAGTCGGGCGGACACGTTAAAATTTATTCCGAAGAAGGCGTCGGCACCACCGTCAAACTCTATTTGTCGCGCTGGTTCGGTGCGGATGCCGAAGAGGGCGCGCGCGCTGCGCCGGGCACCGAAATCCCCCGCGCGCGCGGCGACGAGATCGTCCTTGTGGTCGAGGACGAGCAGCGCGTGCGGCATCTGACGGTCGATACGCTGCGCGAGCTGGGCTATACCGTGGTGCAGGCGAACGATGGCGAGCAGGCGCTCGAACAGCTCCGCATCCAGCCGCGCATCGATCTGCTGTTTACTGATATCGTGATGCCCGGCATCAACGGCCGCGAACTCGCCGACCGCGCGCGCGAACTGCGCCCGGGCCTGCGCGTGCTGTTCACCACCGGCTACACGCGCAACGCGGTCGTCCACAACGGGATGCTTGATCCCGGCATGGCATTGCTGGGCAAGCCGTTCAACATGCGCGAACTTGCAACGCGCGTGCGGGGGATGCTGGATACGCCGGTCTCCGGCTGAGGCTCAGGCCGCGATTGCCAGTCCGCCGCGCGCATTATGGACGCGCCAGCAGCCGCGTCCCGCCTGTTTGGCGGCATAAAGCGCCAGATCGGCCGCCTTGTAGAGGTCGAGCGGGGTATGCCCGTGCTCCGGGGCGATCGCCGCGCCGAGGCTCAGCCCCAGCATGTGCGTGCGCCCGGCATAGGTCCACGGCTCGCCGCCGCCCGTCCCCAGCCGGTCGAGCAGTGCGCCAAGCGTCCCCGCATCCGCCGCCCCCGGCGCGATCACCGCGAACTCGTCTCCGCCCAACCGTGCGAGCGTATCGCCCGCGCGCACCCCGAAGCCCAGTCGCCGCGCCACCGCGACAATCGCCGCGTCGCCCGCATCGTGCCCCAACGTATCGTTGATTGTCTTGAAGCGATCCACGTCGACCAGCACGAGCGCGAACGGTCGCGCATGATCGCGGCATGCCGCCGCGAGGCGCGCGTTGAAGTCTGCGCGGTTCGAAAGCCCGGTCATCGGATCGGTCAGTGCCAGCCGCTCGACCTTGAGCAGTGCCTCCTTGGCCTCGTGGATGTCCTGGATGGCCCCGCTGACGCCCGTGATCGCTCCGCCACGCCGTATGGGTTCGCCGACCACGCTTACCCAGCGGCGCGCGCCATCGGCACGGATCAGCGGCAGCTCGAAGCGGAACGGGCGGCCGTGGACGAGCGCGCCCTCGACATCGGCCGCAACCTGTTTGCGCACCTCGGGCGGATAGAAATCGATCGCGCGCTCGAGCGTCGGCACATAACGCGGCCCAACCCCGTGGAGACGCCGCACCTGGCGGCTCCAGTGGACCTTGCCCGCCGCCAGATCGACTTCCCACCAGCCGAGCGCGTTCAGCCGCGCTGCCTGGTCCGAGCGGCGGATGTGCTCGCGCGCCACTTGCGCCGCGCGCCGTGTCTTGGCGAGTTGCCCCGCAAGCTGCTTCTCGAGCACCCCGCGCTTCAGATCTGCGACCACCAGTTCGGCCAGCCGGCGGAGCTGCTCATTCTCCTCCGGTGTGAGTCGGCGGGGCACCCGGTCGATCACGCACAACGTCCCCAGCCGCACGCCATTTTCTACCGTGAGCGGCACGCCCGCATAGAAGCGGATATCGGGCGCGGCGGTGACCAGCGGATTTTCAGCGAAGCGCACATCAAGCCGCGCGTCCTCCACCACCATCGTCACGTCGTCGCAGATCGCATGCGCGCAGAACGCCAGATCGCGCGGCGTCTCGCTTGCATCGAGGCCCACCTTCGCCTTGAACCACTGCCGGTGCTCGTCCACCAGGCTCACCAGCGCAATCGGCGCACCCAGCATGCGCGCCGCGAACTGGCACAGCAGATCGAGGCTGGCTTTGGGGGGCGTATCGAGCACGTCGTAGGACCGCAGCGTGCGCAGCCGCGCGGCCTCGTTGCGCGGCATCGGAGGTCTGGGCGTGGGCAACGGCAGTGCGCTCCTGTTCGCGGGGACGACAGAAGCGGTGACGACGCCCGGCCCTACACTTCAAGCGCGGCGCGACGATGCTGCAGTGCGGTGGCGGGGTCCGCTCCGGAACGGATCAGACGTCCAGATTGGCTACGCTCAGCGCGTTATCCTGGATGAATGCGCGACGTGGCTCGACAACGTCGCCCATCAGCCGCGTGAACATTTCGTCCGCCAGCGTCGCGTCCGCCGGATCGACGCGCAGCAGCGTGCGCGCGGACGGATCGAGCGTGGTTTCCCAGAGCTGCTCGGCGTTCATCTCGCCAAGCCCCTTGTAGCGGCTGACCGCCAAGCCTTTGCGCCCGATCGCCGTGATTGCGTCCAGAAGGTGGCTCGGCGTGTCCACCGCCGTCCCGTCGAGCGTTGCAGGTTCGCGATAGGCATCCGCCATCTCGCCCGCCAGCGCATGCAGCTTGCGCGCCTCCGCCGACGCGAGCAGCGCGCGATCGACGATGTGATGATCGGTGACGCCGCGCACCAGATGGCTCAGATGATAGCCGCCGTCGGCTGCGACTTCGGCTTCCCAGCCCTCCGCCTCATTGCCGTGGTTGAGGCGCTGGATGAGATTGTAGGCCGCCTCGAACCGCAGCGCGCGATCGTCGAGCCGCGCGGGATCGAGGCCACCCGTCATCGCCAGCGCCTCCACAATGGCATGATCATATTTATGCGGCACATGCGCCATCACCTGCTTCATGCGCCGCGCATGATCGACGAGCGCGCGCAGGTCCGCGCCCGAACGCGCGCCCGACGCGGCTTCGAGCACCTGATCCTTGAGGCCGCCCTCGATCAGATAATCGTCCATCGCGGCGTTGTCTTTGAGGTAGACTTCGCTGCGTCCCTTGGTGACTTTGTAGAGCGGTGGCTGTGCGATGTAGAGGAAACCGCCCTCGATCAATTCGCGCATCTGGCGATAGAAGAAGGTCAGCAGCAGCGTGCGGATATGGGTGCCATCGACATCGGCGTCGGTCATGATGACGATCTTGTGGTAGCGCAACTTGCTGAGGTTGAACTCCTCGCGCCCGATGCCCGTGCCCATCGCCATGATCAGCGTGCCGATTTCTTTCGAACCCAGCATCCGGTCGAAGCGCGCGCGCTCGACGTTGAGGATTTTGCCGCGCAGCGGCAGGATGGCCTGGAACTCGCGGTTGCGCCCCTGCTTGGCCGAACCGCCCGCGCTGTCTCCCTCCACGAGGAACAGTTCGGACTTGGCGGGATCGCGCTCCTGGCAATCGGCGAGCTTGCCCGGCAGGTTGGCGATATCGAGCGCGCCCTTGCGCCGCGTCAGCTCGCGCGCCTTCTTCGCCGCCTCGCGCGCGGCGGCGGCGTCGATGATCTTGGCGACGATGGTCTTGGCGGGGGCGGGATTTTCTTCCAGCCATTCGCCGAGCTTCTCCGAGATCAGCGCTTCGAGCGGTGCGCGCACCTCGGAGGACACCAGCTTGTCCTTCGTCTGCGAACTGAATTTGGGGTCCGCGAGCTTGACCGAGACGATCGCGGTCAGCCCCTCGCGCATGTCCTCGCCGGTGATGTTCACCTTTTCCTTCTTCATCGCGCCGGATTTTTCGGCATAGCCGTTCAGCGTGCGCGTGAGTGCGTTGCGGAACGCCGCCAGATGCGTGCCGCCATCGCGCTGGGGGATGTTGTTGGTGAAGCACAGCACCTGTTCGTAATAGCTGTCATTCCACTCCATCGAGACTTCGACCGCGACGCCATTGCCGCCGCCCTGCACGGTGATCGGGTTGGGGATCAGCGCGGTCTTCGATTGATCGAGGTGCTTGACGAACGCGGTGATGCCGCCCTCGTAATAGAGCACCACGTCGCGCTCCTCGGCATGGCGTGCGTCGACGATGCTGATGCGCACGCCCGAATTGAGGAACGCGAGTTCGCGGTAGCGACGCTCGAGCGCGTCGAAATCATAGTCGGTGATTTTGAAGGTTGCCGGGCTGGCGAGGAACGTCACGCTCGTGCCAGTTCGATCCCCCTGCGGGCCGACCGCCTTCAACGGCGAAACCGCCACGCCATGTTCGAAGCGCATCGCGTGCTCGGCCCCGTCCCGCCAGATGCGCAGCTCGAGCCATTCGGACAGGGCATTTACGACGCTGACGCCCACGCCGTGCAGACCGCCGCTGACCTTATAGGCGTTATCGTCCTGCGCGTTCTCGAACTTTCCGCCCGCGTGCAGCTGGGTCATGATGACCTCGGCTGCGCTGACGCCTTCCTCGGCATGGATGCCCGTCGGGATGCCGCGGCCGTTGTCGGTGACCGTCACCGATCCGTCGGCGTTGAGCGTGATCGTCACGAGATCGCAATAACCCGCGAGCGCTTCGTCGATCGCGTTGTCGCTCACCTCGAAGATCATGTGGTGCAGGCCGCTGCCGTCTTCGGTATCGCCGATATACATGCCCGGCCGCTTGCGCACCGCATCGAGGCCGCGGAGGACCTTGATCGAGGATTCATCGTAAGCGGGCTGGCTGGCCAAATCGGTGTTCCTTGGGAAGGGGAGGGGGCGCGGGACCGGGCCGCTCGCCCATGCTCCTATATAAGCACGCGCGCGCGCGTGCGCGAGCGATTTTCCCCCCTCCCGCTTGCAGGGGAGGGGATTAAAATGCCCGCACCGCGCCCCCCGCCACCTCCAGCCGCGTTCCTGCCGACAGTCCGTCGAACAGCGCCGCCTCGGTTCCTGTCACCCACACCTGCCCAAGCGCGGGCAGGCGCGCGAACAGCGCCGCGCGCCGTGCTGCATCGAGATGCGCTGCAACCTCGTCGAGCAGGAGGAGCGGCCGCACGCCGCGCCGCGCCGCGACCAGCGCCGCGTGCGCGAGCAGGATGCCGATCAGCAGCGCCTTCTGCTCACCGGTCGAGGCGCGCGGCGCTGGCTGGCCGGTCGGCACATGGATCACGGTCAGTTCGGCGCGGTGCGGCCCGAACGTCGCGCGCCCGGCTGCGGTATCAAGCGCGCGTCGCCGCCCGAGTTCGTGCGCCAGCGCCGCCGGGTCCATCCCGCCATCGTCGAGCGCCAGCCGCGCCGCCGGAAACGGTGCCTCGGTCGCATCGAGCCACGGGCCGAGCGCCGCGACAGTATCCGCCCGCGCCGCTGCAAGCGCCGCGCCATGCTCCCCCATCGCGCGCTCGAGCGACGCCAGCCACGCCGGCTCCGCCGCCCGCTCGCCCGTCAGCAGCCGGGTGCGCTCGCGCATCGCGGCCTCATAGCGCGTGGCGTGGCGGCCATGATCGGGCACCAGCGCGAGCGTCAGCCGGTCGAGAAAGCGCCGCCGCGCCGAGGCATTGTCCGCGAGCAGCCGGTCCATCGCGGGCGTAAGCCACGAAAGCGCCAGCCGTTCGCCGAACGCCCCCACGGCCACGCCCGCGCCATTGGCGCGTGCCACGCGCCGATCGGGCGCGTTTGCTACCGTCCCCGTGCCCAGCTCGGCCGCGCCCGCACCTTCCAGCCGCGCCGCCACCGCCCAGCCGCCCGCGCCGCAATCGCGCGCCATCTCGCTCAGCGCTGCGCCACGCAGCCCGCGCCCGGGGGCAAGCAAGGAAAGCGCTTCGAGAATGTTGGTCTTCCCCGCCCCGTTCGCCCCCGTAATGACGACCGGCCCCGGGGCCGCGACGATCTCGGCGGCACCATAGCTCCGGAAATCGGTGAGGCTCAGCCGCCCGATCCAGGCGTCGGCGGGGAAGGGCGCGGCCATGTGTTACGCGCCTATAACTTGCGTGCACGCCAAGGAAGGGTCAGCGTGCTAGACAAGGCCGCGCGGGGGAGACGCGGCGCGAGGACGAGCATGAGCGCGAGGCATATTTTCGTTTTTTTCGAATGCTTTACGCTCGGCGGAGTCGAGCGCTCCGCACTGCGCCACATGGGCGAGTGGGTGCGCCAGGGCCGCCGCGTGACGCTGTTTGCGGGCGCGCTCGAAGGCCCGTTGCTGGGCGAACTGCCCGAGGGCGTGGAAGTCGTTGTCGGCAGTGTAGAGGATTATCTGGGCATGTTCGTGCCCACCATCCGCGCCGCACGGCGTGCGCACGCCGACGTGATCTTCGTGCCGGGCAACCACTATACCTCGATCGCCTGTATCCTTCGCCTCGCCCTCGGCCGCGACTGTCCGCCGATCGTCGCCAAGGTGAGCAACGCGTTCGAACGCACGGACCAGTCGCGCCTCCACCGGTTCGGGTATCGCGCGTTTCTGCGCGCGCATGTCCGGCTGATCGATCATTTCACTGCACTTTCGGGCACGATGCGGCGCGAGGCGCTGGCGGTGGCGCGCATGGCACCGGGGCAGGTGAGCGTGATTGCCGATCCGGTGATCGCGCGTGCGGCAGCGCCGCCAGTAGCAGCAGTGCCGGACTCGCTACCGCGCATTGCGGTGGTCGGAAGACTCGTCGCCCAGAAGCGCGTCGAAATGCTTGTAGAAGCCTTCGCGCGCATTCCCGCCGCACTGGGCGCGCACCTCGATATTGTCGGCGACGGCCCGGAGCAGGCGAAGGTGGAAGCAGCCGTCGCTACGTACGAGCTTGGCGACCGGGTGACCCTGCACGGCTATCTTGCCGATCCCGCGCCGGTGATGGCGCGCGCGCGCGTGCTCGCGCTGTCGTCGGTCTACGAAGGGCTGCCCGCCGTGATCCCGGAGGCCTTCGCGCTCGGCACGCCTGTTGTGACCACCGACAGCACGAGCAGCCTTGTCGAGCTGATCGACGATCCGAGGCTGGGGACGATCGTGCCGCGGGACGATGTGGACGCGCTCGCCCGTGCGCTGGCGGCGCGGGTGGGCGTGGAGCCGGACCGTGTGTGGATCCGTGCGCGGGCACGGCGCGGTGCGGGCTGGCCCGAGGCGGCGGCGCAATATCTGGGGGTGTTCGACCGTCTGGTCGCCGAACGCGCGACCCGTCCGCTGCCCGGGCGCATCGCATCGGTGATCGGTGTGCTCTATGCGGCCGCGCGCGGCGAAGCGCGCCACGGGGGTTCGGCCGAAGCTGTTCCAGCCGCCGTGCGCTAGACGTCCGCTTCGGGCCGCATCTTTTCGGCCGCAGGGGGGTCCATCATCCACATGCGTTCGAGCGCGTAGAACTGGCGCACCTCGGGGCGGAAGATGTGGACGATCACGTCGCCTGCATCGATCAGCACCCAGTCCGCCGCCGTCAGCCCCTGCATCTTGACGCTGCGTCCCAGCTCCTTGTGCACGCGCCCGGCGATCTTGTTCGCCATCGAGGCGACCTGCCGCGTCGAGCGGCCCGACGCGATCACCATATGGTCCGCGATCACCGATTTGCCCGCCAGCGGGATGGTGACGATATCGAGCGCCTGATCGTCCTCCAGCGTGGCCAGCACCATATCGTGCAGCGTCTTGACCGAATCGGTAACGGGATCGCTCAACGGGCAAGTCTTTCGGCAGGGGCGCGCCGCCTGTCGAGCCGTTCGGCCCAGTGCGGATCGCGCGCGCGGATTTGGGTGGCGGATGTCGGATCGAGACGGATGGGCAGGATCACGATCGCGGGACATCTCCAGCGGGGCCAGTCCCGCGCGGTTTCAGCCGCGTGGCGATACCGGCGCAGCCACCCCATCGCGGGTGCGGTGAGGCTGTTACCGACATAGCGCGGCCGGGCGAAAACGGCAATCGGCACCGCGCGCGCGATGGCGCGCCAGCCCTGCCAGCGGTGGAAGCCCGCCAGATTGTCCGCCCCCATCAGCCAGATGAAGCGGAGCTGCGGGAAGCGACGCCTCAGCGCCACGATGGTGTCCACCGTATAGCGTGTGCCCAGCCGCGCCTCGATCCCGGTGGCGCGGATGCGCGGGTGGCCGTGCGCGGTCTCGCGTGCGGACGCGAGCCGGGCTGCAAAAGGCGCCATGCCGTGGGCGGGCTTGAGCGGATTGCCGGGGCTCACCATCCACCACAGCTCGTCCAAGCCCAGCCGCCGGAGCGCCTCGCGGCTGATGTGGAGATGGCCGCCGTGCGCGGGGTTGAACGACCCGCCGAGCAGACCGATCAACGGCCCGCGCGCGGTCGCGGCGAGGCGGGGCATGGCGTGCGGCGTGCGCGGCCGCACGGGGGGTGTCAAGCCGGGTGGCCGCGCTCAGCCCGTGGGCGGGCCGGTGATCAGCTCGGTCTTCACGCGCAGCGTGCGCGTGGCGATGCGGATTTCCATGAGGAACGTCGCCAGCCCCGCGATCACCAGCGCCATCACGATCACGAACAGCGCGGGGACGATCCGGCTGGCGGGGAGCGAGGTATCGGCGGCGACGAACAGCGCGGCGATCAGCAGGCACGCCGCCAGCCCCGAGCAGACGCACAGCGTGACTGCGCGGTTGGCGAGCCGCATGCGCCGATCGAGCGCGATCAGCTCGGCCACCGCCCTGGCGCGCGCGGGACCGGGCGGCGGCATGTTCGCCTCGATCGTGCGCGCGCGGTCGATCACGCGCGCCAGCCGCGCGGCGAGCACGTTCAGGATCGATCCGACCGCGGTCAGCAGGAACACCGGGGTGAGCGCGAGCTGGATCGCGGTGGCGAGCGTGGGTCCGGAGAACATTGGCTGGTGCGTTAGGACGGCGGCGGCGCGGGGGAAAGGGCCGCGCGCTGCGCTCAGGGCCAGGGGCGGATATGCGGCGGCAGATCGGGGGGCGGCGCGGCATCGGCTTGCGGCGCGGGCGCGGGCTGCGGCCTCTGGCGGGCGCGCATGTAATCGAGGAAGGCGCGGTCCGCCTCGGTCAGCTTGTGCGCGGGGATCGACCACGGATTGCTGCACGACCCGGACGTGCCGGGACCGCCTGGCCCCGACCCCGGCGCGGGTGCGAGCTGGGGGCGATAGGGCGGGGCGGGGGCGTCTTTGCTCATGGCGCAGGGTGGCGCAGGGTGCGTCCTACAAGTCGAGGGGTGTGTGGCTGTTGCCCGCCGCTCGGCGACGCGCCCAAGCGGCGGGTGACGCTGCGGCTGGACGGCGACGTGCTCGACCGCTTCCGCGAGGGTGGGCCGGGCTGGCAATCGCGCATCAACGCTTTGTTGCGGGGGGCGGTGGGGCTGTATGGGCGCGGGCTTCAGTGGTGGGGCGGTCGGCGGGATCGGCGGCGCGGCGCTCAGGGCTCGGGGTATCGTCGGGGAGGGCGAGGGAGGGTATGAGGGCCTAGGTTGGCCGTGGGGTATGGCATTCGAAGCGCAGGCTGGCGGGGGTGCGGACCACGGGCCAAGCAGGGGAAGGTTGGAATGAGAGACGCGATTAGCGTTAATGTCGACAACGTGAGCAGAATTCACT
>Ga0123339_10001599_pt1 | contig 15585 bp, 9 predicted proteins | sample lystaG_FD_89956 | JGI IMG/M metagenome (GOLD analysis project Ga0123339, IMG submission 89956) | Glacier valley bacterial and archeal communities from Borup Fiord, Nunavut, Canada, to study Microbial Dark Matter (Phase II) -... | ecosystem: Environmental > Aquatic > Freshwater > Ice > Glacier ... | reverse complement strand
TACTCTAATAACTCTTCATCTTTGTTATTAAACAAATTTAGTATGTTATATAACCCAAAAACGTCTTCTTTATGACTTGTATAAGCATTCTCAAGTTCATTATTAAATGCATTTGCTTTAAGTAATTTTGACATAGTATCATCACATATAGAAACATTAGGATCAATACCTAAACTATAAAAATTTGAATGAATCACTTCCAAACAAAATGAATGTATAGTAGTTATAGTTGCTCTATTTAAGTACTCTAATTGTTTCTTCAAAAACATGTTATTTTTATCTTCATCAATAGCTTTGTATATAGCAAGTAATAATCTTTCTTTTAATTCCACTGCTGAAGCATTTGTGAAAGTTACAACTAATATTCTATCTATATCTATCTGAGAGTGTATAACTTTAGATACAACTCTTTCAACTAAAACAGCTGTCTTACCACTTCCTGCTGATGCAGAAACTAATATATTTCTACCATCTACATCAATAGCAAGTTTTTGCTCATTAGTCCATCTTTTCTCGTCCATAACTTTCACCTCTTGCAAGTATTATATCATAATTTTTTTCAATTTAAAAGAGTATTAGAAAAACATAAAAAAATAGTTCAGAAAATCTGAACTATTTTTCTTTACATACCTAATTTATACTTTTCAATAAACCGTTTTGCGCCAACACCTTTTGCATCAGAACGCTCAATTGCATTCCATATTGCTCTTTCTACACTAGATGCAGTAACTGAAAACTTTTTTGAAATTACAGGATATACATCTTTTGATAAAGAATATCTTTTTTCATTTTCAAGTTTTTTACAAACAATAGTTATTGCCATAATAAGATAATTGAATCCACCTGCATTAAGAGATATTTTGTTATTTAATAAGTAGTCTCTTATACAAGTACTAGCACCTTCTTTTTTGATAATTTTATCCTTATTTGAAGTTATATAATAATCCGCCTCTTCTCTGTTATTTGTAATCCAAATTGAAACATCGCTCTCAACAAATATAGATACAACTTTCTTTTCTAACATATTCTTTCTCCTTATAAAAATTATTTTATAATCTACAGATTTTTTAATAGTAATATTATACACTATATCATACCAAAAGTCAATTATTATGTAAATTAAAATGCATTTTTATGGTAATAGCAAAGAGTATGTTACATAAAACATACTCTTTGCTATATTATATTTTTATCTTTTTTATTCTTGTACTAATTTAGAACCAAGATGTTTTCCACCTAATAAATGAAAATGTAAATGATTAACTACTTGACCACCATCTTCACCACAATTATTAATAACTCTATATCCTGCTTCATCTACTTTAACTATTTTAGCAACTTCTGCAATAGCAATATATACTTGTTCTATATATTTACTGTTTTCAGAATTTATATCATTAATACATGAAATATGTATTTTAGGTATCACTAAAACATGAACTGGAGCTACAGGATGAATATCTTTAAAAGCTAAAACACTTTCGTTTTCATATACCTTCTCGCATCCAACTTCACCTTTTATTATTTTACAAAATAAACAATCTTCCATAATTCCTCCTATAAATATATTATTACTTTACAAAAACAGCTTTAATTCTTCTTACGCTTGAGGATACTGCTTCTTCTTTAAGTATTTTAATGTGTTCTAATTTAGATGTGTTATCTACATGTGGTCCTCCACATATTTCTTTTGAAAATCCATCTATTGTATATACTTTTACAGTTTCCCCATATTTGCTACTAAATACACCTTTTGCGCCAAATTTTCTAGCTTCATCTAATAACATTTCAGTGCACACTACTTCTAATTTTTTATCAATTTGTTCATTAACCATATTTTCTACTTGATCTAATATTTCTCTTGTAACCTTTTCAGGATTAGAAAAATCAAATCTTATTCTTTCAGCAGTTATATTTGAACCTTTTTGTGATATGTGCTCTCCTAATATTTTTTGTAATGATTCAAGTATTAAATGTGCTGCTGTATGATATTTTGTAGTCTCTTCACTATGATCAGCAAGTCCACCTTTAAATATACCATCTGAACCTTCACGAGATTTAGCTTGATGTTCTTCAAAGCATATTCTAAAACCTTCCATATCAATACATAGTCCATCTTCTTTAGCAAGTTCATCTGTAACTTCTGGTGGAAATCCAAATGTATCATATAATCTAAATACCGAAGTTCCATCAATCATATTTATATTTTCTTCTTTTAATTTATTAGTAACTTTTATGAATTCTTTTTCACCACTTATTAGTGTATTCATAAATCTATTTTTTTCTTTATTTATTTCTTCTAATATATTACTACGATTAGTATCTAATTCTATATACATATCTTTTAGATTATCAATAAGTATTGTGCAAACATCAGATATTTTATCTGGATTAAAACCAATTTTCCTCATATGCCTAATAGTTCTACGTATTAATCTTCTTAATATATATCCTTGACCAACATTACTTGGAAATACAGAGTCACATATAAGTAGTGCTGATGCTCTTAAATGATCAGCAATTATTCTAAGTGAAGATTCTTCTGGATTTTCACTCATTTCACTTACTTTAGCCATAATTGGCATAAATAATTCAGTTTCAAATATATGATTTTTACCTTGCATTAAAAATGTAATTCTTTCAAGACCCATTCCAGTATCAACATTCTTTTGAGCAAGTTGTTTGAACTCTCCATCTTTTGTTTTATTGTATTCCATGAATACATTATTCCAAATCTCTATATATTTACCACAATCACATGATGGATTACAAGCATCACTACATTTAGGTGTGCCCATATCTAAAAATATTTCCGTATCCGGTCCACATGGTCCAGTTTGACCTGCTGGTCCCCACCAATTATCTTTTTTACCAAAGAAAAATATTCTAGACTTATCTATTCCACATTCTTCCCATATTTTAGCAGATTCTTCATCTTTTGGAGCATCATTATCACCCTCAAAACATGTAACTGATATTCTATCAGCGGATATATTTAAAACCTTAGTTAAAAATTCAAAACTGTATTTTATTGAATCTTCTTTAAAGTAATCTCCAAGTGACCAATTACCTAACATTTCAAAAAATGTTAAATGTCTATTGTCTCCTACTTCATCTATATCATCAGTTCTTAAACACTTTTGAAAATCTACAAGTCTTGTACCTTCTGGATGAGATTCACCAACAAGATATGGTACAAGAGGATGCATTCCAGCAGTAGTAAAGAGCACAGTAGTATCGTTCTCAGGTATAAGTTTTGCGCCTGATATTATCTTGTGACCTTTACTTTCAAAAAAGTTTAGATATTTATTTCTTATTTCTATTGCTTTCATAATATTCTCCTAACCACTAGTTTAATTCGTTAAATCGTTTCATTCCCCAGCTTTTTAATATATTATATTGTAACACAATAATAGCGCAAAGTAAAGCAAAAACAATCAAAATATATGTGTCAATAGACATCTTTAAAGCCGCATATAAGCCTCCTAAGGCTAAAGCTAAAATCAATGGTACAAATATTCCTAAAAAAACGCTAAAACTCTGTTTTACAACATGTGTGTATGATACAAAATCAAGTCTTGGAAACTTTAAATTTATTATAACTCCAAACATTGAACATGCCACATTTAATATGATAGTAAATAATATAGCAGTTAATACTTGTAATATTGTTAATTTAAAAGATATTGCAAATATTATTATATCTATTATCATAAGTGGTAATACAATTATCATATTTAAAATTATCTTACTCAAAAATATATCTTTAGTTTTAATTGGCATTGTTTTAAGTATCCAAAAGTTTTTACCTTCTATTGAAATACTACAAGCAGAAGTACTTGACAATGGTACACTAAAAGCAATTACCGCTATAACCAATAAATAAACTGGTAATGCTGTTATATCTATTTCCATCATTTTAAGTAGAGCTTCTTTATCATAAAATAATGTAGCTATACTTGCAAAAAACATAAGCACAACACCAAAAGAGGTATTTAACACATATATAGGTATAGAAAAATACATTTTGAGTTCTTTTGCAACTAAAGTTGCTAAAGGACTTTTATTTTTATGATCTTTTTCTATATATTTCTTTTTAGTATTTTCTACTTTTAAATTTTGTAGAATCTTAATATATGAATTTTTGAATATAGTTATGAATAACGCTATTGAAATTATATTAACAAAAACATATATTAATAAATCTTTAAAACTATATTCTGATATTACAGCCATAAAACTATTTATTAAAAAACCTACATTACTAAGTAACTTATTTACAAGTTCTATGTTATTTACAAATTTCATTGCTAAGGTTTGTACATTAAAAGATACATACATAATTAAAAGTACTGTTACATAAGTTAAAATTGTTTCAAATATCTTTTTATTATTCACTTTAGAAGTTACATAGCCAATTAGGTATCCAAATATACATCCTAGTACAGTTGGTAAAAGTGGTATAAACAGATAAGCTAAAAAAGCATATATATAATATGTCATACTAAGTTTCAGTACAAATCCATATGTAATAAATGCGGGTACAAATATAATTGTTGTAACAATATAACTCAGTAGTGTTAGTACCATAACTTTACTAGTAAGTATTACACTAGGTTTTATAGGCATAGCAAATATATTATCATCACATCCAAACAAATATGATTTTGCTCTATATACTGTGCTATAGAAAATAGTAAATCCACATAAAAAATATACAATTGGTAATAGATATTTTTCAATACCATACGTCATAAAAAATTTAGTACCCATATATGTATACATTCCAACTTGACTTAATAAAGATATTGCTAGAATAAAAGCAATTACAATAATTCCCACTCTTTGTAATTTACTTTTATTGTTTTTTAATTTATCAAGAGAAAAAGTTCTTATTAAGTCAACTTTTAGAAGTAATAGTAATTTTGACATATTACTCATCTCCTAACGTAGCCATAAATACATCTTCAAGAGTTCCTTCTTTTATTATGTCTTCGATGCTACCCATTCTAACAATTTTTCCTTTATTTATAATTGCAATTTTAGTACATAGTTTTTCAACTACTGCTAAAACATGTGATGAAAAGAATATACTCATTCCATCATTACATAAATCTTGCATTATTTCTTTTAATTTAAATTGAGCTTTAGGATCTAATCCTACAAAAGGCTCATCTAATACCAATAGTTTTGGACTATGTACTAATGCCGATATAACAGCTAATTTTTGCTTCATTCCATGAGAATATGAAGATATAGTATTATCTAGATTTTCATATATTTCAAACTCTTTTGCATATTTATCAATTAGAGTACGTCTTAATTCTTTTTCTACATTATATATATCACTTACAAAATTTAAATACCCAATACCTGTTAAATTTTCATATACATCTGGATTATCAGGTATATATGCCATCATCTGTTTACATTTAATTGGTTCATCTTTTATACTAATATCATCTATATATATATTTCCCTCTTCAAAATTTAAAATACCAGCTATACATTTTATAGTTGTAGTTTTACCAGCTCCATTATGACCTACAAATCCAAATATTTCACCAGATTTCACTTCAATAGATATGTTATCTACTGCTAACTTATCACCATATTTTTTTGTTAAATTTGTTATTTTTAGCATTTCACTCATTCTCCTTCAAAATTATATATATTAGCTAACGTAAAATCATATTACCAATTAGCGTTAACTTTTGATTGTTTTAAATAGTTTGTAAATGTAGTCATTGACATACTTCTATTTGCATAAATCCTAGGTATATTATATTTACTATGTGTTTTTGAATTATATATACCACCAAGCATATTTAAACCATAAGTATAATTTTCTTTTACTATATCTACAATTTTATTATTGTAATCTCCAATTGGATAACAAAAAACTGTACTATTTACGTCAAGTAAATCTTTTAATGCGACTTTAGAATCAATAATTTCCTTGCTAGCCTCATCAATTGGTATTCTTGTTAAATATCTATGACTTAAAGTATGTGATTGTATATCAACAATTCCGCTTTCATTAATCTCTTTTAATTGTTCAGTTGTTAAATAATTTGGACCATTTATATAATCTGTTATAATGTATATACTAGATTTCAAATTATATTTTTTTAGTAATGGAAAAGCATTATTATAGAAATATACAAAACAATCATCAAATGTTAAAGCAATCGGTTTTTTATATTTATATAGTTTATCTAATTCAGTTATATAAACTGCTTCATACCCATTATCAACTATATATTTAAGTTGAATTTCCAGTTTTGCTGGAGGCATAAAATTTTCGGAATCACTAGCATTTGCATGTTCATCTGTTATAAAATGATACATAAATATAGGTATTGTAAAATTAAAATTTTTAGGCCTAGCTATTTCTTCTAACAATTTTTCTTCTACATCATTAGCTTCTTCTCTATCTGTATTAATATATATATTGCTTCTATTTTCTTCAATAAAGATTTTTTTAGTTGAAAAGAATAAAAACAAGATTACTGCTAAAATCAAAATACCTATTGTTATAATAATATACTTTGTTTTGTTTTTTATTTTCATATTTCCTCCAAAATATATATAAGAAAATTAGTTATTTAATTGGTAAAACATACTGTAGTGTAACTTAAACAAACTTATCTTATATATTGATTTTTTATAAACTTACCTATAAAATATATAACATTACTCTAAAAGATATATAACTGTTAGAATATGCAAAGCCATTGTTGTTACGAAAAATTGCTGGGTATGAAATACCGTTATTATCGTAATTACCACCACGATTGATGTTTTCAGCACAATAAACTTCATTTGTCCATTCCCATACATTTCCTGCCATATCATATATATTATTAGATTTCCAATTCTCAGTATATCCAGTTACTTGTTTAACTCCAAATCCTGTTACATTTGCAGGGGATATTGAATTCAAATGATTTCCCCATGCTCTACTATCTGTAACAGTTTTACCAGAATCTTTTATCCATTCCATTGCTGTATCCCAACTAGCTCCGGTTACAAGTCCACTTTTAACTTGTGTTGTAGTATACATTGCCTCTGCTTTTAGTTTAGAATTAGTATAGTTAATATTAGTCCATACTGTTGAATTTTTTTTACTTACTAATGTACTAGCGACATTTCCAGCTTCATATCTCGCTATATAGAATCCACCATATTTAGTTATTTGACTCGCTTCACTTGCTATTCCTGCTGGTAATGTATCATTTGTTGTTGATACATTTGAAATTCCCATTGTACACCATTTTACGTATGGTACGTTAGTTCCATCTACTGGAACCCATACAAATTGGTTTCCATTTGCATCTTCTATTACTAATCCTTTATTCCAATCTATTGGCCATATAGCATCTTCATTTATTGCTTTAAAATCTTTTGGAATTATTGGATTACTATATGATGCCATTGCACCATTTACTGTTGTGTTTGTTGTTGCTATTGCATATACTCCAAGCCCTGAAGCTGTATTAAAATCAGCTCTAATTACTCTAGTTTCTGTTATTGTACTATTGTAATTTACTGCTACCATTTTAATATATACAAAATTTGATGATATATTTAAAAATGGTGTACATTGTTTTGTAGTTATACCATTTGTTGTTGTATCTAATGTAAATGATTGCTCATCAGTAAAGTTTATTCCATCTAAACTCTTTGAAAATTTTATTGACTTAATACCATTTGTACTATACATATTTGAAGTTAATTGTAATTGTGCAGGAGTAGCAATATTCAATTTATATCCTATATATACATTAGGTGCTATTCTTTCAGTATACGAATTAATATTTCCTGCATTATCTATTAGAGTAACTCTTATACTCTGTACATTTTTAGCTGCAGTTATTGTAGTTGTTAGATCACTTGCAATTTTAGCTTTTTTTGCTTTACTTTGCATATATGTAGAATCAAAACTTGATATACCAGAATAATAGTTATCTATTGTTCCATTCTCTGTATATTTTGTTAAGTATTCATATCTAACTTCTTTAATAGAACTGGCAGTAGTAGCCAAAACTAGTTTTATTGTATTCATTGTTGGGTAAGATGAAAGTGTTCTAGTTGTTATTGTAGGCAAAGTTTGACTGAAATTTGATAAATCAATTTTTACCTTACCAATTACATCACTACCTTTATACTTTATTATATCAACATATCTTTGTTCTATTGGTCTTATACTTGTCTCTATATATGTTGCTTCTAATGCTGTAAGAGTAGGTATTTTAATTGTTTCAGAATTACTAATTATTCTTGTAAGTGTATCAAATCCAAAAATATTTGAACCAGTAACAGTTGTTATAAGTCTATTTGTACCTCCACTTACTGACATATATAATCTTTCATCAGCAGCAATTTGTGCTTCTATACTTACGCCCATTTTATTTGCCCAACCATCAGTTTTTGTTACCTTTATTCCACTTGATGAAATAACTGAAGTAGTCGAATTATCAACAACGTCTTGAACTATCTTTGTTACATTAGATATTTTTGATGTAATAGAAAAATATGTTGTGCCTTTAGCATTTATTCCATAAGGATAATACACATTCATTGATGGAAATGATATATAAAATGCATCACTTGCACCTAAATCTTTTGTACCATACCCAATTTTTGTAACATTTATTTTAGCAAGGTCTACTTCATAAAATTGTGCATCTAAATCATTATTTTCTATTATTTCCTCTGACATTAAGTTTTGAAAATTTGAAATTCCTATTATATCATCCTTATTCATTACAGTAGAAGCATCTGGTGTTGGCATTACATTATTTGTTATATAAAATCCTTCTGAAGCTGCTTCTATTTCGGTTAAATTTTTAGAGAACAAAGTTATATTTGCATTATCCATAGCTACTGTAGTAGAAATTACCGCTGTTGCTATAAGTATTAATGAAACAACAATAGTTATTATTAACACTACTAAAGATATACCCTTCTTATCACTAAATTTATATATTATTTTTTCTAATTCATTATTCATATTTTATCACCTACGTATATTTTACACTTAAATAAATTAAAAATCAATACTTTAAGGTTATTTATCTATAAATACACTTTATTTGTAACACACAAAAACTTCCCTATGATTCAATTAATCATAGGGAAGTTTTTTATTTTATTAAAATCATTTATATGTGACGCATGTATATAGTCATCATTCGTTATTTCATATCTATTTTAAATATATTACACATCTAAAACCTGTTTGATTATTTTTAAAAGTTGTAGATTCTTGATTTCGATAATCAGATGTCTCCTTACTGCCACTTATATTATAACTACCACCCCTAGTTAATCTATTTTTTTTATATATCTCATTTGTCCATTCCCATGTATTACCCGATAAATCATATATATTATTTGCTTTCCAAAATTCACTATATCCAGATATTCTTAAACTACCAAATCCTGATATATTTGCAGGTGCTTTAGAATCTTTGTAATTTCCCCATGTTCTGCTGTCTACAGATACATTTTTACCTGAATTTTGTAGCCATTTTATAACCGTATCCCATTGTGTTCCAGTTATAAGTCCACTTTTCAATAATAGTGTATCATACATTGATTCAGCTTTAATCTTTGCATCTGTATATGTAATATTTACCCAAGTCGCTCCAGCTTTTTTACTTACAATTATATCTATACTTTCTTTACCCGCCTCATATCTTGCAATATAGAATCCACCATACTTTAATATTTGATCTGTCTCACTAGTTACACCTATTGGTAGTGTATCATTTGATATGTCAGCATGATTAAATACTATCCCTGTGGTACACCATTTTGCATAAGGTACATTTGTTCCATCTACTGGTATCCATACAAATTGATTTCCAACTATATCCTCAATTACTAAACCACTATTCCAATCAGTTGGCCATATTGATCCATCATTTATGGCTTTAAAACCTTCTGGAATTATTGGATTATTATATGCAGCAGGTAATCCATCAAACGTTATATTTTCCTGAGCTATAATATCTAATCCTACTCCTAAAATTTTAATTAAATCAACTCTAATAATTCTAGTTTCAATTATAGTACTATCATAATTCACTGCTACCATTTTTATATAAACATAGCTCTCAGTTATTTTTGTGTATGGCACGCTTTGTTTTATCGTTGTACCATTTGTTATTGTATTTAAAATATGTACTTGTTCATTCGTAAAATTTATTCCATCCGTACTTTTAGAAAAAGTAATTGATTTAATACCGCTGGCGCTAAACATCCTTGCTGTTAGTTGTAATTTTTCTGATGTATAACTATCTAGTGAATATCCTATATACAGTCTTGGCGCTATTTCTTGGTTATATAAACTTATATTGCCCGCCTTATCTATTATTGCAACTTTTATACTCTGTACATTTTTTGGAACAGATATTGCAGTAGTCAAATCATTTTGTAATTTAACATTTTTACCTTTGTTTTTCATATATGTATTGTCAAAATCAGAAACATTTGAGTAATAGTTTGCTATTGTTCCATTGTTTGTATATTTTGTTAGATATTCATATTTTACTTCTTTAATTCCACTTTCAGAATTTCCTAACGATAATTTTACAGTATTTAGCGATAGACTCGATGAAATTATTGAGTCTATAATTGTTGGTGCATTTGTGCTAAAATTTGATAAATTTATTCTGACATTACCAATTATTTCAGAGCCTTTATATTTAATTATATCCACGTATCGATCTGCTAATGGTTTTGTACCCGTTTCAATATAATTTGCTTCTACTATAGTGAGTGTTGGAATTTTTATTGTTTCAACATCATTAACAATTGATGACAGTAAATTAAAACCAAATATATTTTTCCCTATATTAGTTAATATAAGTTTATTAGGATCACCACTTACTGACATGTATAATAATTCATCTGAACCCATATCTACATCTATACTTACACCCATATTATTTGACCATCCAACAACTTGTTTAACATTTATACCACCAAATAAACTAACTAATGTGCGTGAAGTGTAACCTAGATTTTGATCAATTTTTGTTAATTTAGATAATTTTGATGTTAACGAAAAATATGTTGTATCTTTAGTATCTATTCCATAAGGATAATATACATTCATTGATTGATATGATACAACAAATATATCATTTTCACCTAATTTTTTGTTACCATACGAAGTTTTAGTTATATTTAATTTAGAAAGATCTATTGTATAAAACTGTGAATTCAAATCATTATTTTCTGTTAGTTCTTCTAATAATATATCTTGATTTCTCGTAATTGCTAGTAACTCATTACTATTCATTACTATAGAATTATCTACTAATGGAATTATATTATTTTCTATATAATAGTTTTTTACAGTCTCTTGTATTTTAATTAAATCTTCGGCAAATATTATTAAATTTGCAGCGTCTATTGCGCTTGTAACTGATATAGCAGCAGCGGATATTAGTATTAATAAAACAATTATAGTTATAATTAAGGCCATCAGCGATATTCCACGTTTTAAGTTTATTTTAGATATTGTATTTATCATACTATATCACCCCCCTGCATTACAATTTATTTTATTATTTTACATCCTTTTAAAGCTTTTTATACTAGTTTAATTTTATTACTTATATTTTTATGTTTTTTTCAATATAATTATTTGTAACACACAAAAAACTTCCCTATGATTCAAATTAATCATAGGGAAGTTTATTAAAATTATTAATATGAAGTTTTACAGTTCAGCATTGACAAGTAATGTTGGTCTAAATACATAAGAATTTGAAGATGCACCCGTATACATATAGAAACTAAAACATCCAGCAGAAGCTGCAGAACTGCTTAATCCACCCATCGCAAAAAATGGACTTGTTCCATTTGGCATAGTAGAAAAATCAGAAAACCATGAATTAGAACCAGTATGAGAACTAGATGTTTCGTAAATTGCGTCTCCTTTTTTATTCGCTGCATTGTTATAATTGTTTACCTGAGAATCAGTTGTTATTGTATATACATCCTTATACTCATTAGGTGCATTCTTTAAATTTGCACCATTATTTGTTAAGTTAGCAGTTGTACTATTAATATATGCTGCAGTATATTCATATGTATTTCCAGGCATGTCATATATACCATGCACGTTACCAGTTGTGCTTAATCCTGTATATGTTACATATAACAAGAGCGTTCCTCCACCTGTAACAGTACTACTAGTATTAGTTGAAACCTCTGTATTATCTTTTCCATAACAAGATTTGCTTAAATATGATACAGCTCCCCATTCTACATTTTTCATTAAATGTGTATCTATTCCTGTTCCACTAGTATTCCATCCATATCTAGAATTAGTTTCCATATTTCTACATGCTGAAAATGCATTACTTATTGTTGTACTCCTAAGAGCTGTAACACCTGGTAATATATTTAAAGCAGAAGTTGTGCCACTTGCTGTAAATTTTGCTACCCATATTCCAGTTAATTCCGTATTACCAAATTTAAATCCAGGATGATTTGTCCAGGTATTATTTGATGCAGAAGCATCAGTATTTGTATTTAATTCTCCTACAACTTTACTATTCCAATTATCGTTTATTCCCTGGCTAAATTGTACGTTTATTGTTCCACCCAAAGTTGATGAACTATGCCACAAACTAGATATTTTATATATGTATCTTGGTATCCAAACCCACATACTTCCATCTTCTGTTTTAGCATTCGCCCACTCTTTATTTGTATAATTATACCATGATGTATCTACATCTGGGCTAGTTATTGTTATCCACTGAGCTCCATCCCATTTTAGTGCAGTCATTCCTGTAGATAATAATGGTTTATTTGTTATTCCAACTTCATAATTTATGTTATTTTTAATCTTAATATTTACTATACGTTCTTCTATTATTGTACTATCATAGTTTTCGGCTACAACTTTTATATATGCTATATTTACAGGTATATTTATGTATGGCAAACATTGCTTAACTGTTAATCCATTTATTGTAGTATTTAATGTATATACTTGTTCATCTGTAAAATTTACTCCATCTATACTTTTAGAAAATTTTATTGATTTAATACCATTTCCACTAAATACTTTTGCAGTTAATTGCATTAATTGTGTTGTAGAACTATCGATTGAATATGCAATGTATAATCTTGGTGCTATCTCTTTATCGTATAAACTAATATTGCCTGCCTTATCTATTACTGCAACCTTTATACTCTGTACATTTTTTGGTGCACTTATTGTTGTAGTTAAGTCATCTTTGATTACAGCCTTCTTGGCTTTATTTTTCATATATGTATTATCAAAATTAGAAAAATTTTGATAATAACTTGCAGTAGTTCCATCATCAGAATATTTACTCAAATATTCGTATTTAATTTCTTTAATTCCACTTTCAGAATCAGAAAAAAATAATTTTAAAGTATTTAATGTTGAATATGACGAAGTTGTTGAATCTATAATAACCACCTGGTTTAGACTGAAATTTGATAGATCAATTTTGACTTTACCAGTTATTACAGAGTCTTTATATTTTAATATATGTACGTATCTTTCTGTTAATGGTTTCGTACCTTGCTCTATATAATTTGCTTCTTCAATTGTAAGTGTTGGAACTTTTATTGTTTCATTATCATCAATTATTGAACTAAGTAAATTAAATTCAAATATATTTGCGCCCGTAGTAGTTGTTATAAGTCTATCTGTACCACCACTTACTGACATATATAATAATTCTCTTGGAGCCATTTGTACATCTATATTTACTCCCATTTTATTTGACCAACTATTGTTTTTTGTCACCTTTATTCCATCTGATGAAATAACAGATGTTAATGAAGTATCAATTTTTTCTTGATCTATTTTTATTATGCTAGACATTTTTGATGTTATCGAAAAAAATGTTGTACCTTTAGCATCTACTCCATAAGGATAATACACATTCATTGTTGGGTATGATATAACAAATATATCACTTTCACCTAGTTTTTTAGTTCCATATTTAGATTTTGTAATGTTTAGTTTTTCAAGATTTATAACATAAAATTGTGAATCTAAGTCGTTATTTTCTATAATTTCTTCCAATATTATATTTTGAAATGTTGAAATACCTATTAATCCATTTTTATCAATTACTGTTGAATCATCTGATATAGGCATTACATTATTATTTATATAATAATTTTCTGTTGCATCTTGTACTTCAGATAAATCTTTAAAAAACGTCGTAATTCTAGCATTATCAATTGCTCCTGTTGTTGAAAATATAACAGTTGTTGCAAGTATCAATGCAACGACAATTGTTATTATTAAAACAATAAGAGATATACCAGTTTTATACTTATTTTTATATATATTTTTATATATATTTTTATATATATTTTTTTGCAAATTATTTTTCATATTTTATCACCTAATATATTTTACATGAAAAAAATAATAAATCAATATTATTGTATAATTTTATATTTATTTGTCGAATTTTGTAAATTATTTTAAAGTTTTTATACTATTTTAATTTTATTAAATACTGTTTATTTGTAACAAAGAAAACTTCCCTATGATTCAAATTAATCATAGGGAAGTTTATTAACATTATTTATGTGTTATAGTTTACAGTTCTGCATTGACAAGTAATGTTGGTCTAAATCCATAAGAAGTTGAAGCTGCACCCGTATACATATAGAAACTAAAACAACCAGCATTAGCTCCTGAGCTACTTAATCCACCCCTTGCAAAAAAAGGACTTGTTCCATATGGCGTAGTAGAAAAGTCAGCAAACCATGAATTAGAACCTGAATGATAACTAGATGTTTCGTAAATTGCGTCTCCTTTTTTATTTGCTGAATTGTTATAGTTGTTTACCTGAGAATCAGTTGTTATTGTGTATACATCCTTGTACTCATCAGATGCATTCTTCAAATCTGCACCATTTGTAATTAAATTAGCAGTTGTACTACCAATGTATGCTGCAGTATATTCATGTGTATTTCCAGGCATGTCATATACGCCATGCACATTACCAGTTGTACTTAATCCAGTATATGATATATATAACAATAGCGCTCCTCCACCTGTAACTGAACTACTATTATTAACTGAAACTTCTGTATTATTTTTTCCATAATCAGATATACTCAAATATGCTACAGCTCCCCATTCCACATTTTTCATTAGATGTGTATCTATTCCTGTCCCACTTATATCCCATCCATATATAGAATTAGTTTCCATACTTCTACATGCTGAAAATGCGTTACTTATTGTTGTACTTCTAAGAGCCGTAGCACCTGGCAATATACTTAAAGCAGTAGTTGTGCCACCTGCAGTAAATTTTGCTACCCATATTCCAGTTAATTCTGTATTTCCAAATTTAAACCCAGGATGATTTGTCCAGGTATTATTTGATGCAGAAGCGCCAGTATCTGTATTTAATGCTCCTATTACTTGACTATTCCAATTATCGTTTGTTCCTTGGCTAAATTGTACGTTTATTGTTCCACCCAAAGTTGATGAACTATGCCACAAACTAGATATTTTATATACGTATCTTGGTATCCAAACCCACATACTTCCAT